>Ga0307510_10010743_pt1 | contig 10886 bp, 12 predicted proteins | sample 12_EM_MG_FD_207224 | JGI IMG/M metagenome (GOLD analysis project Ga0307510, IMG submission 207224) | Populus trichocarpa ectomycorrhiza microbial communities from riparian zone in the Pacific Northwest, United States - 12_EM | ecosystem: Host-associated > Plants > Roots > Unclassified | place... | reverse complement strand
CCACTTTTACCCCAGAATACTGGGACACCCGGACGATCTATATTGTATGTTTCGCCCATTGTCCTGCCCTGACCGTCTATGTCTCATCTCTTTCAAGGAAAACATCCCTCCTTCGTTCCGCTCTATCTTCGGAATATCCAAATTGTTGCGCAGTCTCCTCGCTAAGGACGATTACCGCTTCATCCAAAGCATATACTTCCCACCCCACTACCAAGATCCCCCAGACGCGCAGCCGAAATGCAAAGGCTTCGCGCTGCTCACGTTGTCAGAACCGTCCGCCGCCTCGCACCTCCTCGCCTACTTTCCGTACCATCGCACACCCGCGAATGAGGGCAGCGCTACCATCCCAGTTGATCACAATGATGACGACCAAGCGTCGCCCGAGGAGCTAGAGGCGCGCAAAGCGGGATTCCGCACGCTCTCAAAAGAACGCTGGGAAGCGCTACAAAGCGAGTATGTCCAGTACCGCGACGCCCTCTTACATCGCATCGCCACCTCTTCTTCCTTCACCGCGCCATCAGCGCCGGCCACCGTCCCGAACCCCCCATCTCCATCTCCCGAGCCAGTTGGCGCACCCGCCGGCAAAGCCACGGCCAGTCAGGACCATCACGTTCCTTCGACGACGAGCCAACCGCCTCCACCCCTGACACCGTCGCGTCACGATTACCCGCCCGGCTGCGTCATCTTCGTTCGGCACGTCCCGACAGACACGAACAAGACCGCGCTGCGCGCGCGGTTCTCCGCTCTGCTCGCGGACGACAGTACCGACAACGACAGTACCGCCACTGCGGCGCTCAACTATGTGGACTATACCAAGGGTCTCGATAGCGTGCGTCTTCTTGCTCCTCCTCTTCTTCCCCACATCTTTTACCAATGCCATGAAAAAAACAGTGTTATTTGCGATTGACGACGCGGGAGCACACGTTGTTGCTGCTGAAACGATTCGAACAAGTGGGTGGGGAGGAGATCGCGCTCGAGTTGTTGGATGGGCGACGAGAGGAGATGTATTGGGAGTGCGTGCCCGAAAAGGTGCGCGCGCTCGCGGTGCAGCGCTCACAGTCGGTGCACAACAGTCGGCGGGGAGATGACAATGCTGCCATGCGAGTAGGCGGCGAGGATCCGTCGAGAGGAAATGGTGAGCGAAAGCGGCGAAGATGGCGGCGATAATTGACTTGGATAGACTTTACTTGCCCATACTGTACCATTAGATCTCACACCTCACCCCGTACCTTAAATCACGATATACGAAAACGAAAACACATTCTACCCATAGACACGCCGAACCGTGAAATACAAAAAGAGCGATGATAGTCTTACTGTAGTCTGTGGCGCTATAGGCCCTTCACCTCAAGGGCGCCCTCCAGCCCCTCCCTGACGCCCTTCACCTTCAAGACGCGTCTGTCGACCCTCTCCTCGATGCCGTTCATCGCCTGGTCCCACCAGCGTTCACTACCCTCAGGGACGGCCCGCCACCCACCACGATAGAGCTCGCGCATCCCGCGGAGCCCCAGACTCATCGCGCGCTCGCGCGCCCGCGTCCCCTGCTCGGGCGTCGCGCCGAACCCCTCGCTCGCAAGCACGAGCACGGGCGGGACGGTGATTTTCCCGTGCTTGTACACGACCACGTTCACCGAGACGCAATGCACCATCGCACCATCCGGTTCGGGCGTTACTTGGGCGGCTGTGGCGATGGCCGCGGCAGTGGCGCTTGCGCTTGTGCCTGGAGAGGTAGCCGAAGTGACGACGATGTTTGGGAGAGCGAGCGTGGCTTGTAGGTTTGCGCTTGAAGGGGAAGGAGTCAAGTTCGTGAGTGGTGTCGAGGGAGTGTGGATTGCCGGGATGGGAGCTGTGGAGTCCGAGTTCGGGGGGGTGCCATTGGCGTTATTGGTTGGCACAGATGACGCGGAGGACGCTTCGTTTTTGGTTGTTCCGGACGAGCGAGGGGCGGGCTTGCGATGCGTGACGAAGCGATGGACGATATAGAACTATGAGGAGGGTAAGACGCACGGGAAGTCTTTTTTCACGCGGAAGATGAGTACCGTACCCATTTACGATCCCAGCCAGCTATCTGCGAGCGGATCTCATACCGCGCGAACATGGGAATCTCGCGGATGAAGTGAAAGTGCGTACCTATGGGTACAAATGTTGGGAAACATGACGGTATTTGGTTTGGGAGGGGAACACCTACCAGCCAGAGCGATCCAGCCTCCAGTTCGCACGTAGTAAGGACAGATTATCAACGCGCTTTTCATACGCGCGGCATCAAGGACCTACGCAGACCCCAGAACCAAAATGAGACATGAAACTCCCACCCGCTGACCCCTGCCCCACCTAAGGGGGCGGGAACTGCCATCACGTACCTTGGGGTAGGACGAATTACTGAGGTGGTGATTATAATCGCAATCATCGATTCCTATGAGAGATAAAGGGAGGGAAATACAAAGGTTCACCGGCACGGATGAGAGCAAGCGGTTAATGAATGACCGGTGGTACGCACCTGCCCAGCCCTTGGTCACGACAGTCAGGTTGAGCGGGTTCTGGCCAACTGGAGAAAGGGTGTCGAGATACTTGGACGCTGCCGCATCACGGACGGCGGAGGAGAGGGAGAGAGTGCGCATGCGGGCACACCAAGCGTGCCATCTTATCTTGATCACTGGCCAAAATACGATGGCTGTTGGGTAAGAAAAAAATAAGAAACGGGTCGCGAAAATGCAAAACATGAGTATACTGTGCCAGCCGAAGGGTAGAGATCGAAAATTCAGAATAAGGACCAGATAGGCGATGATCTTGGCAATGCGCGGGAGAAGGCGGAGGGAGAGGGCGGCAGCTGGAGAGGCATACGCGAGGGTGAGACGGAGGGTGTTTTGAGCAGAGAGTACGAGTGAGAGGTTACGAGAAGACATGGGTGCGCCTGGAGAGCATGGCATGGGTACAGATGCAAAGCTGCTTATACGTTCTGGTGGTGTGGTGCGGTGTGGCCCTGGCCGGCCGTGATAGCCGAGGACGAGTCCGGTAAAGTCGGCAATCATATTGAGTCATGCACATGCGCCACATCAATCGCACGTGTATCATACACACCACACTATATACTGTACTCGTAGACCAGGCAGATTAAAAGACAACAAAGCACGAGGGACATCGCGTATCAAAGTGAGATTCAACCGGCAGACCGCATCAGCTCCCAATCGACTCCCAACCCGAGAAAGCCGTTGGTCCAAGCGTGCGGGGCTTCATGTTTTGCATTGCGGCCCACCATTGTCTCCCCCTCCATTCACCAGGTCTCCCGACTCCCTGCTCTCATCTGCTGATCAAGGTACGTACGATAGTGAAATACATCTAGTAGAGGCGGATAGGTTTGCCCATCGTTGCCTTGATGTGCAACGACTTGACATTTTGCCAGTTTTTCTTGAGTAGCGAGACCAGGAAGTTAATACCTGGCATGACGAGTGTAAATAAAAGGAAAACGTTCAAGCAGACACTACACGAGGCGTACTCAGCATGACATTGGCCAGAACTTGGTCATCCGACATCTGAACATGGCCGACAGCAACACCAAGGCACAGCACTTTCTTGAGTTGGAACTTGATCGTTGAGCGCACTTCAGTGAGTTTGTTGTTCAAGTCCTCGGCAGGTGATACAGGTGTGGGGAACTTGCCAGCTACAACACGATTAGCACATAAGCCAACTGGACGCAGAGAAGTGGTAGACGCACCCTTGGAAAGACCGGGGCCAAGAAGACGTGGTATCTGTTTGATGAGTGCCTCAGACGCTAAAAAGGCATCGTATTTCTTCGCCAGCTTCTTGACGAGTTTCTTATTTTTATTCAGCCTGCGACCATCACACATTGAGAATTCAAGCGGACACGCAGAAAGATTCCACGCACTTCTTCAAATCGTCCACAGACATGTACTCCAAATCAATCTGTTTCGCGCGGTCGATGTCTGCCGCATCAGCGAGAATGCAGATGGACATGCGCGGGCGAGGCACATTGGGCAACCTGCGCAGCGGTCAGCACACCAAATGACCCAAAGCAGCACCACCCGAAACCCACTTCACGGTGCCAGAGAAACGCTTGTCACGCTGAGGGTCATAGTTCTTGAGGCCGATCTGGAGCTCAACCGTCTCGACAAAGTTGCGGCGCTTCTCGCCAGTTGCCTCCACGAGTAGTTCCTTGATAGAGCCCCGCACGCTTGACACTGAGAGCTTGCTGCTGTAGCCGGGATCACTATGGGTTTAGTCCTCGAGTTGGTGGCACGTACCTCATGCTTAATTTTTGGGATTCCTTGGAGGGAAGCGGGTGGGTTTGACAGCGTCGACGTCGAAAAATAAGGTTTGACCTTAACGCGTTTGCCCAGAAACTGTACAGTGTGACGTGACTCATCTGTGACGGTTTGCCATATTCCCGTCAGAATGCCTTAGTCGTCCCCACGGGCGTCGTGCATATTGAACGAGGCCATATCATCTCGTGGGTCCATACTACTGTAGAAGTGCAGCAGCGAACATGATATCACATCGAGGCCTGTGGGGCAACACACAATATGAGTCTACAGTCACGTGATCCAAGTCGACGTTGTCACGGCACGGTCCAGCGTCGCTGCATTTCGGTTGACCACCGCGACCGCCATGTCATTCTCGTCGAGGCTCTCAGTCTTGATTCTCGCGTTTTCTCTTTTCGCACTTGCCAGTGCGCAATTCCAATTTTTCAACGGAATGTTTGGGCAACCACAACAACAGCAACAGCCATCGGGCAGCCAGCAATGGGCCATGCACGCGGAGAGCAGTAAGCAGCCGCTGTCACTTGCGTCACTGTCTTCCATTAGCTGATCACCTCTCGGTTTGCTCCTCTCTATGACAGTTTCCTGCTCGGAATACCTCTGCCAAGACACCCTCATGTGCGTGCAGAAGCCCGTAGACTGCCCGTGTCCAAACGTGGAAGACATCAAGTGCATTGTGCCCGACGCGCAGGACGCCAGGAGTGGGACGCGACTCTGCATACGTGGAGGAACCGACTGTGCTCAGGTAGAAAATCTCGTGAAGAAGTTCGCGACGTGACGGTTGTACGTCCTACGGCGCCGCCCTCTTTGCATTCTCTCTGGCAAACCCTACACGACACATACTCTCCATATACTTATACTGTTGGCGTATAGTATGTTTAATTAGACATTATTTGTGCCCAAGGCGCAGAAATTGTCCATAACCCAACCGTGGTTTCCCAATCCCCGTTACATGCATCGTGGTGCCGGCTGTTCGCGGGCCATGCGCAGCTCTCTCCAGCAATCAACCCTTACAACTCATTGACATTTTTTGTACTTCCTTACCGTACATGTTTTCCTTATTCTCACTCACTATTTGAGCATGACCAACGGAGGTGCATGTTATGCGTCCTTGACTCGGAGACGACTCGTCCCTACGTTGTCAGTTAGAAACCACAGAGAAAGCACAGAAAAGATAAGGCATTTCCGGTCCGCTTACCAAGCAAGGGGCCATTCCTAATCACGAGGATACACCACTTGCCATTGGACAGCGACTTCCATGGCATGTCATACATGTCATGGGTCACAGCGTACGGTATTTCTCCCTGAGAGCCATGGACTCCGACGGTTGGTAATGCACCCTTACGTTGTAAATCTATGTACACACAACGGATGCTCACAAGCCCCGGGGTTGGGGCGACGAACCCTTTGCAATGCCCGCTGATTGTAGGACAACCCCGATAACCCCGGCGCGCCTACAAGGCCGTAATTCCACGAGAGTTTGCGCCAAATACCTGTGTGCACTGCTTGTGGACGCCGCCTTTCGGGGGGGAAATAATCCACATGTGAAAATTCTCTTACGGTAAGTACGCCAGTACATGATCACAATGGTAGTCTACTCAAAAGAAAGCTCTCAATCTGTCACAGAGGAAGTTCGGGGATCTCATGCTTCGGAAATTGTCTCTCACAAGAAGGTCGAGATGGTCAGGGGTTACCCGGTTACGGACGGGGCTAGCTAGGGTCGATAATCTTTTTTTTTTTTTTTTTTTTTTTTTTTTTTTTTTTTGGGAAAGCGCTTTATTCACAGTAATTAGTCTTCTTTATGTACTAACCACCGTAACTAAGTGAGAGGCCCATGGGATGAGAGTTATGCGTTACAGTTGCAAGTGGCTTGGTGCGGCGAGGACAGGCATTTACAAGTTGCAGGGCTACGATCTTCATGTCGTTGAAGGTGGGTTTCTCGCAAGGTTATCACACAATGGGTGAGTTGGCAAACTTAAGGAGAGGGATGCTTTATTGGGTGTGTAGGAGTGAGATGTTCAGTAGTATGTTGACGACGTAAGGTGTACAGGATAGATGGGTACTCGATGAGTGGAGAAAGAACGCCTGGTGGGGCGGATGCCTGGTGGGGCAGTACATTTGCAGGTGTGCATTTGTCGGGGGCCGAGGTTACTCGAGGGACAGCATCCCATCCTTGTCTCAGCTGAGTAAAACCGACCATGGTGGTGGTAGCGGTTCAAGGAGCCCCCTAGGGTCGATAATCGTCATAGCAGGGGCTGGTTCTACTTGTGGAGAAGGCATGGGCGGGAGGGCTGCAGCAGAGGTCGAGAGAATAGATACCGATGCGGAGGGGATGTCAGTCAGTCTGCTTGATCAGAGGATCTAGGGGAAATGACTCGGAGTCGGCGGGCATCACCAAGAGAGGGATCGGGGTGACCGAGAGCGCATGCAATGGTGTGGGGACCCTCTCGGACTCGGAAGGTGCATGGCTGAGGGTACCTAGGACAACCCGCCTTGGCCACGATACTCGCTCTCGCTCTTCATCTTCTCTTCGTTTCCTCTGGACTCATCAGTACTATTCTGCTTTTGCTTACGATATCATGGCCATACTAGATACCTATACTTCGAGACACGCCTTGGAACCATGCGAACATTCCAGGCAAAATATCACAGCTACTCACACCTGGCCCGGGAATCACCCAAGCGAAAGCTAAGAAGGGAAATACTAGTACAGGATGGCGGTGCCAACGACCTCCATTCAAGTTCCAAAGGAGAATGTGTCTAGAGATGGTGGTCACAAAACTCCCTTCGTCCTATCAACCCTGAGTCTCGGGCTAAATTATGACAGGTCTACAACAATGGCCAATCTTGACTGGAAAAACAACAACAATAACAAACCTACAGTGACCATGAAAACCATTTACTAGCGTATGTCTGCTATTGGGATGGGCCAGAAGACTCGGACGGAACACCATCTTCATGTTGCAGGCTATGCTCAGCTGCATCAGAGGAAGATGGTATGAATGACTGGGACCTGACAGCGCAATTCGGATCTAGAGTGTCATCAGGTGCATCGAGAGGTCCGATTTCCGTAGCACCATTGGAATCAAAAGCGGAGGTTACTTGAGGAGCGAGGTGAAATTTTGAGATGAAGGGTGTGATATCGATCCATCTTCCGGAGGATCGCCAGATTGGTTCACAGCCGGATCAGCAGATAGGTAGGGCGCCGCAGGATCCGGAATGACGGTCAGTAGAGGGATCGAGGACGGGACAGTGTCAGGAACGAAGGAAGGAGTGGCGATTGTCATATTCCCGGTGCCAGTGGGTCGCAACGCAGTGCCATGGCTTGACGTAGAACGAGAGCCAGTGTTGACCATAGACAAGACGGCGGAGGGATCAGTGGTTCCTGGTATTGTGTCGGCAGCAGTGCCGCCAGAGAATCGATCGATTTCGAGAGGAGCAAGATGAAGCGATGAAGCGACTGGGGTGATGTCATCGAGTACCTCATTCCGAGGTTGGTCATCCACCAAGTGTGGAATCGCGTGATCCAGATTTGACGTACGTGGAGGACGGGTATCATATTCAGTGACAAGTGGGATGACGGATGGAACGACGCCATGGTGATGGAGAGCAGGGGAAGTGACGATAGAAGCAGGAGCCGTCTCTGGTGTTCTGCCGCCATCAGCCTCGTTCAAGTTTGATACAGCGTCTATGAGGTGGCTGGGGATGTTGCACAACCGAACCACATTGAATGGGGTGGAGCCTTGGTGTAAAGCGACGTATATAGGGTGAATCACCCAAAGCATACTGGAAGGAAGGCGGTGATCTCTGTCACGACTTTGTAGAACAACTTCGTTCCACAGGCTACAGAAGTCATGTTGTAGCGAAGGTAGAGTATCTTGAACATTGAAGTTCGATCTTAGCACCCTAAGTACGTCTGAAAGAGGGAACTCTTCCCAGTTGGCCTTGAGAAAGTTGCGGACGAGGTGGCAAGTAAAGTGGATCAGGTTGGCGATAGGCTCGAAGGATCTGTTCCGATATGCCCAAGTGATGCGTGGTGAGTGAAAACCAACGCTCATTGCGTTGTGGCCGCGGTACGTTCGCGATGATACAAGCAATTATGCATTGTGCAAACAAAGTGGTCGTTTGGTCGTCGTTATTGCCCTGGCTTATCAGAGAGTGTCCCAATTCGACGGATTGAAGCAACGCGGGCCGATGTTCAAAAAATTCATAGAGGATTTCGTATGCCGCAACGGAAAGATGGGCCGCATCAATGGCCTTGACGCAGATTACGAACCGCCGTATCTTGATTGTTTCGGAGACTAGATTCGATGACAAAGTCCGCTCCAAGAATTCTTTCAAAGCCTCAGCCACCGTCCGACTTCTCAGGCAGTCTAGACTGGATCGAGGATCACCAACCACCTTTGAGCTACAAAACCCGGGAATTCCAGCAAAAAACTGCTCTAGTTCGTGATCCTCGTCTAGGGACTCATATGTCCACATCAAGGCGCGGCCATCGATTCCCGATGGTGCTTTGAGAACAGTTTCTTCGAATTCCTTCTCCACACCCCATGAAATCCGGCGCAGGTAAGTCTCCCATGTCCCCTTGACGCGGCGGTAGGTCGATCCGCTGACGCAGGCGAAAAGGGCGACCCACGTGAAAATCCTGAACACAACAGACAGTGTTCCAGTGTAAAGATACCATGCTGATGAAGATAGCGGAGCGTAGTATGGGCTATCATGCCGAAAAATCGGTATCAATGTGATGCACATGTACATCCCTGTACAAAATCCGATCCACGATATCGTCACCTTGAAAACTGTATGATTGATATTGAAAAGGAACACAGCGAGGCCCGAGAAGAACGTGAAAAGAGAGAGGTGTAACAACGCAGGCAACGCTTCGACTGCCCACGGAAGGTGAAGTTTCTCGACGCCCTCCGCAAAGAACGCCCGGATTCGTGCTCGTTTGTGTGGGCTATATCGTGTCTGGGTGACCTTCATGTACCGACGGGCCCATTGCTGCAGTAATGTGGCCAAAAGCCCACATGTGAGACTGATGACCAAGCTGAGAAACCAGAGCGAGTTGACCCATATGGCAGAGGTTGGCGGAGAAAATGGGATGGATGGATTGGGAAGTGAGGGGGGAATAAGGACCTGGGAGCCATTCGAATCGGCGAGGATTTGATAAATGTTTGCAAGATAGAACGCTGAGATGTCCTGGGAGTTCGGCTTGAGGTCCTGGACGGACACAGCGACTAGTGCTGCGACGGCGGCAGAGAATAAACCAGTCTTTTTCCTCGGGATGAATGTGCATAAAGGCACGGCACGTAGAATGGCGACTCACAAAGATGAGAATATCGTCTGCGTCTCCTTTCCAGTTCTCGGTCATCTTTTTGTCCTCTTCTCCAGCCAGTTGCAAGTACATGGAGAAGAGTGGTCCGGACCCATCGGCAAATCCTGATTCGCCTTGCGGTGGGTGGTTTTGCCCTGACTGAGGTGGGTGACCTGGACATGGTGTCAATGAAGCTAATGGGGCTTCCATGGCAGCGTAGGGGATTGGTACCTGTCCTGGTCTCCACACCTTGAATTTGGGCCATGTCAATCGCTTCGTGGACATGCTGGGACATTGGGGATTCAAATATCGTGGTATTAGTGCGTAAGGAGACGAGGTCTGGGTTGTGGGCGCTCAGTGATGAGAGGCGGCTGATTAGTGATTAGGCCCCGACGGGCGCTTTGGTTGGTTGTGCGTCGTGCCAAGTGTGGGAGCCACGTTGTGAACATGCTGTTGTTTTTAACCAGTCGAAAACACGTTGTGACAGTCTGACTCCGAACAGCAACTATAGCTGAGCGCGGAGTGCTGACCGGTTCATCGACGGACTTTATATCTCTGCTCACTGCTCACAAGACTTGATGCCCCTGTTTTGTTGGAATCATCTTTTTGTAATGGCACGACAGTACTAGTGGAGAATGCAAGGTCAAGTCGAGAGGGATGGACCTCACTCGGAAGGCGGGAACGGAAAATTTAGCAAAAACACTTACTTGCTTGAGTTGGCAAATCTCACGCCTTCTCTTCTGTCTCACTCCCCCATTTTTCATCCGGCAAATCGTGATCGTCGGCCCTTCTTCCACCCTCAAAAATAGAGAAAAGGATCACCGATTTGGATAGTGCTCGTCCACCAAAAGGTGACACAACTGCAGTTCGTTTGGAAAAGTCATGGTGCATGTAAGAGGAAAACGATACTGCACATGTACGTATATCACTTCATGGTCATCGCATATCCCAGGACGCGACATGGCACTGACATAGCACATACCACCAGGACAGTTGGCCGTTGCTAAGTGCCGCCCGCCCGGCCCATCCATACCTCCCCTCCCCGCCACCCCCAACCAACTCTTACCCCACCACTCCGCTCTCATTCAACCCGCGCGTAATTCCCCCGCTCTGACGGCGCCAGGGGACATCACATGTCAAGTCGTACTGAGGGCCGTGCCGAAGAAGGTCAAGGGAAATCGAAGAGATCATATGGCGAGATGCGGGCGCTCCAGGGCCTCGATCATCACAACACCGTGAGTTCCATCCCTCTTTTTTTTTTTTTTTTTTTTTTTTTTTTTTTGAAAGGGCTTTATCCA
>Ga0307510_10010742_pt1 | contig 10887 bp, 17 predicted proteins | sample 12_EM_MG_FD_207224 | JGI IMG/M metagenome (GOLD analysis project Ga0307510, IMG submission 207224) | Populus trichocarpa ectomycorrhiza microbial communities from riparian zone in the Pacific Northwest, United States - 12_EM | ecosystem: Host-associated > Plants > Roots > Unclassified | place... | reverse complement strand
CACGTCCACTAAACAATCAACGAACACGTGATGCGACTTGATCAACAGAGACGCGACTCATTAGGGCTAGACCCTAATTGAGATGTATAATGTAATCCACAGTTACTGCGCATTGACTGCGCAGTCCCCCATTACCTGTAAATATACCTACCCTAAACTGCGCACAGACCACCCTGTATTAGTATATAAGACCTACGAATTTAGGTGAACAGTCCTTAGACTGTTCTCTTGTCAATCCCTACACTGGAGCCTTTCAAAGCTCCCTCATCGTTAGCAGCTCACCCCTTGTCATCCACAGTCTACTCCGTCCCACCTCTCCTTGCCTTCTGTCTCTTCCTCCTCAACGTCTCCTTGCTGCTCCTTTGGATCAGTCACCTTCAACTCTGCGCCGTCGTCGAGTCTCACTACCCATAAAGTAGTGAGTTCCCAACAGGATCAAGGATTGGTCGTCAATGGTCAACTACATCAGCAAAATCCAACATTACTTGCCATGACTTGCCACTTTTTTGACTTGCAAGTGCCTTGCCATTTCATTTGTAAGCCCTGATAAGGCAAGCAAGACAAAATTTTCATTGGCAAGTCTTTCAAGTTCTACAAGGTTGTATCAGACTCCAATAAGTCTCTGTAAGGCCCACTATAACCCATAAGGCCTACCAAGTCCATGCAAGGCAGGTACAGTAGCAGTAAGTAACAAGGGTGCATGTAAGGTACCTGGGTTACAGCAAGGCAGGGCATGGTCTCCTATCCTGATCACAACAGTTGTTGTGTTCATGATCATAGTCATAACCTCTGTCCCAGTTCCAGTCACTTTCCCTCCTGTGAGTTGCTTCTGCTCTGCAGCTTGCATACAAGATAGCAGGACCTCAAGTTCCCTGGACCAAATCACACACTCAAAATGGCATCCTTGTAGTTCATACTGTCAGAGGATGTCTGTGAGACACATTTGCACACTGTAAATGTCCACCCCAAACCAATGTCAGACCACATGCCATTTTCAATGCAATATGCTGCAAAAGCCCTGTTGGGCAGGGGAAGTAAAGACCCAGTTGACATCTAACAGAGTATTGTGCCAATCAGAACAAAATGAGAACCAGAGCACTAAACAAATCGGAATCGCCAAACAGCTTTTTGTGACAATTCTGGACCTTCATTACGGCCATGGCACAGATTGGGTTGCAGAAAGCGAGGGTGAGAAAGAAGTATGATCCAGTGAATTTGCACCCAAATATGAGGAACCATAAGAAGACACTCCCCAGGCATGCTTGAGAGTGTAGAATCAGATAACTGGCCGTGAAGGTCTGAGACACATGATACTTGCATGACCTACTGGCGACCTGATCACCAAACATCTGACTGGAGGGCATCATTCCAAAGAGTGTGGGAGCAACAGAAATGAAAAACTGGGCAATGCCAAGGATGAGGGTGAGGGATCCGCCACCGTCTTGGTTCTCCACAATAGCGATGTAGAAGGTGGGACCAGTTGTGAGAGCTAGTGTGACAAGGAAAAGTAACTGACAGGTAAGATGTGACGTGTTGTTCCAGGTTGTGGGAATGTAGGAAAACTCAGCAAGCGTCACAAGAATCATGATGAGGGTTGCAACAGCACCGCCAAGCACTGTTGCAGACCAAGTTAAAGCAGACAAGTGGCCTCACTTTGGCTGGTATATGGTCAGGGAGATGTACACAGTGTAGAACCAAAACAGAGAGATATAGATGACCCCAATGCGGTTGAAGTTGACAAGCAGATGTCCAAACAAGCATTTCTCATAATAAGTCTTGAAGAATATGTGATTCTGGTCGAAACACATGAAACATTGTGCTGGAGGAATATCTACAAGACAAGTCTGGTAAAAGGAGGATAAACAACAATTAGTCTGGGTCATAAGAGGGAGCCATACTTTATTTGTGAGCATGATGCAAGCGATGCCCTCTGGATACCAGAATAACTAGTTTACATCATCGTAACTGATGATACAATCGTGATCGCGTTCCCGTTGCACAAACTTGCCATCAACAGCCTCATAACCTTGGTCACGAATGAAGCGGTAAAGTGGCTTGATAACTGCACAAAGGTAGAAGAGGCCTTCCAGTATGGGATTGATGCGATTCTGGCACTTGGGAGAGTGATAGCAGTCATCCAAACATTCAAAGATAAAGCAGAGGCACTCAGGAATGAATCGGACTTGAGCAACTTCTCCCAAGCAGAGACAATAAAGGGCAATCTGACACATGCAGTCATATTGGGACATGTTGTTTATTGCCCGAGCGTTGTGCCCACATCCATCTTGTTGTGCTCTGTGTCAAACTTGGGGTGGCTTCGCAGATAGCCGCTGATGACAAAGTGCACCAAGAGTTTATCCTGTTCATGGTCAGCTGTGTCCTTGACAATGCAGAGCACATCAAACTGGGACAAGATCAGAAGGGTGTGAAAGGACATACTTTCACCAAGGTTGTGTAGACGTTGGCCATAGACCAAAGTGCCATGATCGTCAATGTAGGTCATCAAAAACTGGCGGGGGGGTTTCACAATGGATCACCAAACACGGTCATTGGCTATCCATTCGATGGTGGATTTCGCATTGGTGTCGCTCAACTGCTCCAGGGGCACCTCCTGCTCCAAAACACGAAACAGTTGAGTGAGATGGACAAAAGGAAAGAAAATATACACAGCATGGCACGACAGCATTGCACTTCAGATGTGAGAATGGAAGGGGGAGACCAAGAGACCAAGAGAGAGAGAGAAACACAAAGGAGAGACTTTAGATGCAATAAATGAACAATAACTTGAACAAAAATGAAGAGGCCAGGAAAGGACACACCACATTGGAACTCCAACCTAGAAATGCAGAAACCCCATGGATCGGGGTCAATTGGTTTCTTGTCAGTTTACAAGAAATAGAGCAGGGTCTTGCTCATCATCCACACCATGGGCATGCTGTATGATCTGGGTGGGAATGTGGATAGAGGGTGTCCTGTATGCACTGATGGAGCTGCTACTTGTGCAGGGGGTGGTAGCTGGTATAGCCCATTGGCCAGCAATGCTCCATGATCAACTGCTTGAGTCTGGCAAGCATCCAGCAGATGCTGCGTTGCGTGATGCCAAGGTGGGGAACAGTGGTATAGTCGGTTGGGTCCTGCTTTGTGTAACACACCAGTTTGAGCATGATGGCCCAGGGCCATGGGACAGCAACAAGGGAGGCTGTGCTCACTGAAGATGGTCTGCAGCACAGCACTTCAGTGCTATGTCAAGGCGTAGTAGATCAAATCATATTTGAGTCCTTGTGAGCTACAATGAGGTAAAAAATAAAAAATAAAAAGCAAGAGTCAGAGGGTTGGGGAGTCATGATGCACTTGAGTGCCCAGGGGTGCGCCACGTCTGCATGGTCGTTCATCCAATCCACACCCAGACTGAACTTGCGAGCGGTTTCTGCAATACAGGTTCGGAGTTGTTGCTCTGCATCGGAAAATCTGAGTGCGTGATACTCAGACAAGAAGGAACAGTGGGTGTAGTCGATGTCTTGGGTGCCCTTGTGGTAGGAGAACAAGGCATGGAAGGCTGCAGAAGGAGGGGCAAGTCAGGACAGAATAAAAGTGACTGAACGAGGGGTACTTGCCTTACCCTCTGGAGACCTGGAGGCAGGGACTTGCCAGGACATGGAAAGGTGCCTGAGCTTGGGGCATGGGGCTAGAGACACAGGGGGAGGGACAAGTCAGGACATAGAAAGAAAACGACAAGCAAGTGGCACTCACCCTCTAGAGACTGCAGACTTAAGTGGAGGGACTTGTTGGGACATAGAAAGAGTGCAACTGAGCAAGAGGCTAGTGAGTAACTTGACGTGTGTAACTTAGTGAAAGTAAGTTCAAACACAACATATGACCAATACCACAACAATTGTTCAAGTTGCTTTCTTTCCTTTCGGTGTCCCTACCCACTCATTCCCCCCCCTGCTGTCCCCAGAGGGTAAGTACCCCTTACTTTCTTTTCTGCCCTGACATTTCCCTAGCTCTGCAGTCCCCTAGCACATTTGCTGCATACATCTCTGCTTCTCCCATACCAGTGGCCTGTGCTGTCATTGCCATTGTAGGGAACTTTGCAGGTGCAGACGATGCCCTACGTTGTCATGTGATCAGCATCAAGGTGTGGCAGGAAGAGCTGCGCACCCTCAAGTCCTCAAGCACAAAGTTGGAAACACCATCTGAGACTGTCAAATCCTGTTCATTCAAAATTTTCCCTGCACTGCACTGCATTTCTGTGTTCTTGCTAATGACAGATTTTCGGGGCTCAGCATGACACATCTCATCAGAACCAGAAACCCACATGTGACTGCGTGACCCTTTCATTGGCACACTTGGGATTTATCTCTGGCAGTGAGCTCACACCCTGCGATCAGCAAAATTTTCAAATTTCCCATCGACTAGTGAGTCTCTCACCTAGTCTATGCATACTGCGCCCACTGACATGATACACACCTACCCAGCCAGAGGACCTCTAACATCTATGAACCGGCAGTCTATTCATTCCACCTCCCCATTGTGCTCACCATGAACATCTGCAGCTTCCCTATTGAGAAGACATTGCCCATCAATCCCAACCACTACAACTTTGTGCTTGATATCCTCCTCCTGCTTGGTGAGTATGCGCAGATCCAATCCAAGTACTTCAAGGGCCGCTTGTGTGTTTCCACATGGTCCAGATGTCCAGGCTCCCAAACAGCTCACGATGCTCCAGTTGCATTTCAGGAAGCAGGCCCTGACATCCCAGCTTCTGTGAGAGCGTCTTCGCGGATGCTCAAGTTGACGGGCAGTACTTGCAGTATGCAGAAGATGTGTATAGAAGCCCAGGTAACACCCTCATGCTTGCCATGCACATCCTGGCAGGCACTGCCATCAGCCTGCACATGGGGTGCAATCCTGAGGTGCTTCTCCCACTGCAGTAGGAGGATGGAGGTGCACTGCCCACTGTACAAATGCTGGATGACAGCCTTCTTGTTGATGTGCTTTTCAAGTGAGTTTGTAGATCCATAGTTGCAGTTACAGCACCCCATACTCACAGAGACAAAGTGGACATTTGCAGACCAGGTACACAGCTTCTGGGGGGTCTATTCAAGAAGATGTCGTATCGTTGTATATGACAGGTTTGCCACAAGTGCTATTTCCATTTTGGATGACACATAGTAACCATTGACACTGGCAGGAAACTGCTCAAGCTCAAAGATGGTGGGGCTCTGTCTGTGATTATCCTTCAGAACATTGACTGGCAGAGCTGACTATTTCCTTCCCAGTGGGGTTGACTTTACACCACTGGCTGCTGCTGGTCATGAATTTCAGGATACAACCCCTGTGGTGGTGGCCTTGCATGGTTTGACTGGAGGTGTGCCTGCAATATGCCACACACTGTTGTGCCTGACTTAATCTATACCAGGCTTGCAAGAAGCCTACGTCTGTAACGTCATTGCCCCTGTTACAGCACCGGTTGAGGAGGGAGGCCTGGGATATCATGCTGTGGTGGTAAACTTTCGGGGATGTTAGTGACATTTTTCTTTCTTCTGCAATGTTTGACTAAGGAGCTTGTGGCTGTTGTCTGTCCATAGGCACAGGGGTGCCGTTGATGAGCCCTCAGTTCTATGGACTAAGCCACACAGACGATCTCTGGCAGGCAATATATTACATTGCACAGAGGTATCCCAATACACCTCTGCTTGGCATTGGGTTCTCTCTTGGTGCCAATATTTTGACACACTATGTTGCCGAAGAGGGAGAATCATGCTGGCTTGTTTCTGCATGTGCACTCACTTGTGTAATTGCGCTCTTAAACTCTGTAACATTTCTGCTGTTAATGTACTCTCACCCCAGCCCTGGGATACTGTGAAAACAGCAAAGTCATATGTCTTGATAGTTGGTATATCTGACACCCTACTGACCAAACACACCCACACATATGCATGAATGCAGCTTGGAGTCCACTTGGTTCCGCCGCACCACCTACACTAAGGCACTTGGCACGAACCTGAAACGAGTGGTTGCCCAGCACACTGACTTGATCTGACAGTTCCCAACTTGGCATTTGCAAAGGCCCTCCCCATGCTCTTCGTGAACCCTGATGCATGGCTGAGGATATGCGAACTTGACCAGATCATCTTGATCCACTGCATGGGCTCCTCACCGCCGTTCCCCTTTTCCAATGAGTGGGCATACTATGCGCACATGTCAAGCCACAACAAGCTCAACGCGATCCCCATTCCCTTCCTTGCACTTCACTTGAATGACAACCTGATCACAAGCTGGGCTCCCAGCAACTACGATCACAACGGCTGGGTCACCATCATTGTCACTTGCAGCAGCAGACACATGGGCTGGTTCCAGCCCAGCAGGGCTGCGAATCGTTGGGCTAGGTGACCTGCGCTTGAGTGGTTCAAGGCAATGGCCAAGGACATTGCCCTGGAGCCCAGATCAGTGTGGCCCGTTGGCTGGTAGAAACTGGAAGAGATGACCTTGGTTGTCAGGAGATTGGGGATGGTGGAACGATTCAAGCTTAGGTGAGACAGAAAGGTGATGTAGTAGTGTCTGGCCAGTAATGAATGTTGATATACATGTACTTTGTTCAGCTACAATAGTTTTGAAAGCAATATACTTTTTTATGAAAAGCATAAAAAAGTGTGAAAAGCTTCCTTACATGTCTTGCAGGATGTCTTGCAGGTGGCTTATGATATTCACTTGCAAGCCAGATGTGTGTTTGGCAAGCTCAATTGCAAGACAGGTGAAATGTGGCAAGTCTGATTGCAAGGCACTTCATAAGGCATCTGCAAGGAATTGACCTAGCTTGTGGGACTTGCAGGATTTTTCCTTGCAGATGACTTGCAGCCTTCTGCAAGTCCCATAAGTACACATCAAGACACCTGCAAGTAAAGTTGTTTTTTGCTGATGCTAGTCGGTACTTGGCTTTGTGCTAGGGGATTGGGTATTCTCATTCATTCTTATTCCTGTCATCCTTCTTTAATGTCCCATGGCCAAAACATATCCAACCATACTGCTTCTATAGACGGCCACCCCATCTTTTGCAATAAACCACCTTATAGGCTCCATTTACTCATTCCACTCCAAGTCCAGGTCATATTCCACAGTCTGACCCCACATCGATTCCTCGCCCCTGGCTGCTTTGTCACTTGTCCTCAGAATGACTCAACTTCTTCCAATTCATCTTCACACTCTTCAAAAAGGTCATCTTCGCCTATCCCATTGGCACATGTCAGAATAATATGAGTCATCTGGAAGATGAGGAAATAGCCTGAGAGTACAAACTCATATCATCCGAAAAAGGTTGTGACGATGTTGCAGGTTGCTGAGCTATTGGTCCAGACTCTGAATAGATGGAAGGGTCATAAGGTTGTTAGATCTGTGACAGTGTACCAGTACAGTACCACGTACCCAACAGCCAACCATGTGATGGACTCCAGGGAACATTGCAGTAAGTATCATGGAAGGGCTACAGAGGATGACATACTTTCCAAAGGTAAGAAGAAAGCAGACAAAAGTGCTATCAGCAAAATGAAGGGGTCTTCTTGTGAAGAAATTACACACCTCCTGAAAACGGCCAGAGAAGGCAGCACTGCCCTTCAGCATTGCAGCAGGTAGCATATAACAGGATGACACACAAACTGAGAGGGAGGCATAGCAAAGCCATGATTAAGATCATGATAGGAAGTTGTAGCCATGCGATCAGACTCTTCCTGCAATAAGAAAAAGACATGGCAAAGTTGTCATATTTTAACATTGCAGCAGGAAGCTCATGCCACAAGATCATGCACTTCCTGAGAAGGGGACATGGCAAAGTTGTCATGATCAGCATTGCAGCAGGAAGCTCATTCCACAAGATCACACACAATCTGAGAAGGGGTCGTGGCAAAGTCATCACGATCAGCATTGCAGCAGGAAGCTCATGCCACAAGATCATGCACCCACTGAGAAGGGGACATGGCAAAGTTGTCATGATCAGCATTGCAGCTGGAAGCTCATGCCACAAGATCACACACCCTCTGAGAAGGGGACATGGCAAAGTTGTCATGATCAGCATTGCAGCTGGAAGCTTATGCCACAAGATCACGCACAACCTGAGAAGGGGACATGGCAAAGTTGTCATGATCAGCATTGCAGTAGGAAGCTCATGCCATGAGATCATGCACTTTCTGAGAAGGGGACATGGCAAAGTCATCATGATTAGCATTGCAGCAGGAAGCTCATTCCACAAGATCATGCACCATCTGAGAAGGGGACATGGCAAAGTTGTCATGATCAGCACTGCAGCAGGAAGCTCATGTCACAAGATCACACACCCTCTGAGAAGGGGACATGGCAAAGTCATCATGATCAGCATTGCAGCTGGAAGCTCATGCCACGAAATCACGCACCCTCTGAGAAGGGGACATGGCAAAGTCGTCATGATCAGCATTGCAGCTGGAAGCTCATGCCACAAGATCACACACCCTCTGAGAAGGGGACATGGCAAAGTTGTCATGATCAGCATTGCAGCTGGAAGCTCATGCCATGAGATCACGCACAATCTGAGAAGGGGACATGGCAAAGTCATCATGATAAGCGTTGCAGCAGGAAGCTCATGCCACAAGATCACGCACTTCCTGAGAAGGGGACATGGCAAAGTTGTCATGATCAGCATTGCAGCAGGAAGCTCATGCCACAAGATCATACACTTCCTAGGAAGGGGACATGGCAGAGTCGTCATGATCAGCATTGCAGCAGAAGCCCATGTAATGAGATCACATACAGACTAATGGGGGGACATGGCAAAGTCATCATCATCATCATTGTATCAAGAAACCCATGTAACAAGATCACACACCAGCTAAGAAGGAGACACGATAAAAGGTCATCATGATCAACATCGATGTTAAGGTCCAAGGGCCTTAAAGACGCGACGTGCGTGGGTTGGTTTGGCGACGACTGGGTTTGCTCAGTGGGGTCTCCTCCTGAGGCAAATGGATCACGTGAGTAGCGCGGTACTGGTTGGCTACGCAGTATAAGAGTAAAGTCCCCAATGATAAGGGCGACTCCTGAGTGTTCTGATAGAAGTAGAGGGGAGAGCTTCAATGGCACTTTGAAGCGACGAGGGATAAGCCTATGACTTTGAGAACTGCACAATAGTACAGCTCAACGCGGTCGAATGGAATAACCAAAGGTAGGCTGTCTGACTCTGAGAATCCTGGGGGAAGCTACAAGTCTTGGATTGAAAACCAAGTTAGGCTTAAGGCCTAACTGCTAAAAGTACGAGTGCTTATATACATTTGAGGAGTAACGGGTCACAGAGGTCACAAAGAAATATGGAAATATTACTAAGGTGAAATCATGACGTGGCGGTTCTAAGTATAGCTCCATCATGAGCTGGCAATCTAAGAATAGCCCATCATGAGCTGGCAAGTCGAAAGGGGTTAAATGATGACACATCATGATGCTGCGGACTGCGGAGTGATGGCATGTGATAGTTGACTGCGGATTAGTCATGTGGTCTATCAGATGACTTGTCAGGTGATTTGGTGACGGTCCGAGCGGCGCGTGAGGAAACGAGTGGGGGACGAGTGACCGAGAGCGCAAAATAAATGGTAAAAGGAATTTGGAAAATTGGGGTAAGGGTTCAGGATCGTAACACAAGTTCCTTGTTAAGGACATAACATAATATCTCCAGTTTTACCCAGCCTTCTTTGCTGATGCCAAGTTTTGCCAAGTCCACCAACAGACTAGGGTTGGGGGGCCTGGCTCCAGCTATTGCCAAGAATGTGCAAGGGGGGGCTGAGGGGGGTGCAGATGACTTTGCTTACTTTTGCTTGCCTTTGTGTCCTTGTTGGAGGAGGGGGGAGGAGCCTTTTTCAAGGCCTCAACTGCCTTGGACAGTTGCTGGAGGGATTCCTGGATCTTCTGGAGGTCCAGATTGGGGGAGGTGTTGACATCAGCCTGGGCAGGGGCATTGCTTTGGCCTATGAGCTCTTTGATAATTGGGTGTAAGATGAAGGTGAGAAGGTGTGGCTTTACTTTAGCCAACTAGATGTCTGGTGAGGTGTAAATAGTCATGTGTAGGATATTTTTGAAAGCCTGGAAGGGCATGGGAACATTGGACATGGTGGTGGTGTGAGATCAAGAGTGGTCCCCAGCAATTCCCTTCTTTGCCCCCTGCCTGCTCACCCAGACCCTCCTTAATTTACTTATGGCCAGCCTCTCTTGGCCCTTGGTGCCCCACACTTCATGTTCTACCTACCCCTGATCAGCTTGACACTCCATTATTTACCTTTTCCTGTGTCTCCTAGTAGTGTTCTTGTAGCACTGCAATATCTTGTTGTGTAAACAGTGGACAATAAACTCTGAATTCCAAAAAATAATAAATAATAGTAAAAATAAAAATAATAAAATAAAGCAGCGACAAGGGGGTTGTAGTGTGATTTGTTCTCTTTTCTGATGTCTTTTTTGTGTCCTTCCCATTGGACCTCTAGAATTCCAAAGCCAGATGTTGCTGTTGAAGCCAAGCAACCTTATCCAGGTGTATCTTTTGTTGTGTGCAGCACATGACACAGGAAAGCATCTGTTCACATTCTACAATTGTGTATAATCACACAGCCATACTTATTATGTCCCCCCCCACCCCTCTTCTATCGTAGTCCAAACATCAAACCTGATTCCTTCTCCTTCCTCACTTTGCTTTGGAAGGTGATGACCTCAGTGGTGCAAGTCAACTTTTTTTTTTTTTTTTTTTGAGAGCACTTTATCTTAGAGGGTATCTATGTACTTAAACAATAGATTTGTCATCTGAGATAATCGATAGGTGGCAAGAGGATTTACCAGCCCCGCCTATCACACTATAGCCAGACCAAGGTCTGGGCATGAGGA
>Ga0307510_10010741_pt1 | contig 10887 bp, 3 predicted proteins | sample 12_EM_MG_FD_207224 | JGI IMG/M metagenome (GOLD analysis project Ga0307510, IMG submission 207224) | Populus trichocarpa ectomycorrhiza microbial communities from riparian zone in the Pacific Northwest, United States - 12_EM | ecosystem: Host-associated > Plants > Roots > Unclassified | place... | reverse complement strand
AAAAACAAATCAATTTAATTATTTGCATAAAATTTAAAATGAGGGAATTAGTATTAAAAGTAAGGTTAAATTGCAACCCTTTATTTAAAAACCAAAAGTTTTTCTTTTTTGTTCCTTATTTTTTTACTCGGATTATTTTTTTTTTTCAATTTTATCTTTCAATATTGCATTGATTGGTGATTTGACTTGATAATTTATTTTGTATTACTTTTTTCGAGTTATCTCAATATAAAAAAATCTCAATATTAGATTGTTTCTCAATTCTGCATAAAATAATTGAGTTTTGATGTTTAAAATAAAGTTAAAATAGATAGGACAATAATTAAAAGCTTGGTAAAATAGCAGCCCTTTAAAAAAAAAAATTAGTGTCAGTACCTTCCAGCTTTAAGATTTTGTTTAATTTCTTCTTTTTTTCTATACTTTTAGTTGAAAATTATATGATTTAGTATAAAACTTTATTTTATTCATATTTTAATATCCGAGTCTAGGAAATGAGAGAGAGAGTTGCTAAAAAACAATGAATAAAAAAGAAAAAAGTCGATTGTTTGGATTTCATACAAAAAAAAGTCAGATTTGGTGTCAAAGTATTATCTTAATATGAAAAGTGTCATTGAGGTGTTTTTGGACTTCCATATCGTTGGAAAAGGTAGATCATGGTTGAGAGATTTTTTTATTATTATTTTGTGTTTTTTAACCAAGTTTTGGGTTTTTTAGCTTCAAAATTGGTTTTTGAGGTTTAAAAGAGTTTTTTCATGAGAAAATGTTTAAAACTAGGTTTTTGGATAAAAAATTCAATAACCCAGTTGTTTGGCCACCTTTGTGGTGGGCAAAAGCTAAGGTTGTGCGCTTTACTAAGTAGAAAAACTGGGTTTTTCTCAACTCTACTTCTTTCTTGAAAAAAATTTGACGAATAACATGTTTGGATTATTTTTAAAGGTCCAGACGCACTAAGCCACTAGAGTTGTACACTTCACCTGAATTTTCACTTCAATTTTCCAACAATTAATATTTACTTTTTTAAAATCTATATAACTTATATATAATTTCTTTTAAATTTTTAGATTAATTAAGAATATTATTTTAGATATTATTTTATTAAATTCCATTTAATTTTTAATTCATTCTCGAACAATCCTTTTTTTATATATAACCCATCATAATCAACCTTTTTATATTTTATTCATTTGTTTTATAATGATAGATTCTTGTCTAAGAAACAAATATTTTGATGAAATGTTTTTTTAAGAAAAAAAGAGCATGTTGATATGACAAATGGGTTTTAGTTAGAGAGGTATTTTTTATACTTATATTTAAATCATCCTGGTTTTATGTGTATGTCTTCTTAATGCCTTTTGTTTTTATTAAATTAATGACATAGAAAAAATATTTTTGTAATATTAAAGATAATAATAATAAAAAATAATACTTTTACTACAAATTATTTTGTTTCAATAAAATTTAAATTATTTCTCTTCTAATAAAAAATAGCAGTATCATATAATTAAGTTAAGAAATTTAAAGGGTTTTCCGCAGCACATGATCAGATATTTTTATCTATATTATTTCTTAACTTCAGATGTAATATTTAGTTATTGTTAGGAATATATTTTTAATATTTATAGACGCATATAATCCTTAATCTATTTAATTAAACATGCACATTAGATTTTGCATAATGGTTAAGAATTGTTTTTGCTATTGGAAAACATGTTGCAACATTTGAACATTAAATTTTTTGCCCGACCAACAGCGTAGCGTAGGCCTAGAAAAATTATTAGATTCATGTATTTTCTATTTTTATTTTAAAATTATTGTGTAAGTAAATAATGTTTTTGGTAATAAGCTTAACTACTTTGTTATGATTATAATGTTTTATGAAATTGGAATCTGGATTTTCTTATACATTTTCTTGGTAAATTGAGTTATGATTGTACATTTTTTTTCTTAATATATGAAATTGATGGATCAATGTTTTTTATACATGTTATTTTTGCTTAAAGTCCATGTTTAAAAAGGCCCAAAGACAGGGTAATTACCCAACATACCTTGACTTGGAAAAATATCAAGCTCTTATGACATTGGTCTAACTTGATTTCAAATTCAATATCTTTAGGTTCAGTTATATGTTGAGTTTAAATATATATGGATCTGATTAGCTGGCAGACCCAACATTCTTGGGACTAGCTGCATCCCTGAGGTTAGCTTGTAAGACCCAACATCCTTAGGGTCAGCTACACCGTGAGCCTAAATATATATAGGTCTGCAAAGCTGCCAGACCTATCATCATTAGGCTTAGGATAATTTCAAGTCTAAATGTAAATGGAACCGACAATCATTATAGGCTTTGTATTGAGTCACAAGACTTTGTTTATTTATTCTTATTGATCTTAACATAAAATGCTAAAAATCAAGAATAACCATCTCCCTACATCCCTAAATGTATAAAACTCTCTGAAGGGTATACCATATTTTTATCAATATTAATATTATGTAAATGATATTTATCTCTCAATAATGCTATTAGGAGAAAATGGCACTTCAATCCCTCAATTCAAGCAACATGACAAGGTTCAGATGCTATTTATACCCCTTAAACCACCTATCTAAATGGTTTATATTTTTCTATTTTATAAGTGTTTATACTTTTATTCCCAGAGAATTTATCATACATTAACATGAACAAACACTCTTGTTTTTTAAATCTAAAGCTCATTCTCTCATTTATTAAATTTTTTTATTAAAAGTCACTGACTTTATCATCAAAGGGTCTCTAAATCCCACCACAAAGAATTATTTTGCAGGTGTTAATTCTTCTATCACCAACCATCAACTTCATGAACCCATCAAAAAGGAATATTAACATGAACGTGTGATTACCCACCATCTAAACACTAAAAAAACCTTATTTCTATGCATATTGGATTTTAGAAATATCATCAGAAATAATAGGAGGACAACGCTTGAACTCTAGTTTTATCATCTCCTTTTGAAGTATCCATATTATATGTATGTTTACAATGTGTCATGTGTATGACGTAGAAGCATCCGAGTTTAAATAATAATGGGTAAAAGTTGATTTCATTGCTTATCCAATCATGTTTTAAATTAAATCTTACTTTATAAATAAATTCATTTGGTTAGAATACAAAAGTACATGGCTCATGCACCTAGCAAGCATATCTTGAACTCTAAATTGTGTATGACTCCCTATATTGTACATACTAGAAAAGTACATTTTTGAACTTGTAGAAGCCAAAGATCTCTCATTTTATTTTTTGTCTATATGTTGAAGTCGAACTCTAAAATGGCCATATGTTGAGCAACACAGTACAAATCCTCTTATGTTCAATTCTTAAATTGGGGAGTTTTTTTATTATTATAGCTTGTTACGAATAGTGCATACGAAGGTGTTGTTTAAGTATAGACACAAGCTTGTTTTGGCATACCTTTTCCTGAAATAGGGTAAGATGAGAGGATCCTAGATAACCTTCATCATGTGCTTATTGTGTGGTCCCGATTATACCATTAATGAGCTTTATACTGTAATTATATGTAAGGGAGACACTGGTTGTGGATGCCCCCAACTCGAAAAGAAATGGAGTTACGGCTTGGTGTGGGCCATTTATCCATAATAAAAAAGGTAGGACGAGAAATAAAATGAAACAAGCATGATATTAGTAGGATTACAACCACTTTTTAATTTTTTTAAAAAAAATTAGGGAGTCTTCATGGAAATATAAAAAAGCAGAAACCACTGACGCTTGAAGAACAAAAGTAAATATTTAACCAAGAGCGATCATAAAAAGATGTCTTTCATTCTCTTTTTGTTAACTAAAACAAATTCAATCCATACTTTCACACTAAAGATTTTGTAACAAGCTAATATTTTAGTTAGATCATAATATATTTTCTAGTTAAATAAATTGCAAGATGTTTTTTCCATACTTTTTTATGCCATATATGTTTTTTCTCTACCTTTCCCTATTTTTCTTTTTGTTTTGATATTTGTTCTTGAAAGTCTTTGTTTTATTGTAAAAGCAAATTCTCCAGATCATTGACCAAGCAAGGTCAATAAGAACACTAACGAAAAACTTTCTTATTAATTAAGTAAAAAATTAAAAGGCATTCAAGTTTTGCAAATGCACTATACAAATACCTTGATTCAGACTTTAATAGTCCATTTGTTTGTTTTAGTTATTAATCCTTTTTTTTCCTTCCTTTTATGGTCAATTGATGACCAACTGCTTATAATTTGTTAATAAATGGCAAGATCAAAGAGAAGAAAAGTTAGGGAACATAGGTGGCAATTTCTTAATTAGTGCTCAAAATTTTTTTTGGTCCTTATATTTTTCATATTAATGGTTTTCGGTCGTTTTTCTTTTAAAAAGTTTGATTTTGGTCTAACGCTTTATTTTTCTTATTTTTTTAGCTCTTAGTATAAGAGAGGGGAAAAGAAGTCGCTTGGATTTTGATGGAAGATAAAAACAATCATCGATGACACCGATGCCAGCTAGGAGAAAGGTCTTTCTTAGTGTTAATGAGTTTCATTCGATGGGGAGAGTTCCACGAAGGTGTTCCCTGGCATTCCCATCACTTGAGATGACATATCTAAGCTTGAGAAAGTTTTTGAATTTGAGTTATTTTGGGTTTTTAGACTGATTTTAAGGTTATTTAAGGTCATAAATGGGTTTTTCAAGGTCCATAAGGTGTTTTTCTAGCTTTTTTTGGGGTCAAATTTGTGTTAAAATTGACTTTTTAAGCACAAAATAACCATGACCTGATTTTTTAACAACCATATGATCGTTGAAAACTGGACTAGCTAACAACACGTTGCCCACCTTTTATTGTTAAAAAAAATATCTAGAGGCCTGCGCTTAGGCCCATACGTGTTTAATCTGTATTTTTCCTTTTTTTTTCTTGGTTCCTCTTTTCCATACATTTTACACTTTGATCGGTTCAAATAGACTGCCTAAAAAATAATTTAATTTTCTTTTATTGAATACCATCAAAATTCCTTTTTTTTTTTTAATAAAATAATAGCCTTTTTATTTAGTTTGAAAAAAATACATCGATTTTTATATTTTCAATCCAATATGTTTGTCTAATTTTTTTCTTTCTTTTAAAAAAATATTGTTATTTGATACAAAAAGAGTCACGTGAGTCTAGTTTTTCAAAGATAAAAAAAAGTTATTAAATCGAGTGGGGTGTTGGATTAAGATGGTGAGTTTGACAAATTAACCCAAGTTTTGTTTTTTTTTAATTGAATATTTTAATTTTTAATTTCTTTCTTTAACTTTAGTTGATTGGGAATTGAATATTATAATTTTTTTGATTTATTTTTTATAAAGTTATTATATTTTTATGACCTGAGTTGTAAGTTTAATTGGTTAACTTGACGATTGAATAACTTGATAAGACAAAGTATACGATGAAATTGCAAAGAAATGAAAAGGAACGAAGGAAATAGCCAGACAAGTCAACTCATCAATTTTATTTCACTCATTGTTTGCTTTATTGCTAGATGTGGTTTTTGTTCTTTGAGCTTTGACCGAAACCACACAAGCTGGCCCTTCAGCCACTGCTTGAAGCTGTTCCATTCCTTTCTCTGCAGACAAAAAGTAAACAATATATATAATACTAAAATCTTGGAATTGGTTGATTTTAGCAGCTTTACAGAGAAAAATAAAAAGAAAAAGAAAAAGAAAAACACTTTTCGCATAGGAACGGAGTTTGCCTACGTCCTATAGGGGCTTCGGCCCATCAACCAGGTCTAATCTTGCTTCAGTTGGGCCTTCAAGTGCTTTTGGATTGGGACGTAGTAAATATCAACTGCAAACTTCGAGCCCATATGATTTGAAATAGAGCTCTCAGTAGCTTCCTCATTCCAGTGTCATTAAGTCGGCCTGGCCCATCGGATCAAACCGGAACTCAGTCAACTCGAATCCTACCCTGAGTTAAGTTAAAAAAACCAAGTGTAGGTTGACCTAATGAAACCCAAGTGATCTGTTAAATCAACTCATAACTGGATCAAAACCCGAATTGATTTTTATTTTTTTTAAATAGATGATATTATTCTGATCAACTCGAGTTAACCATATTAACACGTTATTAAACTTTGCTAGGTTCAACTGATATTAGCGACTCCCGTTATTAATAAGAGATTTCAAGTCTTGACCTTTTCTTTGGAATGAAAAAAATACATCCCACCACCATTAACACACTACACAAACGAAAATCACATCAACTTCAAGTTATTGGGTCATCAGACAGGCCTGATTGTCCACCAATGATTTTAAGCCTATAGGCATGCATCTGATTAAATGCAATTGGGCTCAATGGGCCTATCTCACTAGCAAACTCATGCTCGCAAGCTATGGCCAGTGTTTCCCGTCTAGAAAAGACAACGATTAAAAGCAATTTTTGTTGGCTAACCATGATTTGATTCGAGGGAAAATTCTCTATTACAATTACCAAGAAAAGCCAACGAATAAAATCAATTCTCTGGTCAATAATTAAAGATGGTCCATCCTCCATCGCTCATTAAATTCAGATGCTCCAGGAATTTAGGAAAAATTAAAATATCGGTGAAATAACGTAATTATAAAAAGTTTTAATGGAGTAATGCAGTTTGTACTTTACGTGGTTTCAAAACATAGTATATAAAAAAATTTTGATTGAAAAATGTGATAGTAAATAAATATTATATTTTGAACCCTGGCAACCATTAAAATACTCGTAAATTTTTTTAATTTTATGATATATCGTGTTTTCGAACTATGGCATTATTTTACATCTATAAATATCACAATTGAAAAATGTTACCTAATGAAATTATTCTATTTCACCAATTATTTTTAAATTGTAATATTTTACTAGTATTTTTATTTTACCATGCTAATTTAATTTAAAAGAAATCGAATATTATGCTCCTTCAACAACATTATTGTGATTTTTATCACTATCCCAATATGCAAGAAATCCAGTACTCCGTACCAAGGTTTGTGGCCCAGCGGCAGAGGCAAGGTTTCTTTTTCTCTGTCACCTGGCTTCGAGTCTCAGCGTGCACGCCTGTCACCTCCGTGGTGTCTTACCTGCCTACTGGGCTTGTAAGGTGTTCAGTGAGTCCGGGGATTAGTTGTGGTGCGCGTAAGCTGGCTCGGACATCCCGAATTAAAAAAAAAAAAAAATCCAGTACTCCTATGAAGTCTCATCTCACAACAATTGATCGTTATCAGAAGGTGACAATTTGCATTGGAAGAAGGTTATCCTATATGCTGTTGTTTCATGGATTAGACTAGCTGTGGCCTATATCACACCCAATACAATACACGACTAGCCTAGATCCCTGAATATTCCAAGTTGAAGACAGAGAATAAGACGGCCACTGTAAGGTCTTCGTCCTTCTCGTTACACCCACATGAGTTTTGGCAAAAACATAATGCAAGAATGTTAGACAGAGAAAGCCATTTTTCTCCGTTAAATCGAAGTGGACGTTATGGATCAGCAGGGAGCGATGTTGAAGCAAACATGCATAGCTAGTCGCGGAAGGCGGGCATCGAGAGGTCTCTCTCTTCTTTATTTACATTTCTACACTCTTAGCTAGCTAGCTAGCTAGCTAGCTTGTCAGCTTGAGAAGGGCTGCCACTAAAGCAACATACCACTGAGATCAAGTGGACCCAATTGAATGAAGAAACTAGAAGGAAAGGGAATGAATTCTTTCTCTGGGGACCTTTCTCTCATATCATCATCATCATCATCACTACCAAAGATTTGAAACGTAAAAACAAAATCAGCAGTAGATGACACAAAATAAGGGTTTTGTTTTGTTTTGGACTCTGCCAAATGCAGTGTTAATCAATTTCTCACGAGTAATATTGCATGAAGCAATATGGCATGCATGCACATCAATCAGTTCTTTGATTAGTACAAGTGCATGCCATGCCTATACTTGCATATATAGATACGCCCCCCTGCCGGCCTGCCCTCCTGCCTGCATCCACCCCTAGGTTAATCCCATCTTCCCATGCACGCCCCTCTCATCCATGCCACTAAATTCCCTTCATAGATTAAACATCCAGGTAGTTAATATACAATTAATTAAGCCCCATGATTAGATTAATCTTCACTGCATGACTATTAATGCTGTTAATTTTACCCAATGTTTATCTTGGAAAAATTAATCATGCAACTATAAAAAATCTTGAATTGATAGGGCAGCGGATTCTACCAGCGTGAGGGATTGAGCTGTAACTAAATCAACAGTACCATGATGCATCATGTTGATGAAATAATCCAAGCTTTTGGTATGAATTATAAGGATGGAGATTTTATTTATATAGGTTAATTAATTGGTAGGTGGTACGTTGGATTTTTTTTTAATGGATGGTTATCTTTTTTCTGTAAAAAAAACCAAACTATTAGTTTTGAAATTGATAATCTAATTTTTCAAGAACCACTACAACATTTAACAGTTTTACCAACGGAATTTTTCCGTCTATGTAAGATACATATTCCGTCGGTAATTAATTTACCAACGAATTCACCGACGGAAATGCTCTGTCGGTGAATCTTTCATCGGTAATTTTTAGTCCGTCGGTAAATCCGTTGGTAATAAAAAAATATTATTACCGACGGATTTACTAACGGAACAGACGCGTAAAAAAAAAATTATCCGCTTGATTCCGTCGGTATATCCCTCGGAAAAGACCATCGGTAATTATTTAAAAACATTTTTAAAAAATCCATTTATATCTGTCGGTAATTTCGTTGGTAAAAAATGACACGTCATCATTTTTTTTGCTTTGTTTTAATTTTTTTCTCATTGTAATTTCCTCGATATATACCGAGAAAATATTTTTATCGGTAAAATTCCTTAAAAATTTACCAATAAAAATATTTTTTCAATATTTTTATTTGAATTTATTAATTTTCTGACAGCGAAGAAGATAAACGGTGTTACTCCTGCTTTGGAAGGAGACAAATCTATTCTGTAGAACATCTCTTAAATAGCATATAAACCAAACTCATATATTTTTGTTTTATATATAAAATAAGAAGGAAAAAACACCCTGTAGAAGTCCACTTATATTGTTACGATTTGACATTCCATTAATTAAATTTTGAATTTTTTTACTAGAATCAAGCTGGCGAGGATGTGATGGGCTGCAGAGGTTAACTCGATCATAGTTATTAAGGAACTTGTCGACCTGAAATCCTAAATTTTATTTCAACTTTTTACATATTTTAAAATGTTTTAAAATTAATTTCGGGTGGACTTAGTGATTTATAAGTTAGACGTGTCAACCTGAAAGTTGATATAAATCAAGTTTATTTCAAATCATTTTAAATATTTATTTAGCTAGTTATTCCACCACACTACTGTTTTAGTCACACTCAAATGAGGTTTAACTAGGTTAATTATAAAAAAGTGTTTTCTTTACATATTTTTGTTCAAAATGAGATTTTTTCAATTTTTTAAAATGAAAAACTATGTTTTAAAATTAATCAGTGACTCATAAGTCAGACTTTTCGACCTAAAATCTCATATAAATTGGGGTTTATTTCGAGTTATTTTAAATATTTATTTATCAAGTTGATCCACCATGTTATTGATTTAGCTGCACTCGAATGAAGTTTATTCATGTCAATTCTAATAAAGTGTTTTCTTTACATATTTTTGTTCAAAAATAAAATATTTTTAATTTTTTTAAATGAAATAATATTGTTAAGGTTGACTCAATTACTCATAAATTGACTCTATGATTCAATGACCCATGCCCTAACCTTAAACTAACCGGTTCCAACTCAAAGTGGGGCCCGACAACTATCCTTCTTGAAATTGAAGGGAAAAAAACAGGTCCTTGTTTACGTCGGAATTTGAAAATAAATTTTTGCCATGGACAATCTTGTCTTGCTCTATCCTATCCTTGTATATCTATTTTGTGTATTTCCGATTTGACGTCTAATTTCAGAAGCTCGGGAAAGGCATATGGAACGGAAGAGTGAAGGGTGAAGCGAGAGATATTTAATAGCGAAGTATGGTACTGTGACATCAGGTGCTTGCAAAAAGGGTATGAAATGAATACAAGAAGAGAAGAGATGAGAGAAGGTGTATCATAAAACCATGCAATCTGCCCGTCTCTCTCAGGCAGTCCTTTCCTCTCTGCCAAGATTTTGGGTGGATGATCAGAACTGGTCAGTAGGAAGCAAAAGAAGTGACGCACGATTCTCATCACTCGTGAGAAGGCGTGCTTGGAAGCGTGTGATGCGGATTTCGAATTCAATGCAGAAAGCCAGAAACCCCTCCTTCCTATCCTCACTTGGACTTTTCCTTTCTCCATTGTCTTATGGCGGCAGATAGAGAAAGAGATATGTAGAGGCCAAGCCAAGGCTTGCATCATCACCATCATCAGCATTCAGCAGTACAGAGAGAAAGAGAAAGAGCAAGAGAATAGGGTTTTCTTTTCTTTGGTTCTGATAGAGAGTGACAGAGGAGATCTGTCAATCCGTTTCTGCAAGCTTCGTACAAATAGTCTATGAAAAAGGATCAGAGCCCCATCATTGTCTCAATTATCAGCCCCAGAGAGAGAGAGAGCGAGAGAGAGAGAATACCAGCTAGCCAGTATTGTATATATACTAACTACTGATCGGTATATAATAGCGACCCTTTTACGCACCTTGTATCATAATATGTAATATACACACACACTTATCATTATGTGTGCTGTTATAATTTCAAAAAAAATAATGGCTAACACGTGTAATTTAATTGGTCAGGTTTTAAATTTGATTTTTATAAATTACTAGTTTGATTTTTATAAATTTTAGAGTCACTAGAAATTTAAATGATCATTAATTTTAAAACCCGTAAAATTAACCAAATTCCGT
>Ga0307510_10010740_pt1 | contig 10888 bp, 10 predicted proteins | sample 12_EM_MG_FD_207224 | JGI IMG/M metagenome (GOLD analysis project Ga0307510, IMG submission 207224) | Populus trichocarpa ectomycorrhiza microbial communities from riparian zone in the Pacific Northwest, United States - 12_EM | ecosystem: Host-associated > Plants > Roots > Unclassified | place... | reverse complement strand
CTATAATAAGTATTATAATACAATGACAACGAAGAATTTATAGATCCATGCATTTTTTATTAATAAAATTGTGAAATCAATGCACAACAAAAAATTATGCTCAGAAAACCACAACATCCCTCTATATATATATATATATATATCAATTTTTTTATTTAAAAAAAGTCAACTAGCAGCTTACTTTTAGATAATTATTGTGCAACACTACAGTAATAATAAAACCATTTTTTTCCAAATTTTAACACCTTATTTAAACTATATTAAATAAATCATTACAAAGTGTAAATTTAGCCTATCACAACATCAAGAACTAAAAAAATTAAAAAAGCATTGATGAGTTAATTTAATATATTTAAACCTTATTTCCTATAAGACTTGTTGATTAACTTATTTTCTTAGGATTAGATTTATTTTTTCTAATAAATAGCTTTTTGCTAACAAGTATAATTTTTAATCTGACTATTAGATCAAACTGAAATTTTACCAAAAGTTTTTAGAGGTCTTGTTTTATATTTTGTTAGAATTTTAGATCAATCGAACATTAAGAATGCCTTTTGATAAGGTCTAGAATATACTATGTAGGAATTACATTGGTTTCCAAGTTGATTTATGATTTTTTTTTCTATTTTATTTAGAACTCTTTTGTTGTTGTTTTTTTTTTTCCAGCTTTGTTTAGAGTGTTTTATTTATTTATAAATAGATTTATTTAGTTTGTATTTGGGTTTTGAAGAAATTAATAAGAGATAGATTGATTATTCAGAAATAAAACTTATATATGAGAGTTTGCTCTTATTCTTGGTTCCTCATAAAGCTTTTTTAAGAACTTATCAAAGATTAAATGTTTTTGTGGCGTTCATCCTGACTTATCGAAGAATTAAAAAAGTTTTGTGGTGTCTTCTATACTTTTTTTCGCGTCTCAATTATAGACATTGATCATTTATAATCTTGGTATCTTGATACAGGTTATCGTTGTGTCAAAATTAATTACAAGTCTAAATTTAATTTTCTTGATAAGGATAAATTTAATTGTGAATTTTTAGCTCTCTATATCTACATAGTTCGCATTAATTGGTGTCAAATACAAGCTCTAAAATTAGGTTATTTCATCTTATAGTAATTCTATCTAGATATGCAACATAATGTGGGTGTGTAAAGTTGGATTATTTGTGATCTGATTGTTTGGAGCGTAGCGCGTGTGTCTAGTTTCATTAATACCACGTGAGCATCTCTCCCTGACTCTGTTCCCATTCTGACTTCCCCGTTTACTTGCCCACTATAAACCCGTTTATCCTCGTCAACTATGATCGCTCACACATCTCTCTCTCTCCCCCTCCCGCTCCCTTCCCCCCGCCAAAGCTATGGCGGTTTCTGCTTCTTTCTTTGTAGCAAACCATTCTTTCCCTCCATTCTTGAAGGCTCCTAGAATATCAAACCCTTGTTCCACAAAACTGGTAATGTTCTTTTGCTTTTTTGAATTGATTCCTTTCGTTTTTTTTTCTTTATTTGTTGCTTCCTTCCATTGTTTGGTTGAATGAAGATTGGTTCTATTTTTCAGTTTTTCTTAAGAGCATCTGTCAGTAACTCAGAAGATTGTGAGGAAAGTAAAGTGGTGAAGAAAGCAGAAGATGGCTGGAAAATTGATTTCTCATCAGGAGAAAAACCATCCACACCGTTACTGGACACAATCGATTACCCTTTTCACATGGACAACTTGTCCACACAGGTAAAAAAAAATGCCATTAAATGATTGTACTGTTAACTCATATCTAGCTGGACACCCTTTCTGTTGTTTTTGTTTGTTTCTTTGTGCTTTCTTTCAGATTGTTTCGTTGTTTCTGTTGACAATTTTCAGGATCTTGAACAATTAGCATCAGAATTGAGAGCAGATATTGTGTATAGTGTAGCAAAGACAGGAGGGCATCTTAGTTCAAGCTTAGGAGTAGTGGAGTTATCAGTGGCGCTGCATCATGTGTTCAACACCCCTGAAGACAAAATCATATGGGATGTTGGTCATCAGGTATATTCCTAATGGAAATTATAGAAAAAAAAAATGGGTTTCTTAATTGTTCAAAAGCCTAATATTCTTTCTTGGTTATGAATTTTGCAGGCATATCCACATAAAATTCTAACAGGAAGAAGGTCTAGAATGCATACCATAAGGAAAACTTCAGGGCTCGCGGGATTTCCTAAAAGGGATGAAAGTGTTTATGATGCTTTCGGTGCAGGACATAGTTCTACAAGCATCTCTGCTGGTCTCGGTAAATTGTTTCCTCATCAGTTTACTTTTTACTTTTAAATGAACTGAAGTCGAAGTTGATAGGTGACAGAATTCATCTCGCTGGCTAGTTCTATTTGTAACAATTATGATTATACTTTACAGATTTATTTATTTTTTAATTTCTATAAAACAAAAATGCAGGTATGGCAGTTGCAAGAGACCTCTTAGGGAAGAGCAACCATGTCATTTCTGTAATTGGAGATGGAGCTATGACAGCAGGACAAGCATATGAGGCCATGAACAATGCAGGATTCCTTGATTCTAATCTAATCGTTATATTGAATGACAATAAGCAAGTATCTTTACCCACTGCCACTCTTGATGGTCCTGCAACCCCAGTTGGAGCCCTTAGTAGTACTTTGACCAAGCTCCAAGCAAGCGCCAAATTTCGAAAACTTCATGAAGCTGCTAAAGTAATTTTTTAAGTCTCCATATTTTGTTGCCTTCAAGTTTGAATTCCTTGCATCTCATCTCAATATCAAGAGATAGAAATCTGACTTGGGTTTTATATTATGTTGAAGGGTATCACAAAGCAAATTGATGGGCAAACACATCAAGTTGCTGCAAAGGTAGATGAGTATGCTAGAGGAATGATCAGTGCTTCTGGCTCTACTCTATTTGAGGAGTTAGGATTATATTATATTGGTCCAGTGGATGGGCACAGCATCGAAGACTTGGTGACCATATTTCAAAATGTGAAAGCAATGCCTGCCCCAGGACCAGTTCTGATTCATATTATTACAGAGAAAGGAAAGGGCTATCCTCCAGCCGAGGCAGCAGCTGATAAGATGCATGGTGAGACTGCAAATATGTATTATCAGATCTTGTTGATGTGAATTGTTAAAAGTGTCGTCATCATTTCATTCTTTCAGGAGTAGTCAAATTTGATGTAAAATCAGGCCAGCAGTTTAAGCTGAAATCCTCAACACTTTCATATACACGGTACTTTGCTGAATCTCTGATCAAAGAAGCTGAGGTAGACAACAAGATCGTAGCCATTCATGCAGCAATGGGTGGTGGAACAGGTCTCAATTATTTCCAGAAGAGGTTTCCAGATCGCTGCTTTGATGTGGGGATTGCTGAGCAGCATGCCGTTACATTTGCAGCTGGTTTAGCCACCGAGGGTCTCAAGCCCTTCTGTGCCATCTACTCATCATTCCTGCAACGAGGATATGATCAGGTTGGCTGAAGGACACTAGATAAATTCTGAAAATTCTTTTGTTGAAAAACCTTGCACTAATCTTTACCTTGGGAATGAAGGTGGTACATGATGTAGATCTTCAAAAGTTACCAGTACGCTTTGCCATGGATCGAGCTGGTTTGGTTGGAGCAGATGGACCCACCCATTGTGGAGCATTTGATATCACATATATGGCTTGCTTACCCAACATGGTGGTCATGGCTCCATCTGACGAAGCTGAGCTGATGCACATGGTTGCAACAGCAGCAGCCATAGATGACAGACCCAGCTGCTTCAGGTTCCCAAGGGGCAATGGGATTGGAACAGTTCTTCCTCCGAACAACAAAGGAATCGCTCTGGAGGTCAGAAAAAGTACAACTGGCGTAATTGCATTCTGGAAAACAGAGAACACAATTAAATGTTCTGCTTTTTTTTTTGTTATTATTTTGTATAGATTGGAAAAGGAAGAATACTGATGGAAGGCAATAGAGTTGCAATAATGGGATATGGTTCTATAGTTCAACAATGTGCAGAAGCTGCAAGCATGCTTAGAACCCAAGACATTTCTGTGACGGTAGCTGATGCAAGATTTTGCAAACCTCTGGATACGAATCTTATCAGGCAATTGGCTAAAGAGCATGAGATCCTAATTACTGTGGAAGAAGGTTCTATAGGAGGTTTTGGCTCCCATGTATCTCACTTCTTGAGTTCAACTGGTATTCTTGACGGACCACTCAAGGTGATTCTTCTTTCAAAATGGAAATCTCAAGCTTGTTTCTGGAATGCTGTTACTCTTTTTTTCTTTATTCCTGTTCTAAGTTCTTATAAGAGCTTTGCCTACAGTTGAGAGCAATGGTTCTTCCTGATAGATACATTGACCATGGATCACCTCAAGATCAGATTCAAGAAGCAGGGCTCTCCTCAAATCATATCACAGCAACAGTCTTATCTATGTTGGGAAAGCCAAAAGAAGCTCTTCATGAGTTCAAATGAACAAAAATGGAACCTGTAGGTGGTGAAAGTGGTACACATTATTGGGGAGAGGGATTTTTGTAAAAATCCAACTTCAGAATTTTGAAGTTTGGGACATCAAATTACCGAAGTGTTAGGACTCTCTAAATTCCTCATGTCCCATGCCATGAATACGAAGAATCCCCGATATTGGGGACACGGGATTCAATCAAGTCAATAATAGTGTTCTACTGGTTAATCATCGTCACAAAACAAAGAAAAATCCTCGCAACTTTCAGTAGCACTATCTTCTGAGTCCTGACCCTCATCTGTTTGCTCTAAATATGAAATGGAAACATTTGAATTTATTTTTTTGAAACTGCATCATATTATTATAACACTAGAAGGCATGAGAGATCTCACAAAACACTAGACTCACTGTTCAAAGTTGTTCTTCTTCTTCTTTCAATTTAGCCTGTATAGGAAAGGGTGAGATTAAAAAAAAGAGGATCAAATTATAAAAAAATAGAGGAAATGGATGGTTTTTTGAAATTTGGATGAAATGTTCATTATAGTTCTTATACTTTTTAAATTATAGATATATGCTCCTTTAATTTCCAAGATTTCAAAACAAAGAAAATTTTACTTCAAAACTTTATTTTTTTCTTTATTTTTAAGTTTCTAGTTTGAAAATGAAGAGAGTAATTCTATTTTGATAATAAAAAAAATTCATTAATACTAAAAATTTCAATCTTAACATTAATAAGTTTTATTAAATGAGGAGAGTTTCACTAAGTGTTTTAGGGAGCTATTGATTGGTTTATTAAAACGTCTTGAATGCAACCATCTAGGTGGTGGCCTAGTGGTAAGAGTTTGGGACCACGAGGTTTGCTCCCTCTGTGGTCTCAGGTTCAAGCCCTGTGGTTGCTCATATGATGGCCACTGGAGGCTTACATGGTCGTTAACTTCAGGGCCCGTGGGATTAGTCGAGGTGCGCGCAAACTAGCCCGAACACCCACGTTAAATTAAAAAAAAAAACATCTTGAATGTATTTTAAATATTTTTATAGAAAAAAGAAATTAAGTAGTTTTCTAAGTCAAAATCATTAGCCTTAATTTTCTTCGTCATTGTACGGCTGGAATTTGAGAAAAGTAGATGATGCATTTTACTTTTAAATTGTTTTTTAAAAAAATGAGAGGCGGAGTACAAGGTCATTTTAAGCAAAATAAACGCTCACACACATGGGTCTTCCCTTGTAGACCCGCATGTGTGCCCTTCCAAAAGAGCTAGGCATCCTTGCTTGGTTTGCTCCCAGCAACATATGGCTTTTTTTTTTTAATTAATATCTTTTATAATATATATTTTTTAAAATAATTTTTTAATTTACATTTAAATTAATATTTATTCTCTCTAATTTTTTATTTTATTTATTTTAAAAAATTTAGATAGCTGTGTTTGTTTTTAATTTTTTTATATGTATTTAATTCTTGAAAAAAGATTATTCTAATTATTCTATATTTTTTTATGTTTTATATAAATGAAACTTATTTTTAAAAATAAAAATATTTATTATTGGATAATATTTCTTATAAGTATAATAAGATTAAATATCTTGATTTACATTTGTCTATTTATATTTCTAATTTTATTTTCATCGTTAATGATTTTTATTTTTTATTTATTAACATAAATAGTTCTCAATTTATTTTGCATAAATTTTTTAATATATACTTAGTATTTTTAAAATATATATATATCAGAAAAACCTGCATATTTAATACAGTGAACGGGTCAAATAGTTAATGGTTATATATATATATATATATATATATATATATATGAGAAGTTATAGCAATAATGGATTGGGTGGCTGCTAGCTCGATATCCATTGTTTATCAATTGATAAAATATGAAGAATAATAATTCAATTTCAGATCTCAGCGGAGGGAATGGTACCAAAGCATAAATCCATTAAGAAAAAGGAATCTCGTTAATGCTTTTATCTTAACTTAACTAGGTGTATTCCTCATTGTGTTTTGAAAATATCTTTTTAAAAAATTAAAAATTATTTATTTATTTTCTTATATAAAATAAATCAAAATAAATTATCTAACCCAAATTCCAATAAACACAACATCAAAGGATTAAATTAAAAAGAAAATGATGACCAGAGCAGGAAAACAAAGACAAACACAAAAAAAAATTGTTGTTGATTTTTCAAAGTTCTGCAGTAAACAGCTGATCACAACTCTACACAACGGATCACAGTTCTACAGTACAAAGCTGATCTCTTTCTGTATTTTTTTTAAAGTATACTTAGCATATATGTGAGTAGTTTTTGAGTGAGCAAATATTCAATAATCTTATTTTTCTCTAATGACAAATGACTGAGCAGCCACTTCAATTTGTCACTATACTTAATTACTAAATGTCAGAATGAACGATTCAAATCCAAATGGCTGAACATAAAACCCTAGGAGACCAAATGCAGTTCAACTATAAACCCTAAATAACCTTTGCAGCCTTGACAACAAACCAGCTAGCTCATAAATCATGAAGGGCTTATAGAAACGACATTATCACAAAAAGCAAATGATTTTATCCCTTTTCTTTTTTTACTGGTGGAACTCACTTCATCTCATATTTTGCATAAACTATACGTGATCAAATGTAAATTGAGAACTCAATACCAGATTTCAGAAGTGAGGAACCATTCACAAGACCTGCACTATTTGTGCATAGAAAACATTGAGCATAAGTGGTCCTAGCTATGTCACGCTTTCTGCTTTCAGAGCTATCACTGCTATGAACCACATTCCTGCCTCACTTCCTAACCGAACAGCATGTGCCCTCTTATAGTGCCTGGCTTAGCTTGAAGAGGATTTGCAGACCCTGATAGCTTCACTCTTCAAGCTACAACACAAACACCTTCCCAAGCCACACACACAACTAGCCAACACGTCATTACAAACATAACATTCAATAAACAAGTGAGTGTGTAACCCAAAAAATGAATTTACAAAATTTTATCAAACAAGGGAGGCTCACTCACATTCATTCCCATGCCAAAGACCTCTAACAGCAATGGTATAAGGTAAAGATATATTAGAGTTGCCAAATGAATTTGGGTCAATAAACTTGAAAATTGAATCCCAAATGAACAGCCCTTCAAATCTATATACCTGACCAAAATGACCTATTTATCCCATCATCAAAATCTAATTGAAAAAAACCTAAACCCCAACTCACAACCTTAACAAGCAGTAACCTAGCGATGGACTTATTAAAATTGTGTAATCACTCCATCTACAAGGGATAGAATTCTATCAAACAACTACGACATGAAAAGTAATACAAGACCAAGGGACCATTGCACACATTTCACACCAAACCTGGATCACAATTCACTCATATAACTACATATAAGCAGTAAAGATATCTTTATTAAATTCAAGATCGGGACTTTTGGGCAATTCTTAGAAAAAAACAATCATCCAAAATAATCCATTCATCAAATGACTAAAATGTTACAAAACATCCAGCTTTCTCAACTTTAACAAGAAGCAACCTAGCTAATAATTGGTTAATTGCAATGTCATTATCATTGCCGTGAAACACAATTTATAAAACAACTAAACATAAAAGGTAATGCTAGACCAATGTGCCACTGCCACTACAAAAATTCACAATCAAATTGCTCCAAATTCATCAAACCCGATATAGTTACACATTACTCAAAAAAATTCTATATATTATCGATTCAAGACTGAAAGTTCCTTTCCATCACTGCACTTCCACTTGACACCTATCGTAATACAACATTAAAACTTGAAGCCGGTAAAAAACCAACACATTAAGCAACACTCTATCACTACAGAAGCTTATCTTATTCAATTCAATATCGAAACTTTTTGTTTAATAGGGCAATTCCAGATTGGAAGTAGAAACAAGTGCACAGCATTAGAAAGGAAACAAAACCCTCAAAGAAACCCAAAACATCATTAAAAACCCAGAAATGTTTAGACACTAATCTAAGTCCTTAACAACCTTAATCCCCATGGTATTAGCAGTACCCATGATAGACTTACAAATAGACTCAAGAGACATATACTGACAATAAGGGTCTGATTGTTTCACCTTAGCAATCTCATAAACATGTTTCAAAGTCACAGTAGATGCTTCCAAGTGTCCTGGTCTACCGCTACCTGATTCAACCCCTGCTGCTTTCTTTAAGTACCAAGTAACAGAAGGTGACTTAACTGTGAACTCAAAAGTGTTGTCTTTAAAAGCTGTTATGGTAACAGACATGGGAGTGTCTGGTTTGTACTTTTGAGTTCTTGCATTGAAGTCTTTGCAAAAAGCCATTAGATTTAGACGGTATTGACCTAGTGCTGGACCTACTGGTGGTGCTGGTCTAGCTCCGCCAGCTGGAACGGTGAGGCGGATGGTGGCTGCCACCGGACGGCGGGTTAAGATCTCTTTGAGGGTTGCCATGGTGTGGGTTTTCAGGAGAGAAATGATCGGTGTTTCGAGGGTTTTAATTTATTGGACTTGGGGTTTTGGGATTTCGGTTCAATTCATGTGTTTTATTTATGGATAATAAGCTTGGCCCAGCCCATTCACAACCCAATAATACGCATAATTATTAGGTTTTTTACATTTTTGTTGTAAGAAAAAACCACTAAAAGATCTTAATTTCTTTCAATGCAGAAAAGTGCTTCCCCCTTCGTAAAGGAAGGAAAAAACATACATTAAATCATAAATTACTATATTTACCTACTAATTTTTTTTTTAAAATGAAAATACCATAGAATTAGTATAATTTTTAAAAAACAAGTGTACATGTGCAAAATAAAGAAAACATGAAAATGTTACTATATAAAAAAGTATATATTAAAAAATTTTAATTTATTATTATAGACCTGAGATCTTTTATATTAACTATTGTGTCTTTAAACATAAGTACACCAAGTAGTCTCGTGTAGTTTGTTTGTTTGTTTTTTTTTTTTTTAATCTTTATTTCTCAAGAAATTATTTTATATTCACAAAAAAAATTAATAAAAAATATTAAATTATTTATATAACTGTCATTATATTTTATATAATAATTAAATATTCATTGCAATATTAATATTACAACTTCACCTTCAAACATGTAATTACCACTTGACCATCAAAATAATCCTACAACTTGGAAAAAACAAAAACTTTCATAGTGGTTTATCAAAAAAAAAACTTTATTTGCAATATAAAATCAAAACTTGTCAGGTTTTAAGTTTGTTTTTTAGGGGTTACCAGTTCAAGTTCCATAAACCTCAGGATTACTAGAGGTTTACGTGGTCGTTAACTTCAGGATTCGTGGAATTAGTCGAGGTACGCGCAAACTAAGCCAGACACCCACATTAATAAAAATAAAATAAAATAAAATTCTAAACTTGTTTTATATTTTATTTTCTCATTCTAAAGCATAAACATCTTCTCCTGTGAACTCGAAGCCATCATTAATTTGTGTAGATAGCCACCGGGATAGTGAGAACAGTGAAGATAATGGTTGCAATGGAAAAATGAGAATCAACCAGCCCACCCTTCCACTAATTGAATGTGCTATTTGTCACTTAAATGCCTAATTTGCAACTTGTGGCTTATCATCCACTGTCCATGAATGCTGATGATCAAGGCAACCCTAAGAACAAGGCCCAACACTTTCATGGTGGCCGGCGAAGCCATGATTCCGGCACCAACTATTATAGTTCAGAAATTGAACACTACCCCATTAAGGAAGCTCCATTAAACGCATCAAAACCAACACAATTTTCAAACCACACAAAATCTGCAAAGCAAATCACCCTTCTATTGTCACCATAAACAGCAACAACTAGCCACAGAGCCATTGTCCCTCAATTCAGTTTTCTTCATTTGCATCTGTCAAATCTGTTGTTGAAAATCAAAATCAGTTTGAAAACCCATATCATCAGTTTTGAAAACCCTATTAAGTCTAGAAATCTTTTGTTGGTACCACCTTCACATGACAAAAAATACAAAGCTACCACCAGCCATAGATAAGGTCTGGGATTCATGGCCCTCAGTAGTGTCGCGTGCAGTATTCGAGTCCTTTTATTATTTTCCTCTTTCTATATTATTTCTCTCTCCAATTGAAAAGAGGGATTTTAAAATAAAGAAACAAGTTTGAGGCTCGACGCACCGCAGATTACTTCACGAGTATGTGATTATTAGGAGAGATGATTCATGCTCTTGTAATTTTGTTCAATTTAGGGTTTTGATTGAAACAAAAAATAAATAAATTAAGAGAGAATGAGAACGAGAGAAAGCGAGAAGAAAGGGGTCTAAACAAAAACCAACCATTTAGACTCATCAATTCAAGATTCTTATTGATTATAAAATGTTAGATCCAATACTTTATTTTTCCGGTCTTTTCTAACAAGAAACATTATGTTTATATATATATATATATATATATA
>Ga0307510_10010738_pt1 | contig 10889 bp, 10 predicted proteins | sample 12_EM_MG_FD_207224 | JGI IMG/M metagenome (GOLD analysis project Ga0307510, IMG submission 207224) | Populus trichocarpa ectomycorrhiza microbial communities from riparian zone in the Pacific Northwest, United States - 12_EM | ecosystem: Host-associated > Plants > Roots > Unclassified | place... | reverse complement strand
ATGAATTTTGGGTTAGTAATGTCTTTTCTATTCGTTTTACTTTTTAGTACTCTAACGTTTAATTTGGTACTTTTACTATAATTCCAAACCAAAACTTTTTTTTTAAAAAAAGAACCTTCATTATTTATATAAACATTGAAGCTCCATGATATTTGTCACACGTGGCGCGCGTGACGTGGTGAGATGTAGGGATCAAAGAGTCACCACCAAGTTATTTGATTTAGGGTCACCAGGAGACTCGGATATACTAGTATTATATGAAATTCTAGGGTAAGGGATTGATTGTGATTAGAGAAGGTATTAGTACCCTTAATGCACCTTACATGAGGCAAACTACATTGTATGGTCTATATGTGGCTTAAAGGTATTGATGGGTTTCTAAGTGATATTTTGTTTGTGGCTTAGAGCAAAAATTTACGCTTATGAATAAATCTAGCATTTTGAATTTATTATGGGCTCGTAAATCCAAATAAATTCTCATGGAAAAATCTATGTAGATGCCCTGACAATGTTTACCTATCTTAGAAGGCGAAAGAGTTTTCCACAACTTGTATATCATGGTGAAAAATACTCCTAATTAAAATTAATGAATATCTAAAATAATTCTAAAATTTTTCTAGTTAACTCCTAGTATTTAAATATCAGCCTATTTGTAGGTCCAACATTTATATCATAATGTTGACCATTAATTTCATGAATAAATTTTTTTAGGGTTATTAAAATATTGATCAAATCTTTAAGAAAATTTACAAACTTGATGTAAATAAAAAAAAAAATCAACACAAGTATTTTCTAAAACCATGCTAAACAAACATTTTTCCCTTTTTTTTATAATTAAAATGCAATTTTTGTAAGTATTAAGCTGTATACAACAAACAAAAATCATTTTTTTAATTTTTAAATGAAATTAATTTTTTTAAGTTCATGTTTGGCAATACTAAATTTTCCTTCAAAACATGCCTAAGTGCGTGTTTGCCAAACACGTCTTTAAGCCAAAACTCATTTGACAAAAAACATTGGCAAACCAAGCACGGCCTTACCAATCTGACCTGATTTTGACTCGTCCGGATTGACCTAGAAACACTGGTTCAATCATGAACCGAATCAAAAACCAAAGTTTAACCCTAACCTAAACCAAATAGAAATTTAAACCGAAATAAAATTAAAACAAAAAAAAACATAAAATTTTCTAACAAAAACAGATCAAACACCAAGAAAACAAAAAACACGAAGAACAATGAAAAAATCATTCAAACTCAAACCCAATAATGTAAATATCAAATCAAACAAGATTTCAGCAATAAAAAACAAGATTTTGTTCGCAATCAAGCATAGATCAAGAATTAAATATTCATTCACTTCGATTACCACTCTAACATCATGATTTTAATTGTTAGGTTTTAATTGTTTCAATTCAAAACTGAAACCCTAAAATTAAAACTTATAAAAACATGCTATTACTTTATGAAATCCTTAGATTATTAATTAATAATAACATGTAAACTTATAAAAACCAAAACCAAAATCAAATCAAAACAAACAAAACTTATAACTAGCAATAGAGATAATATTCTTCAGATATACAAGAAGTGACCTCAACCAAACTATTGCCGTTCAGAATTTTTTATTTATTTAAGAATGCTCATTTTTCAATGACATGTACTCCAGGGTCATGTCCTCTTCCCTTCACCTCTTTCGCGAATGTCAGTGCCTATTGTTTTGCTCAGTGTTCCAGCGTTCTATTGTCCCTCATAAATGACACGGGAGTGTGTTTGTTGCTGACAGATTACACAAGCTGAGACGTATCTCTTCCTTTTGGACTTTTAAAGGTTCTATTGATAACAAGCAAGTAGAAGAGACTTAACCAGAAAATGGAGGCAAAAAGGACTATTTAGTAAATCTTAAAGATTTGTGTAAATGAGATATAAATTCCACAAGATTTCAAACAAGCAAAATCCTGTAATATTTACGAAAAGCTCGAAACTCTATTGGAGCTATGAACGTGCTTTCCTCTGGTTCACAATGGCAGTGAACACTCAACTAGAACCTTCCCACTAGCTTATGACCTCGAACCCTTCCATCTGGCAAAATTGCTTGCAAATCTCTGTTTCTTTTCAAGCAGGGCTAAACCACGTGCAGCTGGACCATCTCAGAAGCAGCCTGATCATAAATGAAACTATGCCAACAGCAAGTCTACTCTGGCTGATAGACCACATGTCAAGCACAGCAGGAGGTGGCTCTTGATAATGACCATAGAAATGAAAAATCAATTGCTGACGTTTGAGAATCAAACAGGACCCAATTCTTCAATGGAGATTTTTCGAGGGACCTTCAGATTTATTTGACTTGTATCCCATCCAACTGCATCTAGCTGCTGCATGAAATCCTCAAACTTAACCTCCATTTCCAGTAGGCTTTGTGCAAGCTGATCATAGTCACTATCAGAACTGCGGTTGTCAAAACTTTTCCAGTTTTCATGTAACCAATAAGTCTGCCACACGCTGCGCAAAACAGACATACTTGTAGCTCCTACCTGCATGGAACTAGGAGGTTTCTCTGAGCTGAGGACATTAATCACTTATTCACCCACAAATCATTCCAACTTGTTTTCTTGCGTACCTTGAATGACACCAAGACCTCAAAGTCTGTTTTCTGCTGGTTCACAACAAGGAAATGTTTCTCCTTTGCATATAGTTTCAGGAGCATCTTTATCTGTTCGGACAAAAAGAAACCTGAACATTAGAGATCCAGATTTGAGCTTCAACAGGCTACATTTAAAATGCCCCACCCAACCCCAAAATGGAGATATTCTCTGCTTTTCTGCTGCTTAAGTTACCAAACATTCTCCATTAATAAAAGTTTTCCTATTCATGACGGTCTCAGCTTTTACGATAAGAAGCTAGGAATGAGCTTTCCTCTGGTTCACAATGAGAAAAAAATACATCTCAAATGAAAGATAGGAAGAGGTATATTTCTCTTCTAAGTTTCTAACGGGAAAAAATAAAAATAACCATGCCATGAGATAACATCTCAAACTAAGTTCAAATGAAGGAGATGGCATTGAAAACCTTGCCATACAAAGAGTACAAGTGTGTCGTAATAGTGCAATAATATTTCTGTAGACATAAAGTTGCCTTTCCCAACTGCTTTGGTAAGTTACAAATAAGCCTATGTTGAAACAATACAGCTTAAAACTGACTTTATCAACATTGTTGATTTACCTTTATAACTACTCCATGTTTTATCTGAATAGCAGTTATTAATTTGATTAGCACACACTTTAAGCTTACAAGGTATCTAATAGCAAAGGCAAAAACTTATGTATCAGGAAAAAAAAAAAGGTAAAAGAAAATGCTTAGAAATTCACTGGGTCCTGTGAAATTCATGTCTATCCCCCTCAAAACATACCATGGAGCTTTAGATGGATTCATTTATTATAAATGAGGTAAGCAAAGGTACACCTTGGCAACAGATCTCTCACCACCAATCATCTCCTCTAAAGGCACACCAAAAATAATTCGTGGTCTAGTGAATGTCTCCCATGATAAAATGTTTTCATCCTGGTTGCAATCAACACAACCTGAACAAATAGAGTTCGATTTTTGTTGCAAAATGAGCAAATTTATGCGAACTAGAGACTTGAAAGTGTAAGAAATTTACCCAGAACACGAGATTGCAAAATATGTGATTTTATCAATATACGAGCACGCTTGAGATTTATCTATAAAAGAGCAAACCAAAATGAATATCTCAGCAATGATTCAAACATGAAAGTTTAATAATTCCCCAAGGTGAACAGATTGCCACGTTCAGTGTGGTTCAATCTGTCTGCCTCACAAGAGGTTCTCCACCATAAGCATCCAGGAGAAAAAGAACTGGACATATAGCATTCTTACTGTGTCAAATCGCAGAACTGAAAGTGATTGATAACGTAACCAAAGATGCAGAAGCCGCATGCTCATCCATGTTGATGTCAGCAATGGAAAGGATTTTACAAGGTCAGGTGTATCCTGAATTCATATATCACAATTCTAACACTCAATTAAATGCATCATAAAAAAACCATGATATTTGTTTAATAACTGAAATTACTAACTAAAAATATAAAAATTCATCTTCAGAAACTATAACACATACCAGGATCAGTATGCCCAGTGCAAGGCCAAGCAACTGTGCACCTACTTCCCAAACTTCCTCCTGACACATTCAATCGATAATCATCAGGAAAACATTATGCTTTGCTGAGAACCCATACATCATTGATTCGAGACAGAAAATATCAGTCAAAATCCAGCTCGTGTACATATTCCCTTTGTATTCTTCCAATAGTAAAGTAGAAAAGTAAGAGTGCAAAAAAGAACATTTTAAATATCAACATAAGGCTTACAATTTCCTCTATCAAAAGATTCAACAATAAATCAACTTTTGTACTTTCAACAAAAATAAATCACCTTTTATACTTTCAACAAATAGAACAACAGCAATCCTAGTATAATTGCACAATGCATCTAGAGCATCAATATTTCTAAAGTCGAGAAATACTCCAGGGCTCAGAACATGAAGCCTGCATTACTCTTTGTTGAGTAACCTACAACAATTATTGATGAATATTGCAAGCAAGAAAAAACAAGAAAGAACACAAGATTTAAAGTGGTTTGGCAATGTGCCTACATCCACATGAGCGAGGAGATTTTATTTCACTATATGTCAATTTAGGATTACATAATACATATTTATAGTAAACCCTAAACTGCCTTGGAAGTATTGGTAATTTTCCAATAATACTCCTTTACCATACTGGCATTGCCCCCGCACCCCCCAACCTATCAATCGTCCCTGACAATAAAACAGTAAATAACATCCCAGGAAAGGCAGATGTTGGCATTCCGCTCCACTCTGGCTGCTGTCTATGAGCCACAAACTACGTTCTCCCCATTCCTAAGCAGATTCAGCAATGCTTTACACTTTGAAAACTTCTCTACTGATTCCAAAATTAAATTTTACTCATTGAGTGGTCAACAACAAAATCATATTCATATCAACATTAATATTGGTTTTTTGTTGCCATGTATCCTAAGCAACACTTCTGATGCTAATGTAACTGTCTCCACACTATCTTCCAGATTAACTCTTATACATGCTATTTCCAAATGTTTGCAAGGTAGTTCAGAGAATCAGAACATAGTAAGCGCCCAATACCAACTGGTCAAGGCTATTATATTGTTTTGGTATATAAGTTTTTTTTTTAACCAACAAGGAAACGCTCCAGCTTACAGTAAATCCAAGTATACCTTTGCTGCTACCTCTCCCAGATTTCCAGAGACCGCAAAATGATTTTGAATCACACGAAATGAAGGATCTTTCAGTCCTCTTGCTACAGCCTGTTTAAAACCATGGTACATTTTATAGATTAGTTATCAGTTATTATGCATGTTTGAACAGTGTATTTAAAAGAAAATAGACAATCACACCGTGGAGAAATTGATTTCTACAAAAATAATGGGTACTTCTGATGCACAGAATTGGCCATGTCTTGCTCCCAACAGGTTATCTTTTAACCATTATACACAATTTAATAAAGGGTGTAATTTCTTCAATAACTTGCATAACGTGATTCCAGTTAGCACATCAATGGCAATGCTGAAGACTACAAATAAATTTAAGAAACAGCATGATAGTTGTGTTTATTATCATGGTTTGGTTTCAAGCAAATACATTGATGGTCTCTAAATAAATAAATATTGTTAGAAGCAGCACTTTCATAACATGACATAGATGGAAGTATGGAAACACGAGAAAGGGGAAAGTTAGAAATGAGTGCATCCATGGAAACGTGGAGATGTCACCTATTGAGGATGAGTTGATGGATGTTGGATGCGATGGCCTGACCATATCCAACACTGCCCTAAGGATCTATTGGTGAAGAAGAGCAGTCAAATTCAAGTAGGTGGACAAAAAAAGACGCAATATCATAACTTATGGAGATTTTAGGCCTTGATATTGCCGATGATGAAGGAAGATGCATGTAGCCTACCCTGATTAGATTGGGACTGTGGCTTACTTGAGGTGAGTTTATATATCATTTAAGAGCTACAGATACCATAACTTTCAAGAGAGCTAACTACTAAGTAAAACTCTTGGTTGCTCTGAACTCAACAGACAAAACTGGCTTCCATATCACCTCTTCTTCTCCCCTCTCTCATTCATATCTGTCTGGCAAGATGACAGATTTTTCTGTTTTAACAAAAAGGGAAAACCATGTTTCCAAGATAATCCGTGTTTTCTAGTATATGTGTGTCTGATCTCAGTACAAAATGAAAAAAAAAAAAAAAACATCCCTATGCAACGAAGCATGGCTTTCTACCATGCGTACAAGTTGCATTTGGGCCTACCCCTGACACATGTGACGTGTCCAACATTTCACACTGTTTCTTGTGATCTTTATAATGTGCTATGCTAAAGAAAAGCTCGGGATGGATTGCAGTAGAGACCACATGCAAAGAAGCCTACCTAGGAAGTGCATTTTCTTTTCCGCTGAAAAATTATAAAAAATAACAAAGGATGGAGGGTATAAATAAAGAACTTTAAAAGAGAATACCTTGGTCAAGTTTCCAAGAGAAGCTAATGGTAGAAAATAGGCAGGATATACTTGCGTGGTTAGATCAAAGATGCTGCATAATGGAACAAAAAACATTGATAAATCTTGTGCGCATATTTCATTTTGATGCTCTTCAACTCAAACAAAAAGCTAGAACACAAACCTCCCAGCACTGCCAATGAAATCCGCATACATGCGCCATTGTTTTGGATCATCATCAAAAAGATCTCCAAACCGTCCACCTAGAAAAACATACAATAGTCATTGAAACCATTTAACACAGAACCTGTATTTATTCAATTACTTGTTTCTATAACACTTCTTATAATTTTCAGACCAATGAATAACCGCCCTAGAGCTCCAATGCCATCCTTTGAAACCCATCTGCAGAAACAATTGCAAAACCTACAGCTCAGTCCAATAAAAGACTAATTTTTTGCACTCCAAAAAATGAACACTAGTCTGATGCGTTGAATATCTAAGCAACCGATGAAAAAAAACATTAATTCACCTGATAGCGGCAGCAGAAGCAGCAGCGGCAGTTCCTGTGAAAGAGCCAGCACCAACAGCCTGCAAAGGTAGTACATAGAAATTCATATCAGTATGCATAAATATTGCCAGAGCTAAAGTCACATTTTGAGATATTTCGCAATAATTAAAAGAAAATGAAAAAAAAAAAACAAACATAGAACACCTCACACCCCTAATGGATCATGACCTAAGGTGTAGAACAAGAATGTGAAGCAACAAAGTAAACTAGGAAAGAGTATTGATCCTAGAAAACATACCCATGCAAAATTAACTGCCTGAGTTAGATTGACATGCCTTAAGAAGACTTGATGTGACTAAAGTGTGGCATATCCACCCAGTAATGTTGGTAGGAAACTGTAACACCATATACTGCAAGTAGTCATCCGAAACCGACCCTGCATTTAGATAGAAGAAGAGTAAGAAACAATGCTATTACATGAAAGAAAAAGAAGAAGAAGAAGAAGAAGAAGAAGCAAAAGAGGGGTTATCGAATGGTGACCTGGAAAGCCAGCAGGTAGAATAAAATCTTTGAGAATATCCGGAAGCCAGGACAATCCGGCTTCAGACAAACGTGATTCCTCGAAGCTACGATTTTCAGAGCCATTTTTCTCAAGAAAACCTTGTAGTTGCACAGCGTCGTCTAATGTATATCTTTTAGCAGTTCCATTTCCATATCTCTCCAACAAAATCACCTCGTTATCAGGCTTTTCTTGAAGACTGGGATGTTGTAAGGAGGAACAACAGAGAGTTTGGAAGTGGTGCGCTTTCTTTCTCGTGCGGGTTTTCGAAGATTCAAAAGCGAGTCCAGGGAATGAGAGTTGCAAGGGGTACGACATTTCAGCTTCAAAATTGTTGGAGTTTGAGAGGATTTTTTTGGCCCGCAATTTTCAGAGGACGCTATATCTCTCTCTTCGGAGCCAGTTTCTATCTAGACAGCCCTTGCATTACACGACATGTCATTTGATCGAACACAGCATTTTAATAGGACGGAGGAATTATTCAGCTATCGGAAAATATACTCCTCTCTCTTGTTAAAAACATTAAATTATTAAATTAAATTAAATTAAAAAAAAGGGCCTCAATGTCAATGTCCATGTTAGTGAAAATATTGTGGATTTGCAAAGTTTTGTTTTTAATTTTATCATTATAGATTAAATTAATTAATAATTAAACTTGATAGTTTATTTAATGATATTTTTTTTCCAAGATTTTTATAACTTTAAAAATATTTCAGCATTGAGTTAATTCTTGATTTTACAAAGAAGATCTCATTTTGATTGTTTGTGAAGAATTAAAAATAAGAGGATAAAAGTTAAAAGTGAGGTGAAATGATAGCTTTTTATTTAAAAGAAATTTTTTTTCTTTATTGGTCCTTTATTTTTCTCCGATTCGACTATCAAGCTTTTGTTTTCTTTCAATCTCATCCTTTGATTGGTGATTCAACTTGATGATTTCTTTTGTATTATTTTTTTTATTATTATTCTAAAAAAAAGTCTTGATATTGGGCCGAGAAAAAAATTAAAAATAAAAAAACCAAAATTAAAAGCTTAGTGAAATGAGAGCCCTTTTGAAAAAAATAATATAAGTGTCTCGCCTTTTAGCCTTAATATTTTGTCCAAATTCTTTTTTGGTCCCTTTAGTTTTAAAATTAATGATTTAGTACAAACTTTATTTTATTCATATTTTAATCCCTAGGTTAGAGAGAGAAAAGAGAAAGTCATTGGATAACGATAAAAGAGAAAGAAAGTCGTCAGTTGACCGTATTTCAATAAAAAAAAATGATTGATCTTGAGATCAACAAGTTTCATTCAACGAGGAAAATCTCATTAAGATTTTTTAAACATTCATCTTAATTAAAACAAAAGTTGATCGATGTTGAGAGAAGATTTATTTCACCTTAGTTTAATGTTTTTATTTTTGGACCTTTTGTGATCTTTTAGGTTGTTTAATTGGTTTGTTAAGATTTTAAGGGTGTTTATTAAAGTTTTACATATCAAAATAGAGTTTTAGATCAAAAGAAACCCCATTTGATTTTCTGGTCACCTCTGTAATGGTCAGGTTGTGAGTAGCAGATGATGTGTGATCAACTTCTTAAAAAAAACATAAATTGGGCGAACAGTGTCAAAAAATTTAAAAAATCATTTTTTATGGCCTGAGCATGTTGAGCCTTCCAGGTTCGTGCCCTTAAAAATTTGTTTCTTTTTCCAATAATTTAGATGTAATTTCTTTCGAATTAAATAATTGAAATATATTGGGTATATTTTTTAAAAAATTTAGATTAATTAATAATGTATTTTAAATGATATTTTATTAAATTATATTTAATCCTTACTCTATCATCGAATAAAATTATGAAAATCTTTTTATAATATTAGTAATAGTTCATTATGTTAGCTCATCATAGCCAATTTTTTTATTTAATTCATTAATTTATTACTATTATCTATTTTTGTTATCATATAATTAAGTAAGAATAATTTCAAAAAAAGCGAACTTATTAAACCTAGTCGGGTCTATGTCATGGATCATTGGTTTGATAAGTTGACCCAAATTGATCTAATATATTATCATCTTAATATTTATATATATAAAAGATGTCACATTGAATTCTTTTCAGTTAAACCAAATTTTTTTACCAATATTTTGTGTTGTCTTTTAACCCATCAAATTGATTGGATCATATTAGATCAACCCCGTACAATTTAATTTGAAACTCAAGTTAGGTAATGGCTCAAATAAAAAAAATCAAAATTAATTGATAGAGCTGAGTTTGATGGAAAGTTTCAAAAAGTCTCTCATAACAATTCACAAACATTGTATTATTCTTATATTTTTTTTAATACACTCACGTTGAAATTATTAGGATTATATTTTTTAATTAAAATTTGCGTTTTAGATGTTGATAGAGAGCCTGTTTGGCTACGAGGTAGAGGTTGCGTTTCTTTAAAAACGCACTGAGCAAATGTTTGGTTAAGGAAAAAAAGTTGTTTACTGTGCATGGGTCCCTCAATTTATTGTGTGCGAGACGCAGGGAAATGAAAAGCAGTAATTTGCTGCTTTTTGCGCGGCCAAACTGAGTTCACTGTTCACTAAACAGTTTTTTTTTTTTTTTTTTTTTTTTTTTTTAAAAAAAAAAAAAAAACAGTGGAGGCATGCCTCCACTGTTCGCTGAATAGGTTTTTTTTTTTAATCAGTGTAGTTAATTGATTTCACTCGCAATGTTCAAGTGAACGTGAACAACAAATTTTTTTGTTTTTTTTTAAATTAGTTTAAGGTGAATTAAATTTACTCGTACTGTAATCTTAATTTTATTATAGATAATATTTTATCTAATTTTGTAGTTCTTGTCGGATGAATTTTGTACGTAATGGAATTGTAGATAGTTAAATCCATAAAATTTAAATTAATAACCATCAATATTAATATATATTTTTTAAAATTATTTTATAACCTCAATTTTAAAAGCATTCTTAACCAAACACATTTAAACTACTTTTTTTTCAACCTTAATTTCAAACACAGTTTTAACCAAACACCTATTTTTGTAAACCAACTTCAACTAAAAGTATTTTTTATAAAATAATTTTTTTTAAACCATAACCACAACAGCTACCGCAATACCAAACACACTCGGAATGTTGTATAAAAAACAAATGATCCAGTGAGAGATGAGAGATGGGACAAAGAAGTTTTAGTCTGAGAAGTGTTTATTTATCTTTATTTTAAATTGTCTTAATTTTTTCGGTATGTCTTCTTTTGT
>Ga0307510_10010737_pt1 | contig 10889 bp, 6 predicted proteins | sample 12_EM_MG_FD_207224 | JGI IMG/M metagenome (GOLD analysis project Ga0307510, IMG submission 207224) | Populus trichocarpa ectomycorrhiza microbial communities from riparian zone in the Pacific Northwest, United States - 12_EM | ecosystem: Host-associated > Plants > Roots > Unclassified | place... | reverse complement strand
TTTTTTTTTAAAAAACATGTTATTGAAAATTGTTTTAATCAAACTACGCTTTTAATAATTTTCGAGTTATCTTTAGATTTGTTAAATTAACCGGGTTATATTTGATTTATTTAAATTTTTTTACTAGAAAACATATGAGTAAAATCAAAATATTTTTTTATATAAAAAAATTAATTTGATTTGCGAGTAAAATTACTTTTTTTTCATTTTTCACATGAGCATATTTGAGTAAATCTGGAGTTAAAAAGGACGAGGGGCTGCGAAGGAGGGTATTTGGTCATACACGTAACCGAACCCTTCACTTGGACAGACAGGTTATCTGCTTGGAAAAAGAGAAGGCGTAGGATAAGAAATGTGCGCACGATATATAAATGTGTCCTCATTACCTCCCTGCGCAAATTAGGGCTGGTCACTTGCGAAAAACGTTTTCCAGAATTGTAGTTTCACGCCACAATTGATTGGTACCCTCCTTCTCCTCTTTAATTTTCTTATGTGATTTTTGAAATGAAACACGAAACCCATATTTGTTTTAGTGTTGTTGATAATGTGTAGTGTTCAAGTTTGAGAATTTATTTATAATATGATTGGATTTTGTTGTATTGTATTGTGCTGCACATGTCTGTATTGCATTTTTCTTGTAGTGTAGAAGGGAGATTAAAAGGTGGAATGGAATGATGGAGTGATTTGGTGAATTGGGTAGTTGATATTTTTGATTCATATGGGTTAAATGTTGTGTAAATGCTTGTTGTGTAACATAGGGAGTGAAGAGGAGAAAAATGGAGATGGAACCTTTTAATGCATTCATTTTCTAGGTTGGAACATCTTGAAATTAGTGTTTTTTATTAGGTGATGTGGAAAAATGGGAATCATTTTGTTTGCATGTGGAGTAAATAATTCTTGTACTTGAGATGGCTGTGATGCTGAGGAAAAGAGAAAGAGAAAATGGCTGAAATCTCTGAACTTGGAAATAGGCATCCAGTGTTGAGCACTGTGAAAGGTTGGGAATTTAGAGTGAATATGAGTGGATCTTCTTCCCTAGCTATGACCTTGTCAAGTTTACAAGTTGCACCATATTCTATTTTCATCATTGGATGGGATAAAACATTTTCTTGCTTTTCAGTGCTTGAAAGGGGCAGGTTTACTTGTCCAGTTCTTACATCATTTTTATGGATGCCCCAGAATTTGGTTGTAGAACATGAGAATATTGTAATTTTAGTTTTCATCAGTTTGCCTTGGTGCTTGCAGCCTTGTGTTGGCACATGTATGTTGTTGCTTTCTATACTGTAGTGTTTATTTGCACATCGGAATTGAATTGGTTGTTTATATTTTTGGCATATTGGATGCAGGCCCTTAAGCTGATCTTTCATAGGTTAATGAGAAAATATGATGTCTGAAGAGGCTGGCCAAATGTTGGTTGTTTATGATGATCCATCTGACCAGCGATCTTTGTCGTTGGATGATACAAGCAGCGCAGAGGAATCGCCTGATGAAACCAGACTATCACTAGAAACACCTAATGATGCAATTCCATATATTGGACAAAGATTTGCTACTCATGATGAAGGCTATGAATTTTACAGTGAATTTGCAAAAAGATGTGGATTCTCAATCCGTCGTCACCGCACAGAAGGCAAAGATGGGGTTGGAAAAGGGCTAACAAGACGTTATTTTGTCTGCCACCGTGCTGGAAACACCCCTGTCAAAACCTCAAACGAAAATAAACCTCAAAGGAATAGAAAATCGTCTCGATGTGGGTGTCAAGCATACATGAGGATTAGCAAGGTCACAGAGTTAGGAGCACCAGAATGGCGTGTCACAGGTTTTGATAATCACCATAATCATGAACTTCTAGAACCGAATCAAGTTCGGTTCCTTCCTGCATATCGGACCATATCAGATACGGACAAGAGCAGAATCCTCATGTTTGCCAAAACAGGAATTTCAGTGCAGCAAATGATGAGACTCATGGAGCTTGAAAAATGTGTAGAGCCAGGATATTTGCCCTTCACTGAAAAGGATGTGAGGAACTTGCTTCAGTCATTTAGAAAACTGGACCCAGAGGATGAGAGCGTAGACTTATTAAGAATGTGCAGAAATATAAAGGAGAAGGACCCCAACTTTAAATTTGAATACACACTCGATTCTGACAACAGGTTAGAGAACATTGCTTGGTCATATGCGTCATCAGTCCAATCATATGAGATCTTTGGTGATGCAGTGGTATTTGATACAACACATCGCTTAACTGCATTTGACTTGCCTCTCGGCATATGGGTTGGAATGAACAACTATGGTATGCCTTGCTTCTTCGGATGTGTGATTTCACGAGAGGAAAATTTGAGGTCGCTGTCATGGGCATTAAAGGTAATAGAGTAAAAATAATCTCTCTTGTCGATTAATTACCCATATCACCTTGTATTGCACATGTAGTGCCTTTAAGTTTACTTTGACCAGTCCATTAATTGCCCCTCTCCTTTTCATATTCACGGGTGCAAAAAGAATGGGGAGGCAGAGGAATATAGATTCTAAATAGCAATACTAGTTGGATGTTTGGCAAGGGATAGTTGATGAGGCATTTGAAATAACTGGCCAATGAGGTTATTGTAGCATTCACAAATACAGATTGAGCACATAAATTAAGGTTCTATTTTCTTACCCTTTTGACTCATTTTTGAATGTTAGGGGTATGCCTGACATTCACTAACACATGCTCGTCAGATTTTCCAGTAAACTCAGTTGAGCTTCTTGATATGTGTCATTTGCCAACTAGTCTGGTCTCTGCAATTATATCTTCCCTGAATGATATAACTATGGCTTCACTATTGTCAATGATTCGTGGTCACGCACACACAATCACAGGCACACGTGTTCTTTCTCAAAGAGCTTTCTTTGGTCCCAAATTAACATTTTTTTGTTTCTGTAATCTTTATGTCAAAAGGCATTCTTAGGATTCATGAATGGAAAGGCCCCACAAACAATATTAACTGACCAGAATATGTGCCTGAAAGACGCAATAGCTAAGGAGATGCCTTCAACGAAACATGCACTTTGCATATGGATGATTGTGGCAAAGTTTCCATCCTGGTTTAATGCTGTTTTGGGGGAACGTTATAATGAGTGGAAAGCAGAGTTCTATCGACTCTATAATTTGGAGTCAATTGAGGACTTTGAACAGGGTTGGAGGGACATGGTCAATATTTTTGGGCTGCATACAAACAGGCACGTTGCCAACTTGCATGCCTTACGCAATCTTTGGGCTCTTCCATACTTGAGAAGCCATTTCTTCGCGGGAATGACTGCAGCTGGTCATTCAAAATCAATTAACGCTTTCATCCAAAGATTTCTGAGTGCTCAAACTCGGCTTGCACACTTTGTGGAACAGGTATGTTATAAGTTACATGCCTGATTCAATATGCTATGTTTTGGCCCTTGGACTGCTCTTACTTGAGGCAGAATACACATGTGGGATCTAATATCTTCACACATCAGATTTAATTTATATTTTTTGCTATATCAGGACATGAGGAATGATTTTTACCTATAGACGTCCTAAAAAGCAAACTATTATTATAATTACAAAAGGGCTCCTTTATCTTTCTAAAGAGTTTTTGTGGAACAATCCATTGCTGTGATTTGATCTATCTATCACTTATCCAAGTAGATGACATGCCCAATTCTATGATAGGTTTTTTTAACTGTTGGAATCAGCCATCTTGTCAATTTGTTTTGCTTGACATGTCATGCGAGAGTGATGTTTGTCCATGTAAAAATAGTTTCCTTGAGAGAGAAAGGATTTTTTTTTTTTGCTGATGTTGAAAAGAAACATGCTGCTTGCTGAAGCAATGATCAAAAGGGATATTCAAGTTTATTTCCCCTAGTTTCTTTAGATTTCCAGTTTTAACACAATATCATGATCATTTCTTACACTCGATAAATCAATGGAATCATACAGTTAGTCCAGTTGGGCTGGGCTGGTCTTCCATCTTGGAAATTCAAAACTTACAATCTTCATAATCATGTGCTATTGAAGCTGTTTAACTTGTGAATCTACACTTATTTGGATATTGATCTTTCTTGCCAAAAATGATGGTTTCTTTATGTACTTAGAATTTCCCTTGATTTCCTGTTGGTTTAGAAACTCCACTTTGTGATTCCAGTTATTGTTTATGATACATTGGAACTTTCTGCCACTAGAACCATTGGTGCAGCGGAAATCCCACTATAGTTTTTGTGGAAAAACTTTTCCATGTTCTTGACTCATCTCTGCACAAGCAGGTTGCTGTAGCTGTAGATTTTAAAGATCAAGCGGCTGAGCAGCAAACAATGCAGCAGAATCTGCAAAACATAAGTTTAAAAACTGGGGCACCTATGGAATCCCATGCAGCCACAGTCCTTACTCCTTATGCCTTCTCGAAGCTCCAAGAACAACTTGTTTTGGCTGCCCACTACGCATCATTCCAGATGGAGGATGGTTTTCATGTGAGACACCACACCAAACGTGAGGGAGGCCGGATAGTATATTGGGTTCCTAGGGAAGGAATTATTAGTTGCAGCTGCAATCAGTTTGAGTTCTCTGGAATTCTTTGTCGACATGCCCTTCGAGTTCTTTCCACAGGAAACTGTTTTCAGATCCCAGAAAGGTACCTTCCTTTGCGTTGGCGTCGGATTAACACATCTAGTGCAAAGCTTCTTCACAGTTCCAATGATCATGGTGAAAGAATTCAGTTATTGCAGAACATGGTATCAAGTCTCATAACTGAATCTGCCAAGTCGAAGGAGAGACTGGATATTGCAACCGAGCAAGTTTCTATTCTTTTATCTCGCATCAGAGATCAACCAGTTCCATCACAAGGTATACGAGATTTTACCTCCATTCACAGAAAACTTTAGCCCTACCTCGTATACTCAGCAGTGACTGAATTCTTGTGGATAGCCGAGGGAAGCACACCTCTTTATTAAAGAAAGCAAGTTTGCTGAATCTGTAAATGCATGCTCTTGCTTGTGGTTTGAAATTCTGCATGAAAATCCGTCTACTCTCGATTCATGCAGATAAGGACTGCACATGGTTTTGTATTTCCCTGACAGCCTTCTGCTCGGCTTTCATTGTGGAGCAGAAGTTTCTTGAGGGTTCTGTAATGTTCCATATATATAGAAAAAAAATAGATATTGATGTATGATCGTGTTCTTGTTTAAAGCAGATTCATGTTCTTTTCACAAGGGAAATTCTTCCAACCAGATAAAATAACTCCTAAATCCAAGTGAGCAATTGATTATCATTAATCTCTTGTTTCAACAATAAGGCTGTGCAATTATGCTTGGTTTTAGGTTACAAGGAGTTTAAAACTTAGATGGTAGTGGTGTTTGAGATTTGTGATGCAGATAATTTTTAAAATATTTTATTTTGTTTACAAATATATTTAAATGATTTTTTTTAATTTTTAATATTAGAACGTAAAAACTATAAAAAAATATTAAAAACAATATAAATTTAATATTTTTTTTAAAAAAAAACACACTTTTAAAAAGTATCTAAAATCAGAAACAAAACTTTTCCAAACACTTTTATTATCACATACACCTGTGTTTGATAGTGGTGTTTAGATGGAATGATGAAAATAGAAATATGAAATAAATTTATTTTTAAAATCATTTTAGACTAATTTTTTTCTTTTTAAAATACAAAGGTTATGTTCTCTATTTTACCATTTTAAAATGAGATGAAAATGAGTTTTTTTTATCATTTTAAAATAAAAAAATATGTCCATTTTGAGATAGTAATTAAATGATGATTTGTGGTATGATTTTTAAAAATTAATAATTAGATACTTAAAATTTGAATGTTAAGGTATTGTTTATCCTTCAATCCAAAGGTTAATATTCCGTTAATTTTAACTTTCCATGTCTTCTATTGGATCTACTTTTAGAAAGTAAAAAAACAATCTAAAAGACAAAATAAAAAAATAATTAAGTTTTAATGTTAATTTTTAATTTATTTAAGCTGGATAATTATTTAAAATTTTATTAATATATACTATCTATCTATTTTATTTTATTTTAAAAGGCCAAGAAAATTCAAAATTATTACTCTTTTTTTCCTGGTAATTTCTTGTTTATTTATGATTTCTATTTTTATTTTATTCTAATAAAATAAAAAAATGGCTATAAATAATTAAGCTATTAATTTTTATTTTATTACTAGCTATAAATGCAATTAGATTTTTTAAACTATAGGGACTAAGTTATAATTAACTCTCTAAGCGATAACGACTGGCTCTTCTGTCCCTGGAGTTTCATTTTGCCGCTGTTCTGGCTCAGTTTCCCAACCAAAGAAGGAGGAGGAAGAAGCTGTCACCCTTGCAGCTGCAGATCACCTGAAAACGGTGCGTTTCTTACCAAACCATCAACTTTAGAGACAGTTAATCTATCATGGGTTCATCTTGATCTGGGTTTTCTTTCTTTCATTTCTTGACGGATTTTCTCTTTCTTTGTAACTGTATTTTTATTTTCTGGTGATAGTGTTGGTCTTGCTGGATATGGAGTCCATGTTTTGAAGATTTCTTTTGATGGGATTTTTCTTGAATTCAATCATTTACAGACCATTTGTAATCAATTTTCTAATGTAATTAAATTCAATGATAATGTTTAAAAATGATTCCAAACACGAAATTTCATTAAAACTTCCGAATTGAATTCAATTAAGAGGGTTCAAAAGATATTTCTTTTTTAAGGGTAAAAAGATACTAGTTTATTAATCATGTTAAAGCATGTCTTGTGGGATTAGGGTTTGAAGCTTCATCCGATAAAGGAGAGGATGGAGTGCAAGTGGGACTTTTAACTGTTTATCACTTGGGATGAATGCTGTGCTGTTTTCTTTTCCTTCCCTCTTAAAGAATGGTGCTTTAATCCTCAAGAAATTTTAAAATGCTCAAGCTGTAAATGGTTACAGCTCAGGAGAGAAAGACATAAGGAGATAAAATCAGGCGAAAGGGAATTAAAACAATATATCTTCTCTCCTTGTTGTATCTCTCTGACTCTCTCCTATGCTGTAAAAATTGGTAGTTACCATATAATTTTCCTTTAATCCTGTTTGCTTCACACCTGAGAATATCTGAACTGAACCCTAGCCAAGGAACTGGAATGGCACCTCTAATTAAAGTCAGTAATCCTTGTCATTATTTTGGTTTCTTAGTTGGTTTCGTTTGGTCTCTGCAGTTTGTGCATTGCGGTGGTGGTCTGTTATGTCTCCTGTTGTTAGTTGAAGTTCTTTTGTTCTTGGTTACTTGTCTGTTCTTGGATTCCTCTGTTTTTTTTTTTTTATATAACCTTGTCTGCTTTGAGTTTTCTTTCTCCTTGGTTGCTTGCCTTCTGCTCCCAAGGTGTTTAATGAGTTTTCATTGGCTTATAAAGAATGAGAAAAAAAAAAAAAAAATTCCATGGTAAAAGTGCATGTAGCAAGGATTTTATGAATTTCAGGTGATGTTTCAATCTGTTCACCAACATTCATGTCCCTATTTAACTTTTTTTTTTCTTCAATTTGCATGTCTGCGGGAGACTAAAAAATGGCTAATATGTGTTTTGCAGGTGAAAGTGCTTGAATTATTTGCAGGAAAATGCACCCTCCTTTGACATTACATAGGCACCCGATGTGTGTTGAAGTGAGTTTGCTTCCTTTCATATCTTATGATATATCCCCTGAACTAGTTTTAGTTGATGTGAATTGGAATTCCTTATTTCTCTAGTTGTAGATGAACGGCTGTTAACAGCTATTTCCCTCTTTCCATTGAAGTAGGGAGGGGGTCTCTTGCTCATATCCTTGGATGGATATTTTTTTTCCGTGTGTTCTTTGATGTGTGGTGGAGTGGAGATCAGTTGGGAAATGGTTGCGTCTCTCCACCATAGTAACATGCATCATCTTTTGATGCTTCTAGTTGCAACTTGCTTGTGGTAGATGGAAGGCCACCATAAGGATAGAGCAGAATGCTAACGAGGACTTGTACAACAAAACTTAAACTAGTTGGTATCTATGGCTAGTAAAGAAAAAGAGGGTGGGTATAAGATTGTAGCCATAATATGTTAAGAATAAGGTGACCATTTCCGAAATTTTCAATGCAGATGTTTGGGAAGAGAAGTCAGTATAACATCATGTCTATGGTGTGCTATTTTCTGGAATGAACTTGTGATCTTAACTTTTTGCTGAACCAGGCGACAAAAATATTTTGCAGATTATTGAGCAGTTTCAAAAGTGTCATTTGGACCATCCTATTGCTAAGTTCTTTGGTGAATGCACAGAACTCAAAATAAAACTTGATCGCTGTTTTCGGGAGGAAGTGAGTTAGCATTATGTTTGTCCTTTTTTTTCCTGGCTAAAATACCATTTTGATCTGGCAGTAAATCCTTAAGCTTTTTTCTCAGAAAGCCGTGAAGCGTAAGGCGAATTTTGAACAAAGCAAGAAACTTAAGGAAAGGCTTCAAGCATTAAGGAAGGAAGCTGCTGAGGGAAGTCCTGAGAAGAGCAACTTTGTGTAAGCGTAATTATTAACTGGAAGATGAAATTTTGTCCGCTGGCTGCAACATGAATATAATGCATAAAGTGATTTAGTGTATGACTGGACACATGCATTGAACAATACATATATCACTGCAAGATGGTGAAAGAATTCAGATGATCCATGGTATATTGTGGGCAATATAATGTCATATTTCTTCATTCAGCCTGGCACTTTCAAGAATGATTTAAGATGACAATATGCGATTTCAGGTTGTTACTCTACATTCTTATTTTATGTGCTGTGGTCCCATCGCATATCCTCATGAACAAAATCCAGTTACTAGATGTAAATTTCATGTCCGGGTTTTATGCTGTGTCGTGAACCAGTAAAAATCATGTCCCTAATCAATCAGAAGGCAGAAAGGATGTTTTCTGGTTTCCTACTTCCCTTCAAATTTCAGCTTATTAGACAAAACTGATCTGATATGATACCACAGATGCCTCTGCCTGCCTCTGCCTGGTCAAAAGCATCATCACAAAGATCATGCATGCAGGCTGCTGTTAGTTATGTTCACAAGATGTAAAACACCCCCTTTCTATATCCTGGACCTGATTATACATTATTATGCCCTGATAAGGAAGGGAGAGCCCAGAATGAAATACAAGAAACCAAGGCCGAAAGTGCAACCGAGTCTTCCAACCTGCCTTCAATCTCTCCAAGCTAGTTTCATCCAAAACTGCAATAAGTTCAATCCAAACTAGCTAGACGTTATGCCCTGCACTTCTCAGTTGAGCTTCCTGATATGTGTTATTTGCCAACTAGTCCGGTCCCTGCAGTTATACCCATAATTTTGTCTCTCGATAAATAAGGTTCAAATTTTTCACCCTTTTGTCTCTTTTTGGTTGGCAGGTGACTGCCACATGCTTGTTAGATTTTCCAATAAATCCAGTTGAGCTTCTTGATATGTGTTTTTTGCCAACTAGTCTGGTCCCCCTGCAGTTATACCTTCCCTGAATGATGTAATTGTGGCTTCACTGCTGTCAATGATCCTTGGCCACACATACACAGTCAGAGACACCCATGTTCTTTCTCAAAGAGCTTTTATTGGTCCCAAACTGAATTTTCTTGTTTTTGTTATCGTTATGTCAAAGTCCTTAGGATTCATGAATGGAAAGGCCCCACAAACAATAGAATATGTGTCTGAAAGGAGAAATGGCTAAGGAGATGCCTGCAATGAAACGTGCACTTTGTGAATGGATGATTGTAGAAGAGTTTCCATCCTGGTTTAAAGCTGATAATGAGTGGAAAGCAGAGCTCTGTCGACTCTGTAATTTGGAGTCAACTGAGGACTTTGAACTGGGTTGGAGGGACATGGTCAATAAATTTGAACTGGTATGGAAGGGAGAGCCAAGAAAGAAATACAAGAAACCAAGGCCAAAAGTGCGAGTGGGTCTGCCAAAGAAAATCTGTCAATATTTTGATGTTCGGATTGGAAGGGAAGAAAATGAAGTCATTGTTGTTTTAGGAAGCAGAGGCGATTCGTTTTGCTTGGTTCTGAGATTTCTTAACAGCAATTGGGTGCAGAAACCTGTCAGCACTCACTTCCAAGAGAAAACCTGGAGAATAGTATCAATTAAAAAAAAAAGCTCCTTCCAGGCTCTAATTCGCCTTGCAAACCTTGTGATGCAGGGGAAGCACAATCAAGGACAGCAGCAAAGGCTGAAATAGGGTTAAAACACAAACAACTCTGAAATCTTATTTTATTTCTGAAATATTGATATGATAAAGTTTGTCTCTCTATAAGGTTTATAAATCTTTATACAAGTAAAAGACCGACCTTAACAAGGTATGCAGAATTAGAATCCTGAAACATAAATAACAAATAGATAGCTAAAAATAATAAAATCTGGAATAATCAAGGAAAAATAACAAATCAGAATCTTCAAAGCCTAATCTAAGAAAACCCATGTGATGGATAGACAAGAAAAGTTAATCCCTTATAGAATTGGCTCTTAGAAATCTCATGCAAAAATTTAAACCTAATTTAATAATTAGATAAAAAATTATGAACTCATTTAATTACTATGCTTATCTGACATGACGTGATTAAAACTTTTTTTAGACCTAACTCGGTTATATTATTTTTAATTTAGTTCTTCAATTATAATTTATCATTTGTTTTGTTTTAAATTTCAGTCCTTATTTTTTAATTTTTAATTTTCTTCTTATTCCTTTTATAGAAGTTTTTTTTGTTCAATTTAGTCATTCAATTACAATTTCTCAAATGTTTTATTTTTCATTTCGGTCCTTATTTTTTAAAATTTTAATTTTTTTTCTTGGCCTTTTTGTTGAACTTTTTTTTTTGCTTTCAATTTCATTGTTCAATTAAATTTTTGTTTT
>Ga0307510_10010736_pt1 | contig 10889 bp, 11 predicted proteins | sample 12_EM_MG_FD_207224 | JGI IMG/M metagenome (GOLD analysis project Ga0307510, IMG submission 207224) | Populus trichocarpa ectomycorrhiza microbial communities from riparian zone in the Pacific Northwest, United States - 12_EM | ecosystem: Host-associated > Plants > Roots > Unclassified | place... | reverse complement strand
GGAAGCTGTTCATCGACGCGTTCGCGGAGTTCTACCACGCGCCCGTCCTGCACATGAAGCAGGCCGTCAAGGACGAGGCCGACAAGCTCTTCAACGTCGGGTACGAGGCGCTGCACTACGAGATCCATCCCCCGCACTCGATGATCTCGTCCTGGGGAGGCATGTCCCCGCCCAAGGACCTGAGCATCGTCAAGCCGATCGAACGCACCCTGCGCAGCGGCCTGTTCGGGCCGTGGGAGGCCCCTGACATCGAGGGCCTGGACAATCTGCCGACGGGACTCAACCCGGGCCGGCACCGCGCGTGGGGCAACGACTCCTTCGAGTTCTTCCCCAACATGACCCTGCTGATCTGGAAGCCCGGCTGGTACCTGACGTACCACTACTGGCCCACGGCGGTGGACAAGCACGTCTTCGAGGCCAACCTGTACTTCGTGCCGGCCAAGACGGCGCGCGAGCGGCTGAAGCAGGAGCTGGCGGCGGTGACGTTCAAGGAGTACGCCCTCCAGGACGGCAACACGCTGGAGGCCACCCAGACGATGCTCAAGAGCCGGGTCGTCACCGATTTCCCGCTCTGCGACCAGGAGTTGCTGCTCCGCCATCTGCACAAGACGGTCGCCGACTACGTCAAGGAGCACACCGATGCTGCCCAGTGAGTTCGCGGCACTCGAGCCGTTCAGCGAGTGGATCCTGGAGTCCGAGCGCGACCGCTACAGCAAGCGCCTGGCCAGCTCCATGGAGGAGATGCAGACCTTCTACGACGCCGCGTTCCCGCTGCTGGAGCAGGCCTCCGACCACCTCGACGAGTTCCTGCTCACCGAACTGCCGGAGCAGGAACGCAACTTGCTGCTCCTGATGTTCTCGCTGGTGAACGTGTCGTTCCCGGTCGAGGTCTGGAAGCAGGCCCGGGTGCCGGACAGCGGGGCCGCCTATATGGACCTCGTCGTCGAGCCGAAGGTCTGACCGGTCGTGCTCACGCTCAAAGCGGCGCGTGTACTGCACGTGGAGACGGGCGAGTTCGAGTCGCCGGGCCTGATCACGGTCGAGGGCGACCGCATCACGCGCGGCGGCGGCGAGGGCGGGAACGCGAGCGAGAGCGAGGTTCTCGATCTCGGCGACGTGACTCTCCTGCCCGGTCTCATGGACATGGAGGTCAACCTCCTGATGGGCGGCCGGGGAGAGACGCTCGCGTTCTCCCCCGTCCAGGACGATCCCCCGCTGCGGATGCTCCGCGCGGTGGGCAACGCCCGGCGGACCCTGCGCGCGGGGTTCACGACGGTCCGCAACCTCGGCCTGTTCGTGAAGACGGGCGGCTATCTGCTGGACGTCGCGCTGGCGAAGGCCATCGACGCCGGCTGGATCGACGGCCCGCGCATCGTGCCCGCCGGACACGCCATCACACCCACCGGCGGCCATCTCGACCCCACGATGTTCGCCGCGTTCGCCCCCGGAATCATGCCTCTCTCCCTGGAAGAGGGCATTGCCAACGGCGTCGACGAGGTGCGCAAGGCCGTCCGCTACCAGATCAAGCACGGGGCTCGGCTCATCAAGGTCTGCGCGTCCGGGGGCGTCATGTCCCACACCGGCACCCCCGGGGCGCAGCACTACTCCGACGAGGAACTGCGCGCCATCGTCGACGAGGCCCACCGGCGCGGACTGAAGGTGGCGGCCCACACCCATGGGGCCGACGCCGTCCGCTCCGCCGTGGAGGCGGGCATCGACTGCATCGAGCACGGCTTCCTGCTCGACGACGACACCATCGCGCTGATGGCGGAGCGCGGCACTTTCCTGGTGCCGACCACCGCTCTCATCGACGGGATGGACATGTCCCATGCCGCGCCCGAACTGAAGGAGAAGGCCGCCGAGATCTTCCCCCGGGCGAAGACGGTGGTGGCCAGGGCCGGCAAGGCGGGCGTCCGGATGGCCCTGGGCACGGACGCACCGGCGATTCCGCACGGCCGTGGCGCCCAGGAGCTGATCGCCCTGGTCGACCGCGGCATGACACCTCTGGAGGCGCTCCAGGCGGCGACCGTCAACGCGGCGGAGCTGATCGACGCCGACGACCGCGGCCGTATCGCGGACGGCCTGCTCGCCGATCTGATCGCGGTCCCGGGCAATCCGCTGGAGGACGTCTCCGTGATGGCGGACGTCAGGTTCGTGATGAAGGGCGGGAAGGTGTTCCGCGACGAACGCCTCTGACACCAACGCCCAGGCCGACCACGGGAGTTGATCACACCGGCCCGTCGAGCGGCCGTAGCATCCGCACGATCATCTCGACCGTGCGCTCGACGGGGCGGTTGCGGGCCGTGACCGTGGACAGGAGGGTGCGGGTCAGTACGGCGCCGAGGAGCATGTCGAAGACGTCGTCCGGGTCCACGGCGGGGTCGACGGTCCCGGTCGGCGCGGCGCGCAGGATGTCCTGGAACTGCGGTCGCGCCGACACGCGCAGCAGCATCTCCGGCGGCCGGGGCGTGTTCGACGTCTGGGAGTGCGCGAAGAGACCGGCCGCTGCGGCGCGGGCCGCGGGAGCGCCGAAGGCCGCCAAGTAGGCCCGGATGAACCGCCGTAGGTCGCGGCGCAGGTCTCCCGTGGCCCGGACGCTCAGCGGGCTGAGCCCGGGGAACGTGGCCTCCTCGATCAGCTCGATCCGGGACGGCCAACGGCGGTAGATGGCGGAGGCGTGCACGCCGGAGTGCTCTGCCACCGCCTGGATCGTCGTCGCGTCGAAGCCGCGCTGGACGAGCAGTTCGCGCGTTGCCGCGAGGGCCCGTTCGTTGATGCTCGTGTCTCGTGGACGGCCCGGGGCGCGGCGCGGTTCTGCCATGCCGGTGATTGTAGTGAGCGGGCCATGTTTCCTTGATTATAGGAGACCGTCTTCTGTAATTCCCCGTGTGTGGCTACAGTCCCGAAGGGGGCGGACTTCGGAGACCGAAGGAGAGTCAGATGCGTGCTGCTGTGCTCCGGGGCGGGAGAGTCGAGGCGCGGACCGTCGACGATCCGGTCCCTGGACCGGGCCAACTCCTCGTCCGCTCGCTGGCGTGCGGGATCTGCGCGTCGGATCTGCACTTCATGGACCATCCGGAGGCGGGCGCCGACGACGACAGCGGGATGTCGACGTACGACCAGGACGTCGACATCGTGATGGGCCACGAGTACTGCGCCGAGGTCGTGGACCACGGCCCCGGCACCGAGCGCCGCATCCCGGTCGGGACGCGGGTGAGTTCGCTGCCCGTACTGGCCACCCCGGCGGGTCGCAGGATCATCGGCCAGAGCCCCGAAGCACCCGGCGGGTTCGGGGAGTTGTTCCTGCTGACCGAGGCCGTCACCCGGGTCGTGGTGTCGGATCTGCCGAGCGAGACCGTGTGTGTCTCCGACGCGATCTCGGTGGGCTGGTCGACCGCGTCCCGCGCCCAACTGTCCGCGAGCGAGGCGCCGTTGGTCATCGGCTGCGGCGCCATCGCCCTCTCGGCGATCGGCCGGCTCAAGAACCTCGGCGTCGGCCCGATCGTGGCCGCCGATCTCGTGGCGTCGCGCCGTGCGACCGCGCTGGCCATGGGTGCCGACGTGGTCGTCGACCCGGCCGAGGTCTCGCCGTACGAGGTGTGGCGCGACGCGGCCGGTGGCCGGGCGAGTTGTGTCGTGTTCGAGTGCGTCGGCGTCCCGGGCGTTCTCGACTCGATCATCAAGGGGTGCGAGCGCGGTACCCGGATCTTCTCCGTCGGCGGTCCGCCGGAGGGCGACCATCTGCACACCCTGACCGCGAAGCGGAAGGGCCTCAACATCCAGTTCGGGGGCGGCCCGTCGATGGACCACTGGGACGAGGCGTTCCGGGCGGTCTGCTCCGGCGGCCTCGATGTCGGGCCGATGCTCGGCCACACCGTCGGTCTCGACGGAGTGCCGGCCGCGCTCGACGCCGCACGGGACGCCAATGGGCCGGCCCGCATCATCGTCGTACCAGGGAGCTGATCACCCATGAGCGAGACCGACGAACTCGCCCAACTGCGCACCACCGTCGAGACCTTGGCGGCGAAGGTGCGCGCGTTGGAGGACCAGGCCGAGATCACCCAGCTCGTCGCCCAGTACGGCCCGGCGGTCGACAGCGGCTCGGGAGAGGCCGCGGCGGCGCTCTGGACCGAGGACGGCGTCTTCGACGCGATCCCCCACCTGCGGATGGAGGGGCGGGACGGCATCGTCGGCATGGTCCACGGCCCCGGGCACCAGACCGTGATCCACACCGGCTGCGGTCACATCCTGACCGCGCCGCACGTCGTCGTCGACGGCGATCACGCCACCGGACGCAGCCACGCGCTGCACCTCCGCTGGGACGCCGACGCCGGCCGGTTCTGGGTGTTCCAGGTCTCCGCCAACACCTGGCGCTGGGTGCGCACTTCGGAGGGCTGGCGCATCTCCGAGCGGGTCAACGCCAACCTCGACGGCACCGAGGGCCCGCGAGCGATGCTGGCTCCGACGTCCAACGCACCGTCCTTGGAGGAGAGTTGAGGATCGGGTTCATCGGGTCGGGCCGCATGGGGCAGCCGATCGTCGAGCGCCTGGTTGCCGCGGGGCATGACGTCACCGTCCACACGCGCCACCCGGAGAAGCGGGCCAATACCGGCGCGGACGGGGCGAGTTGGGCCGAGACGGTCGAGGCGACCGTGCGCGACGCCGACGCGGTGTTCGTCGTCGTACTGACGGACGAGCAGGTGCGATCGGTGTGCCTCGGCCCGGACGGCGCCATCGCGGCCATGACGGCGGGGTCCACGCTCGTCCAGCACACCACGTCCGACCCCGAGACCGCCCGCCTGCTCTTCGAGGCGGGCGCGGAGCGCGGTGTCGGGGTGCTCGACGCCGCGCTCTCGGGCGGCCCGCACGACATCGCGGCGGGCCGCCTCACGCTGTGGGTCGGCGGCGACGAAGCCCGGCTGGAGGAGACGCGCCCGCTGCTGGAGACGTACGCCTCGCCGGTCATGTTCGTGGGACCGGCCGGCAACGGTCAGCGGGTCAAGCTCGTCAACAACGCCCTGTTCGTGGCGCAGGTCGGTCTCGCGGTCGACGCGGTGCGCGTGGCGGGGTCGCTGGGGATCGACGAGAAGGTGATTCTCGCGGCGCTCCAGCACGGCAGCGGGGCCAGCCGGGCGCTCGGAGTCGTCGCCGGGGGCGGGTCGGTCGATGCGGTCGCGGAGCGGCTGGCGGACCTGATGAGCAAGGACGTCGACGTGGTGCGCGAGGTCGCGCGCGCCACCGGCGCAGACCTGGGGATCATCGGGACGGTGCTGTCGTCGGACGCGGTCGAGAAGAAGGTTCTCCGTTCGCCCCGGACGATCTGACCGATCCGACTGAGTTGACCGATCTTGATTGAGGAGTACGAAGTGACCGAATCTCTCACCACGAAGTACGGGCCGTGGGGTGTCATCGCCGGCGGGTCGGACGGGGTGGGTGCCGCGTTCGCCCACCGGTTGGCCGCCCAGGGGATGAACGTCGTGCTGGTGGCCCGGCGCCTGCCCGTGCTGGAGGCGTCCGCCGAGGAGATCCGCGCGCGCTACGGCGTCGAGGTCCGCACGGTCGCGCTCGACCTCAGCTCCCCAACGGCCCTGACGGAGCTGGAGGATACGACCACCGGCCTGGAGGTCGGTCTGTTCGTGTACAACGCGGGCAGCGACGACCGTAGCGTCCCGTTCCTCGACAAGGACCTCGACACCCATCTCGGGCTGGTGCGGCGCAACTGCACGGCCGTACTCGAAGCGGCGTACCGCTTCGGTGGCCCGATGGTGGCGCGCAAGCGCGGAGCCGTGGTCCTGGTGACCTCGGGCGCCGCGTGGGCGGGCGGCGCGACGCTCGCCGCCTACGGCGCGTCGAAGGCGTTCGACCTCATCCTGGCGGAGAGCCTGTGGGCGGAGTGGCAGGGCAGCGGGGTGGATGTGCTGGGGCTGGTGCTCGGCAGGACCGACACCCCGTCCCTGCGTCGGACCGAAGGCGTCCAAGGGGGTTCCTACGGTGGCGACTTGGCCGATCCCGACGATGTGGCCGCCGAGGCGCTCGACCATCTTTCCGACGGTCCGACCTGGATCTGCGGCAGCCCCACCCCGACCGGCGGTTCACCGTTCGGGGCGTTGAGCCGCCGCGACGCGGTCCTGGCGATGAGCCGGGGCGCGACCGCGCACAAGGAGCAGTGACGATCCCGGTCCGGCCCGTCGATCTGGCGCGGGCTACTGGCCCTTGATGCGTTCCTTCATGGCGTCGAGCTGCGTGAGAATGGGATATCCGCTCACGCTCAGCGCGTTCCCGTGTCCCGTCTCATGGATGTCGAACACGGACTGGATGGCCGCGTAGAAGCCCTGGACGTCGAGGCTCTGGTTGACGGCCCGCTTCGCCTGACGGAGGCCGAAGGACGGCATCCGGGCGATCTGGTGGGCCAACTCCAGCGCCTCGGTGCCCAGTTGGTCGAGGGGGACGACCTTGTTCACCATGCCGACCTTCTCCGCCTCCTCGGCGGTGACGGCGCGTCCGGTGAAGAGGATCTCCTTCGCCTTGCGCGGGCCCAACTCCCAGGTGTGTCCGTGGTATTCGACTCCCCCGATGCCCATGTGGACGACGGGGTCGGAGAACTCGGCGTTCTCGGCGGCCACGATCAGGTCGCAGGGCCAGCACAGCATCAGCCCGCCCGCGATGCACTTGCCCTGCACAGCGGCGATCGTCGGCTTGGGTACGTTGCGCCAGCGCAGGGTGTACTCCAGGTACCGGCGGGTCTCGGCGCTGTAGATCCACTCCAGGGTGATCTCCTTCGGCGCCGGCCAGCGGTCCTTCAGGTCGTGTCCCGACGAGAAGTGCTTGCCGTTGGCCTTCAGGAGAATGACCTTCACGTCCTCGTCGGCCGCGGCCCGGCTCCAGGCCGCGTCGAGGGCGTCGAGGAGCTCACTGTTCTGGGCGTTGGCGACCTCGGGCCGGTTGAGGGTGATGATCCCCACCCGGCCGTCGACCTCGTACAGGATCTCGTCCATGCGTCTTGTCCTCTGTCGGCTCTCTGGAATGACGGCTCGGGCGGATATCGGCTCTGGCGTATGACAGTTGTGGCCTACGACGGCTTCAGCGCGGCAGGCCGAGGATGCGCTCGGCGATGATGTTGCGCTGGATCTCGGAGGTGCCGCCGGCGATCGTCCCGCCGAAGCTGCGCGCGTACCGCTCGAACCAACTGGCGTTGAACGTCTGCAAGTTCATATGGGTGTACGGCCCTGTCTGCACGGGATGCAACAGCGCCTCGGCGCCGTGCTGTTCGAGGGCGTGCAGTTCGGCGTTCTGCGCGGCCTCGGAGCCGAGCAGTTTGAGCACCGAGATCTCCACCGGGTTCCGGTCGGGTCCAAGCAGCCGGTAGCCGAGCAACCGCAGTGCCTGGACGTCCATTTGGAGGGTGGCGTACCACTCCTCGCCGCAGGCCGCGTCCTGGATCAGGGCGTCCATGCGCTCGGCGTAGTGCACCCACAGCAGGGTCCGTTCATGACCGAGCGAGCCGTTGGCCACACGCCAGCCCTCGTTGAGGGGGCCGACGAGGTTCTCCTTCGGGACGTGGACGTCGGTGAAGAACACCTCGTTGAAGTCGAGGTCGTCCGGCGCGGCGATCGACCCGAACGGCCGCCGGACCAGGCCCTCGGAGTCGGTGGGGATGAGCAGGACGCTGATCCCCTTGTGCTTGGGGGCATCGGGGTCGGTGCGGACGAAGGTGAGCAGGACGTCGGCGTCGTGCGCACCCGAGGTCCACACCTTCTGTCCGTTGACGACGAAGTGGTCGCCCTCAAGGACCGCGCGGGTGCTCAGCCCGGCCAGGTCGGAACCGGCTCCGGGCTCGCTCATGCCGAGCGACGCGGTGATCTCGGCCCGCAGCAGAGGTACGGCCCAGTCGCGTTTCTGCTGCTCGGTGCCGAAGGTCAGCAGCGAGGCCGCGATGATGTTGAGGCCCTGCGGGTTGAAGCTGTGGTAGATCCGCCGCCGGGACAACTCCTCGAGGTGTGCGACGACTTGGGGCAGTGTCGCGTTGCGGCCGCCGTACTCGGGCGGCTGGGCGGGCAGCAGCCAGCCGGCGTCGAAGAGCTTGCGCTGCCAGCGCCGGGCCCAATCGGGTATGTCCGCACTGGACTTGGAGCGGACCGTGGCCTCTTCGGGGGTGGGCAGGTGGGCGTCGAGGAAGTCGCTGAAATCGGCGCGGAACTTCTCGACCTCGGGGTCGGGGGCCAGCCTCATACCAGCAGCGCCTTCCTGTGCTCGGACGCCGTGCCGAGGAGCAGGTCCCCGGCCTTGGCCCGCTTGAGATGGATCTGTAGTTCGTTCTCCCACGTGTAGCCCATGGCCCCGAACAGCTGGAACCCGTTGCGGAAACACACCCGTTGGCAGTCTCCGGCGGCGGCTTTCGCCATCGCGGCGGCCCGGCCGCGGCGCGGGTCGTCCTCGGCGATGGTGAGCGCGGAGAAGTAGGCGAGCACCTTGGCGCGTTCGATGGCTACGTACATGTCGGCGGCCTTGTGCTTGACGGCCTGGAACGAGCCGATGGGGACGCCGAACTGGTGCCGTTGCTTCACATGGGCGACGACCAGGTCGAGGATGCGCCGGCAACTGCCGACCGTGCTCACCGCCAGGCCCATCAGGGCCAGGTCCGGTACGCCGGCGACCAGGTCCGGGGCGTCCACCCGGGCGACGTGCAGGGTCGGGTCGAACACGGACAGCCGCTCGGCCGCCAGGTCCTTTCCGTCCCGTACGACCACGCCCTCGGAGGTGAGAAGGGCGATCTCGTCCGCGCGGTCGGCGTCGAGGACGAACTTCCCCTCCCTGTCGAAGACACCGGTGCCCGAGCCGCGCGGCAGCCGTCCGGCCAGCGGCGCGAACCAGGTGGCCGTGGCGAGGAAGGGCGTCGGATCGGCGGCGTACCCCAACTCCTCCAGGACGATGGCCAGTTCCACCGGAGGAGCCTCCAGCCAGCCCAACTCCAGGTAGGTGTCCCAGAGTTGCTTCTCGGGCAGTGACCGTGACTTGGTGACCGTTTCGCGGACCACCCGCTGGAGCAGCCGCTGTTCGTCGTCGAACTCAAACTCCATGCGCGACCTCCAGAAGGACCTTGCCGATGGCGCGGCGCCCCAGACCGAGGGCCTCGGCGACGTCGGCGAGCGGATACACGGCGTGGACGCGGGGCCGGATCTTCCCGGCGGCGAACAGTCCGTGGAGTTCGGTGCGGGCGGCGATCAGGTCGTCCCGCCGGTGCCGCGCCCAGCCGCCGAGGTCGAAGCCGTGCAGGCTGACACCTTTGAGCATCGGGAGGTTGAGCGGGATACGCGGAATCTCACCGCTCGCGAACCCCACACTCACGAACCGCCCACCCCAGCGCATGGCCCGCAACGCCTCCTCCGCGTACGGCCCGCCGACGGGGTCGATCACGACATCGGCCCCTCCCGCGTCCCGCAGGCTCCGCTTCAGATCGTCGTACGGCAAGGTGAGCCGCGCGCCCTGCTCCGCGCACACCGCCCGTTTCTCCTCCGTCGAGGCGACGGCGACGACCTCCGCGCCGAGCAGCGCGGCGAGTTCGACGGTCGCGAGGCCGACCCCGCCGGCCGCGCCGAGGACGGCCACCCGTTCGCCGGGCCGTACGTCGGCGACCAGGCGCAGTGCGTCGAAGGCGGTGGCGTGGCTGACGCCGAAGGCCGCCGCGCGCTCGGTGGGGATCCCCTCGGGGATGCGGTTCAGGCCGGCGGGGCGGGCGGTGACGCGTTCGGCGAAGGCGCCGACGAACATCGAGCCGAAGACCCGCTCGCCCTTCTCGAATCCGTCGGCGGACACGGCGACCACGCCCGCGAACTCGCTGCCGGGGGTGAAGGGCGGTTCCGCCTTCACCTGGTAGGCGCCGTCGATGACGAGAACGTCGGCGAAGTTGACGGCCGCGTAGTGCACGTCGACCGGGATGCCGCCCTCGTCCTCGGTGAACTCCGTTCCGGGGAAGGCTGGTTCGGGGATGTCCTCGACGACGACCGGGCCGCCGACGGCGTTGCAGCGGGCGGCTCTCATAGCCGGGTCGTCGCGGCGAGTTCGGCCGCCTGGGCGGCCATCTGGAGGACGACGTCGCCGTAGTGGACCATCTTCGGGTTGCCGCCCTCGCCCTTCATGTGCCGGGCGTAGCCGCCTTCGAGGACCACGGCCATCTTGAACCGGGCGAGGATCACGTAGTAGTCGATCTCGCTGACGTCGCGCCCGCTGACCTTGGCGTAGTGCTCCAGCAGGTCGGCCCGGTCGGGCATCCCTGTGTAGTCGACGTACCCCTTCTGGGTCCGGTCCTCGTCGGCGTCGGGCCAGCCCATGACGACCCAGCCGAGATCGAGCAACGGGTCGCCGACCGTGGCCATTTCGAAGTCGACCAAGGCCGCGAGCCTGGCGGGCGCACCATGCTGGAACATGACGTTGGCGAACTGGTAGTCGCCGTGGATGATGCCGGGTTCCCAGTGGGCGGGACGGTGTTCCCGCAGCCAGGCAGCGGCGTTCTCCAGGCCGGGTATCTCGCGGAACTTGAACTTGGCGAGGTGGGCGAGCCAGCGGTCGACCTGCCGGTCGTGGAAACCGTCCGGCCTGCCGAAGCCCTCGAGCCCCTGGGCCCGCCAGTCCACGTTGCCCAACTTGGCGATGCCCTCGACGAGTTGGTAAGCGAGTTCGGGGCGCAGGGACAGGTCGCCGAGGAACGGCTCGGGCCAGCCGTCGGAGTTCATCGGCGACCAGCCGTCGACATGCGCCATCAAGTAGAAGCAGGATCCGAGCACGCTCGTGTCGTCGCACACGGCGATCGCCTCGGGGTGCGGGACGTCCGTGCCGTTGAGGGCCTTGAGAACGCGGTATTCGCGGAGCATGGTCTCGTTGCGCCCCGGCGG
>Ga0307510_10010735_pt1 | contig 10892 bp, 7 predicted proteins | sample 12_EM_MG_FD_207224 | JGI IMG/M metagenome (GOLD analysis project Ga0307510, IMG submission 207224) | Populus trichocarpa ectomycorrhiza microbial communities from riparian zone in the Pacific Northwest, United States - 12_EM | ecosystem: Host-associated > Plants > Roots > Unclassified | place... | reverse complement strand
CTCTTCAAGGGAGATTGTTCCCTCTGCTGGTGCATATAATGTTCTGCTGGTTTCCAGCCTGTACTGCAAGCTTGTCTTGCTCTTTTTGATCTATATATTTTTTACATTTGATAAAAAAAAAAAAAAGCTCTCAGAACTATAAAAAGAGAAGAGAGAGAAAGTAGAGAAAGATGCTCTCCTTCCGTGTGCAGCATTTTTTATTTCTGTCACTGTTCACTCTCTTCATTCTTTTGCTTGATTGAATCCTGGCTTTCTCCTGGTTATGGGTAGCAAAAAGAAGAAGGCTGGGTCCCATAGATCTCGTTTGAAACACCAAAAGTTGCTGGATAATTTTCAGCTTAATGATTCTGCTATCTTAGCTTTAGCAGCCCCGCCTCCTACTGTTCATGCTACAGTACCCTCCAACTCAAATTCAAATTCAAAACAGCGCCCACCTGTTGCATCTACCACTGTTCGCTCTCAGCCTACCCCCCACACGCTCCCCCTCCATCATTCACCTCCACATCATGGTGATCCCACTATCAACCATATTTTTGTGGAAGATTGGTCTGACGATGATGCTCTGGAAGATGAGGAGGTGGATTTTGCCTCTTCTGTGGAAGCCTATGTTGGGGCTTCTACTTTTTTCCCCTCTACCGTGGTTGGGGCTTCTCCTGCTGGTGGCCAGTCAACTCCTGTTGCTTCCCCGGCTGTTGCTCAGTCAACCCATTCTCCTCTGCCTCCTGCTGTGGGGTCTACCTTCCCTTCTGGCTGTTGTGCGTCTCCAACATCCAAAGTAGCAGGTGCTCAGCCCACCCCTCCTCCTCTGCCTCCTACTGGGAAGATTCCTTCTCCCCCTCTGGTGAAGTCTACGACGCCTTCCTCCCTTCCTCCTGGATGTTGTGAGTCTCCACCCTCTGCTGTAGCAGGTACACCTCTTTCTGCTCCTGGTAGTAATAAATGGCGTGACCTTTTCTCCTCTAGATTTACTGTTTCTTATACCAGGCTGCAACACTTCTCTCTTAATCATTTATCTAAAACTTGTGCCATTTCTTCTTCTGAGGACATTCAACCTGCTTTTGATGTTTGGAAATATTGTGTTGTGGGCTATGTTTCTGGTAAACGCCCTGGCTATGGAGCCCTGAATAGTATCATTTCCAATGTCTGGAAATGTGAGGCAATCCTTACCATCCATGACTCTGGGTGGCTGGTTTATCGATTCAAAACAGAGGAAGCCAAACTTGCAGTTCTTAGTGGTGGACCTTACCTAGTATATGGTCGGCCTCTACTATTGCGGCCTATGACAAAAATTTTCGATTTTTCCAGTGAAAAAATGTCAAGGGTCCCTGTTTGGGTAAAATTTCCCAATCTTCCACTATGCTGCTGGTCCCCTGTTTGTTTATCCAAGATCGCAAGTGTCCTTGGAAAGCCTATTCAGTGTGACCACCCTACATCAACGCTTTCCCGGATGTCTTATGCTCGGGTTCTGGTGGAAATTGATCTTCTTGAAGAACTCCAAAACTCTGTTGAGATCACACTGCCTGAAGGCCTTGCTCTGCATCAACAAGTGATTTATGAAGCTCTGCCCAAGTATTGTCATTTCTGCCATGTTCTTGGTCATACTCACCTCCTCTGCCCCAAAGCTACTGCTACTGCCACGACTTCCCTGGCTCCAGCAGTTCAAGAAGCTCAAGGGAATGTTTTTAATCGATTGGGTCCTTGTCCTCCTCCACAGTCCCCTCCTCCTCTGCCTCAGTTGCAAGACCAGTCCAAAGATCAGGACATACCAGCTTCTCAAGGGGTTGTCGGGTCTCCTCGATTGGGTCCTCAGCCTCCCTCTCAGCCCTCTCCTCCTCTGCAGAAGTTGCAAGACCAGGACATACCAGCTTCCACACAGGCTGTCGGGTCAGTAGTTGATCTTGTTCCTTCTACTGACTGGGTTACAGTGGTATCTCGACGCAAATCCAATAAGCAAGACAAGGGGAAGGCCATAGCAGTATCTGAGCCATTGTCAGTTTGCACTGGACCTATTCGAACCTCCTCTGGCGCTAATCCATTGGTGGCAAACCCATGTGCTGAAGACGCTAGGGATCCTCCCCCTTCTTATCCTGAATCATTAGTTTTGACCTCCAGTGCTGGAGAAGGACACAACCCCTCTCCACCGAACTCTTTGGAAATTACTACTGGTGATGTGAACATGGCTGGCAACCCTGTTATGGAGGTATCAGCCCCGAGTCGGGTTCGAAACCGAAACAAAAAGCAGTGTGGTCGCAGTCAAAGGCTTTCCCCTTGTTTCGAAAGCTGGTTGATGGAACGACATGAGGAGTTTGTTTCCCCTTCCCCTGTAACGACATGAGGAGTTTGTTGCTTGGTGGTTTGAGCTGGTCCTCTACTAGTTTGTTCACTGCTAGTTGATGCAGCCAGTTGTATATTCAGGATGCCATTTGTTCTCTGTTTAAGGTCCTCTCCTGAAGAGACATGTGGAATATTTTGGCTGGGTGATGTGTGATGCTGTTTTGTTTTGTTCTTGCTGAAGGCGCCCCTTTTATGAATTGCCGCTCTGCTAATGCATGGTCCATGCATTTTCACGTGCTTCACTTTGCTGATGGGCCCCCCTATCGGTTTATGGACTCTTGCTATTGATAGCTGGCTGTCTTTGCTGCTAGATTGAGTAATTGTAATTGTATTGTAATTGCTTTTGTTTCCTTCGGTTATAACTGAAGGTTTGTTTGCTTAGGCTGGTTTTCTCTTGTGCTTGGTGGGAGGCTGTTCCCCCAGGCTATTCTGTTTTGTTTTCCTTTTGCCTGGATATTTATGTTCCTATGTACTGCTGGTTTCCAGTTGTTTCGCAAGCTTATCTTGCAACTTTTTGATCTATACAATACTTACATTTAATCAAAAAAAAAAAGAAAAAGAAAGAGCTCTCAGAGCAGTGTAAGAAACAAGAGAGAGACGCTCTCCTCCCCTCACGGGATCCGTTTCCCTCCAGTTCCATGGCCGGCTACTGACCTGACTGTCTCCTTCCCTGTCTCTCTTCTCACCCGTTTTCCCTCCTTTTCCCGCTCATCTCTTTTCAAATGGCTAAGAATAAGCGCAAGTTAGCAGGTACAGCTTCACGCACGCAAGATCTGCAGGCTCCTGTTCCATCACACAGTAACCAAAGTGGTTCTCTAGTGCTAGGCCTAAAAACCGCCTCCGATACTCCAACTAGTACTGTTTCACACAACCCAAGCGTAGATCTGCCCCCCTTAGCAGCCATCACCAGTGAAGCAGGGCCAAGTTCTTTCAGTAAAGGAGATGCGCCGCCGGTTACTAATAGATCCCCACCTCTGTAAGGGTTTCTTGTTGAGGATTTTTCAGATGAAGAAGAATCTGAAGATGAGCAGCTGGACTACACTCTCTCTGAAGATGACTATGAATTGTCACCCATCCCTTCTCCGTCTCCAGCTACCCCTGTATCACCTGCAAAGCCTAGCGGTGGTGAGTCTAACCCGTCAAAAATCGAAGCAGCAGGTAAACCTCATCCTCCTTCCTCAACTAATGGTAGATGGCGAGACTTGTTCTCCTCTAACCGAAACACACCCATTTGCTCTAAACTCATGCATTTCTCAGACTATAATGCTATTTCGTCATGTCCATTCTTAGAAGAAGACTTAGATCATTCTAGTGATGATTGGAAACTCTGTGTTGTGGGATATGTGTCTGGCAAATTTCCTGGGTACAGGGCACTTAATAGTATTATTGGGAACACTTGGAAGTGTCCAGCCTCACTCACCATACATGAATCGGGTTGGTTAGTCTACAGATTTGAAAATGAAGAGGATAAGCTCTCTGTCTTGTGTGGTGGTCCCTATTTAGTTTATGGCCGTCCGTTAATCTTGAGCCAAATGACAGAATATTTTGATTATTCTTGCTCTGTAATGACTCATGTTCCCGTTTGGGTGAAGTTCCCAAACTTGCCTCTGAAATGTTGGACACCGAGATGCTTATCCAAGCTTGCAAGTGTCCTGGGGAAGCCAATTCAGTGTGATAAACTGACATCCACAAAGGAGAGGCTGTCATATGCTCGTGTCTTGGTGGAAGTGGATTTACTTGAGGACCTTCGGTCTTCCATTGATGTAGTGCTGCCTAATGAAAACCCTCTTTGTCAAAAGGTTATATATGAGACTTTGCCAAAATTCTGTAGAAGCTGCAAAGTGCTTGGGCACTTAACCAGAGCATGCTCCAAAACTCAGGTTGATCCTAGACCAGTAGAGAAGAAAGGAACAGAAAAGAAGGCTGCCACGTCCAAAGGCAGTGTTTTCTCTAGACTCAGCCCCCCTGTTGATGTTCCCACAGACCCTCAACCTAATCCCCCTGTTGATGCTCCCACAAATCCTCAACCCAACCCTTCTGTTGTAGTTCCCACAGACCCTCAAGTTTCCAAAAATGCTTAGGAGGAGCAGCAATGTGACCAAGCTACAACAGAGATAATCTCAAAAGGTTGGGAAACTGTTAGGAAGAAGAAAAAAGGGTACTAAGCAACATTCTTCTCCAACAAAGGGTTTACCTGCAGAAACTAGTTATGCCCCCACGCAGCCTGTATCTGCCAAAGGGAAGGAAGTTGCAACTTCAGCTGATGCTAATGGCAACAGAAAAAGACACAAAGCTGCAGCGGGTATGCTCACCAGGAGTTCAATGCAAAGAAACTCTAATATGTCATCTGGCAGTGGTGGGAATCTCCCACCATTCCTCATCATGAAAATCCATTGCTGGAATGTGAAAGGACTCAACAGCCCTCTCAAACAGCATGAGGTAGTAAGCCTCATGAAGAAGAATAAGTTAGATGTTTTTGGACTTGTAGAAACAAAGTTGATTACTTCTGCAGTCTCTTTCATGCACAAACTCCGGTTAAAGAATTGGAAATTTTTGTCAAATGTTGCAGCTGCCAACACTGCACGCATTTTGATTTTCTGAAATCCCTCAACTGTTAAGGTTGAGCTCAATGATTTTACTGCTCAAGGACTTTACGTCACTATAAGCAGCCTTGTGAACCAGTGTGTTTTTCTTGCAACTTTTGTCTATGGGTATAACACTGTTATTGCTCGCAGAGCTCTCTGGGAAGACTTGCAGAAATGGAGCTCAAATTTCCCCTGGATTATTCTGGGCGATTTTAACTCTATCTTATCTCAAGATGATAAACATAATGGAGAGCATGTCTCCTCCTATGAAGTTTCTGACTTTAGAACTTGCTGCTCTGTGCTAGGTCTCTCTGACCTTAACTATACAGGATGCCAATTCACTTGGACAAATGAGAAAATATAGAGCAAAATAGACAGGTTCTTGGTGAATCCATACTGGTCGGGACTTCAACGATCAGCTCAAGTGCACTTTAGCAACCCAAGTGCTTTCTCAGATTACTCTCCCATTTCAGTTTGCATTGGGCCTCTACATCAACGAAGGCATGCTAGTTTCAAGTTTTTCAACATGTGGGCTGAGCATCAAGATTTTAAGCATCTCCTCTCAGAGCAATGGCGTGTAGCAGTTTATGGCTCTCCTATGTATGTTTTATGCAGGCGCCTAAAACTTCTTAAGGCTCCTCTAAAGCAACTCAATAAACTTCATTTTGCCCACATTTCAGAGAGAGTCCGTAGAGCTGAAGCTGACCTGGAGCAGCATCAATCCCTTTTACATAATGACAAGGACAATGAACATTTTCTGGCTCGGGATAAAAAGCTCCGCTTGGACCTCATTAATCTAAAATCAGCAGAGAAAATGTTCTATAGTACGAAACTAAAATGCAACTTCTTCAAGGACTGTGACAGAGGGACTAGTTTCTTCCATGCATTGATGAATCACAGGCACAAGAAGAATTATATTCCTGCCATATGTCGCAGTAATGGATCCCTCACAACCTCCATGACCGAGGTAGGGGATGCTTTTGTCTGCTTCTACCAACAGCTCCTAGGTTCTTCGCGAGCCACTCTCCCCCTAGATGAATCTGTTGTCTCCAGGGGTCCTAGACTTGATGCTACTTTGCAAGCTTCCTTACTAGCAACTGTTACAAACGATGATATCAAAATGGCCCTTTTTAGCATTGGTGATGATAAATCCCCGGGTCCTGACAGGTACTCTTTCTTTTTTAAAAAATCCTGGGATGTGGTAGGGCAGAATTTATGTGCTGCAGTGCGAGATTTTTTTCAATCAGGGCAGCTTCTAAAGCAGATAAATCATTCTATCATAGCATTGGTGCCGAAATCTGCTCATGTTTCAAATACCAATGACTTCCGGGCCATCTCTTACTGTAATGTAGTCTACAAGATCATTTCAAAAATTCTAGCTGACCGAATGGGACATGCCCTTGCTGGTATCATCAGCCCATGCAAAATGCTTTCTTGGGTGGTCGTCGCATGGCTGATAATATTAATCTTCTACAAGAGCTGCTCAGGCAATATGAAAAGAAGCGAACCTCTCATAAATGCCTTATAAAAATTAATTTCAGGAAAGCTTTTGACTCAATTTAATGGATATTCTTGCGACATCTGCTCCTCCTCCTTGGCTTCCCTGATAGGATTGTGCATCTTGTGATGACTTGTGTTGAAACAGCTTCATACTTAGTGGCTATTAATGGAGAGCTCTTTGGGTTTTTCCCTGGCCAATGCAGGGTGCGGCAAGGGGATCCCCTATCGCCATACTTATTCATCACCTGCATGGAATATTTTTCTAGACTACTCAGCTCAGCACCTCAGAATCCTTCATTCCGGTTTCATCCGAAATGCAAGCCACTTGGTATCTCCCATCTCTCTTTCGCTGATGATGTAATCCTACTTTGCCGTGGGGACAGGGGCTCGGTTCAAACACTTATGCAGTTATTGAAGACCTTTGGGCAAACATCTGGTCTGGATATTAATACCTCCAAATCATCCATTTATTTTGGAGGTGTGGGGGACAGTTTGAAGCAAGCCATTTTATCAGGCACTGGATTCTCTGAAGGCACCTTTCCATTCAGGTATCTCGGGGTTCCTTTAAGCCCACACAGGCTTCTAGCAAGTCAGTATTCTCCCCTCCTTCATAAATTGGAAACAGCTATTCAAGGATGGGTGGGTAAACATCTTACCTATGCAGGTAGACTGGAGCTTACAAAGTCAGTTTTACATGGTATGGTGCAATTTTGGGTTAGCATTTTTCCTATGCCGCGAGCTGTTATCAGGCAAATCACCTGCATCTGTCGAAATTTCTTGTGAACAGGAGATTTCCACCGGAGTAAGTCTGCCCTTGTGGCTTGGAAAACTGTATGTTTGCCGAAAAATGAAGGAGGCCTGGGTCTACTTGATATTCAAGCCTGTAACAAAAGTTTTATTGCTAAACAACTCTGGAACATTCACCTGAAGCAGGATTCCATATGGATTAGATGGTTACATCACTTCTATCTTCACACCCACTCTATCTGGAATGCTTAGAGCCAGAAGACTTCATCTCCACTGTGGAAATCCATCATTCTTCTCAAAGATCAACTCGTCGGGGCCTATGGCGGACATTCACAGGTTATTGATTTGATGACAGACTGGGAACGAAGAGGAGGAGGGTTCACTTCAAATTCTTACGCCTCTCTCAGGCCCCAAGGTTCAGCCGTTCCCTGGGAGAAGACAGTTTGGGAGCAATGGTCCCTTCCCATATGCAATTTCATATTATGGCTTGCTATGCTTGGGAAGCTCCGAACTAGAGATCGCCTGAGATTCATTCACACTGACACATTCTGTATCTTTTGTAGGCATGAAAAGGAGAGTCATGAGCATCTGTTCTTTGGATGCACATGGACATCCTCCTTGTGGAACAAAACTAAAGACTGGCTGAGAATAAACAGGCGCATGACCACCCTAAAGAGTGTTGTGCGAGGACTATCAACCAGGAAGAAAAACGTGGAAGCTAGAATGCGTAGAGTTTCTCTCAGCATGATAGTTTACTTGATATGGGAAGAAAGGAACAAGAGAATATTTGAGGGGAAGAGTGCCCTTCATGCACTGGTCTTTCGGAAATTTCAAATCCTCTTCTTTATGGTGCTTCATTTCCATGAGAAAAATCATTTTCTCATCAACGTTGCCTGGTGATTCCTCGCGAGGATGAGATAACAAGTTGTTGTGGTCAGTTGGCTTGCTTCTATTGTGCAGTGGTGTGGTCAGTTTGCTTGCTTCTATTGTGCAGTAGTCCTAAAGGCCTTTTGTATTAGCAAATGTGGTGTTGATTCTAGTCATCTAGGGTCTTACCATCCTGGTGCACGAAAGTTTTCAAATTGCAAATTCTCCTAATTGGCTGGTGTATCTCTTGGATTTCTGTGGTTTTTAGTGGTCCCTATGTGATATAGGCAGCTGTATTTGCTTGGTTATTTCAGCTAGTCTCTACTCGGCTGTTCTGCTTTTTGGAGGTTGTTTTGGGTTGTCTTCTGGCTCCTTGTTGTTTTAGTGATTTGGTCGGATGGGCTGGTTTGTGGATGCTTGATACTTCAGGGATATGGGCAGTCTATGGTTCTTTCTTCTTCTTGGGAGTGCGGGGTTGGTTTGTTCAACAGCGTCTCTAGAGCTGCAGTCTAATTTCTTGGGATGGTTATTGTTGCTTCTGCATGGCGCATGCATGTGGTTTACGTTCCCAGCATTAATGTCTATCTCCTTCAGCTTGTATGGGTGGGAGTGCTTCTGATTGGCTCCTTCTAATTCTCTAGTCCTATTGCATAATGGCATCTGTATGCTCCTGCATGGGGATTAATTGCTTGGTGCCCTCTTGCTGGCCACTATTGTTGACTTCGGGCTTCTGTCTTTGGCTGATCTTTGGACATCTGTCCCTTTTTGATTGGCTCCCTTTGTATCTAACTTTCCTCTCGGCTGGGAGCGTGCTCTTCTATTTCTAGCGTAGCTGATTTCTCCTTCAGTGGCTTGCTGCCAGCTTTCGTCTTCAACGGCTTGATCGTTCTTTATTCAGCTTGTAGGGGTGCATGGCCTTGCATGGCTTGCTTTGGGTGGAAGATCATTTCCTGTTTTGTTGTTATCTCTTGTATGAGCTCTTTGGTCCTTAGGATGCCCTTTGTCCTGCTTTTTGATTTGTGTTAGGTTAGGAACCTTGTCATTTTAGGTTCCTCTCATAACCATTGTCTGTTTTATTGTTGTTTCTATTTACAATGGATTGTTGTATAGGTCTCTAAGGGAGCATGTTCCCTTCTTTGGTTCATCTTTGTATCTGTACTTGCTAGCTTACACCAGCAATGTATATTTTTTTATCTTTTATATACTTACATTTTGATAAAAAAAAAGAAAAGAAGAAAGAGCTCTCAGAAAGAAAGAGCTCTCAGTTCACTATCTTGAGCCGGCTAGAGAGAGAGACACTCTCCTTCCACCCGAAGCTGTTTCCTCTAGTGTTCATGGCCGTTCACTACACCCGTTACCCAAGCTGTTCCCTGTAACTTGTTCCCCGTTTCTTTCAACCCGTTTTCCTTTTCTTTCCCGCTCGTTTTCGCAAATGGCAAAAAGCAAACGGAAACCTGCAGCAGCTGTCAAGCGCCCACAGGTCCCATTGCATGCGCCTGTTCCATCTCACACAAACCAAGGGGGTTCGCTGGTTCTTGGACTCAAATCAGCTCTTGGTACACTTGACGGTTCTCTTGCCCATTTACCAAGAGCAAATCTATCTTTTCCCCCCCACTGTCATCACATCCAGCGGCGCAGGTACAAGCACTGCCAGAGAGACAGATGGGTCTCTGGTGGACAACACAAATGCTACTCTTGATGGGTTCCTTGAGGAAGGTTGTTCTGAAGATGAAGACCTTGAAGAAGAACAACTTGATTTCTCTTGTTCTGAAGAAGAATATGAAGCGTCTCCCCCACCATCTTCTCTGGCTCTGGTCAGTCCAGAACCACCATCTTCCCCGACTCCGGTTGTTACAGAACCACCAGCTAGCTCCAAAGGTGCCACCTTTATCCCGTCCAGCTCTGTTAAAGCAGGTAACCCTCATGTTCCCACACCTGCTAATGGTAAATGGAGAGATTTATTCTCTTCCAAAAGAAACATTTCATCTTGCCCGAAGCTCATGCATTTTTCAGCATTACATGATACTTAGTCTTGTCCATTCTTATCTAAAGACCTTGACCACTCTTGTGATGACTGAAAACTGTGTGCCATTGGTTATGTTTCTGGCAAATTTCCCGATTATAGAGCTTTGAATAGCATTATTGAGAATGTATGGAAATGTGAAGCCACACTTAGTATGCATGAATCGGGTTGGCTTGTCTATAAATTTCAAAATGAAGAAGATAAGTGCTCTGTGTTATGTGGAGGGCCATACCTTGTATACGGTAGGCCTCTTATCTTGCGTTCCATGTCTGAGTATTTCGATTTTTCAACCTCTGAAATGACTCAAGTCCCAGTTTGGATTAAGTTCCCAAACCTGCCATTGAAATGCTGGACCCCTAGGTGCTTATCAAAACTAGCAAGTGTCTTGGGCAAGCCTATACAGAGTGACAAACTAATTGCCACCAAGGAGAGAGTTTCATACGCTCGAGTGCTTGTGGAAGTTGACCTCCTAGCTGATCTCAGATCCTCCATCAATGTTACCCTTCCCAATGGAAACACACTCATCCAAAGGGTCATCTATGAGACGTTGCCCAAGTTTTGCAAGCACTGTAAAGTGCTAGGCCACTCCACTAGAGTGTGTTCCAAGGGTAAGGAAGAGGCCAGAATTGTTGAGAAAGCTGGCTCTGCTAGTGTAGCTCCCAAAGAAAATGTCAAAGGCAAAGGAAGTGTCTCCACTCGTCTCAGCCCTATTGTGGATACCCTGGTTGATGCCCCGTCTGCTGCTGCTCCCTCGATCGAAGTCCCCCATGTTGCTCCTCCTCCAGTCGATGCCCCTGAACTTGTTGCCCCCACTGATCCCTCAGAGTCGTGTGTAG
>Ga0307510_10010734_pt1 | contig 10892 bp, 20 predicted proteins | sample 12_EM_MG_FD_207224 | JGI IMG/M metagenome (GOLD analysis project Ga0307510, IMG submission 207224) | Populus trichocarpa ectomycorrhiza microbial communities from riparian zone in the Pacific Northwest, United States - 12_EM | ecosystem: Host-associated > Plants > Roots > Unclassified | place... | reverse complement strand
TGAAAACAAACATTGATATACCGATGCAGAGAAGTAAAGAATTGTGAGTGTAAGAAACAGAAAAACGCAACGAGTGAAGGGACTGCAGCATGCAAGCGCTAGTTGGAAATCGCGATGGGGAGGGAGTAAAAAAGAAGGAAAAAAAAAAGGATTGATGCACGACAGACCGAGGTAAAGAGAGAGAGGAACGGGCAAGACGAGATGGTACGCGGGTACAGAGATACATATATAACGTGAATGGCAGTAATGACGCAAGATGGAAAAAGGAGGGACAGGATGAAGCTGCCAAGAATGAGGGTTCGCGAGAATCAGGTCGACAGAAAAAAAAAAGACGGGGGGAGGAAACGGATGGCCCAGTGAATGGTAGATATATACAGCCATAACTGTGACAACGGGGAATGGGTCACCCTCTTCCTCCCCCACATGGCTATCCTCTCGCCCTAGTCTAAGTCCATAGCGATCTCTTCTCCGGTCGCAAACCCGAACACCGCGTCATCGTCATTTCTTACGACTCGGGATGGACCCGCGATCGTCGACAGGTCAACGTGGGCACCAGAAGCACCGGGAGCTGATATGGACATTGAAGAGCTGCCATCATCATCATGACTGAGGAAGATTTGGCCATGGTCGGGAATGAGGACCGGTGACGGTGCAGGGGCACTTGGTGGAGAGGGTGCAGGCCGTGGGGGGTTTGTAGGAGATGGGGTAGATGCAGGTGGTGCAGGTGGATCGATGACCGGTATCATCCCGCCTGGCATCGTTTCTGCACGTCGTCTGCCCATGCCAGGCGTGATGCCCATCGCTGCAGCCGCCTCCTGTCCAACATGGACAACTGGGCGTCGTGCAGGACCGGGAGTGATATCAAACGGTGACGGCTCATAGAAAGCACGGCCCCATCCAGGCCCTTCAGGCGGACGTGCGCCTTCTATAGGACGGAAAGCCATCGCAGTTGCGGTCGCGCGGATGGCGGCGTCTGTTATCTCTGTTGTCGCCATTAATCGCTCTCGCCGTCGCACGCTACCGCTGCTGCCATTGCCGCTATTTGCACCACCACGGGAGCTATCAGGAACATTTTCAGCGTCTTCATCTCCATCCTTTGCGCTGCACCAGAATCTATGGCCTTCGCTCCACGCAGAGCTCTGACACTCTTTTCCGCAATACTTTGCCTTTCGACAACGCCGGCATTTGGCAAATTGCCGCGGGTACTGCTCCCACCGTCCGCATAACACTGCATGGAAGAAGAAGCGTCAGCCGTCGATCGAGTGTGATAAGTTTCACGCACTGTTAGCACATTGACGTATCCCTCCTCTGCTATCATCTTTACGACACGCATTACGCATGATGACGCCTGCCCAGTATTGTATCTCTGGAGGCAAGGTCGGAGGGGGGTTGGGCAGATCATATTCGTGAGAACTCGGTCGGAAGGTGAATCGTTCTACGAGAGAGAACACGTTCGTTTGGCGTGGTGGAGTGGGAGGTGTCACGGGAGCTGGCGCGGAAGGTGCCGTAGAAGGGGCCGCCTTCTCCTTACCATTGCGGCTAGCGAATGCCCTTAACAGTCCCGAGTTGGTTGCCGATTCTTTCCCACGAGACGGCCCCGCAGTTGGCGTAGTCGGTTGCTGCGTCCCCTGAGGCTTTAACGCTGCAGTAGCCGGGTGGAAACTCGTCCGTGGCTGGTAGAACGCCTGCCGTACATGCGGGTATTTGCTCAGGTATGCAAGCAGTTGGAGCGCAGAAAGGACGTCTTCGTCACGGTGCGGACAACCCGACTCGTGGTGGTGATGGTGGTGGTGATGGTGATGATGGCGAGGGGTGGTGGCGACGGTCTCAGTAGTGACGGGAAGGGGTAGTGTGCGCTGTATTGGGGCATTCGGTCGGACGGTTGCTTCTTGCGGGTCATCACTGTCCCTGCCGCGGGGAAGACCAACATTCACTGCACGTGGCGTCACGTCCGTAGCTCCCAAGACGCGGCGCACGGTCGTGTCCGTAGGCCGTAGGGTCATAGTCGTTTCAATAGCGCCCGGCGCACCAGGTGGCGCTCCCATCGCAAAGTCATCATTCGGCTCCAGTGCAACGATCCCATCTTCGACCCCATCGCCCTGCACATCCGCGTCACTATTGATAATGATGTGTGCGTCAGAGTTGAGCTCGAGTGACTGGCCAGCACCGGTATCAGTCCTGATATCCGAAACAATGGCAACAGCTCGCCGAGCGAGTGGAGAGGTCTGGGGTCGCTCCGGCGAATTATCGGTTGCTTCTTGCGAGGGATCCATGTCAAGGTCGCCGTCACCGTCATCCTCGGTTTCCGTCTCCGGGCGCGAAGCACCGCGGGAGGTAGACGCAGAGATGGTACCTTGCCGATCACGTGTGCGGAGGTTCCGACGTGTGGTGGCGTCCCAGATGGGTCGTGCGATAATGGTGCCGCTTCGGTCTCTCCCTGGAACTTCGATGGTCCCGGTAGGGGTGTTTGATCCCGCTGGCGTCTGATTTCTCGATGTATCGGCAGATGTTGAGGTGTCTGGGTCACTGCCAGCTGCAGCCGATGCAGCATCGGAGGTAGGGGTGGGGGAGTCAACACCTGATATGTCAGCTTGTGTCGCATTGGAGTCGTCTGACAGGGCTGCCGAGTCGGCAGATGTGTCCATCCGGTCATCCTCCTGGAGTACAGAAAAAAGCAAAAAAATGAGAGAGGGTGGATGGGTGGGTGGAAATGAGTCAGATATCGTTCGATCGGTCTGTAGATGGGTTGGCACAAAGAAGTATTCACCTCTGCAGCACGGATTGTTGCTGAACTCGCGCGACTTCTCCCACGGATGGTTTGCAAACTGTCATGTGAGAAGTCCTGCCGACGCTCGAGGGCACGCGCAAGCTCCGCAGCCTGCTGGCGAGCACGCATCTCGGCCTGAGCCTGCTTCCGCGCGGCGCGTTGCTCACGGGACTCCCGAGGCATGCCCGTCGCGCTCGAACTTGGCCCGACGGCAAACCCTTTGCTCGCGAGCCACGATTCTAGGATGCACCCGACAACGTCGAGCGTGCCTGCCTGCACTACTCGGCTGCGGATCAGCTCGCTGCCGCGGACGCCAATATTGACAATGCATTGGAATGCCAGAGAGAAGCGGTACGCGGCGTGCTTGTCAAACGCCTTTGGGATCAGAGTCGGGACCGGTTTCGGGGGGTGGTAGTTGGGCGGCAAAAGGCCGTAAAGGAGGGCCGGGTTCTCCGGAGGGGGAGGGGAAACGCAAAAGTCGTGCAGCATGCGTACTAGACGCTCGAGGCCGCCATCCATGACCATGATCTCTCGTATTCGAGGCGAGGTCGAGGTGAGATAGGTGAGATGGGTGAGGGAGTTGAATAGCGGGAGTGGCGAATTGGTGTCGAGCGCTACATGTTGCCCAAGTTTGTTATTCAACCAATCAAGGAAAGAAAACAAAGTGCAAAGAGCGCACCACGCCTGTCATAAAGTTGGGATGAGATACATACCGCGGCCCTATTCTGGGCCGGGAAAGCAAAGTTGGACTCGCGCATGCGTCGGGGGAGGTGGTCCTGATTGGAAGAGGGAAAAAAAAATAAGGGAAAAAAAAAGGGGCGAGAGAGGAGATGTTCACTGATGAAGTGAGATGGTCGTATAATATGGAACGGGTAGGTTGAAAGGTAAAAAGAATATAAAAAGAGGGAGGTGAGGAAGAGGCTGAGCTGAGTGAGTCCGACTTGGACTGGCCGCGCTTGATCATCCATCAAGGGCCTTGTTCAGTTTGCTCTTGTTTGCCCTCTCTGTGGCGCCCTTTCCAAAAGTCACACTTTGTTCTCCTTAACATGATACAATTCCTTTCCTTGCACAACAAATAGAATACATCATCCATACCACAGAATACCCGAGCTAGTCCACAATGCGTGGCAGACGCCCAACATCATAATACTGACTGCACCCCTGTGAACCGCTTGTAAGTGAACCTGGTCAATCCCCCCCAATCAGCGTGATGCCGCGCGGATCTACTATACAATGCAGCTCACCCGAGGAACGCAAGATCCCTGTCCGGATCCAGTTGTTCCACTCCGGCTGGCACTTCTGGCACGTCTGCATACTCCTCGGTAGGGAAGTACGACGTGTCGGTGATTGACTTGAGTATCGGCGGTCGCGGTGCCGGCAGCGTTCGCAGCGAGGTCCAATCTACACCGTCAAATAGTGCATGAGCCCGTATTTCTTCCACGCCAGCGCGGTTGTCGCTCCATGTCATCATTCTGTTCAGTCCACACGCACGTAAGCAACATCGCCCTGTCGCAGTGAGCGTCGCGATCGATGGAGAAAAAGGTGACCCACCGCCGCATGAGATCGAGTGCCTCCATGCTCAGGTGCACCTCTTCGGGAAAGTGTAGGTAGGTTGGCCAGTCGATGATCTTTTTGTAGGTATCGCTCGCGTTCTCCGCGCAAAATGGTGGATACCCGATGAGGCACTCAAACATGATCGCCCCAAGTGACCACCAGTCGCACTCTTTGCCGTAGCCCCGCATCATGAAGACCTCGGGCGCGATGTAGTCTGGCGTGCCCACCGTCGAGTACGCCTACGCAACTATCGGGTTATCACCAGCACTCGAGAGACATGACGAGTCACACACGAGTCTCCGCCTGTTCTTCTTCCGTGTCGCGATTGTTTCTGCCCGAGTCATCGTAAGATTGATCGGCGTCACCTCCACACTATTCCGCGATGCATGCCGCGTCGCGAGTTGTTGTTCGATCAACCGAGCATAGTACGCCCCATCTGTCCGTGCGTGCATACCGGTCGAGAGACCAAAATCAGAAAGCTTGAGGTGACCATTCTTATCTACTAATATGTTGTCTGGTTTGATGTCTCTGCTCGCACGCAAGGGCACAACGAAGAGACCATCAGTGTGGGTTTACATGGAAGAGTGGATGACGCACCGATGGATGAAGCCTAGGTTGTGTACGGCCTCAACCGCGAGTGTGCACTCGGCCATGTAAAATCGCGTAACATCTTCCGAGAAAACATCATATTTCATCAACATCGTCATTAGGTCCCCACCCGGCAGGAACTCCATGATCAAATATAGGTAGAGGGGATCTTGGAACGAGTAGTACAGCTGCACGACCCACGGTGACGTCGACTCGGCAAGGACATCGCGCTCTGCGCGAACATGCCCGAGCTGCGTGCAAATGCGTCTTGAATGATCGAGTCTCGGAAGGCAAAGAAATAAGGCCATACCTGATCGCGCTTGAGCATCTCAGCTTTGTGTAACGTCTTCATTGCGTAAACGCGCCCCGTGTCGATCTTCTGCACTAGACGAACCTGGTATAGGCGTCACGCATCAGGAAAACACGTCCCCCAGTCCGCGTAAGACAGATCCGAAAGGGTTTTACCCGTGGGCGGAGTCATGATCAACGCAAGCCATAGCGGGTCCGAAAAGAGAACAAGCATGGGCCGCCTCGGGTCAACCACAGCGAAGTTGATGCCATCATCTACCCATGGAGTAGCACGGAGAAAAGACGGTGACAAGTATAGGGCGGTTCCGAATAGAGAGCAGGAGAGAGGACGAAGAAAAGACAATGGAGACAGCCCAAGGCCAAAAACTCACCTCCCCAAATGCGCCCTTTCCGATGACCTTGACCGTCCTGAAATCCCTCAAGCCGATCTTTGTCCTGCGGAGCCTTAAAAACTGCGACTGCGTGCGCGTATGCTTCCTGATCTCACGCAGCTGGCGATCCTCTGGTACACCCACAAGGGACCTCTCAAGCTCCGCGCCTCTAAACAACGTGGCACCGTCATCATCATCGCGACAAAAAGTGAACGCGCCAAAGACATCCAAGTAGACACAGTCAGATCGATGTCGCCCCACGTGCATGCCAAACCGCACACGCACCGGATGTTCAAGTCGATCGCGGTCTCGAGCGCAAAGCGGTAATGGGACTGCAGCTTGACCTTGGCTGCCGTCGCGCGGGCGCGGGCTTCGGAAGAGAGGTCGTCCGGGCGGCGCTCATAGTAGACGTAATCTGCGGGCTTCTCCGCCGGCGGTTGCGGGGGCAGCGGCTGTTGTGGTTGCGGAACGGGGGCAGCGATGGGGACAGACACGGGGGTGGACGAGGCACCAGGAAGTGGTGTGCTGTATATGATGTCACCCTCGTCGTCCATGACGGCGGGTTGAGGGGTAGAGGAGGGAAAGGAGAGAACGAGATAGTGATTGGGTAGACGAGCGAGGCAAGGGACAGTAATTTTATCGACGGTCACAAACGGGCCGTCTAGGCAACCCCTTACAGCAACTAATTCCCGACTCGGAGCGTTTTCACTTAAGTTAGGCTCTCGTATCAAGCACAACCCGAAACCATAACACCAAGGCATTCAAATTCGAAACCAATAAACGCATACCGCATACCGTATCCTACCAATATCTCACACCAACACACCAAAAGAGTATTTCAATTATCTCACGAGCCACCCCCGTCTACCTCGTGCAACTTCTCGCGCGATGCGCGATAACGCGCCGCTAGGGCCTCAGCAGCCTCCTTGCGCGTGTCGAGGCTCTCTGCCGACTGGTCGTATGCATACTGCCCGCGCAGAACAGCGCTGCCACCGCCTGGCGTTTGCTCCTTGATGGCGAGCCCACTATCCGGTTGTGACATGGGCGCGGTCCGCCTACCACCTGACGATGTCGCTGAAATCGCGAGCCATGTGATCAGCACACGTGCGCGGAAACTGATAATGGACGTACTGTCACCGGGGGGAGGGTAATTCTTCGTCGCATAGTCCGACGATGGCGGAGAGGTCTCTCGCTCGCGCGAAGGGAGGGTATCGATGATCGCTGCGGGATGTAAGTACAGCAGTCAGTTTTTTTGCTGGTTGATCTGACGAGAGAGGGGAACATAGTCTATGAACAGCTACGCACAGGGATTGACGAGAGATCCCTGGAAGCCGGAGCTCGCGTATTCGTCGCTCATGAGTTCTGGTGTCGAGGTGATATAGAGTTGGGGGGAAGAGCGGGTGAATGGGATGAAGATTGTGGAGACTTAAATAAATCGAGACGGGATATGAGATGAGGACCACATGATGTCAGCCAAGCTATGCATATCCATATGATAAATTGATCTTTCACACTCCCCGTCAACTCGGATCATAGCGTAGCGACAGCTGTCTTTCGACACAGCCATCACATGTTTCACCTATGGAACCCCTACTTCCATTCCATGTTTCCTGTGCTCTCCAATGCCCAGTCTAGATGCATTGGAGGATTTTGGACACTCATATTTTCAAGTTATTGGAAGGACTTCCGACTCGGATATGGTGTAACGGTCAACATTGCCGCCTCTCACGCGGCAGCTCGGGGTTCGATTCCCCGTATCCGAATTATGTTTTGTTTTGCTTGCAAGTTGGGGAATCCCTCAACTACTACTACTGTAAGAAGGATCCGCCACTTTTGCATCGGACATCAGTCCCAAAGGGATTGAGAATTAATTAGGTCACACGATATACGGGAATCACAGGCCATCTTCAGACAGACAGACGATGTTTCATCAAGGAATGTGCGGCTCGAATATATGCATAGCAATATAAATCTCCACCTGGGGTCTCTCCCCTTCCGTTGGATAAAAATACTCTATCACTCCTCCTTGGCGCCAATTCGTTTTTCGGCTTCTTCAATGGCAGCCTTGTCCGTCTGAGGGTCTGCGGACGCTGTGTGGGTCGAGTCGTTAGATGACGGGTGAAGGCAGTGACGGGAGGGGTACACGCACCGCCAAATAGCCCGGGGCCAGTTTTAAATGGTCGCTTGAGGTCACCCTCAGCTTTCTGACCAAGAACGTGTATCTTGACCGTTTTGGCTTCGTAGAGGGACTTGAAGGCCATGATGGCTTGCACGAAGAGTGGTTGAGAATATTTGAGGTATATGTGGAGGAAGCCCATCATCGCAACCGAAGTGTACACGCCTTTGATCTGAGTGCAAACAAAGCACGCGGAGAAGGGTATGATCAATAGAGGGGTGCAGAGAGGGGAATGGACACGCACAAGCTTGGACGTCTCGGCGAGGTCATAATCGCGTACTGTGGTTGTCACAAGCTTCCCGGGTTCTTGCGCCTAGTAGAAACACATATTATGTGAGCGAAAAAATGTGCCCCATGAATGACAGGTCAATCTTAACGCACCATGGGACCTGCTGGCTCGACTGAACAAAACGAGGATGGCGTATCAGGTGAACATACATGACAAAAAAGATGAAAAGGCGATACACACCATACTTGAGCATCGTCTGATCATTCTTGGCCTTTATCTGCCAAACGTGAGGGATAGGTGAACCGGTAAAGAAAATTGGGACGAACCTTGGAAGAAGTATAGTAATACACGAGAAGCGCAATCGCCTGGCTCGATACATAGGCTATCCTGACATAGTCAAGTACCTGGGGGTTATCAAATGGAACTTTGCGGGCGACTATTACATGACACGTATGCGTGGGTCAGAGAGCACACGACGATGTATGAAAAGTCACGTACGTTGCATTACGCCAAGGGAGATGGCGAGGCTTTGCATTGGCGCATTCATGTTGGCAACGTGAAGCCAGTCGGGGAAATGACAAGGGGCTGAGGAGAGACCGGTAAAGGGTGAGGTGAGAGGGAGTTTTGCAAAAGGAATGATGAGAAAAGAGCAATAAAATAAAATAGATTGCGAATCACGGGGTTACAAGTGTTACATAAGCAGTGCTCGGTCTAGTGACGTCAAGGTAAAGGTCTGTGTGGTGTTGCCCATTAGTACTTAAAGTGGATCCGAGGCCCCTCTTCTCCATATAACCACAAGAACAAGATGAACGACGCTGCATCGATATCTAGAGCTACCTCTATCTCCCGTGCTAGCAAGCAAGGTTCAACCATCTCGCGTTCCCAGTCTCTTATCAAGAAGAACATCGCCCCACATGACCTTCGTCCCTCCGACATTCTCATCGAACGTTTCGTCGCATGGAAGGCCATCGTGAAACAACTGATAGCTTACTTCGAGGTGTCTCAAGGTCCCCCTATCGTCTTGAATGTTCCGCACAATTCATCACTCCGTTGTCTAGGGTATTGCCGACATCGAGAACAACACAGCAAAAGAGATGACAAAACTCGCCGCCGTCATTCAAGTACCCTTTCGGTCGGCTAATCAGTTCCTCGGTGAAGGTGGTCTTCAGGTGCGTTGACCTCTGAATCCCACCGGACGGTGGATGCCCCATCTCCTGTTTACGCGATATGCCCTAGGATGTCTATTATGGCATCCGCGACAAGACCCGTGTCATTGCGGACCAACATGCCAATCTTGGTCGTACAATCGACGGTTCCATAGTACAGCATCTCCAAAAACTGCGCGTTGAGATAAAGGCCCACATCAAGGTCCGCGCGTTGCTGCGCCCGAGGATCATGGATCGAAATTGACCCAATATCGCTTGCAGAACGTCCAGAACGATACCGGAAGGCTCGCCACAAGTGTCGCAAAGGAGCGCGAACTATCTGCGCGCCTCGTTGCCCAGCTCTCTACCGATGTTTCTACTTTTAAGAATACACCCCTCCAAGTTACTGCCAAAACTGACCCGTGTGTACATCGCGATCTTCCCTTTCGGGCCTTACGTTCATCCTTCACAGATACGTTTCCAATGCTGCCGTCGTCCGTCAGCTTCACAAGCAAGTCAACGAGGAGAATGCACTCCAAAAGTCCATCATCATCATGCAACAGAATTCGGCTCATTTCGAGGAAGGAATCGTCCGCGCCATCCAATCCGCCTGGCAGACTTTTGACGAGTGGCAATCTCGCATGTCTGCTTCTGTTCAAGATACCTGGCGTGCCCTCGGTTCTCATATGGCCTCTATCGCTCCTGATCACGAGTGGATTTCCTTTTCGGCCCGCTCTGATCATCTTCTCGACCCTGATACGCCACTCCGGAATCCTGAGACCATCAACTACCCAAGCAAAGAGGATCCCTCAGTAATCGCAGTACATACGGGCCATCTCGAACGCAAGAAGCGATTTACCCGCACGTATCGCGAATCTTATTTCGTCCTCACTGCGTCTGGCTTTCTACACGAATACAGCTCGTCTGACCCGGCACAGGCACTCTCGCCCCTTTTCTCGCTTTTCCTACCTCTATGTACTCTCGGCCCCGCTTCGAGCTCCAGCGCAAAATCACACAAGTTCCATATAGAAGGCCGTAAGGATGGTGCAGGTTCTATCAAAACTGGATCGCTTCGCATTGGCCGTCGTTCCCAACACGCATGGAGCTTCCGCGCGCGCTCGCATGAAGATATGATGGAGTGGTGGAATGATGTTCGCATGCTCTGCGCACGGTATCTTGTCGCGAGCGACGCTCTCGAGCGCTCGGGACCTATTGCCGCCGCTGTCCGTGCAGTGGGGTATCTCTCAGAGGAAGAGGAGGGCGAAGAGGAGGAGGGAAGTAGCGTGGAAGAAGAGCAACATCAAGCAGACGACGATGAAAGCACACTTCCACCTGGCACGTATAGCACACTTCCTCCCGGCGCGTATCGCGACGTCGACGATGACACAGAACCACCCTCGTACCGGGGCCACTCGCACGGAATGGAACTCGGATACCTCGTGCGTGACTACGCCTCGTCTCTATTCATTGTACATTGTATCTGACTGGCACATACCTACTCCTGAACAGAATGACAAAAAAGCACGGGACACCCCATCACCTGATGACGCATCCCGACGCCCAAGCCAACGCCAGCTGGAAAAGGCACCCGAGGGCCGCGCACCACATGCTGTCGTCGATGGAGGCTCCGTTACAGCTGCCGACGCGGAAACAGAGGCGGACGGTGCGGGCCCCATAGAAGATGGGAATATAGGAACATCTGGGGACAGCCGATTCCGCGAGACCCTGTGATCACGCTTTTACTTGCCCGACT
>Ga0307510_10010733_pt1 | contig 10893 bp, 6 predicted proteins | sample 12_EM_MG_FD_207224 | JGI IMG/M metagenome (GOLD analysis project Ga0307510, IMG submission 207224) | Populus trichocarpa ectomycorrhiza microbial communities from riparian zone in the Pacific Northwest, United States - 12_EM | ecosystem: Host-associated > Plants > Roots > Unclassified | place... | reverse complement strand
CTCTGGATCGCCGCCAACAATAGGCATGAGGGGGTGATGAAACTACTACTCGGAAGGAAGGACGTTGATCCTAACAGTCTAAACACCGATGGTTCAACACTGCTCTGGTGTGCTTCTCGGGATGGGCGTGAGGGGGTGGTGAAATTACTGCTCGCACGGTATGACGTCAATCCGGACAAGCCTAACAACAAGCTCGAAACGCCACTCTGGATCGCCGCTTACAAGAGGCATGAGGGAGTTATTCAGCTACTACTCGGAAGGAAGGATGTTGATCCTAACTGGCGAGACACTGATGGTGCAACACTGCTCTGGCGTGTTTCTCGGGATGGGCATGAGGGGGTGGTGAAACTATTGCTCGCACGGAACGATCTTGATCCTAACATTCCGGACATCGATGGCGCAACAGTGCTCTGGCGTGTTTCTCGGGATGGGCGTGAGGGGGTAGTGAAATTACTGCTCGCGCGGGACGACGTCAAGCCTGACAAGCCTAACAACAAACTCGAAACGCCACTGTGGATCGCGGCTCAAAATAGGCACGAGGGGGTGGTCCAGCTACTACTCGAAAGGAAGGATGTTGATCCTAACAGGCAAGACACCGATGGTGCAACACTGCTCTGGCGTGCTTCACGGGATGGGCATGAGGGGGTGGTGAGATTACTCCTCGCACGGAACGGCGTCAAGTCTGACAAGCCTAACCACAAACTCATAACTCCACTCTGGACCGCCACTTACAATAGGCATGAGGGAGTGGTTCAGCTACTACTCGGAAGGAAGGACGTTGATCCTAATAGACGAGACACCGATGGTGCAACACTGCTCTGGCGTGCTTCTCGGGATGGGCATGAGGGGGTGGTGAGATTACTCCTCGCACGGAAAGACGTCAAGCCTGACAAACCTAACAAAAAACTCGAAACTCCACTCTGGACCGCCGCCTACCATGGGCATGAGGGGGTGGTTCAGCTACTACTTGGAAGGAAGGATGTTGATCCTAACCGGCGAGACACCAATGGTGAAACACTGCTCTGGCGTGCTTCTCGGGATGGGGATGAGGGGGTGGTAAAATTACTGCTCACACGGAACCGTGTCAAGCCTGACAAGCCTAACAACAAACGCGAAACTCCACTCTGGACCGCCGCTTGCAATGGGCATGAGGGGGTAGTTCAACTACTGCTCGGAAGGAAGGTCGTTGATCCTAACAGGCGAGACATCGATGGTGCAACACTGCTCTGGCATGCTTCTCGGGATGGGCGTGAGGGGGTGGTGAGATTACTACTCGCACGGGACGATGTCAAGCCTGACAAGCCTAACAACAAACTCATAACTCCACTCTGGACCGCCGCTTACAATAGGCATGAGGGGGTGGTCCAGCTACTACTCGGAAGGAAGGATGTTGATCCTAACAGGCAAGACACCGATGGTACAACACTGCTCTGGCGTGCTTCTCGGGATGGGCGTGAGGGGGTAGTGAAACTACTACTCGCACGGGACGACGTCAAGCCTGACCTGCGCAACAACAAACGCGAAACTCCACTCTGGATCGCCGATTACAATAGGAATGAGGGGATGATGAAACTACTACTCGGAAGGAAGGACGTTGATCCCAACATTGTAAACACCGATGGTTCAACACTGCTCTGGCGTGCCTCTCGGGATGGGCGTGAGGGGGTAGTGAAATTACTGCTCGCACGGGACGACGCCAAACCTGACAAGCCTAACAATAAACATGAAACTCCGCTCTGGATCGCCGCCAACAATAGGCATGAGGGGGTGATGAAACTACTACTCGGAAGGAAGGACGTTGATCCTAACAGGCAAGACACCGATGGTTCAACACTGCTCTGGCGTGCTTCTCGGGATGGGCGTGAGGTGGTAGTGAAATTACTGCTCGCACGGGACAACGTCAATCCGGACAAGCCTAACAACAAGCTCGAAACTCCACTCTGGATCGCCGCTTACAAGAGGCATGAGAGGGTCATTCAGCTACTACTCGGAAGGAAGGATGTTGATCCTAATAGGCGAGACACCGATGATTCAACACTGCTCTGGCGTGCTTCTCGGGATGGGCGTGAGGGGGTAGTGAAATTGCTGCTCGCACGGGAGGACCTCGATCCTGACCCGCGTAACAAGAAGAGCGAAACTCCACTCTGGATCGCCGCCCGCAATAGGCATGAGGGGGTGATGAAACTACTACTCACCAGGAAGGAGGTTGATCCTAACAGTCTAAACACCGATGATTCAACACTGCTCTGGCGTGCTTCTCGGGATGGGCATGAGGGGGTGGTGAAATTACTGCTCGCACGGGACGACGTCAATCCTGACCAGCCCAACAACAAATGCGAAACTCCACTCTGGATCGCCGCCCGCAATAGGCATGAGGGGGTAGTCAAATTACTGCTGGCACGGAACGACGTCAAGCCTGACCAGCCTAACAAGCAGCTCGAAACTCCACTCTGGTGGGCCGCAAACTGTGGGCATGAGCGAGTGGTGAGGCTACTGCTCGCACGGGGGGGGGTCGATCCCAACAAGTCCAACAGCAACAAACTGCGAACTCCACTCTTGTGCTCTTCTTCCAAAGGGCATGAGGGGGTAGTGAAACTACTACTCGCAAGGAGGGATGTTGATCCTAACAGGGGGGCCACCGATGGTTCAACATCACTCATGCATGCTTCTGTGAAGGGGCATGCAGGTGTGGTGAAGTTACTGCTCTCACGGAGGAGTGTCAAGCCCGACCAGCGCAATAACAATCACGAAACTCCACTGTACTGGGCCTCTTACTATGGGCATGAAGACGTAGTGAAGCTGCTGCTCAAACGGAACGATGTCGATCCCAACCAACCTAATTCCCGTGGCCACACACCGCTCGCGGCCGCCACCTACAATGGGCACAGGCGGGTGGTGCAACTACTGGATCAGGGACGGTCGCGGGGGGCCCACATGCTTTACCCTTTTGATACATACTTCGTTGTTTAGATGGCTTCTATGAGTACCCTGCTTTGTAGTTCCGGAAATTCCCTGTGGATTCGGGAATAGCGCTGGTGCTTCGGGGCTGTGTTTGTGGAAAGTATTTCTCGTGCAGGAATACAGCTTTTGAAGGGAAGCGGAAAGGCAGTAAGGAAAGTGGGAAAGGATGTAAAAGAGGTTTACACGCGAAGGGAACCTATCCGGATGTTGTGGGCAGTGTTTTTTTTTCCTTTTGCAAGCGCTGGAATTATAATTCAGGAAGGGGAGACTGATATGTGTCAGAGAAGAAGAAGTGGATAGCTGAGGGATAGGACAGGATAATAATTTTAGTTGTTTCATTTGTTTTAGACAGAAGGATAGATGGAAGTGTTTCTGGTTATGTCTTTCCTTTATTCAGAGTACGGAGGTACGCAGGTAAATGGGATTACGCATCGGGGGGGGGGGGTCGATCGGTGTGGCAGACGATAGAATGATTGAGAGAGTCTTATTATTCTTATATAGTCTTATGTTTAGTTAGTTAGTTTAGAGGATGATGAGAGAATGAAGTTTCTGATTTTCCCTAGTACCCTTTTAGTTGAGCCCTGGTCTAGTTCGACCCGTCCGTTACTCGCAATTATCCCCGCAACAATATGGAGCGGCATGTTCGTGCTTGTCGGCTCGTGGGGGGATAAGGTGTCATTGTTGATATATGCTCCTGTCTTCACAGATTAGTTAGTTGAGAGAAGTCATCGTTGAGCGTGAGACTGTGGTTGTTAGTGAAAAGATTTTCCTCGCCCCTTGAGTGTGCTATGGTTTTTGTTGTGAGTTGCACGGTGTTTCGTTTGGCTTCATCGATTGTCACTCGTGGTGAATTGTTTAGCCGTTGAGGCTCAAAAGCGACTTGAATCCCTGATGGAATAACTTTACCATGATATGATAGGTTAGGGCACACTTGTGAGTGTGAGCACGGCTACCGCGATGCCAAGGGTGACCGGCGTTTCCAGTGTTCGTGTCAGAGAGCAGACTGTGTGAGAGGCAACCACAAACTGTATTTAGTCTTAGCTGCGTTACTTCCTCTGGGCACGGTTTGCCACATATACATCGAACACCGAATACATCTCAGTTTCCCTATCACACCTTGTTCTGGGTCTTTCTCACGATAACAGCCTCACGGCAGTGTCTTAGCGGTCATGTGACTCAGCGGATTCCCCAGGTGATAGACCAGACCCCATCAGTCCCGATGGTCTGAGAAACACTGATCGAGCACCCCCCTCGCTCCCCTCAAAGGGGGTGAGGGTGTTGTGAGAATAATGATCGCATGGAGCGGCATCGCTGCAGTGTTTTCAACCGTCCAGTGCGTCCAGTCCGTCCGTGTTCTTGTAAGGACTGGACGGACCACGGCTGATAGTCCGTCTTTTTGGGGCTGCTAGGATGGACTACGCGAGGGGAGGTGAGGGCCGGACGGACTATAAGGGACTATAGTCCTACCCCTTGGACCTCCCGTACCAGCCACGTTGATATACACCAAACGGATTCTTCTCACATCTTTGCGTAACACTCGTGCCGTCCGCTGCAGTCCACCACCATTCCCGGCCATCCCTTGCGGTCCACCACCTCTGCCCTGAACTAACATGTCTTACTCTCTAGGACCAGCAGTCCTCCACAAAGATGGCCCTCCTACCCGTAGCCCGCCCCCGACAGAATGTTACAGAAAGAACTCTTGGTCCGCAACACCCTCAACCATTTTCTCCTATCTTGGCTGCATCCACTCAGCTCCTCAGAAGTTTCCCGAAACTACCTTTCCCTAATTCCTGGGCTTTCGTTTCCTCCTCTTATACTCTTTCTCCCATCTCCTGCAATCCTTTGCAGTCCTGATACAGTTGACTGTTTCCTAACTATAATGGTGCGACACTGATTTGTTCTAACCCCTGGTAAACCTTAATCACTAACCTCCAGTCTGCCCTAGTGCCAAATCCTAAAACATTCCAAACGCTCCTGCCCTAGCTAAAGTCTCAACCAAACATACTATCACTCATCTGATACCATACTAGTCAATCATGCAAGAGTTACCAAACGCAATTCCTGCCAGCTATGTCCCATGTGTGTTCCGACTATGCCTCAGGTATGGAACCTTAGTGAATTTTCAACAGGGTTAAGCCTATATACATCGTTGTTTCTGCACAAAATTTTCCAAGACGTCCCCCGTTGCATCTCCCTTGGCGTACCCCTTGGCGCCCCACCAGGTGCTGTGCCTAGACGGCTTCCACCATATTCACAAGGATCGGCCTGGAAGCTTTACGTTGATGGGGTGGTTGTGCGGTCCCTGCCTATTCGACGGACAGCGGCCATAAAGCTTGATTGGCCCCTGAGGGCCGTAATATCACAATTCTCACTCTCTCGTTCTAATAGCAGTTTGAACAACCCCTCATGCCCATACATCGCGGCCAACATGAGTGGAGTTCGGCCATATGTACGGTCCGCAATGTTCAGATTGATATCTCTCCGTAATAATAGCAAATTCACTACCCCTCGATGGCCACCCGCCGCAGCCCATCCCAGGGGCGTTCGACCATGCTCGGTGTCTGCAACGTTGGGATTGATATCCTCACGATCCAATAGCAGCTTCACTACCCCCTGATGTCCACTCAGCGCAGCCCATCCGAGAGCGGTTCGGCCATGTTTTAGGTCGGCAATGTGCGGATTGGTACCATTTCGTTCCAATAACAGCTTCACAACTCCCTCATGCCCGCGGTACGCAGCCCACAGGAGTGGCGTTAACCCATGTTTGGTGTCCGCAACGTTGGGATTGATATTCTTTCGTTCCAATAGCAACTTTGCTACCCCTTCATGCCCATCCTTTGCTGCCAGCGTGAGTGCGGTTCGGCCATCTTTTGGGCTCACAAAGTCCAGATTGATATTTTCTCGTTCTAATAGCAACTTCACAATCCGCTCATCAACGCGGACTGCAGCCCACATCAGTGGCGTTAGACCATGTTCGGTATCTGCAATGTTAGGATTAATGTCCTCTCGTTGCAATAGCAACTTTACTATCCCGTCATGTCCACCCATCGTGGCCCACACGAGTGGCGTTCGACCATGTTCGGTGTCCGCAATGTTTGGGTTGATATCCTCTCGTTGCAATAGCAACTTTACTACCTGGATATGTCCACCAATGGCAGCCAGCCCGAGTGGTGTTTGGCCATATTTGATGTCCGCAATGTTCCGATCGACATCCTTGCGCTCCAATAGCAGGTTTACTACACTCTCAAGCCAACCCCTCGCAGCGATTCCGGGCGCTGTCCAGCCACGTCTTTTGGAGGCAATGTTCGGATTGGTGTCCACACGTTGCAGTAGTAACTTTACGACTCGGCCATGTCCGCGGTGCGCAGCCCACAGCAGTGGCGTTAGCCCGTGTTTGGTGTCCGCAACGTTGGGGTTGATATCCTTTCGTTCCAATAGCAAATTTACTACCCCTTCATGCCCATCCTTTGCTGCCAGCGTGAGTGCTGTTCGGCCATCTTTTGGGCTCACAAAGTCCAGATTGATATTTTCTCGTTCCAATAGCAACTTCACAATCCGCTCATCAATGCGGACTGCAGCCCACATCAGTGGCGTTAGACCATGTTCGGTATCTGCAATGTTAGGATTTATATCCTCTCGTTGCAGTAGCAACTTTACTATCCCGTCGTGCCCACTCATCGTGGCCCACACGAGTCCTGTTCTGCCATCATTACTCACAATATCCAGATTGACATTTTCTTGTTCCAATAGCAACTTCACAATCCGCTCATCAATGCGGACTGCAGCCCACATCAGTGGCGTTAGACCATGTTCGGTATCTGCAATGTTAGGATTAATGTCCTCTCGTTGCAATAGCAACTTTACTATCCCGTCATGTCCACTCATCGTGGCCCACACGAGTGGTGTTCTACCATGTTCGGTGTCCCCAACGTTGGGATTGATGTCTTGTTGTTCCAGTAGCAAATTTACTACCCCTTCATGCCCATCCATTGCTGCGAATGTGAGCGCTGTTAGTCCACATTTAGAGTCCGCAATGTCCAGATTGATATCATCTCGTTCCAACAGCAACTGTACAATTCGCTCATGCCCTTGGTTTGCAGCCCACATCAGTGGCGTCACGCCGTATTCAGTGTCTGCAAGGTTGGGCTTGATATCTTCATGTTGCAATAGCAACTTTACTACCTCCGCATGGCCTCTCATCGTAGACAGCCCGAGTGGCGTTCGACCATATTTGATGTCCCGGATGTTGGGATCGATATCCTTCCGTTTCAATAGAAGCTTTACTACCCCCGCATCACCAACCAGCGCAGCCCAGATGAGTGGTGCTGGGCTATATTCGGGGCTACAGGTGTTGGGATTTATATCGTCTCGTTCCAATAGCAACTTCATTATTCCCAGGTGCGCAGGATCTGCAGCGAACGAGAATCGTGACTGTCGATCTTTTGTGTCTGTATTGCTGGGGCTGGTACACATATTTCGAAATATCAACTCAAATACCCCGTGATATCCACCCATCGCTGCCCACAAGAGGGGCGTTTGGCCGTAATCACCATCCGCGATGTTGGGATTGATATCTTGGCGTTGTAATAGCAACTTTACGACTTCCTCATGGCCGCTGTCCGTAGCCCACAACAGTGGTGTTCTTTGATGCTGAGTGTCCCCAAGATTGGGATTGATATCCCAGCGTTTCAATAGCAACCTTGTCACTCCCTCATGCCCGCGGTGCGCAGCGCACACGAGCGGGGTTCGACCATGTTCGGTGTCTGCAACGTTGGGATTGATATCCTCACGTTCCAATAGCAGCTTTACTACCCCCTGATGGCCAAGCAGCGCAGCCCACCCGAGGGCTGTTCGGCCATGTTCCGCGTCAGCAATGTTGGGATCGATATCATCTCGCTCCAATAAGAACTTCAGCACTCCCTGGTTCCCACGCTCAGCAACCCACCAGAATCGCCCTCTGCAATATTTGCTGTCAGCACTGTTTGGGTTGTAATCCTCGGGTTCCAATAGCACCTCTACAACTCCCTCATGCCCACTATCGGCGACCCACAGGAGTGGTGTCAGACAATATTTGGCGCCTGCAGTGATGAGATTGCTATCTTCTCTTTCCAATAGCAACTTCACTGCCCCCTCGTGTCCGCCAATCGCAGCCCACACGAGTGGCGTTCGACCATGTTCAGTGTCCGCAATGTTTGGGTTGATATCCTCTCGTTGCAATAGCAACTTTACTACCCCATCATGTCCACTCATCGTGGCCCACACGAGTGGCGTCCGACCATGTTCGGTGTCCGCAATGTTCGGATTGATATCCTCTCGCTCCAAGAGAAGCCTTACTACCTCCTCATGTCCTCCTTTAGCAGCCCACCCGAGCGGCGTTGGGCCATGATTGGTGTTCACCATGTCTGGATTGATATCCGCCCGTTTCAATAGCGACCTAACTATATCCGCATGCCCGGCCCACTCAGCCCACCCACGTGGTGCCCAGCGAAATTTGGTGTCCAGAGTGTTGGGGTCGATATCTTCTCGTCCCAATAGCCACTTTACGGTTCCCTCATGCACGCGCTCCGCAGCCCATAAGCGTCCTGTTAGGCAACATTTGGTGTCGGCAAGGCTGGAAGTGGTATCCTCTCGTCCCAACGGCAGCTTTCCGGCTCGCTTATGCCCGCTAATTGCAGCCCATGAGAGTGCTTTCAAGCCGGATTGGGTGTCGATAGTGTTGGGATTGATATGCGTTTGCTGTAATAGCAACTTTACGACTTCCCTAAGTCCTCCTTCTGGTGCCATTGCGGGTGCTATTCAACCACAAGTGCCCGTTTATCCAAAGTGTTGGACGAACAAATATATGCCATAGCGGTAACTATGGTATCGATACTGCGGCTTTTATGGAAGTCAGGGAGAAGAAAGGAGGGGTACTGTTGGGTCTGCTTAAATTACTACGCAATTATTTCTCGCAGATTACACACCAACCACACCGATTACTGAGATATGAGCTCACCATGACAGGGGACAACCGGTCTCACTGCTCATGGGGCTGGTTCGTTTCATCACTCCTTATCAGGCTATCGCTCACTCTCGGGTATTTTTGCCGATAAAAATAGATAGATCATGCATGCCAAGATAAGAACCATCTGACACTTAATTAAAACACGACAAGACACACAATTGCCGAACGGCAACCACATCCTTGACGACAACTTCCCAATCTCTAACTCCTCCGCCTCCTGAAACAAATCCAACTCCTTTTCCATCTCTCCTCGTGTGAGTATGCTTCACTATACCGGCGATTACTCATCATTCACGTTGGGAACGACTTCATTAACTAAAGGACACTCTGCGGTAGTGAATCAATTGGTTGGAAGACTTGGTATGGATAAGAATAATGCCAAATAACAGGGTTCTAATAGAGAGGGGGTATAAGGTCGCTGTTTGATTTGTTATTTAGTACTTGGTCTATCTGTCTTACATCCAGCTTCTTTTTGCTCAATGATTTTGTATTCTCGTCCGTCATTTGTTTTTCCGTCATTTCTTATCTTCATCTTTGTGTCCTCTGTGAAATATTGATCCCCGCGTTTATTCATATTGAGATGATGAGTATCGGTCCTGTTTCAAGAATTCTCACAGACGAGAAACCAGTGTTCTCAACGGTCGGGGACTCCTGTAGGGCCCCGCGGGGGGACTGCCAAGAGCGCTGGACTGGACGGAAGGGCAAAATGCGGTCCACACCCGTCCTGGAAGCCTCAGGACGGCCGTCATTGTGGAGGACGGGCGCTCCCTGCAAAGTAAGACGATTAGCGTGGGGGACTGCGGGGGACTATGCATGAATGCTATCGACCGCGTTTCCTTACACCCTTCCCGGGAAGATACAGAAATTCACCGAATAATATCTGGTAGAGAAAATAGATGTGAAATTTTGACATGATATAGGGCAAGGGAAGGACATCAAACAGAACCCCTGATATTGTTGATGGTGGGATTTCTTATAATTTGGGCTCACTGCGAACGGTGTAAAAGTGTGGGAGACAAGAAACAAAACTGTATGAGGGGCAGAAACTTTGCACTTGCTTTTTTTTCTCTACGACTCTGCGTGAACACAACCTTTAAGTACAAAAAAGTAAGACTACTCGCTCAAGAGCAGTTCCTTGTCATCAGGCCATTTCCCCCATTAATCGTATGATCAAGTTACCCCTCATTTGTCTCACAGCAACTACCCCTCTTTTCTTCACCGAATCCACCCCGCTTTTCTTCACCGAATCTGCGCCGCAATTCGCACGTTTGACCCAATACCCAATGCCTGTGCGTAAAGCTTCCATATACCTCTAGCATATTCTAATAGGTACGCATGGATAGGGCTGTAGGTGTAGGAGGTGCCGGTGATTGACAATAGGAAGAACAGACTTGAGCGGTGGCGAAGAAGAGAGTTTCTTGTGAGAGAGTTTTTGTGTATATATAGGACGCTGCTGGCAGCACAGAAAGAATAAGGGCCGCAAGACTCTCTACCGATCATAGCCTATTTTTATGAATTCCAACCCACCATTTGAAGAATTGTGAACAGTTTATTCAACACTATAAGGTTATGCGCAGCGAATATAGATTCCACTGATCTGGCTATGCCGAATTTTTATTGGTACGAACAATTTGGATAGAGAAAAGTTATCAAAGAAACAATAGAGATAATGGAATCGTGTACGGTAATGAATGACTTCAAGAAAAGTAGGAGAGAAACCAAGTGAATAAATAATGAATGCGATGACGAACAGAAAACAAACGAACAAAGGGAAGAACAGGCTTTCTTATATCCTCCGTGAGATGAGACCTTTCCTCCACAGCACACTTCCTGCGCGTGCTATATCCTTGATCAGTTTCTTCCGCATAATTGCCCTTTCCTACTTCTCAGCCGAATCCCTTCCGAGGTGAAAACCCAAACACCGAGGT
>Ga0307510_10010732_pt1 | contig 10894 bp, 7 predicted proteins | sample 12_EM_MG_FD_207224 | JGI IMG/M metagenome (GOLD analysis project Ga0307510, IMG submission 207224) | Populus trichocarpa ectomycorrhiza microbial communities from riparian zone in the Pacific Northwest, United States - 12_EM | ecosystem: Host-associated > Plants > Roots > Unclassified | place... | reverse complement strand
GGTGAGCATGCAGGTCAAGAAGCTCGAAGCGATGCTGAACCAGCCGCTGCTGAACCGCACCGGCCGCGGCGTGGTACTCACGCTGCACGGGGAACGACTGCTTGGCCACGCCCGCACGATCCTGCGTCACCACGATGCCGCCGTGGCCGACATCTCAGGCGCAGGGCTTTCGGGCACGCTGCGCTTCGGCTGCCCCGATGACTACGCGGCGGCGTTCTTGCCGCACGTGCTGCGCAGCTTCGCCGGCCGGCATCCGCAGGTCTTCGTGGAGGTGTTCTGCGCGCCCACCCCCCGGCTCGCCGAGCGGCTCAAGAAACACGCGCTCGACCTCGCGTTGGTTTCCACCGCCGCCGCCGAAAACACGGTCTCGGTGATCCGCCGCGAGCCGCTGGTGTGGGTGGGCAACCAGCACGACAACGCGGCGATGCGTGAGCCTCTGCAGCTCGCGCTCTCCGACCCCGACACGCTGGATCACCGCGCGGCGTGCGAGGGTCTCGACGCGGTCAAGCGGCGGTACCGCATTGCCTACGCCAGCGGCAGCATTTCGGGCTTGCTGGCCGTGGTGCGGTCGGGCCAGGCCATCGCAGTGCTGACCCAATCCGCCGTGCCAGCCGATCTGCAGATTTTGCCGACCGGCAACCTGCTGCCGCGCCTGCCAGCCGTGGGCCTCACCGTGAAGTTCGACCTGCAACGCCCGCCCGTACTGGTGGCGGAGTTCGCCGAACACCTGCAGAAAGTGTTGCCGACGCTGTAGACGAGCGGCAAGCTATGCACCGCAACAATTGCGTTCGAACTCGCAAGGGCGTGAGTGTTCTCCTCGGTGCAGCATTCTTTCTCGACGATGAAGTCTCGTCCGGTCGTCCCAGGCCGGCCCTGAGGCGAGCGCTGGCCGGATGGTCGCCATTCGAGATCGGGATCTCGAGACGATTCTTTCGATCTATGCCGATCACGCCGCGTACATGCTCCCTGGTCGCGAGAAGGTGAGCGGTCGAGAAGGGCTCGGACCACTGGCAGCAAGTTCGAGCCGACCACTTTGTCACGCGGCATTCATGGCGCGACCCGGAGCACCGACCTGCGACGACCGGAAGGAGGTCATCTGTCGGGTGAGGCGGAGTTGTTTACTCGCCCCGGGCTATCTCGGAGCACCCGTGAGCGATGTTGCCGATGCAGGTGGCTTGTCCAAGGCGTCCCTGTACTGCAATAGGAACCCTGTCTCTGGTTGCGACTGCCGTTGCGCGCTGGCCGTCCGCAGCCGCGCCTCGATGTCCAACGCCGGCATCGGCGGCCCGACGTGGAAACCCTGGATGGCGTCGCAGTCGTGGCGGCGCAGAAAGGCCACCTGGTCCGCCGTCTCGACACCTTCGGCCAGAACCTTCATGTTCATTCGGTGGCCGAGCGAGATGACGGCCATGACGATCGCCTTGTCGTCGTCGTCGGTCGCGATGTCGCGCACGAAAGACTGGTCGATCTTCAGGTGGCCGATCGGGAAGCGCTTGAGCGCGCCGAGGCTCGAGTAACCGGTGCCGAAGTCGTCAATCGTCAGATGCACGCCCATCGCGCGCAGCCTCGTCATCACTTCGGCGGCTTGTTCGACGTCCTGCATCAACATGCTCTCGGTCAGCTCGAGTTCGAGGCAGGCCGGGTCGAGACCCGTGTGGCGCAGGACTTCCGCGACGGTAGCTATCCACGTCGGCTCGCGGAACTGGCGCGCGGAAACGTTGACCGCGACGCTGATCGGCGGCAGCCCGCTGTCTTGCCAGCGGCGACATTGCGCGCACGCTTCGCGCAACACCCACTCGCCCAGCGGCACGATCAGGCCGGTTTCTTCGGCCAGCGGGATGAAGCTCGCCGGCGAGACTACGCCCAGCTCCGGATGGCGCCAGCGCACCAGCGCCTCGACACCGTAGAGGCGGCCGCTGCGCAGGTCGATCTGCGGCTGGTAGAGCAGGTACAGCTCGCCGCTGTCGATCGCACGGCGCAGACCTTCCTGCAAGGCCAGGCGTTCGCGGCTGAGCGCATTGAGTTCGTTGCTGTGGAACTGGAAGTTGTTTCGCCCGCGTTCCTTGGCACGGTACATCGCTGCATCGGCGTTCAACAACAGGGCCGCGATGTCATCGTCGGCGCCGACCGAACTGGCCAAGCCGATGCTGCAGGTCACCTGCACCTCGCGGCCGGCGACAACGATCGGCTCTGCCACGGAGGCGATGATCTTCTGCAGGGTCGGTATCAGTTCTTCGCCGCTCTTGTGCTGATCGCAGAACAGCAGCACGAACTCGTCGCCGCCGAGGCGCGCCACGGTGTCGCTGCCGCGCACGCCCTGCTGCAGGCGGCGGGCCACCGTCTTCAGCACCTCGTCGCCGGCGCCGTGGCCAAGGCTGTCGTTGATCCACTTGAATTTGTCGAGATCGATGAAAGCCACCGTGACGCAGCCCGCGCCGCGCGCCGCGCGAGCCAGCGCCTGCTCCAAGCGGTCGCGCAGCAGCGCGCGGTTGGGCAGGTCGGTCAGCGCGTCGTAGTGCGCCAGGTGACGAATCCGGCTTTCGGTGCGATGGCCCTCGATCGCGATGCCGGCGATGCGTCGCGCCAGCTCGATGAGCTGGTACGCGGTCTCGTTGGGTTCGCTCACCTCGCGCGCATAGAGCGCGAAGGTCCCCAGCACGCTGCCTTCGGGCGCGAACACCGGCGATGACCAGCACGCCCGCAGGCCGTGCGTGTCGGCCAGCTCGCGATAGTCCGTCCACAGCGGATCGTGCTCGATGTCGCTCACGATCACCGCCGCGCGACGGTGCACCGCGGTGCCGCAAGAGCCTGCCTGCGGGCCGATGCACGCACCGTCCACCGCTTGGACGTAGCTCAGCGGCAGGCTGGGGGCGGCACCGTGCCGCAGGTGCAGGCCGTCGTCGTCGAGCAGCAGAAGCGATGCCATCTGGCCCGGCAGCTGCGACTCGATCCACCGGCACAGCCGATCGAGAATATCGGGCAGCGGCGCGCCGGCGGCGATCATCTCGAGCAAGCGGCTTTGCTCGCTCAGCATGGCCTCCGCGCGCAGGCGCTCGGCGACTTCCTCCTGCAAGCGATCGTTCGCGGTCTGCAGTCGCGCCGTGCGTTCGCTGACGCGTTCTTCGAGGCCGCCCACCAGACTGCGCAGCTGCGTGGTCATGCTGTTGAAGGCGCCGGCCAGCACGCCGAGTTCGTCGTGGGCCGTGATCTGCACCTGCTGGGACAAGTCCCCATCACGGATGGCCTGCGCGGCGCGCGCCAGCCGCTGAATCGGCTGCACGATTTGGCGCACGACCACGAAGCCGACCACAATCGCCAGCACGAGCATGCCGGCAATGATCGCGAGGGTGATGTACACGGCGTTGATCGCGGCCGCCATGGCATCCGAGCGCAACTGCTCGACGACGATGCGAAACGTGCGATCGCCGGCCGTGACCTTGGCCGTGGCGAGTACGGCCGCCGACCCCGTCAAGCCGACGTGGATGCCGTCGTGCTGCGGCGCGGTGAAGCTCGTGCCCCGCAGCACCACCGACGGGTTCTGATGCGCGACCACGCGATCGTCCGAGTCGACGATGTAGGCGCTCTGTCCGGGCGCCAATTGAAGCCCGGCCATGATGTCCCAGATGCTTTTCAGCCGGACCTCGGCGATCAGCACGGCCTCGATATCGCCGCTGCGCGGGTCCAGCACCGGAACCGACAAGGTGAGGAGCGGCTCGCCCTTCAGATCCTCGAAGCGGATCTGCCCGTAGTGAGCCCGGCCTTGCGTCAGCGCACGAGTGAATGCGTCCGCCGACGACCAATCGACGCTTTTCGGGTTGGCGACCTGGGAACGCACGGCGTGCGCCAGCTGATGCCCATTGGGGTCGAGCAGCGTCAACTCCTCGAACGCGCGTTGATGGGCGATCAACGCGTCCAGAACGCCTTGCTGACGCTGGGGGTCCACGCCCAAACGACCGCGCGACCGCGCGGCCAGGCGCACTTCGCTCTCGACCTGCTGAAAGAAGCCGCTGACCTCGGCGGCCACGCGGCGGGTCATCTCACTTTGCAGCTGCAGCGCCTGCTGCTCCTGGACCGCGTAGTTGCGCCAGCCCAATCCGAGCCCGACCAGCAGGCAGGGCACGACGGCCAAAGCCAGGAATGCGACGCTCAGGCGTCGTCGAATGCTCTTGCGCATGGACTGAGGAGCATGGTTCGCGAGCCGGGGTCAGCGCACGACCTTGTGCGCCTGGTTGACGATCGCGTCGGGAACCTCGACGCCGATCTGCTTCGCCAACTGCAGGTTGACCGTCAGCGCGTACTCCGGCGTTTCCACCGGCAGGTCGGCAGGCCTGCTGCCCTTGAGGATCTGGTCGGCCATGCGTGCGGCCTGGCGGCCGATCTCGCTGTACTCGGCACCGTAGTTCATCAAGGTCTTGTTCATCAGATAGACCGCGTTGTTCATCCCGACGGCGATGCCCCGATTCGACGCCGCCGCCAGCAGCGGCTCCATCGGAAACAGGCTGGGAGCCGGGGCGAGAAAAAGCGCCGAGCCTCTGGGCAGCGCCTCGATCAATGCCGCGGCGTCCGCGGAACCCGCGGCCTCGATCGCGACCAGCTCGACGCCAATGGCCGGCGCCACGGCCTGCAGGCTCTTCAGCGACGTGAGCGAGACCCGGTCGCGCGGGTGGTAGATGAAGTTGATCTTCTTCGCTTGCGGCACGATCGCGTGCAACCACTCCAGGCTCTTGGGCAAGGTATCGCCGTTCTGCACCCCGGTGATCTGGCCGCCCGGCCGGGCAATGCTGGTGACCAGTCCTTCTTCGACCGGATTGATGACCGGCGCGAACACGATCGGAACGTCCGTCCCTGCGAAGGTCTTCTTGGCGGCCTGGGCGGGGCGGGTCCCGATCGCCAGCATCAAGTCGACCTTGCGCTCTTTCTGCGCCTTGACCTCTTGCTCGATCGCATCGGTCTTCGGGTCGAGCACACCGGAATAGAGGTAGGTCACGTTCTGGCCTTCGACATACCCCAGCGCCGTCATCCGCTCCTTGAACCCATCGAAGACGGCGTTCATGACCGGCACGTAGTTCACGACGCCGATGGTCACGCGGCGCGGCGCCGACTTCTCGCCGCAGGCCGACATGAGCAAGCCGAGCGCGAACACACAGCTCAGCGCTGCGGTTCTGCGCAGGAAGTTCAGATTGAGCACCTTGTCACCTCTTCAATTCGTCGTTGGCCGATGTGTTGGCAGTGGGTTGCTTCAGCGGATCACGAGCGTGGCCTGATCGAGCAGCGTGTCTTGAATGTCGACGCCGATGCGCCGGGCGGTCTGAAGATTGATCCGCAAGGTGTATTCGGCTTTCGCCACCGGAAGCTCCGCAGGCTTGGCACCGTTGAAGATCTGAACTGCCAGTACGGCCGCCTGCCGACCCATGGAGTCGAAGTCGGCGCCGTAGAACAAGAGCGACGAACCGCCCAGGTGCGACGGGCTGTTGGTCGCGACCGCGACGCCGTTCCTCGTCGCGGATTCGATCATCGGTTCCAGCGGATACAGACCAGGAGAGATCGGGAACAGAAGCGCCGCGCCCCTCGGCAGTCGCTCGATCAGCGCCAGCGCGGCCTCTCGGCTGGTCGCTGCAATCGAATCGACCTCGATTCCGATCGTGCTGGCGGCGGCCTGCAGGCTCTTGACCGTCGTCCGCGCCACCTGGTCATTCGCGTGGTAGATCACGTGAATCTGCTTCGCATGCGGAACGGCCTTGTGCAGCCATTCGAGGCTCTTGGCAAGAGAATCGGTGTTCTGCACGCCCGTCATGTTGCCGCCGGGGCGGGTAATGCGCTCGATCAGACCTTCTTCGACGGGGTTGATGACTGGCGCAAAGACAACCGGTATCTCCGCTCCGAGAACTTGCTTGGCCGCCTTGGCGGGACGCATTCCGAGGGCGAGCAGCAGATCGATCCTTTGCTTGTTGAAAGCATCGACCTCACGTTCGATCGCGTCCGAACCGGGATCGAGAGCGCCCCGATAGATGTAGGTGACTTGCCGTCCTTCGACGTAGCCCAGTTCGGCCATCCGCCCCTTGAAGCCCTGCAAAACGGTCTCCAGCGCCGGTACATAGTTGACGACGCCGATCGTGTAGTGCCTGGGCGAGTCACTGCAGGCGGCCAGCAGCCCCAGGCCCACGGCAAGGCCGAAAGTGAAAGTCCTCCACCCTCTGCGATGGCGCACGATTGACATGTGGTCCTCTGTCTGGATTGGCTCGGGGGCGCGGTCGTCCCTCGCTACGTTATCGGCACTGTCGGACGAGGGCTGAATAGCAAGAATCTGCCATTCACTCCTTGGCACACACTGCCGGAACACCAGCCCCTCGGGTCGACCAAGCGATTGGGCAAGGTCGTTTATGAGCGAGGCAGCAGCACGCGGCATGTGTTGAACAAGGCGAAGCGCGCGGAGCCTCGGTGACGGGCACAAGCTGCGAAGGCAGTGGTGCCGACGACTCGGACTGTCACGCAATCCGGACTGCGAGCTGATCAGGTTCTGCCTGCGGCCGTTCTCCAGGTGCTCCAGACTCATTCGAGCTCGTTCGTTCAACAGCCAGCGACGTCCGAAGGTCGGCCCTCGCGCCAAACGACGGGGTGGCTTCGGCTCGTCGTCGCAGCGAGCGGGCGAAGGCATGCTCAAGGGATCGGCCTATGGCCGCGCTTTGAGATTCAGTGCGCCCCTTTTTACTGCCGAGACGGTCGCGTCCATCTCTGTCGTGTGGCGCAGTTGGTTGGTACGTTGGCGCGTTCTGCTGGTCACATGGCGCGTCGTCCTGCCTAGACTGCTCTTCATCGTCCCACGGCAGCTGCAACGGACGCCACCACGGAAATGAGGAAAATCATGAGCACCATTCTTGTCACCGGCGCATCGTCCGGCATGGGCAAAGAAGCCGCCAAGCGCCTGCTGCACGACGGCCATACGGTCTACGCCGCCGCACGCCGACTCGAGCAGATGCAGGACCTTCAAGCCATGGGCGCGATCGCATTGAAGATGGACATCACGCGGGAGGACGACGTCGTTGCGGCGGTCCAGACCATCACCGCCGGCCACGGCGGCGTGGACGTGCTCATCAACAACGCCGGCTTCGGCATGTATGGCTCGGTCGAAGAAACCAGCATCGCCGACGCGCGGTATCAGTTCGAGGTCAATCTCTTCGGCATGGCACGTCTGACGCAACTGCTGCTGCCGGTGATGCGCAAGAAAGGGGCGGGCAGGATCGTCAACCTGTCGTCGATGGGCGGCAAGATCTACACCCCGCTCGGCGCCTGGTATCACGCGACGAAGCATGCCATCGAGGGCTGGAGCGACTGCCTTCGCATCGAACTGGCGCCTTTCGGCATCGATGTGGTCATCATCGAACCCGGCATCATTGCGACCGAGTTCGGCAATGTGTTGCTCGACCCCATGTTGAAGCGCTCCGGTCAGGGCCCATACAAGGCGCTTGCCCAGGGCATGGCGAAGGGAACGCGCGATTCCTACGACAGGCCCGGCGCGGCCTCGTCGCCCACGGTGGTGGCTGACGCCATCGTCAAGGCCATAGCGGCCAAGAGGCCCCAGACGCGCTATGTCGTCGGCAAGCTGGCACGCCCGTTGATTCTGCTTCGCAAGATTTTCGGCGATCGGGTCTTCGACAAGGCCATCATGAGCCGGATCGGCTGAGGTGCTCGCGGAGAGTGGACATGACACAAGCCAAGACATTCCCAGTGGAGGCCGGTTGGCGCACCTTGCTCAAAGATCTCGGCGTGAAGCCGGCCGACGTGATGCGCCGCGCCGGCTTGCCGGAGGATCTGCTGACGCGGCCCCAAGCCGGGCTGAGCACCGCCGAATACTTCAGCTTCTGGCGCAGCCTCGAGGCTGCGGTGGGTGACCCGCTGTTCCCACTGCGACTGGTCGAAGCGATCACGCCCGAGATCTTCTCGCCGCCGATCTTCGCAGCGCTGTGCAGCCCCAACCTGCGACTGGCCACACAACGCCTGTCCCGCTACAAGAGACTGGTGGCGCCCATGGCGCTGGACGTCTCGGTCGACAAGCGTGGATGGTTGTCGTTGAGCCCACGGTGGCTGGACGCCCGGGTCGCGCCTCCACTGTCCGTGGTGGCGAGTGAACTGGCATTCTTCGTGCGGCTGGTGCAACTGGCCACGCGTGAGCCCATCCGCGCGGTGCAGGTGACCATGCCCGCCATCCCCGATCCATTGCCAGCGTACGAACACTACTTCGGCGCGTCGATTCGCAAAGGCACGGTACCCAGCATCAGCTTCTCGGCGCCGGACGCCGAATTGCCCTTTTTGACCGCCAACGACGCGATCTGGCAGGTCTTCGAGCCCGACCTGCGCCGCCGCCTGACGGAGCTGGACGAGACGGCCTCCACCAGCGAACGCGTGCGCGCGCAGCTGCTGGAGTCGCTGCCCAGCGGACAGTCATCCATGGACGCCGTCGCCGGCCGCCTGGCGATGAGCAGGCGAACGCTGCAACGTCGGCTGGGCGAAGACGGCGTGACGTTTCAGTCGCTGGTCAATCAGACGCGCGAGGCGCTGGCGCGCCACTATCTGTCGCAAACCACGCTGTCGAATGGCGAAATTTCGTTCCTGCTCGGGTTCGAGGATCCGAACTCGTTCTTCAGGGCCTTTCACGACTGGACCGGTGTCACGCCCGATCGGCTGCGACACGGTGCGGCGCAGTGACGCGCCAACAGTTGTGCCACTCGAGCCATGCCATTTGCCGAACAACTACCCGACATCACAGAAGGAAACTTTCCATGCCGAAACTGTGATCGACGCCAGAGGCGAGCACGTGCCACCCGCGAGCCAAGTTCAGATCGAGTGTTCGAGTCACGCCGCGTCGCCCGAGGCGCCGAACCAGCGTCTGCCGCTGAGTCGGCTGGTGGCCGACGGCCGATTCGACTTCGGCGACTGAACGGCGCTGCGAGCACCCGCTCGAGCGTGTGCGCAATCGTGAACCAATGCACACACCAGCCCAGCGCGGACCTCGGCGCGCGCAGCATGTGGCGTAGCGTGTCGACAACCTAACGTGACCCCTGCGCGTTGATGACCTGACATGTGCCAATTGTTCGCCCTGAGCTGCAACGCGCCGAGCGCCGTGACCTTCTCGTTCACCGGCCTGTCGGCACGCGGCGGGCACACCGGCGAACACGCCGACGGCTACGGCCTGGCCTTTCACGACGACAAGGTCTGCCGACATTTCATCGACGAAGGCCGGGCCAGCGATTCGGCATTGGCCGACTTCCTGCGCCATCACCCGATCCGCGCCCGCATGGTGCTGGCCCATATCCGCAAGGCGACGCAGGGGGCGGTGCAGCTGTCGAACTGTCACCCCTTCGTGCGCGAATGGCAGGGCCGTCACTGGTCGTTCTGCCACAACGGCGACCTGAAGGACTTCCACCCGCGCCTGACCGGCCCCTACCTGCCGCTGGGCGACACCGACAGCGAACGGGCGTTCTGCTGGATGCTGCAAGAGCTGCGCAAGCGCTTTCGCGGACGCCGTGCACCGGGCTGGCAACAGCTGGCGCCGGCGATCGCCGAGCTGGCCGACCGCATCGCCGCGCACGGCCGCTTCAATTTTTTGTTGTCCGACGGCGAGGCGCTCTACGCGCACGCCTCGACGCGATTGCACTGGCTGCAGCGCGAGCACCCGTTCCAGACCGCGCAGCTGGTCGACCACGACCTGACGCTGGACCTCAGCGTGGCCAACGGACCCGACGACCGCATGGTGCTGCTGGCCACCGAGCCGCTGACACGCAATGAGCAGTGGACGCCGTTCGACGCCGGCGAGTTGCGCGTGTTCGTGGCCGGTGAGCCGGTCTGGCATCACGCCCCCTCGGCCGAGCGGCCGGCCACGCTGAACGCCGCCGCCCTTGGAACAGCGCATCACGCGATGGCGTGATGCGCGAGCGAGCGATCGCGGTCAGGCGGCTCGCCGGCCCTCGTTCACCCGCACCCGGCTGCGCTGACCGTCGACCGAAACTGGCACATCGCCGGCCACGGTCACGCGGCGCACCGCGCGGTGCTGATCGCCGTAGTCGTTGATCGCGTAGTGCTGGGTCGCGCGGTTGTCCCAGATCGCCACGTCGCCGGCTGCCCAGTGCCAGCGCACCGTGTTCTCTAGCCGCGTGATGTGGTTCTGGAAGATCGCGAACAGGTGGTCGCTGTCCTGCGTGTTGTAGCCGATGAAGTTCTTGATGAAATGGCCCGCCACCAGCGTGCGTTCGCCGGTCTCGGGGTGCACCCGCACCAGGGGGTGCTCGGCCTGGATCAGCCGCGACGTGAACACCTCCTGGTAGCGCTTGGCGCCGTGTGCGTCGGGCTCGATGCGCGTGGCCGCGTAGTCGTAGTCGTTGCCGTGCACTGCCCACAGGTTCTCGGCCAGGGTCTTCAGCGCGGGCGGCAGCTCGTCGTAGGCTGCTGCCGTGTTGGCCCACACCGTGTCGCCGCCGCGTGGCGGGATCACGACGGCGCGCAGGATAGACACCTGCGGAGGGTCGACCTCGAAGGTCACGTCGGTGTGCCACGAGTTCGCGCGACCGCCGTGCTGCGAGTCGAGCTCGAGGATCTGCGTGCCGTCTTTCGACGGCACCGTGGGGTGCGGCACCAGCTCGCCCCAGAGGCGCCCGAAGGCCTGGTGTTCCGCATCGTCCAGATGCTGCTGGCCGCGGAAGAACAGCACCTTGTGCCGATGCAACGCGCGGCGGATCGCCGCGAAGGTGGGTGCAGAGAGTTGGCCCGACAGGTGCACACCGCGGATGTCGGCGCCGATGCGGCCGGCCAGCGGGACCAGGTCGAGTGCCGCGGTCTCGTCGGCAGCAGGGGTGTTCAGCACAGCGCTCATCAGGGGCTCCTTCGTGGATGGTGGGCGATG
>Ga0307510_10010730_pt1 | contig 10895 bp, 15 predicted proteins | sample 12_EM_MG_FD_207224 | JGI IMG/M metagenome (GOLD analysis project Ga0307510, IMG submission 207224) | Populus trichocarpa ectomycorrhiza microbial communities from riparian zone in the Pacific Northwest, United States - 12_EM | ecosystem: Host-associated > Plants > Roots > Unclassified | place... | reverse complement strand
GGCAATTCCCTGTGAGGCTGTGTTTTGCTATGACGATAAACAAGTCTCAAGGACAGTCAGTGAAATATGTTGGGTTGGATCTAAGAAGGCCAGTATTTAGCCATGGGCAGTTCTATGTTGGGATTTCTAGGGTGACTTCAGTGTCCAATATCAAGGCAATTTGGGAGGACCAAGTTAGGGAGGCAAAGAGTAAAAATATAGTGTATCCTGAGGTTTTGTTGTAGTAGTATGTATGTGTGTATGTGTACTATAGTGTTGGTAAAGGTCATGTGTTTGGATGTTCCAGTATTTATTAAAAGAGATTGAGTAGTAAAGGAAGAAGAAGAAAAGAGAAATATAGGTGTAATAAAACACTATATTGGAAGTGTTAATACCTATAGAGACATAACCTAGGTGCAAAAGTGGGGGTTTGGGGGCGCAGCCCCCAACAAGCTCTGACGAAGTGCTGGAGGCCAGTTCATGAACAAAGTGAGTGAATCGTGCCGTAGGCACGGAGTTAAGAGCTTGTCCAATCCTGCAACAGCAACGGCCGCAACGAACGAAACGAAAACCAAAGCCGCCACAACCACACACATGACTCATAAAGTCATATGATGTGGCACGGCAATGGCCGCAACGAAATCCTGCAACAGCAACAGCCGCAACGCAATGAACGAAAACCAAGGCCACAACCACACACACACATCACATGATCATGATCATTAATGATCTGGCAATGGCTGCAACAAAATCCTTGTGGCCGCAGCTGTTGCTGCAACAAATGTCACATATTTTCCCACGGTTTGGCCACAAACAAACGGCTTAAAAACCTCATTCTCTAAAGAGAACTCAGAATACAGGGTGGTCTGTGCGTGGCCCTTTAGGGCCAGCATTACACAAGAGACAGGTGCAATCTATACATATATGGTACAAAGGGAATGAGTCAGCTGTATGTCAGAGTTCCAATGGACTGTGCCACAGTGCTGCGTAGTTAGTCATCTCTCTTCATCCAATGGCATTAGGCCCTTAGACCAATAAGGGTATTACCAGTTCCAGTATCCATTGGGGAGAGGCTATGGGGAATCCCCTGGGGAATCCCTTGAGATCTGGTTGATTGTTGATTAGTTCCCACGGTCTTCCACGTGCCAATCAACGGTTGGGTGGCACATCCAAAGCATGTGGGATCATGTGGTCATGTATGGGCACGTGATCATGTTAGGTCATGTGATTGGTCACGTGGTACTGATACGGGTAAAGGATCACGTGATGAGTCACGTGTTACTTTCCCAGGGTCACGTGCCCGCTTCTCAGGGTCACGTGGGGGAATCTTCGTCTTCACTATTTGGCTATAGCTTGGCTTTAGGGGTGGGCTGGGTGGGCTTGGGGGTTTCTCGTTCGATCCCCTCTTGAGGTAGGGTGGCGCGGGTGAAGCCCGTGACAGTATCCCCTCTTTAGGCTTCCATTGCGCCTGCAATGCTTGATTTGTAGTAACGAGTCGGACTTGGCAATCGTGGAATTGTTTCAGTAATTCGCATGCTAATTGTAGTTCTTTGGCTGGTAGCCAGGAGTTCTCTGAATCGGGATAGCCTTTCCATTTGACTAAGTACTGAGTACTCTTCTGATTTCTTGTAGGTCGAGAGGTGAGAATCCTTTCGATTTCATAGTGTCCCTCTTCACCTCTGACTATTTCTGGTGGAGGTCATGCGAAGTTAGGCCCATGTGCAGTGGTTTCTTTGTAAGGTTTCAGGAGGGAGTTATGGAAGACGGGATGTATCCTCATTTGGGCTGGGAGTTCCAATTTACAGTTAGTGGGGGATGCCCAGAGGACTTTGAAAGGTCCATAACGTTGAGGTGCTAGTTTAGCCTTTGGGTGTGTGGTCTGGAGATTTGTGGCTTCGAGTAGGACTTGGTCATCTTTGTGGAATGTGTGTGATTCCCTAGGAGGTCCACCTTTTCGCATTTCCTGTGCTGCAAGTAGTAGCGCCACTGTGACTTCTTTCCACACTTGTTCAACGTATTTAATTCGTTCGTCAACACTTTGTAGTCTGGTTTGAAGGTATAGTGGTGGTTTAAACGTGGGTTGGAACCCATACCAGACTTCAAAGGGGGATTTGTGTGTGCTGCGATGAGGTCAAACGTTGTGTGTGAATTCAATGATAGGGAGTAGGGCAGCCCAGTCGTCTTGCTGGAAGTTTCCACATATGCGAAGGTATTGTTCGATTTCCTAGTTTACTCATTCGGATTCTCCATCCGTTTGTGGGTGAAAGGCTGTCGATAGTTTCTGTTTGATCCCTAGTTTTCTCCAGAGTTCCTGAGTGACTTGTGCTGCAAATTGTGGCCCACGATCGGATATGATAGTCAGAGGGAAACCCATGCGTTTCCATATGTTATCCATGAGGAGTTGGCTGGTTTGTTCTGCTGTGATGGTGGCTTTGCAGGGGGACAAGATGATCGCTTTGCTGTGGCGGTCTACGATGGTGAGGATACTGTCGTATCCTTGCGATACTGGCAGTCCTATGATGAAGTCCATTGTAATGGCTTCCCAAACTCCATCCAGTACTTTGTTTGGCTTGAGTGGTACTTTTACTGGGGGGCGTATCTTAGTTGTTTGGCAAGTGGCACATCCTTTGATGTATTCTTTGACGAATTCTGTAATGCCTGGCCACCAGTATTCTCTAGTAATAAGTTCGAGTGTTTTCCACTCTCCAGGGTGGCCTGTGATATTATCATGAAATTGTTGTACAACCCTTCACTTTAGGTTGTCATTCTTTGGTATGTATACAAGTCCTTTGTGAAGGATGAGCCCATTCTTGTAGTTCCATTCTTGTAGGCCCTTGGTTATACTGCGTGGTCTGCTAAGGAGGATTTCTTTCAAGAGTTGGCCTGCTAATCTATCAGATTGAATGGCTTCTTGTATTGCTGCTTTCAGCTCCGTGTCTATTGGTATTGGAATTGCCGTGGTCTGTAGTGCTTGTATGCGAAATTTATCAGGTGTGAGCAAAATTCTTTCCACATTATCAGATGCTATCCCCTCTTTATAGTCTGGCCACCAGGACAGAGCATCAGCTTTGTTAATTTTGCCAGGTTTCGGGATAATTTCGTAGTCGAAAGTGGCCAAGAAGAGGGCCCAACGGGCCCGGTGACGTGTGAGAGACTGTTTGGTAGTAAAATACCGAAGGTTGGCATGATCCGAGAAGATCTTAGTCAGGTGGAGATTGCCCTGAAGGTAGTAACGAAAGTGGCGGAGTGCGTGGATTATAGCCAGCAGTTCTTTATCGTGGATCTTGTAATTTCGCTCCGTGGGCTGAAGGGACTTTGAATAATACATGACTGGGTGGGATCATCCCAGTGCATCTTCTTGTTCGAGGATAGCGCCAGTAGCATAATCACTGGCGTTGGTGATAAGCGTAAAAGCCTTATCGTAGTCAGGGAGAATGAGGACCGGAGAGGTTGTCAAGGTGCACTGTAAGCTGGTGAAAGCGGCTTCACACATTGGGGTCCAGGTCCATGTGGTAGTCTTCTTTGTAAGGTCAAAAAGGGGGCGCGCTAAGGTAGAATATGCATGGACAAATTGTTGATAGAAGTTACAGAAGCCTAAGAACTTCTGAATATCTTTGACCGATTTAGGGCGGGGCCAATATTTGACTGCCTGTAATTTGACAGGGTCCATGCAGAGTTCTCCTTCGGAGATAATGAGACCCAAGTATTCAACCGATGTTTGGTTGAAAGAACATTTGGCAGGGCACAAGAAGAGGTCAAGGTCCTGAAGGTGTTTCAGGACTTGATGTGTATAGAAGACTAATTTGCTCAGCGTAGTGGCAAATATCAAAATGTTGTCGAGATAGATGACAACATGACCTGTGGCGATGAGGTCCACGAATTGGGTGTCCATGAATGTTTGAAAAGTGGCTGGCGCATTGCACAGCCCAAAGGTCATGACTGTGGGTTCGAATAGCCCAAGAGGTGTCTTGAAAGCGGCCTTCCATTCATCACCTTCTCATATATGGATGTTATTGTATCCCCATCTTACATCCAACTTGGTAAAGAACCGCATGCCCAGCAGCTTATCCACAAGCTCTGGAATGAGAGGTATTGGCGCCGCGTTCTTCCTAGTGATGTCATTCAGTGGGCAATAGTCTTGGACCGTACGGAGTTTGCCATCTTTCTTATCGATGAAGAAAAAAGAGCAGGTGTCCAGGGCTTTGGACCAATGAAGGGAACCTTGTGCAAGGCCGTCGGTAATATACTTTTCGAGGGCGACTTTCTCTGGAGGGGTGAGATGATAGATCAACATTTTTCGCATAGATTTATTGGGAAGTAGATCAATTTTGTGATCCCATGGTTGGTGCTTTGGTAGTCACTGTGCTTCCTCATCCGAGAAGACTCGAGAGTATTGTCTAAATTCAGGAGGGATGTCCGTTTGTGAGGCCTCCTTTTTCATGGCTAGAGTGGTGGATACTGTGGTGCGTGCAAGAAGAGGTCCATGGAGTGGTCCATCAAAATGTTTGTCCAGGTGAGTTTCGATACATAATGCATGGTCAGCGTATGCTTCGTCAATTTCGAAGTATTCATCAGTCAGTGGGTCCCAATCACAGACTGGCAGCAGTTGCGCCAAGAGGGGCGCAGTAGGTTCGAGTGTTTCTTTAAAACATGTATCAGGGCACCTATTCAAGGTAATAGTGTTAGTTGCCCAATCAATATTTGGGTTGTGTTTGCTGAGCCAATCTGTCCCTAGAAGTATGTCATGATCTCCAGTATTGGTGACGAAAAGATTGGCGAGTTTGGTGTGTCAGGTGCCCATTTCCATTTGGAGCGTAGTAGCGTGGTTAATTGCTCCCTGGGTGTTGATCGTTCCATCAACATTTCGTGGATAGATGGGGCTTTGTAGAGGTAGTAGGGGAAAGCCATGGTTTTTGACAAAAGTAGCATTGCAGTAGATGCCTTCTGTGCCGCTATCCAAGAGGGCTCGAGCATCAATTTTTCTCCCATTGTGTATGATTCGGACCGGAATTTGAATAGAAGGAACTTGTTTATTCCGGATCGTACTTAATGTTACAATGGAGATAGGCACCACCTGGCCCAATTCGGTGGTCCTTTGAATACAATGGGGTACACGTACAACTCTCTCTGATGATGCGACAGGAGAGTAAATTAAAAAGACTTGTCTTTGGTCTTTGAATCGACTATCATTTTGTCGATTACATTGAATGGTGTTACAGCATTGATATTGAGATCCTCAAGTTGGCTTTCAATCGAGGGTTCGCCTTCAGGGGTCGTTCCAAGTTGGCGAACTGAACTGCCTGTATAAGGGTGTCGAGAGATCGGGCATTTGGTGGCAATATGTCCCGCCGTGCCGCAGTAGAGGCACAAGTTATTTGCCATTCGGCGCTGTCGTTCTTGTAGGGTAAGTTTGCCCCATTTCCTTGTTGAGCCATGTCGTGGGTGTGTTGCAGCTATTTCGATTTCGGTATTGTCTTTGATTTCCTGAATGCGTGGGTTTCAGTTTCCACACCAATTTCCCTGAGAGGGACCTTGTCCTCTAGTGGGGTTTCTAGTAGATCCTCCAAAGATCTGCCAGTTGCGGTCGAATTCCCAGGTTTTTTCGACTAATTCAGTTAGCGTGGCAGGTTGCAGGGAAAGCATCAGGAGTTTTGCTTTTAAGCTGTCCGGTAGATTACATTGAAAGGCCCACATCTTGGTGGTTCCGTCTACTCCGGTGCGTCGGGCCTGGGTACTCCATTCCTGGAACCAGGTGGCAAAACTGCTTTGTCCCATCCGTGTATCATGCATCTTCTGGATGGCCTCCATTTGGGCAGCTGGTGGGATGAACTGTTGTTCAAAAGCAGTTTTGAACTCGTTCCACGTTCCATAGTTAACTGGGTTGGCGTTTAGGGCTATTTGCATTCAGTCACTTGCCCAATTTCCGCCTGGGGTGCCTATCTTAAAATAGGTAAGGGCAGATGAGACTTTCTGGGTGTCAGTGGCATAGACACCATCGTTAATGGTGTAATAATTGGCGAGGGTATTCCAAAAGGTGCTGGCCTTCTCAGGGGAACTGTCATATAGATCTGGGGCTGTTCCCAGAATGCAGGGTTGGTTCTGTTGAGCCATGGCTCTGGCTGCTGGTGGGTTAGGTGGTGGAGGACCTGGAGGTGGCTGTGGTGCTGCTGGCTGTGGTGGTGGAGCCTGTACAGGTCCCTGGGATGTGCTGGCTTTAGGTGCCGAGGAATGGGAGGTAGGAGTTCTGGTTCGGGGTGGTATTGGGGCTGGTTGTTTTCCTTTGGATACTGGTGGAGTAGGAAGCGAACTTGCTTGTACCAGGGCTTGGGTGTGGGAGGTTCCAGCTCGTATGGCTGGGCTAGCTGGTCGACTAATGGCTTGGAGTTTCTGAATAGCTGAAGAAACGGTAGTTTCTGTTCTTTCCAATATTTCTTCGACTCGAGCTGTGTCGTCGTCTGCCAGGCTATCGGGGGTTTCCGAGGCACTGGAATCGTGGAAATGGACTGTCCGATTGTTAAGATAGGTCCAACAATATCAGGTTGTCGAGTATTTTATGTCTTTTCCCTGATATGTCCCAGTTCCTTTAAGGTTATGTAGGTTGTCGATATATTCCTTATTGAGGAATCTAGCTGTGAGAACTTCGTCTGTGGCTTGACTATTATCGTCTAGATGTTGCCAAGGATGTGATGGTCCGGTGCTCCAAAGGACGTTGTTTCCTAGTTGAGCAAACAGGAAGCGTTGTCCTTTGTCTGTTGCTCCAAAATAGTCTGTAAAGAGGATGGAAAGGTGTTCTATTTCTGATTCATTTAGTGAACAACGGGTGGGGAATCGTAATTGGTAGTTTTCCCACTCACTCATCCGTCAAGGGAGATGGTATAACCAGAGGCATTCCAGTCGTAATAAACTGTAAAAGTGTGTTGTAAGGCGGCGTGGACTGGGAGATTGGTTGTTCGGGCTATTATGCGATAATCTTCCAATATCCCTTCGGTGTTAATAACGATTCTATATCTCCACAGATGCCCAGTGAATACAGCAGGAGCAGGGGTGATTTCATGGAGATCTGTAATAGAATGGTTTATTATTCTATTTTGATGCTGGCCCAAGATATATCGGCAGTGGTTTACGAAGGCCTGGAGTTCGGTTGAATTACGGGTAGGGATTCCTGGTCCAAGGTAGAGTGCTTCTGGAAGAAATGGCTGATGGATTTGTCCAGTTAATTCGAGTGTTCCGGAACTGGAATCGCTCTCGATATGGGGAGGAATGAAAGGTTGGAGCACAGGAGTTGGGACAGGCGTGTGAATATGATGTGTGGATTGATGCCGGGTCAACGGCATTGGTTGGTTTTGAGTTGGGATAACCGGTGATGCGGTTTGGTTACAAGGCCTTCTATAAACGAAAGGCTGAGTGCATCTAGTATTGGATCCTCTTCCACGTTCATTTGCTGGCATTGAGCTAGATCGGTGAGCTAGATTGAATAGAGGTATTGTGATGCTGATAGTGGAGCCCTTTCTCTGGTTGGGTGTTCAATGCTGTGGGTTTCCAGAGGATGATATATGGAGGAGTTGGTGGGGTGTTTGGACAGGGGTTGTTGTAGAGACAAAGGTCTATTCCGCACCAACAAGGCTGAAGTTCTGGGGTAGGGGCTCTGGAAGAGAGGCTAGGGAGACTGAGGGATGAGCTGGGGAGATCAGAAGCGACTTCTGTAGTATCTAGCAAATCCCAGTATTGAGTGTCAATACTGAAATCGTCGGGTTGGCTCAGGATTCGTTCTAGGCGGTCCTGGTACTCGGTTTCTTGCCCAAAGGTGTTTGGTTTGGTGATTGGTTGGGAGAAGTTAGCGGGGTTAACCAAAGCTTGTTCGTGGTTAATGATATTAACTTCCCACTCGGCGGTAAGCCACTTGTATGTGTATTCTTTGCTATGGCAATAGACTAGTTGGGTTCCACTGTCCATTGTGCAGAGTCGAATTTTGTTAAATTCCACTTCAATTTGGGTTTGTGACAGACAAAATCAGGATAGAAATCTAATTCTATTCCCTTGGAGTAGGGCTTCAGTAATTTCCCTTGTTCGGACCGGAATATAGTAGTGCCAGAAGAAGGTTTCGTCGAAGAAGAGGGTGGTTTGGGTAACGGGAGTTTGGTTGAAATGATTAGCGCCCGAGAGGGACCAAAATAAAAGGTTTCTTTGAGCTTCTACTAATAGATTATCGAATTGATAATCTATGTATTGATAGAAGGTGGTTGGTCCGAGTGAACGACCAAAAGGAAGGTGATTTAAAAGTGGTTGGGAGATGAGGTGATAGTTGCTCCAATAGGAGATGTGAACTTGATTTCTTAAATCAGCGATTTGAGGGAATTGTTCCCTTAATAACTGGTTTTGGATTTGCTCAAGGGGATTTTCCACTAGGAGGTTGAGAATCCGCTTTATTACACCAGGATTTCTTTGTAAATACTTACTAAGTAATCACAAAGGTTTATCGTCATCAGGGGGTGTAACGTGGGAAAGGGGTCTAGCTGGAGTACGTGGGGTAGGTACGAAGGCAAAGAGAGAGGGTTTTGTATGTAAGAGGTCTTCTGTACGTACTTGTCTTTCTATTATAAAGATGCCTTCATTAGTAAAATAGAGGCAACCGATTAAGGTAGCCAAACGTCCATCTAAGAAATCGTACACGATAACCGGTACGAGGGCTCCTTCAAAGTAAGTGAGCCAGTCAGGAGGGAATTGTCCAAAAAGAAATTTGAGGGAGTCCACAAAAGAGGACTCAAGGTAACCAAAAGGAAAATGAAGGGAAGAGGGGTGCTGGCCAACTTTGGCACAGATGGTGATGGCTGGGAGGATGGTGGACAGGATGTGGACCTCGTGATACGTGAGGGCCCGAAAAGGGGTGATGTAGAATGGGGAGAGGTTGTCTAGATCTTCGACCTGAGGGATGATGCCGAGGGGGTTGCGGTGGATGTACTCGTCTTGAGGACACCAGATCTTCTTACCACCTTCGTAAACAACTGTATACAAGTGTGGGTGAGTGTCAGCAACTTGGACACAGGGAGGCTTGGCGAAGAGGTGTGGGAAAAGGGAGTAGTCGATGAGGTAGGTTTCATCATTGGTGGGAGGAGGCTGTACGGTGGCGGTGGTGACAGGGGACAGGTAGCAGAGAGGTGGGGTTGGGCTCCGAACGATGTATTTGGGCGACAGGGAGCGGGCTGGGAGGACGGCAGAGATGGATGGCAGGATATTCTCGGCTTCTTCGATGAACAGGATGTCCTCGATGAGGCAGTCGAAAAGGGTAGTGTGGGCGGCGACGTCGGTGAGGAGGTTCAGCGATTCGTGCTAAAGGTCGTGGAGCTTGTTGCGAGCGATGGTGAGGAGGGTGTTGAAGAGGACACCAGCAGGTGGGGTGGGGACGTCGTAGTAGAGGAGAGGAGAAGGAGGGGGGAGTGTGTTCTCACTGGGGTGGAACACGTTCTGGATGGTGGCGGCGGAGGCGTTGAGGTTGGCTTGGTAGGTGAGACCTACTTCAGACCAGGCAGGGGAGGCGACGGAGGAGGAGACGGCGGTGTCGGTGTTATCAGGGTAGTTGAGTCCAAGTTTGGACCAACGGGGGGAGATGTCGACAGAGGAGGCGGTGGAGGCGACCGGGATGTTGAAGATGTCTTCGTTGAACTGCACAACAAAGTTGGCAGGCGAGGTGATGGTACCAAAGGTGAAGGACACTTGGTTTGTTAAACAGTCAGCTCCAATATTAGGAGACTGTTCTAATGTCGCAAACTTACTACTTTATTTAAGTAGGTGGGATGCAACGAGGGCTTGGAGTTGAAGGTGACTGTAGTAGAGGCAGAGGTGGGATAGTAATAGGTAGAGGAGGGCAAAGGCAAGTGGCAAGGTAGATGGCTCAATGATTGTCAAGTAGGGGTTGACAAGAGAACAGTCTAAGGACTGTTTGCTATATTTCGCGGGTCTTATATACTAATACAGGGTGGTCTGTGCACGGTCCTTTAGGGCTGGCATTACACAAGAGACAGGTGCAATCTATACATATATGGTACAAAGGGAATGAGTCAGCTGTATGTCGGAGTTCCAATGGACTGCACCGCAGTGCTGCGTAGTTAGTCATCTCTCTTCATCCAATGGCATTAGGCCCTCAGACCGATAAGGGTATTACTGGTTCCAGTATCCATTGGGGAGAGGCTATGGGGAATCCCTTGAGATCTGGTTGATTGTTGATTAGTTCCCACGGTCTTCCACATGCCAATCAACGGTTGGGTGGCATGTCCAAAGCATGTGGGATCACGTGGTTGTGTATGGGCACGTGATCGTGTTAGGTCATGTGATTGGTCACGTGGTACTGATATGGGTAAAGGATCACGTGATGAGTCACATGTTACTTTCCCAGGGTCACGTGCCCGCTTCTTAGGGTCACGTGGGGGAATCTTCGTCTTCACTATTTGGCTATAGCTTGGCTTTAGGGGCGGGCTGGGTGGGCTTGGGGGTTTCTCGTTCGATCCCCTCTTGAGGTAGGGTGGCGCGGGCGAAGCCTGCGACACCTATCTTATCGGGGCAATCCCCACTCCAGTTCGTGTGTGCCCCTGTAAACTTCACGCTCCAACATACTGTCAGTCCCAAACGCCAAGTTTTATTGATCTTGCCCTCTCCTGTTCTCGGATATAATTCCAAGACTATTTTACTTTCCTTATTGAGTGATTCGAGTCACAATCACAGCCAAGCACTCAGCAGCAACTCTGAGTTGCGCCCACATGTTTCAGGTAAGGTAAGGCAGGCGTCACTAGGAACCGAGCCCATGTAGCATACATTGTCATAGTAGTCGGTAGAACCCACATGCAAATTAGCCTATTGTATCAGAAAAAACAACGCGGGCCCACTTCTGGTGGCAAGTGCATATGTTAGTATGGGCCAATGAA
>Ga0307510_10010729_pt1 | contig 10895 bp, 10 predicted proteins | sample 12_EM_MG_FD_207224 | JGI IMG/M metagenome (GOLD analysis project Ga0307510, IMG submission 207224) | Populus trichocarpa ectomycorrhiza microbial communities from riparian zone in the Pacific Northwest, United States - 12_EM | ecosystem: Host-associated > Plants > Roots > Unclassified | place... | reverse complement strand
CCGCGCTTGTCGACGGAGACTTTTTTGGTGCGAGGATCTACGTTGATGACTCCGGGCGAGAAGCAGTCCCGGAAGCGCGCCGCAAGGTGTGGTGGTACGGGATTGGATTCGTCCAGAATGACGTGAGGTAATAGTCGATAACTCGCCGTTGCTGTAATCAAACCAGACTCTGGATTTGAGGACGGACGTGAGAGGAAGACGGTGTTTGAGCACGTACCAACGGGACTAAACTTGGCATGATCTTTCCCAACACCCTTGACCGCATGCACCTCCATCTCGATCGCCTGCCCTGGACGCAGCTTTACGAGAACAGCCTCCGGGATGGTAGGTGCTGGTGGGTGTGCCGCAAAAACCTCGACTTGTTCGCCCTGCGGAATCCACTGCAGATGCCCTGCCTGTACTTCCGAGTTGTTGTAAAGGACCATAGGATCCGTGCAATCTCGAGGCGCGGCAGTGTTGCGCGTACACTCGATCTGGAGTTTGAAGACGACCGTATTGCGGTCGGTTGCCTGGTCGTTGGGACTCCCTTTCATCCCCAGTAAGGCTGGGTCCACGTTCAAGGGGATCAATCCAATTCGGTGCGAAAAAACCTCGTCCACGATGACGGAGGTATTGTTCCATACGTATACATATTCTATCGCAACTGTCGGAACCTGCAGTCCATCTCAATGGCGCGTCCGACCAACGACGAGAGTTAGAGCCATACCTCTGCGATGAGTATCCGTCGTAGTGCGTTGGCAATAGAAGCGTCTACGCCAACAAGGTCAAACTCTATCGACCGTGTTGAGAGCTTTTGTGTCTTGACTCGTAATTTCTGCGCGGTCCCTGAGCTGAGTGAGAAAGTGGACACCACAAACTGTTCTGACATACTTTCTTGAACTTTGTCAAATCCCACGAGTGGTCCTCATCTGGGTAATGGCCAGGGAAGTCGGTACTTGAAACGTTGGTGACACGCTCTTCCAGCAGCCCTACGTGCACCCTCGGGTCGAATTGCTTGGACTGCGATGTTGGTGCCATCAGTCTCTTCAGTCAGACACCATTTCACGATCACGCACCATCGACAATCGGCTTACATAAACGAGTCCTCACGAGTAACTGTAGTCTACCAATTCAGTTCCGTTGCACCTACGAGACACATCTTATAGAGACGAGAATGTTGCACGGTAGAACGATATCCTTACCTACCGCGTGGTTTTGATGATGCAAATGAATGTGTGAGTGAGGGCCCTGCATACTATTGTGCTGCGATTTGTAGCGCGTTGTCAATAGAACTTGAAGCGCCAACTTGAATGTCAATGATACAAAACTCTACGAGTATGAGATTGTGACGTAGCTTTTGCGCATTCCCTTAATTGCTTAATTGAGTGAGCACAAAATTCGATACTGTGTCGTGGATCTCAGCAAAACATCCACATCCAAGATAGTCTGCTTAGCGATTGATTAATATTTGCTCTTTTGCATATTCAAACTGACATGTCTTCCCACTGCGTCCTTATCTGATGAAGCCATTCTCCTCAATCGTCGTTCTCGTCGCCGTACATGTGCAGGTTCTGCGCACCGGTGCGCATCAACAATCCCCGTTCACAGACGCGCGCGACGACGACGCGCCCTCGCATCCCGCCGATTCCTCCGAAACATGGAGCGAGAAGTATGGCTTGCAGGACGACCTCGCATTCTCAGGCCCCCTTGCCTTTTCCCACCTCCCCTACGTCCGCTGCCTCGAAAACGTCTCTCCCGCGTTCGACATCGCGCTGCTCGGGATGCCCTTCGACACCTCGGTGACGTACCGACCGGGCGCGCGCTTTGGGCCCATGGGCATTCGCATCGGTAGTCGCCGTCTCGGGAGCCTCCGATGGTCTTTGTCCTGGGGACTCGATCCCTATCAGCAGGGCCTCGAAATCATCGATTGTGGGGACGTGAGTGTCGCTTCCGCCCGTTGGGCTACTGTACAGGCACACACGAGAAACTGATGCCCGCCGTCGTTGCGTCAAAAGGTCCCGGTCAGCCCGTTCAACAACGAATTGGCGCTCGACCAGATGGAAGTTGCATACTCGACTCTCCTGCAGCGCGAAGTCCCTGACCCTGACCGTGTACGCAAGATCGGCTCTACGCGGCCATTCGCGAAGGACAACAAGGAGCACCCCAAAATCGTCACGTATGTATGCCCGTCCGTCGTGCCCTTTCATCCATGTCATCTCTCACCACCCCGCCACCCGCCACCACAGCCTCGGCGGAGATCACACCGTCGTTCTCCCCATCCTTCGTTCGCTGAATAAAGTCTATGGGCCCGTGTCGGTCATCCATTTCGACGCCCATCTCGATACGTGGACGCCGTGGTCCGAACAAGAGCGCATCACGCACGGCACCTTCTTCCACATCGCGCGCGAAGAGGGCCTCTTGTCAAACACAAGCGTGCATGCTGGCATCCGGTGCAAGATGTCGGTACGTCCCAACCCAGCTGTTGCGTTCTGACTCCTGAGTATATGGGTGTAACCGTGTATCGGATGCTGCGCAGAGCGAGGCCGATCTGACGGAGGACGAAGACGTAGTCGGATTCAAAGTCATCTCGACCGATGATCTTGATGATTTCGGCATCGACGAGGTGATCCGGCGTATCCGTGCGCGCATCAAGGACAGCCCGGTTTACCTGAGGCAAGCATGGCTTGGCACACATATTAACCCCTTTGGGATAGCTACTTACAACCGCTTCCGTTGGCCAGCCTCGACATTGATGTGATTGGTACGCTTCGCTAGCCTCTTCTCATCCACAGTACAAACTGATCACCCGTACACGCTCGCAGACCCAGGCTTGGCACCAGCTAGTAAGAAAACAGTTCCATGCGCTCGCACCGCGTTTCCTGAAAACATTCTTGTTTTTTTTTTTTTTCTGCAGCTGGGACTCCCGAAGTGGGCGGCTGGACGACCCGTGAGGTCAAGCGCATCATCCGCGGCCTCGCAGGCCTTAACTTTGTGTACGTTTAAAGTCTCGCAATTTAACACTCCCTCATTTCTCTCTTACGAGTTTGCGCTTCCTCTTTCACTCATGATCAGCGGTGCAGACGTCGTCGAAGTCGCACCTGCCTACGATCAAGCAGATATCACGAGCATCGCCGCGGCCGACATCGTACACGACTTCCTTTCTCTCTTCGTATCGGCTGCGCCGCCGAAACCACGAAGAGGACGTCATCCGCAGAAGGACGAGCTTTGAGAAGCGCCAGGATGTGCTGAAGAGGCAAGGTAAATTCAGAGACCGACAATGACATGACCCGGTTTGCGGGGCACCTTCATTGCTACGACTACAGTAGTTCAAACGCAAGCAAGGTAGCCTTGACATACGGCACCACGTTAGGGTGTGCTAACTCGTAGCGACTCGTAGATAGCGTGGAGTGGGATACACAATCGTTGAAGTAAAAGCTGGTCCATAAGAGTACTAAGAGATGCGGATAAACAAAACTGAGAGTGAGTTGTCTGCGGTCAAGGCCGCCCTGCCCTTATCTATCGCTTTCCAGACGGGGCCGGATGGCTTGTCCCTATTCCGCCTGTTACGACGTTGTCCTCGTACATTGGGGGACTATCCTCATACTCGTCCTCGACAGGACTCAACCCCGTCCCGGACGCTGGTTCGCGGGGTCCCCTTGGACCCGTCGGGCTGGTCAAGCCCGTGTACACGTTACCAGAACTGTGGTTCCCGGCGTCACCGGGATACGGTAGGGAAGAGGTGGTGCTCAGACGGGGGTCTGGCAGTGCAGGCACGGAACTGTCGCCGTACCCGCCACCGCCCAGCGTGTTTGAGCGAGACTGAGACGGTGGAGCGGCTGTCTGGACTTGCGGGGTATAGTATGATGTAGTTTGGTCCGCAGCAGAGCCGTATGGCTGTGTTGAGGATGGTTGGAGGGGTGGCGAGAAGCGCGCGGTTTGCTGTGCTTGTGGTGTAGCATACGCCCGGAAGGGATCCGTATCACTTCCAGCTTGTGCGTGCGGGGAATTGTCTATGGGAGATGTATGAATTGTTGTTTGCAGAGAAACTGGCGAGAAGGGACCTACATGATTGCGCTGAAGGACGCTGGTAATTGGTATTGGTGGAGTCCTGTACATATCCGGCACTTGCTTGGCTTGGATACTGCGAGTCTTGATTTCCGGTATTGCCCGTGTTGAAGTATCCACCTGAAACTGGAGGACCCGTTGATACAGCGGCAGCACCTCCATAGGTAGCAGGTGCATAGCCTGATGCTTGTTGTAGCGAAGGGGTATAGCCAGTCTGCTGCGTACTCTGCGTATACGCTGATGACGTAGTCGGCTGTCTCCTCGGTGGATATGCATTATTACCCGAGTAATACTCGTCTACTGCGCGCGTGCCGACCGGAGCGGCCGCATAATGCGCATCGCGATACGGAACACGTGATGTTGGCTCGTGTTCGACATCCCCAGTGAGTGGCTGCGTCGGATCGTACTCGGGGAAGGATGGCAGCCCGAGCTCGCCTTTCTGTTGTCGGGCTTTGCGGTCAGCTTCAGCTTTGGCCGCGTCGAGTCGCATTTGTTCTTCGTACGTAGGTCCGGTCGATTGCGTTGGCATCCACCCACCGCCGTCTCTCGGCGACATGTCGCGGGGCCGACGGCGGATGCAGCAGCGTCCGAGACCGTAGAAACATCCTGAAAAGAATAAGAGGATCCAGGCGACGAGTGTGAGCCAGATGGCGTTTCCCATGGTGGCGCTGCCTCCATCGACGGAGTTAAGGCGAGACTTTGCTAAGTAGAAAAAGACGATATCGAAAACGAAGGCGAGAAGGGCGATGGATGCACCGATGCCAGAGATGCAGGTAGAGAGGCAGGACATGGAGAATTCTCGAACGTGGGCAAGGAGGCCGAAAACGGCGGAGATGGCGGCCAGAACAAAGGCGATGAGATGTAGGAAGAGGGCATAGGTTACCCACTTGACGATAACTTCAGGAATCTGGACTCTCGTAGTGTTCAGGAGCCCATTGATATCTACAGACGCGTTATCAGGTGATGGGTAAGACGGTGATAGGAGCAGAAGGCTCACCGAGTTGGTACCCAACGGAGGCCTTAGAACAAGTGGTACCATTATTCAGTTCGAGGCAATACCCAAGGACACCAAAGGTTATGGTGCCATCAATTCCTTCGACCAAAAGGGAAGCCTTGAGGAAATATATGGATTTGAACCACGGGACGGAAAAAGAGACGATGCCGAGGAGGATAGTGGCAATTAGGGTGACGAGGAATCCTGGGGTTGCGGGTTTCATCGAGGAGTAAAAGGAAAATGACCTCGAAGGGATATTTATTGTTGGACGGGGATTAAGGAGAGTACGATGATGAGTGAAAAGTCAAGGGATGGAGTGGTCATAAAATGCTCTGAGGCTGTGGTCTACCGTGTGAATGTTTCATCGCCTCACTCGCAGTCCTCGGCCACTCGACAACATGCACCGTGTGGACCCGTCCGATGCACTCGCCCTTGGTAACCATTCGTACGCAATCCACCACCGTCTCCCGCAGCACAAACCCATTCTTTTCGAACACCCGCAAACTACCAGTGTTCCCTTCCAGTGCCAATGATCGCACACAGCGAACGTTCATCCGTGGTACACCCCAAGCTTTTAGCAGTGTACCCACGACAGCTGTCATGATCCCTTTCCCATGATGGGATGGCCTGAGATAGTCTGAAATGGCATCGCATCAACCCTCGTTCGGCGAGTTTGAGCACACATACTTCCCATGGTCCAAATAATGTCTGGGTCTCCCGTCGGTCTCGCGTTGTTCTCTTGTACTAGGTGTGCGCGCTCTTCGTCATCCTTAATATCGCCGAACCCGTAACGTTCAAGACTACAGGTTCCCAGGAACATATATGTTCCGTCGTCATTCTCTTCTAGGATCGACCTAACTGGGCATCCGCTGACAATCTTGAGAGGACCGTCTGGACTCTCGGCGTTAGCCTTTTCCAGCTCATTCCAGATCTCATCCGCATCAGCCTTGACCTGTGTCAACCATGATACGGCATGTTCCATCGAGTACGGGTATGGGGGGGCCGTGACCCAGCGATATACGCCCGAGTCATTCAGGATCTCGACGAGTTGAGGGGCATCGTCCAGACGGGGAGCGGCTATGATTATCCGCTGGTGTGGTGCGGAGAGACGCAAATAGGGTCGATCGTTCTTGTCGTCGATGAGTTGCATGTCTTGTTAGTTGTGATATGCTCCGTCGCGTCCGATGACGATGACGATGACTCGATTCGACTCGACTTGATTCGTGTATCACGTGGATCGAGATGACCTACCCTAAACATGGCCAACCCTATCTATCGATAATACTTTTCGCGTTGAATCGCTTTACTACCATCATCCCCCCCGAGGCAGGTTCCTGAAGACACCTACCTGTCCCATCTCATTGTTGTAACCTCTTGTAAACCATGGTGTACGTCTCGTGTATCGTATGCACTATAACCCTTTACTCACCCCCTAGCTGCGATTCATCTACTCAGTAACTTCACCGTCGGTGCGTATTCGTCTCTGCGATTGTCTCCTCAGTCTGACACCCAGGTTACTTCTTAGATCAGATTAGAGCCCTCATGGACAAGCCCACAAACATCCGTAACATGAGTGTCATCGCTCATGGTACGTCGTTTCGTACACTATACCCCACATCTCTTATTTACACGCCGTCGCAGTCGACCATGGAAAGTCCACCCTCACAGACTCCCTCGTTTCGAAAGCCGGTATCATCGCCGGTGCCAAGGCCGGTGAAACGCGGTATACAGATACAAGAGAAGACGAAAAGGAGCGAGGTATCACCATCAAATCCACGGCCATATCTATGTACTTCCAAATCGACAAGGACGCACTCCCCTCCATCAAGCAAAAGACAGAAGGTGCGAGACACCCTCCTAATATTGCTTACACACCCTCATTCTGTTATCAATCCCCCTAGGCCATGAGTTCTTGATCAATCTTATCGATTCTCCTGGACACGTCGACTTCTCCTCAGAAGTCACAGCTGCCCTTCGTGTGACAGACGGCGCTCTCGTCGTCGTAGATTGCGTTGAGGGTGTTTGTGTACAAACCGAGACCGTCCTCCGTCAAGCTCTTGGCGAGCGTATCAAACCCGTCGTCATCATAAACAAGGTTGACCGCGCTCTTCTCGAGCTTCAGGTATCCAAAGAGGATCTTTACCAGTCCTTCCTTCGTACAATCGAGACCGTGAACGTCATTGTCTCTACCTACCACGACGAAGCCCTCGGTGATGTCCAGGTCTACCCTGACAAGGGCACCGTCGCCTTCGGATCCGGTCTCCACGGCTGGGGTTTCACCCTTCGTCAATTTTCTTCACGTTACGCCAAGAAGTTCGGTGTTGACAAAGACAAAATGATGGCCAAGCTATGGGGTGACAACTTTTTCAACCCCGCGACAAAGAAATGGTCCACCAAGTCCAACGATACGGATGGCAAGCCCCTCGAACGTGCCTTCAATCAGTTCGTCCTCGATCCGATCTTCAAGATCTTTGAATCCGTTATGAACTTCCAGAAGGAAAAGATCGCCCCAATGCTTGAAAAGCTTGACGTCAAACTCGCACAAGACGAGCGCGAACTCGAGGGGAAAGCTCTTCTCAAAGTCATCATGCGCAAGTTCCTTCCTGCTGGAGAAGCCCTCTTGGAGATGATTGTCATTAACCTCCCCTCACCCGCCACCGCTCAGCGGTACCGTGTCGAGACCCTCTACGAGGGTCCTATGGACGATGAGTCGGCCATTGGCATTCGCGACTGTGACCCCAAGGGCCCCCTCGTGCTCTACATCTCCAAGATGGTACCGACATCCGATAAGGGTCGCTTCTACGCCTTTGGTCGCGTCTTCTCTGGTACAGTGCGTTCCGGTCCAAAGATCCGCATCCAAGGACCGAACTACCTTCCCGGAAAGAAAGAGGACCTGTTTGTCAAGTCAGTACAACGTACTGTGTTGATGATGGGCCGCTATGTCGAACCGATTGAGGATTGCCCCGCTGGTAACATCATTGGTCTTGTTGGCATTGACCAGTTCTTGCTCAAGACCGGTACCTTAACGACGTCCGAAACGGCTCACAACATGAAAGTCATGAAATTCTCCGTGTCACCCGTCGTGCGGGTTGCTGTTGAGGTTAAGAACGCAGCTGACCTCCCAAAACTCGTTGAGGGTCTCAAGCGCTTGTCAAAATCCGACCCGTGCGTACAGGCATGGATCGCGGAAACTGGCGAACATATCGTCGCTGGTGCTGGTGAATTACACCTGGAAATTTGTCTGAAGGTGGGTGACCTTACTGTACAATTGACGCTTCCATTCCAATTATTCACTCCACGAACTAGGATCTTCAAGAAGACCACGCTGGTGTGCCACTCAAAATCTCAGATCCTGTTGTCGGGTACCGTGAGACGGTCAAAGCAGAATCTTCCATCGTAGCGCTCTCGAAGTCTCAGAACAAGCACAATCGATTGTATGCCAAGGCATTGCCGCTCGAAGAAGAGCTCACGGTCGCAATTGAAAACGGCAAGGTCACGGCGCGTGATGATTTCAAGCTGCGCGCTCGTGTACTTGCGGACGAGTTCTCATGGGATGTCACTGACGCACGCAAGATCTGGTGTTTCGGCCCCGATACCACTGGTCCTAACTTACTCGTTGATGTGACGAAGGGTGTGCAGTATCTGAATGAAATCAAGGATTCTTGCGTTGCTGCGTTCCAGTGGGCGACCAAGGAAGGCGTCTGCGCAGAGGAAACCATGCGTGGCGTGCGGATAAACGTCCTCGACGTTACGGTTCGTCGTCCTCTGATATCTGTCAAGATATTTTCTGATCGTGTGGCTGCAGCTACATACCGACGCCATCCATCGTGGTGGAGGACAGATCATCCCGACGTGTCGCCGCGTGACCTATGCTGCATGCCTACTCGCAACACCCGGTATCCAGGAGCCCGTCTACCTCGTCGAGATCCAGTGCCCAGAGACCGCTATTGGCGGTATCTACTCGGTCTTGAACAAGCGGCGAGGACAGGTGTTCTCTGAGGAGCAGCGTATCGGCACACCGATGTTCACTGTAAAAGCATATCTTCCTGTCATGGAATCTTTCGGTTTCAACGGTGATCTCCGCCAAGCAACCGGTGGACAGGCATTCCCCCAGTCCGTGTTCGACCACTGGGATACCATGAACGGTTCGCCGCTAGAGAAGGGCAGCAAGCTTGAGGATATGGTCAAGGCCATCCGTACTCGCAAAGGCCTCAAGGTACGGGCGTCCTGTTTTCGTTTCTCGAAATAGTTCCGTGCTGACTATGTTCACTTTTAGCCCGACATTCCTGCCCTCGACACTTACTATGATAAGTTGTGAGCACAACAGTTGGGAAGCTGTAGCACAGAGATTGTCACGATCACGAGGCCGTTGTTGTCACCTATTTTGTACTTTTTGTCACTGCAATATTGTTTTCATAAAGTGGCTTAAAAAATTTGGAGGATGTAGAGTCATCCCGAGGACGCCGAGTCATCCATAGGATGTAGGGATGTAGGGCCATCCAGAAGACGCCGAGTCATCGAGGGTGTAGGGATATAGGGTCATCCAGACGCCGAGTCAGCGTCCGATGATTCATCCGGGCCCGACGATGCTGAACTGATGTATTTAACCACCATGTCCTCAAACTCTCATCCTGTTCAAGACAGAAAACAGCGAGCATGCTCCAATATCCGGATGAAATTGATCTAACCACTCCGCAAGGCGTCGCTGTCTACCTCGCTTCGACGCCTTTTGCGTGTACAAAAGCCGAGCCGCTTTCCGGCGGGTTGGTAAACTTCGTCTTTCGACTCCATCTCATCACGCCCTATCAAGGTCGCTCAACCCTCATTCTCAAACACGCCAGCCCTTACGCAGCTAGCAAACCCGAGTTTTCGATCCCCGTCTCACGACAGGTACGTAAAAGATTCAAAGCGACTCCACCTTTCGACCTTCAACTGAACCACTCACGTGTCGGACCACCATTCCAGGATTTCGAAGTGGACGCCCTGCGTCGCGTACGCGCTCATTTTTCGCCCGACGCACCCGTCACCGTCCCAATGGTGCACCACTTTGACGGCGCTCATCACGCGATCGTGATGGACGACGCGGGCCCGCGGGCGCTGCCGCTCAAAGCGGCGCTCCTCGCGGGACGCATCTCGCCCTCGCGCGGCGGGGCGCTCGGAAAAGCGCTCGGTGAATTCTTGCGTGAGCTGCATGCGCGCGGGAGGGACGACGAGAGCGTGGGGGGCTTGCGCGAGACGTTTGGAGGGAACGTGCTCGGAAGGGAGTTGTCCGTTTATGCGACGTATGGCAGGCTTGGGTCGACGCTGCGTGCGCTGGACCGGGACCGGGACGGTGGTGGTGGTGGTGATGGGGAGAGCGAGAATGGAGTGAGGGCGTTGTTCCGTTCGGTGTTGGGTGATGAGCCGCTTGGCGTGTCGGATGATACGCTGCGCGTGGTTGAGGCGCTAGCCGAGCGGCGCGCAGCGCAGATCCTGGAGCCGACGGTGGGCGGGACGGACGCGACATTCGTCATGGGCGACTTTTGGCCGGGAAACATTCTAGTCGTCGGAGAGGAAGAGGAAGAGGGCGATAACGATAACGATGGCCAGAGACGGGGCCAGCAGCAGCAGCCTTGTTTCGTCGTCGACTGGGAACTCGCCAAGGCGGGCCTGGCCGGACTCGACGTGGGCCAGTTTTGCGCCGAGCTGGCGACGCTGCGACGTCTGCGTCCCGGCGACGACGGGCGCGCGGAAGCGGCCGCCGGAGAGACCTTGGCGAGCTTCTTGCGGGCGTATTTTGCAGGGGGTGTCGGTGTCGGGCCTCAGGCGGAGGAGACGCGGAGGGTGGCCGTGGGGCATTTCGGCGCGCATATCGTCG
>Ga0307510_10010728_pt1 | contig 10896 bp, 6 predicted proteins | sample 12_EM_MG_FD_207224 | JGI IMG/M metagenome (GOLD analysis project Ga0307510, IMG submission 207224) | Populus trichocarpa ectomycorrhiza microbial communities from riparian zone in the Pacific Northwest, United States - 12_EM | ecosystem: Host-associated > Plants > Roots > Unclassified | place... | reverse complement strand
AAAAATGTTGAAATTTTTTTATTTTTTTCTTTGTTTTAAATTAATATTTTTTTGGTGTTTTCAGATCATTTTGATGTGCTAATGTCAAAAATAATTTTTAAAAAATAAAAAAAATATTATTTTGATACATTATTTTTTAAAAAATACTTTAAAAAACAACCACAACCACATTTTCAAACTTCAAATTAGGGTTAACTTAAACCATTATGCAGCTATTATATCTACCAATCTATTAAGCGTTCGAGTCTGCATTTGGGAGACTCAAACAGCTATGCCTAGATAGTAGATATGGTAGAGGTGGCCATGTTAGCCCCTCCATTTTCACACGCTATATGCTTGGCCGTCTCTCTTCCTTGCTAGTTAAAAAAACAAAGTCATTGGGCCTTCGATCGATAAAAAGAGTGATGTTATTTCCATCTATGGTTTATATCCCACTCTATGATTCATTTTTACTACTTATTACGTAGAACATGGTATCCCTCATTTCTATTTGTTTTATTGTAAATAACATATTATGACTTTGTTTTAGGTAAGTTTTCTTCATCTTTTCTATTTGTTTTATTGTTTAATTTTAGTTTTATTCCTTTACAATTAGTTATTGAAAATGTTAGGATTTATAATAATTTAAGAGTTTGTTGAATTAATATGTGTATGAGTAATATTATATGCATATGGATATGAATTGAAATGAGTTTTAATGAATTGATAAGTATTTTACTATGAATTTCATATTGAAACTGGATGGCGATGAACTTACTAGTGATTAAAAATGAAGTATAGGACAACTCAAAAAATTAAGGACACGATAGAGAAATAAAAAAAATATTTAACATTTATGTTTAACCCACCTGTAGAAAACAATAAGTCAACAATAACAACAACAATTTGTCATGACAATCGTTTTAAGTTATGATTTTAGCTACTCTCTATCATATGTCAGCATAAAATTGTTGTCAAGAACTTCACTAGTCCTTGGAAGATTTAGAAAACACAAGCATTGAACACACCCTAAACTAAAAATAGATGAATAACAGTTTGATTGTATATATTAAGAAATATATCTTTAATGAGATTGATAATAAAGTTATTATGAAGCGGTTTTAAAATATAAAACTCGAAAAGAACAATTATAATATAATTTTTTTTATTTTGAAAGTATTTTTAAATTAATTTTGTTTGATATGAGTTAGTACATATATTTCAAAATGATTTCTTAATATAATGCATATATACATAATATATAATATCAAATATTTGTTAATAATTTGCCTCATTATTTAAAAATTCCTAGCTCCGCTACTAGTATGTAGTGCATTAATTGAATAGCCCAAGACCCGATAAAAGTCTCAAAGAAAACATAAATTTGGAATAGTTAAAGTTTGTTCCACATAACTTATAAACATTTATTAGCTTTTTTTACGAACATATTGTGATAAAAATAATTTATATACGTTAAAACTGTATTTTGTAAAAAAAAAAAAACCCTTGTTTATATTTTTAAAGAGCGAACAGCCTGTTTGGGAGTGTGGTTGCGGTTGCTTTTCAAAGAACTTTTTTCGTGCCGAAATGCATCAAAATGATGTTTTTTTATTTTAAAAAAATTATTTTTGAGATCAGTACATCAAAACGATTCAAAACATATAAAAAATTAAAATTTTACAAAAACAAAATTAAATTTTTTGAAAACGCGATTTGCACCGCGTTATTAAATAAGTTAGAACTCAACATATGAAATGTTTAACTTCTTTATTAAATCAAAACTTACAAGTTCAAAAGGTTCATTCTATTTTTAATCTTACATTTTAACAATTAGAATTTCAATTCTTTGAAGTTTCCCATCTTAATTTGGTATTCTTTGTTCTATCTATTTTATTTTTTTTAAGAGCTGCGTGCCCTCAATTTCACTGGCAGGCTCCCATGGTTTTCAGTTTTTACATCAAACACACACACACACAAACAAAATCTTGACCTATATACTAAAATATATATCATAACCAAAAGAATTATATATAGCCTGGTCCATTGAGCAGACAAGATAGAGCCAGATAGAGTGTGCCAAAAAGCCATCACTTGCAGCCTTCCTGCTCAAACAGGTCATCATTCCCTGCAACAAGATCTAGCACCCACCAAGAACGAAGGGGATCATTTAGTGAATTAAAGTTCTAAGCATCATTGTTGCCTACATAAAGGGATCTGTCTCTTGCTTCTCATCAACAAAGTAGGGCTCTATTAACAAATATTTAAAGAGGACGTATGTTGAGCAAAAGCAAAGCATAAGGACAACAGTTTATTATTATTATTATTATTGAAGAAGCTGAGAATTGGTTGATAATGGAAGTTTGGGACCACCAATTATATACATGCATGCCCACAAATACAAATTGCAGTATGGGGCTGTTGTCCTACAAATCTAGCCTCGCCCTAACAACTACATACACTATCCTATAGTGCCCTAAGAACCGCAACAAACCCTAGTACCCTATTGTCTGGCTTCGCCACGCCATGGATTAGAAGGAAAGCCCTTAACGTGTTTAATCATTGCTTTACCCCTTTCTCCCCCTCTCCCACGCAGGGTAGATTGACGACATCTGCTTAATTCTCTTTCAAGATACCTCCAATAAAGAAACAGCCAGGGGCTACACAGCTGAGCAAAGTTTCTAGACGTGGCAGAGGTCCGGTAACAAAGAAACAAAATCGGACTACACTGGCGCTCTATATTCATAGTGGCAGAGCCAGATTGTAGGGTGACCAAGTTGGAGATGTCACAAAGGTTGGTATCCCTCTCTACTCTTTATGAATTGGCTTGAAGCGTACGGGATTAGTGGTATATTTAACATGCACCAAATGCTTGCTCGCATGAATTGTCAGAGCTGATGGATTTTTTAACTGAGGGAATATGAATGAATCAAGTTAGGCAAACAGGTTTTTCTTTTTCTTTCTTTCTGCTACAAAGGAAAAATGAGAACCCGAGAAAAGTGGAAGGTCCTGAGATGAAGAAATGGATAAAATGAGGTGATTCTCATGATCAACATCTACACTGTTCGTGAAGGGCTTTCGGAAAATGATTCTCAAATCCCATGTTGATTGGTTAACTTCATTAGTCATGATATTGGACTCATTTGAGAGCGATTTTTACTTGTAGGAATGTGAAAGAAATAGCTACGATGATCTCGAAAAAAAAATCTGCAAAAGGAACTCCAATGTGACTAAAAGCGGGGAAACCAAAGACTAGCTTTGAAGAATAGCAGGCACAAATCATACAAAAGGGAGATTCTCGAAGAAATCCCAACAATGGGGAGCAGACACCAGTAACAAAAAATTGATTGAACTACGCATATAAATGGAACATCCACAAATCATGACGAATCCAGGTGAAAAAAGTACTAGGCAACTTATCATAACTTTAAATTTGTAGCTTAAAACTACCTAGTGTCCTATCCTTGCAAATTTACATCTTTCATGAACATGTATGTGATCCATGCACTTCGATCTAAAATGTGGTTTTCTCATGGGGAAGCTTGATGGGCTGGAAAATATTATACTACTGAAGTACCATTGCAGCATATTAAAAACTCAAACTTCCAAGGAGCACATAAAAATTCTGCATATAAAAAAACAGCTACTATGTGGACGATTCATTACACTATGAAAATAAATCTAGGATATTGAGCTCCTAAAGAATCTAATGCACTGAAATGATCCATCATTGCTAGTATTTCCCCTACTTTTGTGGCCCCAGTTAACTACCATACTATTAAGCTGCAGTCTGGTTATTCAAATGCAGATTACATCAAATCTCTAGCTTCATAAACCTCAATGTGCTCTAAAACGAACTCTCAAGCTAACATATTCTCCTAGCTTTCTTTATATTGCACAAATTACACAGCTAAAACACCCACGGCATTGTAAATCTGATGTTGATTGCAATGAATTTGCAAGGGATGAATAATAGAAAATAAATATAACACCTGTTATGATATTGTATATACAGACTTGTATCAAGTTTATGTCATAACTTTTAACATTTTCTTTTGTTGTTTCTTTCTCTCTCCTCTTAGATGATTTTCATGTGACATCCCATGCACTTGAATATGATGTCTATATATATCTAAGCTATACATACTCTAACAGGCTTCTTCAATTAACAAATTTTTTTGCTCTCGTAAATTTAAAGCTGTGCAATCAAGGCATTTTTCTTGTTGGAACTCGTTGAAGTTTTGACACTACATGTATGATCATGTCTTTTGTACCATGCAGGACAAACTTCTAATAAGAACAACTTCACTGAAACAACAAAAATCCAGAACCCATAAATGAAGGCAACAATAAATCTCTTAGCAGGTAAGCTCAATCCTGCTATAATAGAACACATTCCAACTCCTTCCCATCAGTCTCCCCTAATTGATGCAAGAGATATTGTCATTCATACAACACAATTTCTCTGATGCAAGAGAATATTGCCATATCAAGTAGAACCTTGATGAAATGAAAACAAAGTTTGTTGAACATTAAGACATTGCACTTACGTAAGATGAGAACTTATTTTCTAGCATGTGATTTACAAGTGCAAGTAGATACAATTCTTTTGTTCTAGCTGACTTTATCATTACACTGTTCTTATTTAAATGATTTTTGTTCAAACGGAATTCAGCAAAACAAACTGTAAGTCAATGACAAATAGTATTGTATAACTCAAACCCATTTCCTTCTACAACATATTCAGCATTTGTCATTGCAAAGGTGTTTCTGAAATGTTCCCGTAGAAAGTATGTTCTATAGGCAATCTAATTTCAAATTTATGTTTAGACGGTTTAGAACCAACTGGAAGTTCATTTCCAATTACAATTTCTAGTCAAATGACATTTAAGCCACCATAACTTTCCAACCAAGGAAAACTAATCCTCCAAAGGGTCTTATTTGGTATAAAATTCCTCAAATAGCTAGTATACAAAGTATAACAGCAGAGTTGTACTTTTATCATTTAAAATTGCACACTAGCCTTGGCCTTTTGCATAATTATTTGATGGACAAAAATGTAAGATTTGATTAGAAAGATTGGGAAGGTGACTATGCCTTTGCTGTGGAAGGTGACTATGCCTTTGCTTCAAAATGAAACATAAATATAGATAAATAAATGGTTTAGCATTATTTCAAACTAAAAGGGATTGTATTAAAAATAATATCCACCGGTGCTCTTATGTTGTTTTAAAGCGTGTGGTTTACATTTGATCTTCAATTGATGTCGCTCAAGCTACTGCATTGTGCGAGAGCTACATTTAGTAGCAATAATGCAGAAAGCATGTGGCTAGTCTAATTATGTGTCAGCACTAAATGAAAACAAACTGTGGATCACCTAAAATGGTACTGTACAGGTAATGAAAAGAAGAAATCATTTTCAAGAAACAAGACTTTATTGGGAAGAGAGAAATCCTAACTGTAGAGGCAAGCAAATATGTAGTGATAATGAAGAGGAGAGACCATGTCATGGGTCAGAAAGCTTCTCAACCTCCGAGTTTTCCTCACAAAATCCTTTTTTTTAAAACATAATCAAGATTTCAATGAGAAAGTCTTATAACATGCAAGAATCTCTAAATATAATAATATATATAGTTTCTTGCAGGGGCATTAAACAAGAGCAGTAGACAAGAAATATTTCCAATTTTATCATCAAAGTCACATCTATTAACGTCCATTCTAATTAATTAAAGAATTTATTTGTATAATTATATCAAACGAGCAAGTATTTCAACATAGAGAGAGTAAGAAGGAAGAGAGAAAACCACTACACATTTTTCTTTTCTTTACCTTTTGAACTTGAATGTTTTGCTTATTCATGCATGGCTGGCAACGCCCATACCGCGTCAAGAAAATAGAAAAAAAATAGAAAGAATGAAATTGGTTTGGTCTTTCTGTTCGGTCCAAACAAAGACGAAACCCAATTTTCGATTCAATTTCAAACCGGCAAACTTACGGGTAAACAGGGAAAAAGTCAAGTTCAAGTCCAAAACTAACGTAATGGAATCAAACCCAGATGACAAAACATAATATATAACACAAACAAACAAGAAAACAAGAAACATGCCATCACTACATTAATACACTGCCTCTTTACTTGCTTTCCTTTCTTGTCCTAACACGAGAAAGAAACTTTAGATATCTTCCGCATAAAAGAAAGGAAGAATGTGAGAGAGAGAAAAAGAAGAAGAATAATAACTTAGCATTGAAATTTGCACAAAAACAAGAACATGTTAAGCATTGCCTCTCATCAGTCCTCATTCTTCCTTTTTTCTTTTTTTCCTTAACTCCTACTTGAATGGATGTGTCAAATTTACTTCTCTTCTTACTACATTTTATCATCATCAAATATTTTTTTTGGCCAAAAGTACATGGAAAAAAAGAGCTCGCTAATATAAAAGAGAGAGACGTTGTGTGTTTTCATGATCTTGGATTCGGAAAGAATTGCGTACCAGCCATGAAAGTGTTAAGTGGGGCGGGATATAAAGAGGAAGGATCAAGAAATGAAGCTGTAGTAGACGCCACCGTTACACCACCACCACCACCAGTAGCTGAAATTGTGGCAGATGTTGTGGCTGTGCCAGCTGCGATTAAATTGAGTGGCTGTACTCCACCACCACCACCAGAAGATGTCTCACCAGGTGCCAAGTAGTTGCTTTCAGGGCCACGATCATAAAGAACTCCTTTAAACACATGCCCTCCAATGTTTACGGCAGTTTGATAAGCTAACATCTCCTCGCTTTCATCAATGCCACTCACTCTAACACAACGAAATAATGCCGGAGAGCTCACTTCTGCTGGGAAATTCCCAAGTTCTAACCCTAAACCAAAGAAAGCCACAAAGAACCCATTAAAATAGATTACATTAGATTTTGATTAAATTAGTACTGAGATAAAAAAAAAAATGGGATTTTTATAAAATTATATTTTATGTATATGAAATGGCACGCAAAAGCAAGAAAGAACAAACACATGCTCATATATATTATATACGCAGATATCAATCAACACACAGAAAGAGGAAAAATAGTTTCTTCCCTGTGAATCTACTCGTCAGGATTACTTACTAACAGTATTCATACAAGGAAAAGTTAAAAAACAGCTGATGGGGTTTATCATGGAGGCCCATTTTCATTACACAAGCAATCGATATGGCCTCTCTCTCTCTCAAGATTCTCTGTAAGGGCGTGTGTGCCTCTGAATTCTTCTAAAGAGTGAATCTTCAGAATTGTGAGTGACTCGTTTCACTTGAAAGACAGGAAGGGAAAGTAAAGGAAAAGAGACATTGCATAGACATAGTGTATATAGATATTGTCTTTACCTGACATGTTATTAGCCAAGTGAGTGCAAGCAAGAGAAGAAGGGCTTGGATTTTCTCTCTGTCGTTTAGGATTCTCTCCGCGAATTTGCAGTTGTTGCTGTTGCTGCTGCTGGAAAATAGTTAATTGATGCTGTCTTTCACGGCGTTTAGAGGCAGGAACCCAAGTGCTTTTCACATGGGTTTGACACTCAAATCCTCTACTCTTACAACAAGTCCTACACCTCATGTGTACACAATCTTTCTTTGCTTGGTTGCCACAATCTTGGCAACTTATGCTACCTCCTACTCCAGAACCAACAGGCCTCATCATCATGAAAGCTGCTGCTGCTGCTGATCTTGATGAGGATTCATCAGAGATGTTGATTGAAGCTCTACTGGGTCCTACACCTAAACCAACAGCTGACGAGTAGAGATCTTGCTGTGGATTTTGGTGTCTTTGGTGAAGAAGTTCTTGGTGGTGGTGGTGTTGCTGCCATAGCTCAAAACCTTTGTAAGAATTGTCTTCACTTCTGTAGCAAAACCAGTTTTCTTGTGGAATTTCATTTGGTGGGTTGCTGTTGTTATTGTTCTGTTGTTGTTCTTGGTTATTACCACTACTACTACTATCTCTTCCTAGTGAGAACAAGCCAGCCATTTCTCCTCCTCTAATCCTGACCCTGAACTCAATTGTGAGAGAAAATCCATAATCAAGAAAACCCCACTCTATTTCTTTGTCTTTAGCTTACATCCCAGCAAACATCAAAAGGGCACTACTTGAATTCTCCAGAATTTTGGGTTTTGAATTGAGAGGGGGAGAGAGAGAGAGAGGGAGAGAGGTGCCAAAGAGTGTAAGAGTGGTCGTAGTACTCGATCTTTGAATTCTTGTTCCTTGTTTTCTTGTGTCCTGTGTATGTGAAAAATGTCTCTCTTTCCTCTCTCTCTCTCTCTTCCTCACATACTCACTTACTCTAGCTATCTTGTTTCTCTAAATAACTGTGTCAACAAGCAGTAAGTAGTTTCTTGATTAGTTTTGGCTTTTGTTGGATTTGTTTTGGCACTTTTTTGGTTGAAGGGGGTGTAAGAGAAAAAAAAGAAAGCGTTAATCGCGCCTTCAATTCCTTTTCTTGATCATTTAATTTTACGACACAGAATTACAGCTGATGCTGCCTCTGCAAACGCCGTCATGCTCTCTCTCTCTCTCTCTCTCTCTCCTAGCCCAATTTAACTCTCTCACTGCCCACCTCTCTGATGTTCCCTCTTTAGCTTTCGCTGAACAGTGCTTCTCTTGTTCTTGTTTTATTTTTTGTGCGTCTCTAAAACTAAACGAACTGATCAGTCTCTTCAGTGTCCCTCCCTCTCTCTCTCTCTCAAAATGGCATGATCAATCCTCGTGTTAATCCAACGGTTAAAGTTATGACACGTGTCAGCCAGCGGCTTTTGCATCTTTCGCCCTTTGTACCGGAAAACCCGCTACTTTTTTTCCCTTTATTTTATTGGTTAATTTTTATTATCTCCTATTTTTTCACTAATTACCCTAATTATAATTGATTTCATCCCTTTCTGGCGTCTATTCACCTTTCCCCTTAATTTATGTCCATATGTACAATATCCATAATAAAGTCTTAAATTACTTGAAGGTTTAGCTGTAAAGCATAATAATATATATTCTCTAGTCCATTGTTCCATGCAAGTGTGTCTTGTTGAGGGCAAGCTTGTAAGTTGATGTTCTTCTCTTCTGTTGTAAAACGAAGACCATGTCATCTTCTTCTTCTTCTTCTTCTTTTATTATTAAGTTATTCTTGACTAGGATCTTGTACAATCCACCCACTCTGAAAATGACGTGCGCATGAAATCCTGATAAAAACACAAAACAACTTAATTATAATCTCAGCCACCACTTGAAGAGGATAAGACCATGCAATTATCCATAGCAAAGGAGCGGTGTTGTTCCTGATCAGTTTGTTGATGCAGAGAGATTTGGGCAGTGAAAAAAAGAGCAGCAGCAGCAGCAGCAGCAGCAGCAGCAGCATTCATGAATTCTGAGAAACAATAATCATGTGTTGCATGTCTTGTGGCTGTAGTCCAGGGGGACACAGCGCCACCTACTCGTACCTTTTCAATTTTCTTTTCTGATTTGATTCAATGCCAAGTATATTAAAAGATATCATGCCTATAAAACTACCATATGGTATCAACAAGTTCGATTTTTGGACCTTGTTGTTTTGTAGGGTTTCTTAAATAATGTGCACTTGCTAAGGTACTAAAGAACAAATGGGAGTTGACTAACTCCTTCAAGGACCCCTCCTGTCTTCTCATGTCCATGTATGGCAGCACTCTCTGTTGGGAAAAAGTTTGTGGCGGATACGCATCATTCTCAACAATGGATTTCCTCGACTAAAATTACACCACTTCATGATCTCTCCTATCATATAACAATCAAATTTGAGTAATTATAACTTCGAGATTTGGCATCGATGTTTTCAGATTATTATTAAACGGATTTATTATGTTTTAAATAGTATATATTAAATCAAGATTAAAAAAATGTATTTTTAATTTTTCTTTTAAAAAAATTAACAAGAAAAATAAAACATATATAAATCAAATTAATATATATTTTTAATCATTTTAGATAATACATTCAAGTAGTATCCCTACGTAGTTAGCGCACGTGTCTTGATCTAAAGATTATGAGTTTGAAGTAACAATATTAGTTTTTTTTAGACAAATAAGATGTTGTTTATAAATTTTTTTTTTTAAAAAAATAAAGTGCGTGTGTATTTTTCAAGCCCACGTGTTTTTGCTTTGTTGTAACACAGCCATAACTCTTTTTTTTTTCTTTTTTTTTTCCTAAGGGGAGAGTACTGGTGTTTGGCCTTTTTATCTTTTGGTTTTTTTTCCCAATTATTTCTTTTATTGTGGGGGGTTTTTATTAAATTTTGTCTTCAAGTATTAGGTTAATAGTATATTGTTTTTATCATGTAAAAAAATATAAAAATAGATTAATTTAATCAAGTGAAGTTCGTAACTTGGGTAGTAAGTTTAACAATTTAACTAAAGTTAACTTGACCTGTTTTTTTCTATTTCATGTGATTTTTTTCTTTAAATTTATCTAGTCGACAAGATCACATCGAGAAAATTTTTACACGATTTAATTTAAAATCCAAGCTAAGTAAGGAATTAGATTAAGAGTTTTTAAGTTTGAACTATTATACCAAGTTTAATGATATAAAAAAATATTTTTAATAATCTAGATATTATTTTTTTATACTAAAAACAAATTTGGTCCAAACTGTAATGAGAGCATAGGAATAACTAGTTTCAATCTATTCAAAAATACATTTTAACAACAAATAAAAAAAATTAAAAATGAGTAATCATCACATTCTATGTATCACCCATACAGCACAAGAGCAAGCAACATGCTCCATCTTAGGACATAAAAAGGAATATATATATAGGAGGTTTGATCATAATATTAATCCTAACTGGTAATTAACTAATGGTAGATGGTCGGAAATCAAAGAGAAGCGGATTTAAGGACTCTCTTAATCCATGAAAAGGAAACTTGAGAAAATTGA
>Ga0307510_10010727_pt1 | contig 10896 bp, 10 predicted proteins | sample 12_EM_MG_FD_207224 | JGI IMG/M metagenome (GOLD analysis project Ga0307510, IMG submission 207224) | Populus trichocarpa ectomycorrhiza microbial communities from riparian zone in the Pacific Northwest, United States - 12_EM | ecosystem: Host-associated > Plants > Roots > Unclassified | place... | reverse complement strand
CGAGTATGGAATTTATGGTCAGGGTCCGGACAGCCGATTTGAACAGTCTAGGTGCATACACCCCAGGTAGCAACATGAAGTGATGTAGACCGGTGACAGTCAAGAAACGCGGTGTGCGTCAAGACAAACCGTCTCCAGATTCGTATCATCCAAAGCCTCTAGGCCAAAAAAAAAAAGGGATGCGGGATGCTAAAGGCCTGTCACTACAGTAGAGCTCGAGCATGTGTTATCGCAACCATTCACACGAGATTATGCCCGAGAAGTGCGAATGTCCCGAAGAGGTCTCAAGGAACGCCGATTGATCGATCGATGAAAACCTTGTACAGCACCAGCTAGACACATAGAGAGCAAAGGGACGATACTGAGAGCTCTATAGTTGAGTGTTTTGGTCAGTTGATGATCTTGATCTGAATGGAGACACAGAACCAACACGTAAACACGTGGTTCCTTTTTTTGGCCCTCAAGCCAGGGACCCCGGTATACGTTTGATGGGACCTGGCTACTTCACGCGCGACTGACACTCGCTTCGCTGTTGTCCTCGACGGCTTCCAAAGACCGTCCACCTTCCATGAACTCGCGCTTGGATTCCACTTGATACAGACTCGACTATTTTTCACCGACATTTGTCTGTCTGGCGCGAATCTTTCTCGGACGAAGTAACGACTCAGCACAGGACCCGATTTCTCTCTCTTTCGTCCTTTGTCTATAAGCCCCGAACGTCGACACTACGATGAGCCAGGCCTCCACTGCTCCAAAGACAGAGCCAGAAGCTACTACGGCTACCACGCCGGTACCCTCAGCAACTCAGACGCCTACGACTTCGTATACTCCAACCGCTTGGGCATCGAATCGTTCGTATCAGCCGCACCTCTCCATTGGGTTGTGTGTGTGAATCTCACGCGGCCCCCACACCAATCTCATCAGAAATCCCCATCGATCCCGTCTTGCAGCAACAGTCTGCACATGCCACGTAGGTTGGACGCATTCGTCACTCTCCCCTGTCTTTCTCACTCGTTCGTAGGACGCAGTATTACACCCAATTCCAGCATTCACATTACCCACAGGCGTCATATGGCCACTATCAACCCTACATCCCACCCGCGCAAACCGCACCAACCCAGACGCCTGGGCCAGTTACGGCTGCGGTACAGCGTCAGCCCGCGCTCGAGACAAGTCAAGTCGACACGACTGATGTTGCCACCCTCAATGACGCGTTAGGAAGTGCTGGAGTTGATCTGAGGGTCCGTGCGCCCACCCACCTCGTCCATCGTTCTCTCACGCTCACGTCCTCCTGTCAATAATTCACAGGCAGAAGAAGAATCGTTGCAGCGTGGCACGGATCAACACCAGACGTATCGTCCATATGAAGATCGCTCGCGAAAGCAGCCCGCGACTCCTAACTTTGATACGCGCTTCTTGGGGCCGACAATGCGCGCAATAGGGACGAAGCACAAAGTCTCCAAAGTCCCGGAGGACTCGGTCAATTACGTTGCGCTGGCGTTACGAGCACGACTGCACGACCTCCTCGTCGCGATGGCCGCTGCCAGTGCGCATCGCGCCGAGGCGCAGTTCGACCGCACGCCGTCATCGTATGTAGACGGAACCCCCATGTGGCGGGTATCCGTACGACGGGACGTCGCGAAGCAGATCGCGGCCCTCGAGCGCGCCGAGCGCGAAGATGAGATGCGTATCCGGCGCGAGCGCAAGGAGCTTGCGGCTGCACAAGCTGCCGCGCTCGCCGCGCACGCGCCTGGGACCGCAAGCGGAGAGGCGGAAGAGGGTGAAAGCGGGCCGAAGAAGAAAAAGAAAAAGGCGGACGGGCCCGGGGTGACTGCGAAGAACATGTCCGAGGACGTACGTAAGAAGATGTCGAACGCGGTCGCGAGCCACGCCGCGGGTCTCAGCACGGGCAAGTACGCGTGGATGAATGCGTCCAATGCTACGCCCACGCCGCCCCCGAAGCCGAAACCGGTCGCCAGTCCGAGCCCTGCGACGACGACCGCACCCGCGGCGACGATGGCGACGACGACTGCCACGAGTACCACATCGATGGGAAGCTCTTGGGCGCGGCCTTACGTGTCTACGTCTGGCAAGGCGGCAAGTGCAACAAAAGAGGAAGACGACACGCGGCGCGTGGTCACGTTGCGCGACGCCCTGTTCGTGGTCGAGAAGGAACGGGGCCACGGTGCCGGGCGCGGTGCCGCACACGGGTGGGTCCGATGACGAGTGCCACACCGTTACTGTACGGCTCTCCTTCTCCCGGGCCCCCAGCTGTGTTTTGTTTTACCCCCCCCCCTTCCAACGTCTTGCCCCGCTGCTGTGTTATGTTTACACATCTTGGTGTGATCGATCGCCTTGTTTTTCTCTGCCTTATTCATTCCTGCATCTCTGTATTCCTCCGTAACACCGTTATTGCCGTGAACTTTTGCACTGGCCAACCCACACGCACACCCGCCTAAGCGCATCGGCCCTTCGCGCATTCCATCCGAATTCGGGGAGAGTGTGAGGGCAAGGGCGATGAACTTTATGATATCGTAACATAAGCAATACTTCCGCTTTTGTTGGGGTAACAAAAACGAAATGAATTAAACGGGGTGCTTGCCCGCCTGCAGCAAACTCTGAGCTTTGCGTGTTGAGGTCGCGTGGTGCGTTTCGGGTTTGGGGGAGTTACCCGAGCCGGAGGGGGCTTCTGAGGAGTTTTCGAACTTGCGGACGTTGAGCGCGTTCCATCCTTGGCTTAGTTCCCGTCACATGAACATGCCGTAAAGGGGCATGCCTCGAGGCGAGGTGTCCCGTGCCTGCCCGGTTTGCTGTTTCTGTAGCCCCTAGCCCTAAACCATCCATCTGTGCTGTGCTTGTACGGTACAGTGCAGCACACGTCTCTTTTCGGTCTTTAATTCTATCGACCCGGCGATTCTGCAGTTTGACGGAGAGAAGACGCGCGAGAGAGAAAGTCAGGAGATTCGTCCACCGTACTTCTATCTAGAACACTGGCTGCTGGCCGCACCGCCGCACTGCCTGTCCCTGTCAGTGTCAAGCGGAGGTGTCAAAGTCCAACCAAAGCCAAGAGAACAAACCTACAGTATGGTGACTAGTTTGGATCTTACCGAGCCAAAGCAACCAAAATGCCCAATGGCCTGTCCTGTGCAGATCCCTTCGCCACTTTCCCACCGTGGAGTGCGGAACCAGTGCAGAATTATTTTTTTCTCTTGGGTTTTCTTGTGCTATGTTGTGATGGATGGGAATGCGGAAAACCGACAAGACCAAAATCCAATAGGTGTGAAACGGGCAGCAGGTTCTAGAATGACTCATGGCACGGGTGCGTACAGTGACTCGCGCGTTGTATTTCGTGTCGGTCGGAGGGGACGGATGGAGGACGTCATTTTGATCGGGTGATGATGAAGCAACAGATCAACTGTACAACTGATACTACAGCAGCACCTGTCGTTTTGACAAACGGACTGCGCCTTTAACTGTACGTATTTCTATGGATCCGTGCTGAACCTTGAAATCTGATTGGCCAACTGTCACTCCACGTCAGAAACCGAATTGGAAAAAATGGTGAAATCCAGACATCGTTATGCCATCAGAGATGATCGATGATCCGTCCTCCCCTCACTCTCTTTCCTTCCCTTATCCCATTTGACTTGACGGGGCGCGAGAAAAGTTAAAGCAGATTGTACTTGTAAGCGACAGATTTCCACACACACAAAAAATCGACGTTTTCTAATGGCTCAGTACTGTAATTATTATGCACAATAGTAGGACTGGTGGAATGATGACGATAGTGATCTTGATCTCGCTTTGTTCTCACATCGAGTTGACTGATTCGCGAAACAATTCGCGAAACAAACGCCTTCAAGTTGGGCTCCTGCCCTTTATCTGGCCCGATCATATATTCGATTCGACAGATAACGTTTGCGTCCGAGTCCGAGAAGAAGCAGGCAGAAGCAGGCCCGACCCCGGCCGACCCGAGCTGACCCACTCTCTCGCAAAGAAGGTGGAAACGTGGAGACGGAGACGGTTAAGGTAGTGAAGCGTCGGCCGATCTGGACGCCGTATATATGTTCCGCTTCTGTCCTTCCTTCAGGTCGGCCGAGTGGTAACCTCGACACCAGCGTCCAAACTCATGTGAGGGACCGAATCACTTACCATAAGCAGTCCTTTTGTTTCGGATCAAGAACGTGGTAATAGGCTATTCACTCAATTTTACAGCATGGACGGAACAACAACGTGGCTCGTCTATATCACAATCCACCACGCACAAGTGGGACGCATAACGTACACAAGGTAGTCTAGTTACATTTAGGACAGAACGACGCTAGATGTAACACCTGCAAACAACCTCGTACAAGAAAAAAATACAAGGACGAAGTAAAAAGTCAGGGGGGGTTAAGAAATACAAATTAATAAGTTGACGTAAACTACACAGGCCCCTCTCATAATATCGGCGGAAAATGATGGATAACAATGAGGTATCCTCGTGTAGGTCGCGAGTCAAGTGACAGGACGGACCCGCCTGTCAACGCCGCCCCGATGACTGACGCGATGGGCCTCTTGGCCTGCTCTTGGGTGAATGCGTGCTGCGTTGGCGAGTCGGCTCTGGCCGGGAAGACGTATGTCCGTTTCTAGAGTGATGACGTGCGCTCTTTGAGCCAGTGCTGCTCTTACGCTGGGCGGGGGCAGGGCGTTGGGCATGATGGGATTGGCTACCGTGGCGATGATGCTTAGAGCCGCTTGAAATATGGCGCTGAGGCATAGCAGCTGGTGCTGGAGCTGGAGCTGTCTGTCCGTTGCGACGGTTGCTGCCCCAGCGGAACAGAGAAAAAGGCCCGCTGTTCCCGCCAGCGGCCTCCGCCGCCTTGCGACGACGCCCGCGCCGAATAGCACGGGCCTCCTTCATCTCGCGGCGGCCCAGCTGTCGGGTTCTTTCGTTCCCGGCCAGAGTTCCACGCCACATACGCAGCCAACCATGGATAGTCGATGCCTTGCGACGACGACGCGAGCGATCCTCCTCCTATGAGATTATCGCGATGGGTGAGCGTGCGCCCCGCTATCAATCTAACCAGCCATCGGAACACGCACCGTGGTCCAGTCGATCTCAATCATGCTTTCTATCAGAAATGAAGAACAGTAGAGTGGGAATATGATGGTGAAATGGTGCGAGTATAGGTCCAAGGGTAGCTGTGATGGGAGTTTTTGAAGACCTGATAACTCCCACACATACACGCCGTGCTCGGTTACGCCTCGTGTTTGACTCGGAGATGGCCGAATCTCGCCGCTGACGTGGGGCAGCCCCAATCAACAACCCCAGTTGTGCTCATAGGTGCAGGGGGTACAAGCGTTAGGGTTGCCCTGTTTAGCGGGGGTGTGGAAGAGGCATGTCTGGGGGGTTGCGTGGACTCCACGCACAGAGACGCCATGAGCATTGGTGCGTGCATGGAGTGGGCATGCTGGTCGCCGGGGCAGTGTCGTTCCCCTGAATACAAGCACACACCGTCGCAAGAGTAGCAAGTTTGGTTTTCACCATATACGATAACACCACCGGACACCAGATGCGTCTTCAGCATGGTTCCCGTACAAAAGCACCTGAAGACCGCTTTCGATGCACTGCATGGAGAAACATTGAAACTGCCGCCATAATCGGAGTTGCTAAACGGAGAGGAACATTCAACGAAAAGCTATATCGATCGCAGGTGAGGGTTGGGGGGAAAGGAGGGAGGGCGGTCTGCGAAAGGAAGGAAGACGAGGAAGAGAAGCGCGAACGGAAAGGGAATGCACCGGTTTGCTTCACAGCCGCAGCCGACGAGTGACGGTCCGGGCATCACTTAAGTAAGCCGTCGCTATCCCCTGATTGGCGCACACGAAGTCGGTGCCGTAACATGAACACTGACTCTGAACTCTCACCCGTACTGGGCGGGCTGTGCAAAGCTTCGTCTAACACCGCATCTCTCCAATCTACACTTGACCCTATGGCGTACTGTTCGAAACATCCTGTCGTCGGTCTCAGAATAGCCGAGTGGGGAGGATCTCCGGACGAACGAGCGACCGTATCTATGACATTCAAATACCAGCCAGATGTCGCTTGTTTCGACAAGTCTCCAAGTTCCCTTGCAAACGATTCACGACACACACCTTACCACTCTCTTCACCTTCTCTTTCTATTTCCAAAATGGGATTCAAGAACGTCAGCGTCATCATTGATGGTAGACTCTTTTTGGGAAAGTCAGTAACTTCGTTCCCACCTCCCTTACCCGAGCGTTTCCCGGCCTGCCTCATGACTGACCCGTGCCTTCTTCCAATCCCCTTCCAGTCTCGTCTCGGCACAATCAACGCGTTCTTTGACAGAACGTCGCATCACGCATATCGTCTCCGTTTGTACCGAGCCCATCCCTGCCGAACACCCGCAGTCTGGTATAAGGCACCTCCGCGTCCCCGTTCAAGATCATCCCAACGAGGATCTTCTCATATGGATGCCGCTTGCCTGTCGTTTCATTGATGAAGCCCTTCGTTCTGGTGGTGTCGTCCTTGTTCATGGCGTACACGGTCTCTCGCGAGGAGCGACCATGATGGCAGCCTATTGTACGATTCCAGCTCTCTCACCTCCACTTCTGATCCCTTGACCCCGTCACCAGTAATGTGGTCTAGACGCGTCAAGGCAGGCGAGGCTATAGACATCGTCAGGCGCAGTAAGGATCGGCTCGTATCTGCCTCGACAGACTTCTAATCTGGCAACTTTGACAGCTCGTGAACAGATCTGGATCAACCAGAGCTTCCAGAGTCAGCTTTCGCTCTTCGAGTTGTGTCGTTACGCGCCATCCATGGAAGAAGGTATCTATGTGCGCTGGCGCCAGAGCCTCAACGGCCACCCATAAGTTAGACACCCAATTCATTCATTATTAGGTATGGGTGCACGAACGTACTCAGTGTTTCATTAACCCACGTTTTACGTAGACTCCATCACACTCACTGTGCGATCTCTCTTCATTCTCCACATATATTTATTTGCACGAGCATTGCTGTGTTGTTTCACTATCATGATTCACCAATTGCCATGGAACTGTACGCCACTGTCTCGTCACTCCCTACTGTAATCGCCGATCTTTCCTAGATATGCTATCCTTCTCTGATCTTACTATTTATTCGCGCGGGCGGCGTGGTCGATCTACATCTACTCTATCATACTTGAAATTTACTGTAGTGCTACACACGATTGCTAACTTTTGGACATACAGCCGTTCATTCCCCGTCAAACCAAATGACATTCGTTTCTCTCACTCACATCAGGATCTTGTGTACCACTGTTGGTTCGTGGCCGCCCTCGACACAGCAGTCATTAGGACCCGAGATGGTAACACAGCTACTTTCGACAACATGATGGTGAAAGGTGGGCGTCGTTTATTTTTCACGGAATCAAAATGGAGCATAGCATCTATTTATTGCAAGCGAAGCACACGTCTCTGCAGTGCAAAAAGGAAGATTGAACGCCGGCATTTCGGGGTTCACGTCCATTATGCGCGCGATCGATTGGGAGATTTAAGGCAACACACACTCGGAGGCACACCTGCCAGGGACGCCGGACATGCTTTCCTAACTGAGTTACGGCATGCCAGATCTAGATCGAGGCAGGCACGGTCCTTTCCGGGCCGCTCAACGTGGCAGTTGTGTTGTGCAACGCAACGCAAACGCATATAATCGTAATCGTCTGCTTCACGGGTAACAAAGTCATCCCGTGGCCGGAAGTGAAGCGTGTGGAAGCAAAGTAATTGACAAGAAGGATCAACGTGGACCGTCTTCCCTGCGTCTTATTACGTTAGACGGGGATCACCGATCTCATACATGGAGCCAGAGAAGACTGCTAAAGTTAGAATTAATTAATCAGGTCAATGGGCTCTACACCTCCGCGGCGTGGGAGAACTCCCGGTAAAGAGGATCCCATGAGCCGTTTGATGGACAGATAGACAAGAAGGGCACATGACACCTGAGTTCCTCATGCTTCCGAAACGCAGTAATGAGTGGCAACAAGCAATCAAGGGGCCACAGGGGCACGACACCGTCGACAACGCCGCCCAAGTGCTCTACCTTCTCGATACAGTACCGCTCTTTTGAATCTGGTTAAATCACGGGGGCCGCGTCTTAGTCTCAGATACATATTTGCGGAAGATGAAAGGCTTACAAAAAATAAAACCCATATCAGTCGGCCCAATTTTCAGACCCTCTCATGCCCAACGTTTGGCATCGAAGAACTCCGCGAATGTGTGACGTCGAGGAAATTGGTCCATCTCACCAAGATACGGATGCTGAGGGGCAATAGTTAGCTTAGGAAAACCAGGCGAATGGGTCCGGAGTTGGCCGAGTAGCGCTTACCGCAGGTCCCGAAAGCGAGGGGTTCATGGGATTCACCAAGATCTCTACCCTATTTGTCCCGCACGCTTCTCGCAAAGTCGGGTAATACTTGTCCGTCATGACGGCTTCCTCGACGGTCAGCGCGCGCAGATTACTAAGAGAGGGGACCGCCGCGGCGATAGCAGGGAGGACAGAGTCCGATATGAATGCGTGGACCTGGAGCCTGATGTGCATTAGGGTTTTCGGGAGTGTGGGAAGCGGGCTGCTCCAGAACGGCCCTGCGATGATGAACTCTTCCAGGTTTGTGAATAGGTCAGCTAGACCGAGGCCGGAAGCCGGTTGGCGCGTGAGCGTGAGAGAAGAGACATTCGGCCCATGGGCCGATAATGGCGCGCGTGCCCCTTCAGGGATCTCATACAGCTCAAGAACCCGCAATTCCGACCGATCGTGTGGTGAGATAGGGGGAAGGAACCACTCGATAACCGCTGCCAAGGAAGTGATAGGAAGTCGCAGCTCACGCAGCTCACGCAGCTCACGCAGACGTGTATCCGGCCGCCCTGGGAGTGGGAGGTCATAGTCCGTGCGCACGCGAAGAGCTCGGATCTTTGGCCAAAGACGGATGAGGTCATAGGCCAAAGGTGAGTCAGCATGCCTGTCATACTTGAGGTCTAATACCTGCATAGGTAATGCAAGGCTCGACAACCAATCCAAAATCGACGGCTCAAACGAACATCTCTCCTTCCGCGACCAGACGACGGACAGGCGCAGATGGCGTAGCCCGGGAGAGTGTGCGAGTAAAGTGAGGAAATCGGCGATCCGCACGCATTCTGGGCGTACACCAGGGATGGCCTCTTCGGTGAAAATGGGGAGGGTGGTTCCGAGTTCGTCGACGACGCGAATGGTGAGCGACTTGGTAAACGTAAGAAGGTAGGAGCGATGGATGAGTGCTGCTGGGCCCAGCGTGCCGGGGGTCCTCGAGACATGGATGCGACTGTTCTCGACTGTGAGGGAATGATACAGCAAACTCTGCGCAAAGGGCAGCCACGACTTGCAGACGACTGCACACGCGCTAAGAAGCTGCCGGTCCGCCCCCCGCGGCGGTAGTTCGCACGTCTCTCTCAATATCTTATCGACAATTTCGAGTGGCAGGGCGGGAACATTGCTAGGCGAGGCGGCGACCGTCTGGGGGTTGAGTATATCGCGTTCATGAGAAATGAGCTTAGTTAGTTGCCAGGGCTACATGCCACAAAAGCGTTGCATTACGAACCTTGATGTCAGCGCCTCTTCTTTTCACGTTGTTTTTCGACCTTCGCCAACGCAGGAGGGTGATCATTGAATGGGTGGGGAGTCCTTGGGTCTTCGTTGGATGTTCGGGATAATATTCGGGGGCAACGACCCATCGCGCTGGCTGAGACCTGACAACTGACCAGTGTCATTTGCTTGGTTACGTGCCATCGGCTTCCGAAATGTTCGTTTGCGGCAAGTCACTTTGATTTTGATAGACGCCGCACAAGATTGAAAGACCCCATACTGATTCTTCTATCACGTGAGTCGTGGGATCGGGGCGCCGCGAATGTGTCATGCTAACTGTTATCCTTTTCTTTTCGCATTTTTCGATCAGAGTTGTGACCAAGTCAGTGAACAAAGTAGGGGGGACTGGCTGTAGTCCGACCAATGGTTGCGACTTGTGTGATGCAATCATAACGATCCCTGCGATGATCAAACAGACAACTGGAAGAGGATTCGGGCGCAGTTGCTATGAAGACACCGCACTGTGGTAACCACTTCCTTGCCTGAGGGGGTTACTTCGTTTGGTCCCTTCATCTTTCCAGGTTGACAGGTATTTGTCATGGAATGTGACTCTGTGATGTGAAAGCCTAAAGTGGCATATCAGAATCAACGATATTCTATCTGAGTCAGTTCTGTGGGTTCTCTCCTAAACAGGACCTGTCCACCAAATGATGCGGTCAGTAGTGATCCTTGCTTCCATGCCCCGAGCACTGGTGAATGGGGAGGGCGGGCACCGCCCATCGGACTCGAAAATGCCCACGTACCTTTCATCGGCACTACACTGCAGTGGTGAGCAAAAAACGAAAAAAATTACTGGAAGCGGACAGAACGATGTTACAAAAGGGGAAAAGCACTAACATGGTGACCCTCGTCTTGAGACGCTCATCCATCGGAATTTTTCTTTTCTCAGGCTCATTAAAGTGGAGACCCGGCCCGTTATGAGCTGGACAAACTCAACCACCAGCCTCAGTGGGTAATTAAAGTTACACTAAACCTCCCGCTCCTCGTTCACTCAACTTACACTGGCATGCGCCGATGAGCGTTGAGCGCTCTCAGCACTGGACTCTGAATATACAGTTCTCGGGCTGGCGCCACAGCGCATGTCCGACTCAGACTTGCGGCAGTTCTAGCTGACCGTCCTATTAATTACTCCTTGGCGTTAGCTGAATCGCCATGTCTCGCCACTTGTCTAGTTGCACATTTACAGATTCTGGGACGCGCCGATCCCCATACAGGAGGCCCTCTTGTATGCAAACCCCG
>Ga0307510_10010726_pt1 | contig 10896 bp, 16 predicted proteins | sample 12_EM_MG_FD_207224 | JGI IMG/M metagenome (GOLD analysis project Ga0307510, IMG submission 207224) | Populus trichocarpa ectomycorrhiza microbial communities from riparian zone in the Pacific Northwest, United States - 12_EM | ecosystem: Host-associated > Plants > Roots > Unclassified | place... | reverse complement strand
GAGCGGCACCCGCACTTGGTGCATCGACTTGAACGCGGGTGGCGACCTGGCGTTCTTTACCGTGGAACGAGTCGATGGGACGTCGATCACCAACGTTGAAGTCCTGTCCTGCGGCAACGGTCAATATGGCGGATTAGGCAACGCGTTGTTCAGCAATGCTCAAAGTGTGCCCATGCGCACTAAAGCTATCAGCGGTCTGTTGGAATGTAAGCTCTAGATCAACCCTCCCCAAACTGTCAACTCTATTGACATCTGATCTCCCGTCGGCAGTCTCGGAGAAGACAAACAACCTGCAGCCCATTCTGCCGCATGCGCTGTCTGTAGCGCCGGATGGTCATGTGCTGCTTGCGCTCGAGACGCATGCACGCGCAGGACCTGGTGGAGGGGGCAGAGACCTGCTCACTTGGGGCACGAATTACGAATATCAAGTCGGCAACGGGAAGCGTTCCAGCATCGCGGTGCCAACCACACTGGAACCAGTCGACGGTGATCGGATCATGCTAGGAAAGCGCCGGGCCAAGTTAGTGCGGGACCCACAAGGGCGGGTTTGGAAGCGAGGTGTGGATGTCGAGCAGGTTGCGATTGGCGGTTACGGAATTAGTCTGCTTTATTGGAGGATCGCCTAATCTAGGCCCCTTTGCGCCTCTTTCCCCCTTCATCCTGATCCCCGCATTAATAAATAGGCTATGTCATCGTTAACAACCGTCGCCTTCTCCGCCCCCCCTCTCACTTCAGTCAGTAGACCATGTCCACCTCCCTGTCGTCGTCGCTGGACATGCTCTCGCTCTCGCACACCTCTAGCACAAGATGGGCGAGCGATTCAACCTCAGACGATGAAGCTGAAGACGAGATCGTCTGGTCCCTATCCTCTTCCGCCGTCCTCTCCTCTTCATCCAACTCGCCCCTATCTGAAACGGCAGATTTTGTGCTCATACCGCGTATCGAAACGAGCGCACCGAATGCACTAGCAACGGCAGCGACAACAGCAACGGCAACCAGCCAGGAAGCACCAGTGTCGCCGCCGTCCGAGTCGGCACTGACACTGACCCCTGATGGAATTGCACAGGACATGGCGGCGGTTCTCTCGCTGAGCACCGCGGCGAGGACGGCACACGCGTCGTCGTCGTCGTCGTCAACGTCGTCGGCTTCTTCGGGTAGCGTGTCCGCGGCCGTTGTCGCGCCGCCGACACGACAGCCGCGTCCTCTGCCGCCTTTGCCGCCACCACCACCGCCATCCGTTTCGTCTGCAGCGCCCGACGTCCCGAGTGCCAGTGCGCACGATGGTCTCACCTCCTCCTCTTCGTCTTCTTCCTCCTCTTCGTCTTCTTCCTCCAGCGTGTCAAAGTCAAAGTCAAAGTCGAAGTCAAAGTCGAAGTCGAAGTCGAAGAAGGGTCGTCGGGCGAAGAAGGGCACTTCCGAGTCTGCCTCTACTCCTGCGCGGGAGCGGCAAATGGGATTGGGCTTGCGCGCTGTCGTGGATGACTCGTCGACTGCTGCTGCTGCTGCTGCTGCCACCGCCACCGATGAGTACCACGAGGCGCAGAAATTCATGACCGAGTGAGTGCTATTCACCTTGCTTATTGTCTCGTTTGAAACTACGCATCATGCACTAACCGAACCCTTGATTCCATCTGTCACGCATCTTGCATCGTGCATCATCTCGTCTCATACCCACCCTTTTTTCCCAACCCTTGCTTTTCAATTATGTATCTCTTTTGACAACGTGCCGTGCCAATCCTTTGTTTTGGTTTTGTCTCGCCCAACGCGTGTGTTTTACCACCCTCCTCCCCTTCCAAATTGCCCAACAACCAACAACCAACCAAACAACCCTCCTTTTTTGTTTTCGTTTCCCCCGGGTTTTCGTGTCGCAGGTATCTCGCACATCCACCGCCACCAGGCAACAACGGCTCCGCGCTGCTGATGCTCCAAGCGCTCATCCTCGAGCTCGGCTGTCTGCCCAACGGAGGCGGCGCGGGTACTAGTAAGTTCTCCATCCCGGAGCTACCGGGCACGCTACGACAGGCAAAGTTGATGCTGAAGAGCCGCGCGTTCATCAACGTTCGGGACTACCTGGCCGTGCGGGACCAGGGGCAGGCCGCGCTGCGGAGCGTGATGCACCCCAGCCGGAAGAGCCTCGTGCGAGAGGTGCGTAAAGGGAAGCGGGTTCCTGTGCACGAGGTGAAGAAGGCCGGTCTCAAGGTCCTCTTGGTAAACACGCGCTTCTGAGAACTCTCTTGTTGCCATGTCTTGATTTTTTTTTTTCCCTTCCCGCCGAGAACCTTTGTATGTGCTTGTACTTGACAATATTTGGCGTTGTCGTCATTCTTTTTTTTTAATGGTCGCAATAGTTGATAAATTTTGTGACCATTGTCGGATCCTTCTAGGTTAATAACGGCCACTTTAAATCTAGTCAAATCCTGTTGATATTCACGTTAAGATTGGGTTGCAAGGAATGGTCCCGGATCAACCGTGACTCCGGGTGCGCGACTAGCACAGCACAGCTAGAGCCCATTATAGACGACAAGCATGCAAGTAATAAAGTAAGACGATGATGTGCGAACGATGATGTGGATATATAAATAAGTCCTTCTGTGGCTGCCGATTCAAAGACTAACTAGGTCTAGGCAGACTCAATGATATAGCCAAGACCGATGACGACTTCGTATATGCTTTGGATGGCATTGGTCGCACCATTATCATCGATGGATCCAACCGGATCAGCAAGATCACTGGAGGTAGGTTGCACCGAAGAAGTTGTGGTGGTAGCTGGCGTAGAAGGCGAATACGAGTAGGACGTATACGGAGCAGAGGTTGTACTGGACGTCGAGATCGAACTGGATGTCTCCTGCTCGGTGGATGAACTCGTGCTAGAACTGGAAGGCGGTGGGGATGAAGTAGAGGTCGTATGCGGAGTGGAAGAGGAGGTACTGTGGTGCTCGGAGGAAGTGGGCGAGTCCGAGTGGGTGGTTGAGGAAGGAGGATCATATGTTGTGGGCGAGTCCGATTCGGTAGTTGAGGAAGGAGGATCATATGTTGTGGGAGGATCAGAGTGGGTAGTTGTTGTGGGAGGATCAGAGTGGGTGGTGGTGGTGGGAGGATCGTAGTGGGTAGTGGTAGTGGGATCATCGTAGTGGGAAGTGGTAGTGGGAGGATCGTCGTGGGAAGTGGTGGTGGTAGGATCGTGGTGGGGGGTGGACGTGGTCTCCGGTGGGGTATATTTTGGAGTTGACGTAGTAGTAGGTTCTTCCTTGGGAGGTGAACCACCACCACCACCACCACCATTAAAGTCCCACGTGCCGGTGATTACACCTGCATCTAGACTACCGGCCAATGCTCTGAAGACACCTTCGGTACAATCGATGCCACCGTAAGGACAGCCCGGGCACTGCGGGGGAGGGTTAAGTAGGGGGCTGTCAAAAAGACACACGAGACTCACCTTGTCTACGATAACGGCAGAAACAGTTTTGCCATTATACTCCATGGTGATTGACTTCCCACAGTACTGGGAAGACCCTGGGACATCACCGAATTGCTATATAAGGGGATATGGTCAAGACAGCGCAAAACAGACGAAGGATGGAGCGACGCACTGCACCATTCAATGCAACGACCTAGGTGTGAGAGGAACATGAAGATTGATAATATACATCACACTGATCACTCACGAAGTCATTTGCACCGTATCTTTTGCCACCACATGCTACCCTTTGGAGATGATGAGGTAGAGAAAATGAGGGTGGAGGTGAGGAACGTACTGGCCTACGGTAATGTCATAGTATGTCCAACGTGCATTAGGAAAATTGCGTTTCGGAAGGAGGTCACCGCGAGCGCGGGGGGCTACACCTCCATGATGACGGCCGTAGTTGCCATGATGAGCGGCGAGAGCGTATAGAGGGAGTGAGAGGGTTGCGAGAAGGGTTGCAAAAGAGCGCATTGCGAGAAAAGGACAGGAAGGGGGGAAGAGAGCAGGAAGAGGAAGGGAATGACGGAAGAAAGGAAGAGCCTGAGAAGGGGTGAAGGGGAGAAGGAGTGAGAAAAGTGACAGATGCTAAGCGGATTTATAATATATACTCAGGCAGGCACCCTGTCGTCGTTTGTTGGACAACTACTGGACCCTGCTCTCGGCCTTCATTCATGTCCGGCATAAGATAGGTCGACGGTTCGTCGGCCTCAAACCATCTTTGGTATGGACCGAGTGCGCCAGAGCGGCTGTAACCGTTACAAAAGTGGCAAGAGCAACACGCTAAGCAGCAACAGCGCCGCGTTCACCACTGACCTCCGACGGAATCGTGGATGACATGCTGCCAGTGAGTGACACGCTTTCCCGGTGAGCACGCCCAGCTGCGGCGTGGCGTGACGGCGGCCACGATGACGAAAGTACAACCCCCCCCACCGCATCCGTACTGTATAGCATCCGCATCTGCACTAGCAACAGCATCAATATTGGCGTCGGTAAAGAAGGGGCGCGCCACCTGCCAGAGCAAAAGAAGGGCGGCTCCTGCGAGACGCTGGGTCGCGATCCGCCGCTGCGGCCGTTGCCACTGGGCATGCGGCGCGCATCTCCGACGACCGACGGCGGCGTACCCCCCGAGTACATACCTACGGCGCTGAGCGCTGAGGATTTCACAAGCCAAGCAAAAGAAGCCCGCCGCGAGGGGAAGAGCCGTTAGTGGGACTTGGCGCTTGTCTGTTCCGCAGTCGGTGATGGTGATTGAATGATGAAAAACAATTAAATTACATAATTTGTCATAGTACCTACACTAACCTTGTACTGTACAAAAACGGATGAAAAGGTACCGCACACAAACACAAAAACCTACTTTGCAGAGCACGGACACCTACCTGTTGGATGTACAATCACGCATTCGGCGCATAGGCATCCTTTACTTCTATTATTGACAACACGCGTTAACTTGTGATACTTACCATTAATATTCATCCTCCCTCTGAGCGTTTACTTTGGCTTGTGATATCTCATTTTCACCGTGACTTCCCTCACTTTGATCACCTTTCGCTGATCGCCACGCAAGTACTTATACGCTTCATGTTCTGGTAACGCGAGAATAGCATGTATATATCCGAGAAGTGCTACATGGGGTTCTGCACCCCGAAGTGCACAATAATGGACAAAAAAAAACTTATACGCTTCGTGTACCGCCCCTTGTAAACCTCAACCTTTCGCTTCACAAGATTGAGGTGAGTCCTGTTCATGCCTATGAACTGCCACTGTATTTGTTGACCCCCTACGATTAGCGTCCGCTTCTTATTTCCTACACGACCTACATCTGAACGATGACGGGCTTGGTTGCCATGATAAGGTTACTCTGAAGAGCTGCGCCTTCAACGTGCGGGACCAGGGACATGCTGCGCTGCGGTGAGCGATGCGCCCCAGTCGAAAGAGCATCTTGCAAGAGGTGCGTAGGCGGAGGCACGTTCCTGTCTTGTTGGCAAAGACGGTGCCCCTTTGAGAAGTTTCCCGTCGTCGCTGTTGCCATGCGCTAATTTTTTCTATGGGAATCTATTTATATGCTGTACGTATGTTGTCAGATCCTTTTACAGGAAGAGCCATTTTACGATGATCAAGCGTGGCACCAGGTGCACGACCGACGTCGCTTCTCAGTCACATTTTTGAGGGTCAAAAACTCGATTTCATTTGGCTGAACGCCGCAGATCTTCTGGACGGAGGCATATACTCCCTACTAGTATGCGGTATGGTCGTCTCTCAGAGTTGCTCCTCTACATGCGCAGTATTAGGAGAATATATGCATCATCTTTTCTCTCCGTATGAGGTTCTCTCACCCATAGTCAAGACTCGTTGTTTCTCGGATGCACGCTAAACAAGCGGTGATTATTACTGTACCAGTCTATTTGTAATGCAATTCTGGTCAGTATTCTTCTACTAAAGTGTCTCTAGGCTGAGTGTCTCTAGGCTGAGAAGAGTGTGAGCAAAGAATATGTAGATGACAGGCATGCAATCAATAAGGTAAATGATGATGAGCAAATAGTACTGGGTATATGGAACCTTCTGGGCCTGTGGATTCAAAGTCTAACTATGTCTGGGCCGACTGAACGATATTTGCAAACCCGACGATGATTTGGTATACGGACTCTAGGACCTCGGTCTGCCCGTCGTCGACGGTTCCGACTGGCTGGGCAAAACCGCTTGCGGAGGGTAGCGCAGAAGAGGTTGAAGTCGGGGTCGTAGCTGGGGTAGAAAGGGAATGTGAGCGGGACATGATGGAGGTCGTACTGGTAGCCGAAGCCAAACTGAGAGTCTTACAATCGGTAGAAGCGCTCGTGCTCGTGCTCATGCTCATGCTCGTGCTCGCGCTCGCACTCGAACTGGACGGCGATGGTGACGAGCTAGAAGTGGTGGACGGTGTGGGAGTGGGGGTGGGGGTGGGGGAATTGGGGGTGGACGAGGTTTTCGGCGGGGTATATTTTGGAGTCGTGGAAGTGGTGGTAGTAGTAGGCTCCTGGGGGGCTGAACCAGAACCAAACGACCACGAACCGTGGAGTACACCTGCGTCTGTGCTACCACCGGACAATCTTTTGAAGAGACCCATGGTGAGATCGAGGCCGTTGGCACCACAGCCCATGCACTGTGGGGGAGAGTATAAGGTCGGGAACTATCTGAACGAGAGACGAGATTCACCTTATCCTCAATAGTGGCGGAAACAGTTATGCCATTATACGTCAGAGTAATTGTGGTCCCGCAGATCTGCGAACCACCACCGAATTGCTATTAAAAGGTAGCTGGTAAATATCACGCAAAAAGACAGACGAAGAATAGGGACTGACAGCTTGATTTATTGCGACAACCTGGGTATTAGTTGGAAAGACCATGAAAGTTTGATAATATACACGTTACACCGAGCACTCACACTGGCGTCTGAACCATATCTTCCACCGCAAGCCGTGCTGTAGAGATGATGAGGTATAGAGATTGAGGGCAGAGCTAAGGAACGTACAGGCCTGTGGTAATGTCATATAGCGTGAATGGTCCAGAAAAATCGCGTTTCTGTAGCACATCACCACGAGCGCGAACGGCTAGATCTAAATGACGGTCGCCTCGGTTGGCATAATGAGCGGCGTAAACGTATAGCGGGAGTGAGAGGATAGCGAAAATGGTCGTCAAGGAGCGCATGACGAGTAAAGGACAGGAAGGGGAGAAAGGAATGACGAGACCAGTCCTTGGCAGAAGGGAGAAGATAGAGTCAGGGTCTGAGGGGGGAGGGAGGAGGGAACCAGTCGGGTGACTGAGACGCGACGGGCCACACTTTTTCAAATAAATCGATAGTTGATATTTCTAAGACGTGATGTGGCCGCCTCCCCCTCGTCGTTGGCGCAGGACACGTCGCCGTTCAGGTACAGTACTAGTACAAGTACAAGACGGTAACGATCCGGCCTCGGTTGAAGCCGCGTGTGGATACGATACGAGCCCTAAGTAAGTTACACCGAGTACATTAACGACATTACAGCAACCGTAACGGAAGCGGCAAAAAGCAGAGAATTCAGCAAAGCTACAGTAGGCAGCTCCAGCGCCACCACCGTCATCATCACCACCGACCCGCCGGATGGAATGACGGAGGAGATGGTTGAGCCCCGCGTCCTTCTTAATAGGACCAAGCCGCGCCGCACGACGACGTACCACACCGCGGCTGCCTTTGATCTTTGCTAGCTCGCCCCAGAGAAAAAGAAGGGGCGCTTAGCAAGAAGACAAAGCTGGGGCCAGCGCTAGTGCCGAGCCCCCACACCATTCGCCGCCACAACTGCACAGGCAGGCTGACAGCACGCACTGTGACAGACACGGTCCACATTCGCATCCGCGGCGACCGAGGATCTTCAAGCAAAACGAGGCAAAAAAAATATTTGCCCAGTCGTCCGTTCGTTACCCTCTTTTTTCTTCACTGCGTGACTTTGGAAAGTAAAAAAACAAGAGGGATTTTGTCGTTGGAAGGAAACTTGTACTATGTGTTTTTGTGGTGTGCCGATTTATGTACTCGGACGTTTGCACAAGTTATCCCTCACACACCCACCACTACGGCTGGGTGATAACAGTTCGGCGCCACTGATGCCTCAAGTGTCCGGGGATATTCTTGAGCTCGGCTGTCTGCCCAACGGACGGCGGGGTCATTTTCCATCCCAAGCTAACAGAGATGCTGTCCGAGTCAATGAAAAGCTGTATATTCATCAACGTGCGGGACTACTACTGTAGGCCGTGCAGGACCAGGGAAGGCCACATTACAGTACGTGATGCATTCGGATCGAAAGGGCCCCGTGCAAGAGGACTGCAAGGGGAAGCAGGTTTTGTGCACGAGGGGAAAAGGCTGACCTCAAGGTCCTGTTAGTAAAGACGCGCTTTCTCGTCATTGCTGTTGCCTTGTCTTGATTTCTCACCGATAACCTATGTGTGCACTGCTATCAATATTAATCATTGTACTCAGTTATGGCCGTAGGGTCAAGAAAATTCTGGGTTTTGTCGATTCGTAATCGACCCTCTACAACGACCGCAATCTAGTTGCTTCACTGTCACCTCCCTATCAAATCATGTTGACATTCCTGAAGACGTAAACAAATAATGAGTACTGTACTGTACCACAAAGACTGTTTGTACTGCAATTCGAGTCAACGAAAGTGGACAGTATTGTTCTACTCGAGTGTCCCTAAGCCGGAAAGAGCGCCAGCACAGCACAGCTGAAGACCAGATAGATGACAAGCATGCAATCAATAAAATAAGACGATAATAGGCAAATAAAGCTGGGTATATGTATCCTTCTGAGCCTGCCGATTCAAAGTTCAATTAGGACGACACAATAATCTGACCAAGACCAGAGATGCAGTTGTAAATGTCTGCGATGGCATTGGTCTGCCCATCTTGAACAGCTCCACCCGGGTCAGCAACACCACTGGGGTAAGTAACCACAGAAGAAGATGAGCTCGCAAGTGGCGAAGACTCGGAAGGCGAGTATGATTGGGACGCAGACTCGGAAGTCGTCATACTGGTGGTCGAGACCGAACTGGACGTCTCAGAGGTGCTTGTGCTAGAGCTGTACGACGACGACGACGGCGGCGGTGGCGGTGGAGTAGAGGTTGTATGCGGAATGGGGGAAGGGGAATCGTAGTGGATGGTGGACGTGGTCTCCGGTGGGGTATATTTTGGAGTTGACGTAGTAGTAGGTTTAGGTTCTTGCTTGGGAGGTGAACCACCACCACCACCACCACCACCAAAGTCCCACGTGCCGGTGATTACACCTGCATCTAGACCACCGGCCAATGCTCTGAAGAGACCTTCGGTACAATCGATGCCACCGTAAGGACAACCCATGCACTGCGGGGGGAGGGATAAGTGGGCAGCTTTCTAAAAAGACATACGAGACTCACCTGATCTACGATAACGGCAGAAACAGTGTTGCCATTATACGTGATAGAGACTGTCTTCCCACAGTACTGGGAAGATCCTGGGGTATTACCGAATTGCTATGTAAGGGGATATGGTCAAAACCGCGCAAAACACAGACGAAGGATGGAGCGACTCACGGGGTGATTCAATGCAATAACCTGGGTGTGAGGGGAACATGAGGGTTGATAATATATAACTACACTGATCACTCACGAAGTCATTTGAACCGTAGCTTTTGCCACCACATGCTACTCTTTGGAGATAATTAGGTATAGAAAATGGGGGCGAAGCTGAGGAACGTACGGGCCCACGGTAATGTCATAGTACGTGATACGTGCATTATCAAAAGCGCGTTTCGGAAGAAGGTCACCACGAGAGCGGAGAGCTACACCTCCATGATCACGGGCGTGGTTGCCATGATGAGCGGCGAGAGCGTATAGAGGGAGCGAGATGGTAGCGAGGATGGTTGCAAAGGAGCGCATTACGAGTGAAAGGACAGGAAGGGAGGAAGAGAGCGACGCGGCCTGTTCCTAAGCGGAAAAAAGAGGTAGGGCCCGGGGGGCAGTCGTCGGGGTGTGGTAACTGAGACGACGTTGGACCATTTTATATTGAGTTGAGAGCGGCGTGTGATCCCCATGGGTCAGGTGCAGTTCGGCAGCTCAGCCGAGCCGCATTTCCAATTGCCAGCACACCACTCAACTCATCCACTACAGTACCCCGTTCGGAATCTCAATCAGCCTATAAGAATATTGTACATTTTCCAAACAACCAGAGACAACTTAATGCATCAGCAGCAATAAGCGGTGGATGGCATCAAGCGGTGGATTTGTTGAACGTAACAATGACACGACACAAATACAACCAAATATAGCACGCTCTCAAATTCGCGTCTCTCCTGCCGTGTCGGCTCTCCCTTGTCCAGTTCCCACCGAGTACACCATCAATGCCGTGTAGCCAATCCTCTTGTTCCCGTCACATGTCTTTCCGAAGGCCTTTAACGCTCTTGGCCCTCCCCTTCCGCCGCTCATCAATGACCTCCCACGAATCCCGTTCGCCATCTGCAGCCAACAACGATCCATTCCACTGCCTAAACCCTGTGGGATGTCATCTAACCCTAAGTTGTTTTCGGCTCCCTTTACATCCTCCATCGGTCCGATTGGCCTTTCTCTCTTGCTGGTTTGGGACGTGAGCGACCGCACTGGCATTCGACCGGCGTCTGAATGAAGACCATCGTGCACTTACCATTTTGACCTTCCTTTGCTTGCTATGACTTGCACATCATTGTCCTTGCGCACATCTCCGGCAAGTTCTCATGTCACAGAAAACCCTCGCTTCTTGGCACACATACAGATCCCCGTCATGTGCTGCCTCGGGACCCTGGTGCTCGGTCGCCTAGCATCTTCCTTCACCCACAGAATTCCGTTCACCATGTGTATTCACCAGGGAAGATGTAGCGATGGGCGACGAGGAAGGCGGTGCCGGAACGACGCGGG
>Ga0307510_10010725_pt1 | contig 10896 bp, 18 predicted proteins | sample 12_EM_MG_FD_207224 | JGI IMG/M metagenome (GOLD analysis project Ga0307510, IMG submission 207224) | Populus trichocarpa ectomycorrhiza microbial communities from riparian zone in the Pacific Northwest, United States - 12_EM | ecosystem: Host-associated > Plants > Roots > Unclassified | place... | reverse complement strand
ACTGGTGCAGCGGGGTGACGGAGAACGAAGATGAGAGGCAGTTGTGGTATCCCATGGGACATCCCGGGACGGATAGACAACGCATTGGGTGTTGAGTGTGGCAAGGCCGCCGTGGTACGCGACCGCATTGTGCTGTTCGTCTGGGTGTTCTATCAGCTAAAAGGTGCTTGTCCGACAGATACAAATTGTACGCACCAAAGTCCGCAAAATACAGATCCCGCGTACATTGCTGCTACTGAACAGTTTCGCACGGTTGCACACGGATGGGAAGTCAGACTCCCCGCGCTTGTGGCTCAAATTCTTTGAGCAAACCATGGTCACGTGTCACTCCGCTCCATCAAGACATACAGTGATTTACTATCATACTGTTATTCTTTGTCTCCTGTTTGTGTGTATAGACCTAACCTCATTTACTTTGCATCCTTGTCGAAATACAATTTTCTCTTTTCTTTAGGCTCCGTTACTGGCTCCCAACCTCCCTACAAGCAACTACTGTGATCAACCGGAATATCACTCTGCTATATTCTCTTTCCCGCCGCGTCTCACCACCGAACTGGTGTTTGTCATTTTTCTGCCCTTGGGATGACCGACTTCCCCACCCTTCGAGTTCTGGACGATCTACAATGTTTAATAATCTCCCACTCATCCCAGACCAGCCAGACTAAAAATGTTGTTCGGCGCTTGACCACAAGTTGCGCCCATCTTTGTCCAAGTTATCACCTCATCAATCAAACCCAATCACCTCGTGTCTACGTGTGAATACGGAACCCATCGATGAGGTAAGGCACCGGCCTTCGCCCTTCCCCCCTAGCCCCCTGCCCACCACCCCCAGTATTACGCTCTCATAGTCATCCAATCCCCCTCCCAAAAACCCCATTCCTTCCCTACCTGTCATATGACTGACCAACCAGGATTGGCCCGTTTCCAAGTACTCTTAGAGTCTGCCGTGCGGGCTTATGAGAAAAATGCTGGCGCCATATCGGCGGACCTAGAAGATTCACTTGCCATGCGAATACAGCGTTGCCACTCAATCGATGACATTGCTACCTTGCTGCAAGGCCAAGCACAGGCCATCGATGATTTCCAACAGCGTGATAGAATCTTCAAGTCAATTAAGACTACTGTATCGATTCTATCCCCGACTTATTCCGTCGTCTCCGTCGCTGACAACGTCTCCCTGGTACGTCAGAGGGCGCTCAGGGCCTGTTTTACATCTTTGACCGTTTTTATAGACATTGCTCCCACATGCAACGGCGATACACGTTACTCTCGGCATCCTACTGAGGGCATGTGCCATTCTTGAGTTTATATCGATATACTTCTGACGCCCAATTGAACCAGGCGGCCAACGGCGTAATCACAAGTTACGACATACTTGCCGATCTGCTCAAGTCAATCGAGTACTTTGTCAACCGTCTTAGGATGTATACAGAGACATCTCACTCCATGCCCGAAGTGGACGAGGTAGTGGTCAAGTTGATGGTCGAGCTGATCTCCACGCTCACACTGGTGACCAGAAAACTCAAGAAGCGACGATTACGTGAGTCCTTTCTCGCCCCGCCCGTGTGTTACCTTACTCAACGCGACGCAGTCAAATGGATAAGGAACTTCTTCGGGGTCAAGGACATCAACGCTGCACGGCAGAAGCTCGAGCGACTGCTGCAAAAAGAGGACCTGGCTGTCGGAGCTCAGACTCTCAGGCTTGTTGATGGTGAGTGAATATCCTTGGGTCGTAATCCGCCATCTATTGAATACCCCTCTGGATACATGATCCAACAGTGGACTATCTGCAGCGACGCGGAGCAGCCGAAGGGCCATTTCCACCGCATGGAACCCCCTTACACTATGCCGCTTTTTGCGGCCTATATGGTGTGAGTTCTCAGAGCTTTGATGACGCATCAACGCAGTTGCATCTGGCTTCGAGGAAGGGTCATGTGGATGTGGCCCGGATGCTCGTGGAGCGCGGCGCCGACGTGTCAGCCCAGGCCGAGGACGGGTGGACCCCGCTGCATTCGGCATTGTTCTGGGGTCATGTGGATGTGGCCCGGATGCTCGTGGAGCGCGGCGCCGACGTGTCAGCCCAGGCCAAGGACGGGTGGACTCCGCTGCATTTGGCGTCCTCCTGGGAGGGTCATGTGGATGTGGATGTGGCCCGTTTGCTCGTGGAGCGCGGCGCCGACGTGTCAGCCCAGGACAAGGACGGGAGGTCCCCGCTGCATTTGGCGTCCAGCGAGGGTCATGTGGATGTGGCCCAGATGCTCGTGGAGCGCGGCGCCGACGTGTCAGCCCAGGCCGAGGACGGGTGGACCCCACTGCATTGGGCGTCCTGGGGGGGTCATGTGGATGTGGCCCGGATGCTCGTGGAGCGCGGCGCCGACGTGTCAGCCCAGGCCAAGGACGGGTGGATCCCACTGCATTCGGCGTCCAGAGATGGTCATGTGGATGTGGCACGGATGCTCGTGGAGCACGGTGCCGACGTGTCAGCCCAGGCCAAGGACGGGAGGACCCCACTGCATTTGGCGTTGTTCGGGGGTCATGTGGTTGTGGCTCGGATGCTCGTGGAGCGCGGCGCCGACGTGTCAGCCCAGGACAAGGACGGGAGGACTCCGCTGCATTTGGCGTCCTCCTGGGGGGGTCATATGAATGTTGCACGGATGCTCGTGGAGCGCGGCGCCGACGTGTCAGCCCAGGACAAGGACGGGTGGACTCCGCTGCATTTGGCGTCCTCCTGGGGGGGTCATGTGGATGTGGCCCGGATGCTCGTGGAACGCGGCGCCGACGTGTCAGCCCAGGACGAGGACGGGAGGACTCCGCTGCATTTGGCGTCCTCCTGGGGGGGTCATGTGGATGTGGCACGGATGCTCGTAGAGCGCGGCGCCGACGCGTCAGTCCAAGACAAGGACGGGAGGACTCCGCTGCATTTGGCGTCCAGCGAGGGTCATATGGATGTGGCCCGGATGCTCGTGGAGCGCGGCACCGACGTGTCAGCCCAAGACAAGGACGGGAGGACTCCGCTGCATTTGGCGTCCAGCGAGGGTCATATGGATGTGGCCCGGATGCTCGTAGAGCGCGGCGCCGACGCGTCAGTCCAAGACAAGGACGGGAGGACTCCGCTGCATTTGGCGTCCAGCAAGGGTCATGTGGATGTGGCCCGGATGCTCGTGGAGCGCGGCGCCGACGTGTCAGCCCAGGACAAGGACGGGAGGACTCCGCTGCATTTGGCGTCCTCCTGGGGGGGTCATGTGGATGTGGCCCGGATGCTCGTGGAACGCGGCGCCGACGTGTCAGTCCAGGACGAGGATGGGAGGTCCCCGCTGCATTTGGCGTCCAGCGAGGGTCATATGGATGTGGCCCGGATGCTCGTGGAACGCGGCGCCGACGTGTCAGCCCAGGACAAGGACAGGAGGACTCCGCTGCATTTGGCGTCCTCCTGGGGGGGTCATGTGGATGTGGCCCGGATGCTCGTGGAGCGCGGCGCCGACGTGTCAGTCCAGGACGAGGACGGGAGGTCCCCGCTGCATTTGGCGTCCATCGAGGGTCATGTGGATGTGGCCCGGATGCTCGTGGAGCGCGGCGCCGACGTGTCAGCCCAGGACGAGGACTGGAGGACTCCGCTGCATTTCGCGTCCAGCCAGGGTCATGTGGATGTGGCCCGGATGCTCGTGGAGCGCGGCGCCGACGTGTCAGCCCAGGACGAGGACTGGAAGACTCCGCTGCATTTCGCGTCCAGCCAGGGTCATGTGGATGTGGCCCGGATGCTCGTGGAGCGCGGCGCCGACGTGTCAGCCCAGGACGAGGACTGGAGGACTCCGCTGCATTTCGCATCCAGCCAGGGTCGTATGGATGTGGCCCGGATGCTCGTGGAGCGCGGCGCCGACGTGTCAGCCCAGGACAAGGATGGGAGGACCCCGCTGCATTTGGCGTTGTTCTGGGGTTATGTGGGTGTGGCCCAGATGCTCGTGGAGCGCGGCGCCGACGTGTCAGCCCAGGACGAGGACGGGAGGACTCCGCTGCAATTGGCGTCCAGCGAGGGTCCTGTGGATGTGGCATGGATGCTTCGGGGGCACGGCACTGATGGGCAGCCCATGCAATTTGATAGTCATAGTTAAAGGGGAAAAAGTAACCTATGCAGTGTACCTTAGAGGGATTTGAACATGCGGCCTTGCAACAACGCCCCACGATTAGAGAACATCACCATCACCATTGAGCAATTGGGAACCCCCTTGACTGTGGGATCTTGGTTCTACTATTTATGGAGTATGCGTAGAGTATTGGAAGCTGTCTGATCCTCTAGATGCTTGTCAAGTCTGAGGCGTCCTGTATTCATGATTCATGACAAGGACAATACTTAGGTGTCCATCATTAATGCAATGTGAGAACCGCAAAACAACCAAATCTTTCAACTTTATGAAAAATGAAACCGACCACATCCTGCTGCTTCCACGGTTCCACTGCATGTAGCAATATTTCCCATTCATTTTCTCGATGACGACTCAGATGCAGTGATGGCCATAATTCATGAAAACCCAATGCACCTTTCAGAAAGTAAAACTTTTCTATGGCTTCTATTAAGTATACAAAACATAAAATACCCTTCATATCCTTTGCTGATGCTGGTATGGTGGCCCAGTGAGCAAGTCCCCGGACACCTGCCGATCGAGAACTTCAACAGCATGCTGCATGAGCTTCGTGACCACAATCCGCGTCTCTGCCTCTACCACCGCTCGTCTTTCGACGTACCCCCCATCGCCGCCGTCATCGCGCCATGACCCGCGCACGCTCGACTCCAAACCCTAGCGTGGCGCGCACCGATGCTTCCGGTAGTGGTGCGCCAAACGTGACGCTCAGGCTGGCGCCGGGGCGAGGGGAAAAACACCATGGTGCGCGGTGGCCTTCCGGCATGAACTTGTCGAAGCCTATAGGGCAGATGATCGGCAAAGGGAGTTTGTGGTGGGGTGGGGGAGCACACGTCGTTTTTTCGTCAGCAGCTTCGTTGTGTGAGAATATTGGGGTGATGAGGACGCACCGGTAATCCACATGGGGATGATCGTGGGAATGCGGGGTGTCTCCATCAGGATGCGACCGCTGAAGGGGGACGGTTATCGAAGGGGAGCGTCAAAACGACGTTATGATTTGTGTGGGAGAGGTATAATATAGAGGTCAGTGATACAATAAAAGAGCTGGGCGCACATTCCCACTTGAAGCGCTGCAATCGCGCGATGCCCTCTGCGGATCCGCCTTGTACGTGTCAGATTGACAGACTTTGCCCTCCGCAAAAACGTGAATCTACGTAACCGTGCCGGCAGGCGGTTTCAGCGCAGAGGACGATGATGAACAGGCACGAACGACTGGGGAAAAAATGGGGCAACGTACCCATGCGCCCGCGCATAGCTTTTCAATCGCGAGGTCGACGGCAGGTTGGTATATGCTCGCGCCGCAAAAGGTCTTGATGACCTGTCGCTTCCGAAAAAAGGCCGAAAAGACACTAAAATTGTTTTTGTTTTTAAGGAGGGGGAAGCGTTCGAGGGGGTCATTAACGACGAGGGTTCAGCAGAGAGAAGGGAGAGAGGAACAGGGCCCGCGCCTTACGGGTTCGTGAACATGATGTCTGATGCGCCGAGCGTCCAGCGCATCATGTGTGGACGCAGGTACATCCGTGCTGAGAGGATTGCCCATGTGAGGGGATCGTCCAACCTAGAAGCGTCATATCGACAATAACATAAGTTATAAGCAAGGTTATAAGCATCGTACGCGTTGGGCGCAGGGCCCTGACCGTGTGCAAGACAGCAGCGATGTATAAAGAAAAATGGCGCACGTCGAGAGATGGTTACAGACTTGAGAAGCCGCATGTGAGAAACAACTTCAGCCGTGGCTCTCGTGGTGAGAAATAGGACGTTGGGCCTCCCCTGTGACGACGCCTTGTCCGTGGTTTCTTTCTCGGCTGTTCAACGCGTCGAGGAGGTAAGGCAGGCCGCGGACGGAGATGGAACAGAGACCGGAATTGAGGTATGCTTTGCATGTGAGTCCGACCGCAGTGAGTGTTGCCGCAGAGAGAATGCGCTGCATGCGCTGCCTTCACTTCACTCAGCGAAAAGTCGAGGCTGATCGCATCCGAGTCATTTGCCGACCCCTCGATACCGGGCCGGTTGTCCCGCTGGTTGCCTGACCATTCAAACGCTCAGATCTCAGATCTCGGACTGAGACGGGAGAACGAGATGTATTCTAAATTGTAGCAGAGAGCGACTTCGTATTGTGTCCAATGAGGTGTCAACATTGCCTTCGGTAACATCGTGCGCGGGTAATAACAGTGATATAAAAAGAAGAAAAACTACAGGTCCCATACGAAATATAATATCGTATCAATTAAGTTGAACAGAAGGGAAGGTGAGCAGCTCACAGCTGGAGGAGAAACATAGATAATAAATAACAAACCGCGTTCAAAAACGAGGGTGGCATTCCTAATGATTGAAGAAGAAGCAGGATAATTCTCGAGACATCCAGAGAGAGATCGGGAGAGGGACAGAGATCGGCAGATAAAAGAGACGGTCGGTCAGTACACGACAAGTATTATAGACATATGTGGAAACCGCTTGAAGATCGATCATCGAGCATTGTTGCGGCGCTCGACAACTACCGCAGATGTCCAACAGAGGAGTGTGCGCTCGAGCATGTCTTCCCAGCCATCGACTCGACGCGCGCATCGAAGAAGATCGGCGACTCGGAGCACTTGGGCGCCGACGGAGATGGTGCTGCAGGTATAGCGCTTGTTTGACACGTCTGACTCGGTAGCATCGTCGGTACATCTGGCGAGGCAGGGGAGATGATGGGTAGCATATAGCGGAGCCTCAGGGCGCTGCAGGGACAATATCATATCCATCGTTAGCTCGAGACACATGATTTGATAAAAATAACGGGAAGACCCACGCGCCCCATAAACGTAAGTTATCCGTGCGCCTGAACGTCCACCCTTTCCGACCCTTCTCCGTTTGCAGCCCATTGGCGGCGGAGGCCGAAAGCGCGTCCTCAAGAGCGACAATATCGTGGATCGAGTCGTCGTTGATGTATCCCCATGGCTTCCAGGACTGTCTGGCACCGATGTTGTAAGCAACGCAAAGCAATTGACCAGATGATAAGCCATTTAACAAGTCAGCCCGATCTGGTGATGTGGGTAGGTGGGGCAGAAGGGAGGCGGGAAGGAGCGCGACGAGGAGCGCGTGCGTGCGCGAGAGTTCACCGTCCGAGAACGCACTGCGCTGTGCCCACCGTGGAAGGTCGTTGTCGTCCATGGTAGGTCCATCGGCGTCGTCGACATGATCGTGTTCTCCTTCTGCGGGCGTCTGAAGCGCCTCAGGCTCCTCCGTGATAGAGAGATCCTGCAGGGTGTTCAGCATATCCGCAGGTTCCACCCGTCGGGCGGAGTCGCCGCTGCCAACAGGTTCCGTGGCCAGCTCGGACGCGATGGAATCCATCTCAGGAAATGGGACGCTCGACTTCCGGGCCTTGCCTCGCCCCTCCCGCTCCAGCTTCTCCACGCGCTCCTTCTCGGACGTCCACCCCCTAACGCCGCCCTTGGTCCCGCAAAATAAGACTTCGTCGACGGTGTCGAGGTACTGCGCGACAGCGTCCTGCTGCTTCCCGAGCTGCTCGATCTTGAGATCCTGCTTGTACAGCCATCCGCTGCCAAGCACGAGCCGTTCGTCCCATCGCTCCCGCGGCACACGCTCGTCCTCCTCGTCCACGTTGAAATCGTCTTCCTCCTCGTCCCAAACGAGGATCGACTCGCGCCGCCCCTGCCACGCGCATGACCGAGACGGAAAACGACGCGTCGGTGGGCACGTCGGAGAGCTCCGTCGGCGACAAGACGCGCGAGGGCGAGCTGCGATCACCGCCCACGTCGTACGCCTCGTCCGAAAGAGGGATCCGCGCGCTCTCTTCCAGCTCCCGCAGGACCGTGAGCACGTCCAGCGCCGCGCGGCGAATCCGCGCTAGCGGTTCCGTACGGGCCGCATCCGAGGAGACTAGGCGCTTCTGTGGCTCGCTCGTGGAGAGCGATGCGGGGGCGGAAAGACTGCCGGGGCTGTGATCTGCTGATGCCTTGTTCGTCGGGCAGGGAAAGGAGATGATTTCAAACCGAATGGATCGTGTGCGTCGTGACCTTGAGCGCGTGTAACACATCGAAGCCACCGCCACCACCGCCACTGGGTGTGTCCATGGACAGTGAGTAGGATTGGGTCTGGTGCTTTCGCGTTGTCGTCCGCTCGGAGCCTCCAGACGTCCTCAGCGACCGAAAGGTCCTGTGTTACCCCAAGTCGGAGGTTCTCTGGGCCGACTTCGAAGGTTTTACATAAGGTGTGATTGAAGGGAGTGGCTGTGCAGGTAACACAGGTGAAGGGGGTAGTCGGAGCTCTGGAAGGGTGGATAATGAGGGGTTTCCCTTGATGTGTGAGCTCAAGGACCCGAGTGCGGGGACAAGGCCCTTTCTCTGGGTGTTGGACCTGGAACGGCAATTAGATGGAAATGAGCGGGTAAAAGCCGGAGACGCACTCCTTTGTGATTAGCCCCTTCTTCGTAAAGTAGTGTTGGAGATGCTCTATGCTGCCTAACGCCATGGTGCTCTCTTGCTTGGCTGGGCTTCGGCTGAACGGCTTCTGTTACTTGGTTGAGGCATTCACGTTTGGATAAATCGCAGATTGAGGACGAGGGAAGGAGTGGAGGAGGGGGCGTCGGACATGAGTGGATGAGCAGGTTGCGAAACTATGGAGACGCGAATCAGCTTGTCCTTCGTGAGATGATGACAAAGCCCGTTAGTCTGGCTGTCGGCGTTGTCAGCTCAGCCAGCCACTGTCACTGCCACAACGTTGGTCGGTCTGGTTTCGGGCTGATTTTGGATCCATGACTTTTGCTCGGCGTAAATAAAACGATCATCTCAGTTTGCTAGACTGTTGCTGACTCTAAAACACCAGTCGCGCCCATCCCTCCTTTGCGAACGGCATCCTAAGCGCTGGTTGCAATAAAACGTCCCAGACAGATATTGTAAATCACTATCACCGAATGGCCAATAAAGGTGTCGAGAGTTTATTTAACCTTGAACTCGCCGACACACATGGCCTATAAGCGTGAGAGTTGACTGTTTCGTTCGTCGGTGTTCAGACCGTAGCTTCTTAGTGACAGAGGTTGCGCCGAACTCAGTATATGGTTGGCCTGGCAAGCCGGGTTGGGGACCAGCCAAACACGTCCAACTAGACGGTGCAGTGCATTTGTGGGACCTGCGGACAAGAGAGGCCGCTCCCGCCTCAGCCTCTCCCTGTGCACGCGCTCTTGCTCCCATCCCCGCCGACAGCATCCTGTTGCTTCTGCAGTTTCTCGATCTTGAGGCCCTGCTCCTACAATCATTCGTCCCACCACGTCATGTATAGATGAACCCTTTTTTCCTCTTCTTTTATGTTGCATAGGTGCACCACTATAACGGATGGATCGATGGACGTCTGGACAGTATGTTACGAGCCCTGTTTTCTATTGGTTGCATTTCCAGACTGACAAAATGCCTTCAGCGAGCTTCGTGTCTGTCGTAGCGTTTGAAAGGCTGGTCTACTGGGTGGAGAGCAACTCGCATGGTATTCCTGACCGGATTTGGGGACTTGATCATAATCACGTTGAATAATCATCTCTGTGTGATTTGCGGATCACTCGACCGCGAGTCCTGGTCCTCAGTGCTGTCGAATCTACCCTCGCAACTTTCTGCGACAGGACATGCATCCGCAGCGATACACAACGGCGCTTTTCGCGGTACGGACGGATCCCACATAGCAAAGAGCAAAAGTACAACATGTGCGACAACGAACGGTTGACCGCGTCCGCGACAAGTTCGAATGGCGGGAGACGCGTCAATAATATTATCTTGGGGTGGCAGGGAGAGGGGATAAGGCATTTTCACTCTCAGGAATGACCGCTCCGTTGGATATTTCGGCAGTGATTCCAACAGAGCTGCCCATTGCGACCTCTACCATAGTCGACGCTCCCGGAGTTTGTGCAGCACAGATGGGCATTCCTCTTCCCGAACACTGTCGGGTCGGTCAGTGTCACAACAAGAAAAGAACTATGCGCATGGTTCCACGGAACAGATAGCATACCTTAGGGATGGGATGTGGCGGATCCTTTTGTCTACAACGTAACTGGCGAGCGTAGTGCGGCAACAGCCGACGGGTCCTGGCGGACATTATTGCCGTGGCTGGGTAAACGATATTAGTTCAGTCACCTAGCTGATATCACTGAGGAGCGCGGGACCTTACCTATCGACGTGTCGGAGCAAACGTGAAAAAGGACACTAAGACACCAATAAGAAAAGCGTTCCCTCAAGTCCTCTTCAACAGGTGCCGTGCTGCCCATCATCGCCTCACTGTCAGCCTTGACACTCAACGCGACGGTCTTGGTGTTTAGCTGTGGTAGGTTACTCGGTGCCGGCAGTTGGTACTCGAGCTGTAGCCCGCTGTAGGACCTTGGCCAGATGGGTGATGAGATAGTCGAGGATGCGACCACCGCCAAGACGGGGAATGACATCCGCCTCTAGAGGCGTGATTAAGGACAGGTCAACGTTCTCTTCGTCCTCTCGCTCGGAGAAGGGTATGTCGTCTATGGCGGAATTTATTCCCGGATGGAGCCTAAATAAACAGACGGGGGCGCAGCTTTCATGAGTAGGAATCATCAGTTTGTAAGGATAACGGCCCATAAACCATGACCACCTACCTCCATATACTCTCAACCTGGAAACCACACAGGCGATAACTCAATCCAGTCATCGCAGACTTCTACAAGGGCGGGCGCACATTCATACTTGAGCTCGATCTGAACAGCGAACGCCAACAGGCCTGCCTCGGCGGCCCCGTCCACAAGAATCTC
>Ga0307510_10010724_pt1 | contig 10897 bp, 8 predicted proteins | sample 12_EM_MG_FD_207224 | JGI IMG/M metagenome (GOLD analysis project Ga0307510, IMG submission 207224) | Populus trichocarpa ectomycorrhiza microbial communities from riparian zone in the Pacific Northwest, United States - 12_EM | ecosystem: Host-associated > Plants > Roots > Unclassified | place... | reverse complement strand
CAACCAACCCAACGAACCCATTGGGCTGAACACCGGAGAAGTGCAGTAACCAGAATCAATCTGAATATATTAATACAAAACAATTGCGATACGGAATGAAAAATGAGAAATGAGAATGACTGAAATCCTGAGTAGAAAAGTATATGGTATGGGAATGGGGTGCTTTCTTCAACATCAAGGTAAATGTTTAGGAGGATTGCCAACTACGGAGACACTCAGTTGACTGGATTGTCTCTGAATTGAGAGTGGCGGGAGTCTGAAATTGTCCTCCGGGATTGCTTGTTCCATGAGACTTTTGATACCTCTGGGAACAATATATACATTGCCAATATCTATTGCACAAAAAATAAATATTGAGTCCTCACTCCCGGATCTTGTATATGTTGGGTGTGTGGATGACTTACTCGATATTGTCTGCAATAACCAACCTTCCGTTTGGAGACTCCGGAGGTCCCCAAACCCAGGAAGCCGGATGGGGGCTTTTCCATTTTTGTCGTGCCTGATGCGCACCAGGCTGGGGATTTGGTGTGCATAGGCGATCATTGTCTAACTCAACAATCTCTGAGTAATCGGCAGTACCAGGCTCAGACTCTATGGTTTCTGAGCGAAGGAATTCAGACAATGGACTTGGTGTTCGCAGTATAGCTGGAGGACTAGAGAGGTAACTCTCAGTATTAGAAGAGAAACTCATCTTTCTTGAGTGTGAATCCGCACAGGGGAGTAAAAGTAATGGAGTAAGTAAACCGAGAAAAAAAGGAGAATGTTGAGGGTTGAAAGAAAGATTCTGTGTTTGAAAGGGGCGCCCAAAATATATTCTAAACTTCCGACCGTAAAACTAAGATACTAAGAGAGCTCAAGAGCACTCAAATCACCTTAAGTCGTAATCTTTTTTCCACACTATCTTCATTTGGAGAACATTTGCCTTTGACCTTACTTCATCCGGTAAAGTAGTTCTAGTGAGCAAGGTGCTCGGACTATCTTTTCCCCGGTGATACGAACAGATGTGGACGATCAAAAGCTAAAAATCGAGGTGAAACATTCATTGGGTGACCCGGGCCGGGCCAGGGAAGCTATTGAGTGAGCCCAGCCCAATGAACCCGGCCCAGCCCAAAGAAAGACCCGGGTTAACCCAACGAAGGCCCAACCCATTGGAAGGCTTGGCATGGTAGGGGGAGGTTGAGGGCGAGGAGGAAGGCGGGTGAGTATAATGCGTAGAAACCGAGGATGTCCTTACCTATGGCGTGTGTTTGCGGGCCGGAAGGAGATTGTGGGGGGAGGGGGGTAGGTTGGGTATGTGGTGTCCGTGAAGTAATTTGTTGGCGCGTTGAGCCAGAAATAGATCTTGTATGAGAGGGAGTCCGTGGCCATGGGGTGTCCTAGTGAAGGAGGGAGCTCGGGCGCCGGATGGATAGATCCTCTAGGTATTTTTCCACCGCTGGGGTGATTTCCTTGTAGTGGGCGCAGGGCACGATCTAGTCTGGGCTATTCTGGTAGAACTCTAGGAGCCGTGGAGCGAGGGCTGAGTGGCGGAAGTGGTAGTTTGCTTTTTCCGTTCCACGATTTTCTGCGTCGCGATGGAGATCTGCTGCCTGCTGCCTGACTTTGGATCCCCAATTGAAGCTAGGCCGTTTCATAGGGAGAGGGCTTCGTCCAAGATGGAGTATCGCTCCTGATTCTCACCGGCATAGTTTTAACTACTGTCCTCCAGCCAGTATCAGCTGTAGTTTGCTGCGCCACTATGCGAGGAGGCAGATACGGATGAAAAGGTCATAGGTGAAATCGGCTTCTGATACTAGGTTCTATTAAGGGTGAGTGATGGGTTGTGATGAGGAAAGGGAGGGGAAGAACTAACTTAACTGTCGGAAATTACGTCGTAGAAATTGCCTAGCTAGGATAATGTCATTCCAGCGGGTTTTCTGGATTCTCATCCCTTGCTCGTCTGTACCTGCACTCAACAGGGCCTTCAGGCCGAGAGGAAGCCGTATGCCCTTCAAAACATCGGCCCGTGCCGTCGGTTCATAGACTAAACGCCAGATATGTAGATCTGTCATATTGTCTTAGCTAGCGGACTTCATAAAATCGAGATAACGAGGGGGGAATGAGTAAGTTACCGGGATCGACGAATAGAAGACATCATACAAAGAGCGTTCCGGCACCAGCCAATGCCATCGCCGCCACATAAACCATCATAAACCCCAATTGACCAATTTGCGTAGTGAATACCAGAGGAGCGGCTCAAACCAGAATTCCGAGAGAAAATCAATCCAGTCATCGAGCAAGGTTGCCTTGGTTGCCAAGTCGGTTACTGAATGATAGGCGCGGCAACTGCCAGCTGGTTGCGCCTTGGCCAGTTGTTTGGCGAATCAATCTTGGCTCCTCGCTTCCGAACCTTTTTTCGCCTTAACCCTTCCTGGCACAAGCGCCGCGTTAACGACGGAAAAATAGACGATGCAAGAAGGGTTTAGAAAGTTATCAACCTCATTGGCCTATCCATGGATTGTCACTCGATAATGGTGTTCTTTTTTGTGTCGCCGCCGTGCGTCATAGCGTACGAACAGTAATTGATCTTGCGCCAGGTTACTACTTTATCACAACGGGCTCCAGGCATTCCCGTTCTACGATGGGGGGGGGGACTCCCCAGCGAAGGCGAAATGTGGAGTTACTTGTGCGAAGACAAACTCTGGTATGATATTCCATTCCCCAGACTTAAGTTTACCGGGCGCTAGAAGTCTTCATTATCTAGAAGCGTTTACCAGGGGTGTGATACCATACCCAGGCTCCCCACAGGTTATCACGAACAACACCACAGGCGACCCTATCCTCGGAGAGGGAACATCCATGTATCGCTAGCAGCCCGATATCTCATCACAATTCCACTCACTCTGCAGTGACCAATAGGCGCATTACCGAAACCGGACGGCTGCAAAATACCCGCAGCCGGCCGCCAATACCGCCCCAAAGAGACAATCCACTAACAGATCACCTCACACCCCGAGTTCGTGGATAGCTTCACCGCGCTTAACTCGACCCTAATCCCGTCCACAATAGCCTTCCCCATAGGCAAGTTTATTGGGGGGGAGGTGTTGAGCCGTCGAGGAGCTCGGAAAAAGTTACCAATCGCTGTATTTGGGCCAAGGACGCAAGCGGTGTTCCTCAGACGAGTCCGTCAATCGGTGTTCTCATCCCCGATATTGAAAACACTACCCCTCCGCAGGTGCGGACTGTTGCATACGGATACCGGTATAGCACCAACACAGCAGTTAACTTCCGTTCTTCCTATCCCGGTAAGTCAATTCCAAGCGCTGACTTGCATCGTGGACATAGCAATGTCACAGTAGCATACACCGTCCCGGTGGAGCTATCGACCGAGGTGTTATCAACTCACTGGGGGGGAAAGAAAAAAATTCCTCTCGTACAGTAACTACTAATACTACCTCGCTTTACTAAGGAAAAAAGCTATGCATACAAGGCAATAAATAGGGAGAGGTGCAACAGCTGCCTTCCTAAGGTAAAAAAGAATTATTTTCTTTATTTTTATTTTTATTTTTATTTATTTTTACTTTTTTTATTTTTATCTTTTGCATATTTCTTTCTTTGCCAACCCCTGTCCCATGTGCTACTGCTACCCGCCGATCGCCAACCTTTAAGGTCTAGAGCCGGATTCTACCACCTCGTAGCAGGATTGTTAAACCCCACAGCCCTATTGATGAGGGCCAAGTTCTTCGATCTCCCAGTCCCCATAGGGCAGGAGTCTTTTAATTCTCCTGCCCTATATGACGGATCGTTCAATTATAACTGATTGTCAGCATGGATTGAACTCCTGGGCTCCCGCTAAGTGCACAGGAGTGTTAACCACTGCGCCAGCTAGGTATTTCATGAAAGGTAAACCTGGGAACTCATATTTATCCTACTGGAAGCCCGATTTCGGGATTTTAAGGGGTGGGTAGTGTGTCTCTTCCCCCGACTTGGAGTTGCTGGGATATTTCAACGGAGGTGTTTTTTTACCTCTCAGGTGATTAATGAGAGATTCTCCGTGGTTTAAAATAGAATCTGTGCTTTGCACGCTTGGTCCTCTCGTACAATATGATTAACAAAGCTATACAAGAGGCCTCGAGCGTTGCTCCCATATGTATCATCTCACAGTCTGGGACTCTCGGTCGAAGTAGGCTTCGGTTTGCTTGGCTTGTACCTCTGGTTGGGAAAGCTTCGGTTAGTAACACCTCGGTCCTGCCCCGGTTTGGTTGTCGCCAAAACGCCCTTGCTATGGCCCGCTTGTCGGTTGTGGCTAGCCTGTTCGCGATCGTTCCTTCTCCAACCTTCCGGTTCTGTCCGCTTGCACCGTTACTGCTACATAAGCTGGGACCTTACTGCCTTATCCTCCTCCCTGATTGTCACACTCCTCCTCGGTTACGCCTAGTCATGGTATTGCACAGCCTTGCTGCCTGTTGTCAAGCCCTTGGATTGATGTAATCACCGGGGCAACCGTACGTCTATGGTTACAAATGTCAGCCCACAAGTCCCGTGATTTTCTCACATCACGGCAATCAAACATAGAGTTTGTTACGGGGCGGACAGGGCCCTGAAAAATGCGGGCCACCGGCCCTTTTCCCTGCCCCACCCCACTCAACGGCCTGGGGCGGGGTGTGTTTTTCGGCATTGCCTGCCCCAGTCCGCGCTCAGGCCCCCACCCCACGTATATCCCAGATAGGCCCCCGTTAAAAATAGGTGGTAACAAACGGGGCCCGTGCAGGCAATGAGTGGGTGTGGGCCCCAGACGGGGTGGGGCGGAGATTACCCGAAAAATACCCCCCCGGCCCCGTGTAAGGGCGGGGTCTGGTGAGTGAAAACCCGCCCCGCCCCGCCCTGTAACAAATACTAATCAAACATCTTCCCCCGGAGGCCTAGTCGGCCCTATGCGAATCAATCATTTGCTTTGTTTTAAGGGGAGCCTGCGTCAGGGTTTGCGTCTCTCTCCTGTACGTCTCTTTGAATTGTTTCCTTATGTGTCTGCGGTATATTATCTTAGGTGCTAGGCGAGGGAGATTTTTCCTATGGATTTGTGGTTTTTGATTTTTCCCATGACGAGGTGAAGCGGGGGTGTGTTTGGGATTATAGTTTTCTTTACGCTATAGCTACCGCTGCATGCAAGTTCTTGTAGCTTAACAAGGAATTCATGATATAAAAAATAAAAAATAAAAAATAAAAAAAACCGACAAACAGATAGGCCACGAACCAGTGCAACAACACCTGCCCCGATTGAAATCTCAACACTACAAGAAATCATTGTCACTTTCCACCAGCCACCTCTCTTCCGCCACGATGGCTATTGCTTAGGGGTTGACGTTACACCACATGCCCTGCTCTCCTGAGTCCTGTCGGCCACGCCTCTTTGGGGTTCTGGATCTCGTTCATCGTTGACAGCCGCTCATGAGGTTCGGTTCCGCCCTGACCCCGCACCTGCTTTGCGCCTCGCTTAGCATTTTGCCAAGTCGGAAGGTTTCGCGCTTTGTTCACTGTCGGCGTTGCAGTGTCGGACTTTCGGTCGAAGTAGGGCTCGACTTGCCGGGCTTGGACCTCTGACGGAGAAAGCTGCGGTTAGTCACATCTCAGTTCCCTTCAGTTTCGTTGTTTTCACAAAAGCCCTTGCGATGGCCCGTTTGTGGGTTGAGGCTAGCCTGCTGGCAATCCGTCCACACTCCTACTCCTTGTTTGTCCGCTTACACCATACTGCTGCTTTCCTCTCAGTGGCTGGAACCCTACTGCTCCTCGTTGGCTGGCACCGTACTGCTCGTCGTTGTTGCCTGGCACCCCTAGTGTTCATTACGTGGCCTCCGCGTCCCCGACAAAGGCGGGCCCCAGACCCAATTCCCCGCCCTGCTCCACAGAACTCCCTGGGGCGCAGTGTGTTTTTTTAAGGTTCCTAGCACGGGGCCCAGGGCCCAGCCATTCCCCAGACGCGTCCCCGTTAAAACAGGCATGGAGAAACGGGGGCTGTCCACGGAATCAGGGGCAACTCGCGCCGGAAGGGGGCGGGGTGTGGATCACCCTGAAAATACCCCCCACGGCCGGTTGTAAGAGCCTGTTCTCGGAAGTGAAAACCCGCCCTGCCACGCCCTGTAACGAACTCTAGGCACCACCTCTGCCCGGTGGCTCTGCTCACCTCTGCCCTCCCTCATCCTTTGACCCCTCCTCAGTTATGGCTAGTTGTAGTATAGCACTGCCTCCGTGGCTAGAGTCCAACGCCTTGGATTGATATAATGACCTGGGAGGCCGCGCGAGCAGTTATAGTGGGCCCACTATATCTGTGTTTTTCCTTGTCGAAGGTCTTCCATCCACCCCCCTCAGACCTGTGTTTGAGGCCTTCGTGAAAGGGCAAGTTGCTTTTGTTTTAGGTGAGGGTGCGGAAGGGTTTGGGTCTTCCTCTTGTACATTTCTATGAATCGTTTCCTTATGTGTCTGGGGTTATTTTATCTTAAGTGCTAGGCGGGGGGAATTTGTACTATGGTCTTGCGGGGTTTGATTTTTCCCATCAAGAGGTGAAGCGGGCGGGGGTTTTGTATTATAAGTTTTGTTTTCTCTATAGCTCGCGCTGCATGAGGCTTTTTGTACCTAGAAAGAATGAACGCATAATAAAAAACAGAAAAAGCAAAAAAAGAAAGAAGGACTGGGAGATAGGCCACGAACCATCTCTCCTACATCCCCGGCGATTGAAATCTCAATACCATGAGAAATCATCATCAGGTAGTATCTGTAACATGTGTACATGTTCCGCTAACGGTACACGGGAGCGGGCAGTGCAGGATCTCCTATCTTTAGTTGATTAATATTTGGTTTATTTGATTTGATTTTAGCTCCTCCAGTGTCTCTGAGTCAGATAGGCTATGCTATCGCATTGCTATATGTAGTTTGTGTTGTTGGAAGTTTATATTTAGGATTCCGGGTATGAAATGGTCATGTAACACTGGCAAAGGCTGAGCACGGTTTGTTTGTTTCTTTCTTTGGTCTTGCAGGATTACAGGATTCCGGTATGTGCGCAGCTACTGGTAATGATGGTGATTGCAGGAAGGCTATCGCTCTTGGGCTTTGTATTTAAACCAGTCTCCTGGCTAACAGGGGACAGCAGACTTCGACAGACCTTTAGTCTAAGAATACACTTGGTTGAACGGCAATCCCTGAGTTCTATTTGTCCTTCAACTATTATCTCTTACCTCTGGTCCCTTGAAGCCTCCCTTAGTACCAGCACCAGCAGGTCTATTGCCAGTCCTATTGTATTTTCGTTAGACAGGAATAAACCTGTTACATCTTTTTGCCTACAGCAGGTGAAAACCCTTGGTTCTCAGGACTGGGAACAGCCTGGTAGGATTGATCACACTTCCAGTATCTTGATAACTAGTTTGAAGGAGGAGCGGCTGGGAAAGCAACTCCCGCCTCATGTGCTACATTCATAATAGCACAACGCAGGAGCACCAGCGTTACCAGGTCCCATAGGGCCTACAATCGTCCCTCAGTAGAACCCACATAGGATACCCCAGAACCAACCACAAAAGAACCAACTCCTGGGCGCACGCCAGGCTCAGCTGATACACCGGGAAGAACCACACATCTCCTGCCCGGAGATCTCGATACAGATTCAGACGAAGACCACAAGCTCACAGCTGCGGTACTTATTGAACCAGACGCCTGGCGGCTGGTGAAAAGAGCCGTAGCAAGAGCAGCAGCACAGCAAACTTCGGAAACTGAACGCCCCCCAGAACGCCCCACTACAAGCACGTGGCGAGCACCCAGTATCCTTGGAGTCTTCAGAAGTCTGACACCAACTAGAGCGCCCTCAAGAGAGCATAGAGAGCAATCACTACCTGGCACATTCATACCAGATACACCTGAAAGACTCTCAAGATCTAGGAACGCCAGAGAGCACCCTGAACGACCAGATCCACCACCTCCAGCCCCTGACCTACCGACAGGCACCATGGCACACACAGGCCCGGCCAGGTTGCCCCCTCCCAAACTCCCCAAACCACCTATGTTTAGCAGTGAAGGAGAAGACCTGAAACCATGCAAACTCCAGCGTTGGCTTAGAACAGTCAAGAAGCACGTGGCAAGATCATGACTAAATGATTACCCCCCTGGGGTGGTTGACTACTATGGCGCTTACACAGATGGCAAGGCCAACAACGCATATCAGGCACTAGACAGTGAAATAGAGGACCTCAACCTTGCGCAGTTAAACCAACGCTTTCAGCAGCTATTCGAAGCCTCTACAAATAGGATGACACCTATCACAAGTGGCAGAATGTCCGCCAAACAGTTGGAGGACAGCCAGCACGCATAACGAAGATATCTGGTGAGCTAGCGGACCTAAAAGGATCCCTTCCTGCTGGATCCATGTGGGACTATGGACAGAAGCGGCGATTTGTCGACGCTATGGACTCTTGACTACGCTGTAATGTTGCGCCCGAGCTCAGACCTCAAGATACCTGGGACCAAATGGTAGCTGTACCAGAACGCTATGATCCGACCATGAACAGAACTGGCGGCTACAAAGGCAGCGATAGAAGTGAGGCATCTAGTAGCAAAGACCATACACCAAAGAAAGAAAATACCTACCGCAAACCCTCTACCACATCAACGCCCAGGAACACAGGCAAAGGAAAGGCCCCTGCTAAGAAGAGGACCTATACCAAGTCCAACAAGCCTAGTAAGGCCGAAATGGATCGCGGCAAGGCAGAAGGAGCTTGTTTCGACGGTGGCGAAAGCGGACACATGGCAAACGAATGCCCAAAGAAAGATGTTAAGCCCAGCCATGTTCGCCTCTATCAGGATCGCCCAGACAGCAGCCAAGGCGAACATGAGCGGGATACAGACAGCACAGAGGAGCTAGATGGCAGCGGCTCTATCAGAACCTACAAGACTACAGTAGGCACGCCTAACCACAGGCCATTCCAGGCACTCCAATTCACTATCGACATCAATGGCAAGCCGGCCAGAGCCCTTGCAGATACACGAACCATTGGCGGTACCCTAATATCATACAAATTCGTTACAACAGGCAACATCCCCTACACAGCAAGGAAGAACCTGGTCACCCTTAAGATGGCAGTTCAAGGATCGCGATCAACTAGCAACTTCTCTGTTGAGGTTATGATTCCGCGAGGCAAGATGAGAATCGACAGGCTGCCTAGGGGGGTCACACCAGTATTTGACTACAATATTCTCATCAGTATGGACGATCTCTTCAGGCTAGAACCTGTCATCGATTGCCAAAAGAACAGCATTTAGTTCTCCAAGTACCAGGTCAGAGTTAACTGTGACGGCAAATCTAGAGAGTCTAGATCAGCCATGACGAAGCCACAGGAAGTACCAGACTTCCTGGCGATGTTCCCCAAAGTATTTGTCACAGAGGTATCTGAGGACCTGCCCCCAGTACACAAGATAATGCACAGGATAAGTCTCATAGACCCAACGAATCTTTTAAAGACACCCACCTTCAAAGCGCCACAAGCCCTGATGCCCAAATACAAGGCATTGATCAATAAGCAGATAAACGCCGGTATCCTCCATAGGACCAGTGTGGCCGAAGGAGCCTGCATGTTTGTGGAAGCCAACCTAGATGGCAGAATCCGCCCCTTGGTAGACCTCCCCTTCAGGAATAATAACTGACAGGCCGATCACACACAGATCCCAGAACAAAACAGTATAGTAAATGCGGTAGCCAGAGGATGATTCCACAGCAAGATAGATCTCAGTGACGCCTACTTCCAGACCAGAGTGCATCCAGATGATGTAAAGTACAATACTATCAAGACACCCTTCGGCGGCTTTACCAGCCATGTCATGATGCAAGGAGACATGAATGCTCCAGGAACCTTTGTGAGGACTATGGAGGACCTATTCAATGACGAATTAGGCAAGAACATATAGGTCTACATTGCTGATATTTTTCTCTTCAGTGACACCTTTGAAGAGCATGTTATGGATGTTACGAATGCCTGCAGTAAGCTGCAGAACTCGGGCTACTATGCCCATCCTGTAACAGGTTTATTCCTGTCTAGCGAAAATACAAAAGGACCGGAGATAGACCTGCTAGCGCTGGTGCTAAGGGAGGCTTCAAGGTACAGGTAGCTAGAAGGATAATAGTTGAAGGACAAATTGGACTCAGGGACTCAGGGATTGCCGTTCAACCAAGTGGATTCTTAAACTGAAGGTCTGTCGAAGTCTGCTGTCTCCTGCTAGCCAGGAGAGTGGTTCAAATACAAAACCCAAGCGCGATAGCCTTCCTGCAATCACGATCATTACCAGTAGCTGGGCACATACTGGAATCTGGTAATCCTGCAAGACCAAAGAAAGAAACAGACAAACAGTGCTCAGCCTTCGCCAGTGTTACATGACCATTGCATACCCGGAATCCTAAATATAAACTTTCAACAAAGCAAACCAAACATAGCAATACAATAGCCTAGCCTACCTGACTCAAACGCTGTGGGGTAGCTGAAATCAAATCAAATAAACCCAATATAAATCAACCAAACACAGGAGATCCTGCACTGCCCGCTCCTGTGTACCATTACTGGAACATGTACACATATTACATTCCCTTATTCTGAAAAATCAACAATCATTCCAAAGTCTTCGCTGTCCTCAGCGCTCTTGTGGGTGTGCCACAGGAGGCTGTCGTTATCTGTGGGGAAATAGTCCTGCCTAGAGCTGCTAGAATCATATTCCTCATCGTCATAGGGTTCCCAGAAGTCGTCTGGGCAATCGTTTGTGGTGCAGGGTCGACAGGGAACTTCAATGGGTTCCCACCAAGCTTTAATGTAGTGCATCAGCAAAGAAATCAACCTGCGCCCTGCTGCGTCCTGCCCTCCCTGTGCGCCGGACGTTGTGGGCGCATATAACG
>Ga0307510_10010723_pt1 | contig 10897 bp, 17 predicted proteins | sample 12_EM_MG_FD_207224 | JGI IMG/M metagenome (GOLD analysis project Ga0307510, IMG submission 207224) | Populus trichocarpa ectomycorrhiza microbial communities from riparian zone in the Pacific Northwest, United States - 12_EM | ecosystem: Host-associated > Plants > Roots > Unclassified | place... | reverse complement strand
TTGTCGGATAGGGTGTTGTCACAGACTTCCTTTGCTATATTAATGTAGTTTAATCTGTCTTTGCAATATTGTTAAAAATAATGGAACTTTGATGTGTCCACTCAACCCGTACCAACCCACAAGACCCATTGCTTGTGACCCATGGGTTGCGGGTATGGGTATAGATGGGTACGGGTGCAGGTAAGCCAAAAAAGACCCACGGGTTACCCGTGCAGTTCCCTACATGCAGCTTCTTGAAACATTCAAGAACAACTTGTTCTGCTCTGACCTTGATCTGGTTGCAATAATCCCAGAGCTGTGTCTGGAGCTGTATAATTAAAGAGCATAAGCATATGACCTCAAACATGCTCAAGGACATACCTTCTTCCACACCTGAGATTCCTTTGTGATATCATAGTGCAGTGGTTTACCAAAGACACAGGGCCAGAACTCCTTGATAAACTTTGCATCCTCCAGGTGAACCTCTTTCCAGGGATTGTCCTGGGCCATGCAAAACTGGATCCAATATGGAAGGAGGATCTTCTTGAATTTCGGGTCAAGAGGCTCTGAATGTGGATCACCACCAGAAACCTTGATGTGGTCCTATGTTGTCACATTGACAATGTTTGGATCAGTGAGAAATCATGAGAAATATATATTGAACTGACCTTGGTCAGTTTCCGAGCATCTGAACCCTTGATAGGACTTGCCAGAGCTGCTGCATGCTCGAGTGACTCATCTTCATCCTGTAGCCCACCAATCACAGGCTCACTGTCAGCGGCACCATCATCCTCAGTCATACCTACTCTCTTTGCGATCCTCAGGGGCTTTGATCTTGATTTCGAGATAACAGCATGGCTGCCACTCTTTCAAGTAGCGATGACACCATTCAATGTACTAGTAGTTGTCCCAGATGAGATAATCGCCTCAGTAGTGCTGCTGGCAGCAGCAGGTGAAACACGTGTCATGCGGCCTGTGTCCCTGCCATTGTGGTTGGTACTGGGTGGTTGGGAGAGAGCTCTGATTACCAATCCCGGTGTTATGTGGGCGTGTGAGCAGGCATCATTGTTTAAGGAAAGCAACGTACCGATTGGTGTGCTGAATGGTTGGTGATTGCTGTTTATGGACGTCGCATCAATTCAACAAATACGAACAATGAACAAAATTTCGACCTGACGCACCTTGTTGATTGTCGCATTGTACTTGCCTCCCCCCCTCATGTCCTCCTCACCCTGTCTGCCCTCTGAGTTGGAATCACTGTCCATATCATTTTGGAACGCGTCTTGGAACGAACGGCCCTTTTTGAGGGCAGATGGTGTCTGTTGCCAAGACTCATCGTTGCTTGGCACTTCAACAGGCTTGCCTTCAGAGGTCTCAGATATTTCGTCCATGCAGAAGTCACATTGACATGGAGTCGCATCCTCATCCACATCCGAGTCATCATTGGCAGAAGACACTGTAACAGTGCCATCACTGTGTCATACAGTCAAGTTGCACCGATCTAATTCTATCATGGTTTCTAGATGAATGTTGTTGTCAACCATGTCGATTAGATATTGTGGATAAACATACCTGTATGCTGGATTCCTTGTGGTTTCACCATTTTTACTGTTTTCACAGGACAACGGGGCATCTCTGGGTTGTGGCCAGTGGCTTGCTTATCAGATTTGAGGGAAGGTTTTCCCTTTTTTGTTCATGGGGATGCCTGCTCATTGTCGCCAGTTGGCTCAAGTCCAACTATGTCACTGAAGAGGTCACCAGCTCCCTGCTTCTGGCTGCACTTCTGACCAGAGATCAACGTCGTACCAGAGCCCCTCATAGTCGGAGCAGGTGTTATAGTCGTATTGTCGCCTTTTTTGGAATGACGTGGTGCAACTTGTTCAAGGTACACATGTCAGATGATGACTGAAAGCAGAAAACTAGAAGTATGACATACCTTGAGACCTGTGACAAGGCATCGAAGCTTCCTCCTCAGCCGTGGTGACCTTTTGTTGAGTGCGGTTCTCCTCCACAAAGCAAGCAGCAGCTTTGTTACGGGCAGCTTCCTCCTATTGTGCACGCTCCTTTTCCTCTTTCTTTCTTTTCTTCGCATCCTTTTCTCCTTGGATGACTGCCAGATCCCTGCAAACCCATAATGCCTTCGCCACTTCGGCCCCAGGACGTTGAGTGGCGTTTTTTGCCCTTGTTACAGGACAACATGGCTCGGACTGGAGCTTAGGCTCGGACTCTCGCTGGCACTTGGTGGCGTTATTTTTGCAGGACAACATGAGTGTGGTATGCAATCGAGGGAGGTTAAGGCACGTGTATGGCTCGCATGTATGACGCGACTTGAAAAGTTCAGGTCAGACAGACTTAGTGAAATGGACTGATGGGACTTTTCCACAATCTGGCTTTTGGTTGTTCATTCCCCTCTTGTGTATGGTATGGCCCCTCAGCAAAGAATACACCACCCACCACCCAGACTTTATTGCCCAGTTAAGGGTTGCCATAAAGGACTTCAGAGTAAATCTGGTTTCACTTAACACATCCAAGCACGTCATAGAGATCTCCAGCCTGTCGACCTGCAACCACAGACAGAACATTGTGTGCTTTCTTCCATTGAATCCAATGATCACTCAAGCCTGCCCCCTCCTGAAGACTTGGGCATACCGGATGCACCGCGTCTGAGCGACTTTCATAATGCAGGAGATTGGGAAACTTTTGACTTCACTGTCAGTAGTGCAGAGAGGCCTGGTCCTCCTCTGACCTCATCTTGTCAAACTTCGCCATTACCCTATGATGAGGAGTCACCGCAAAGAGGATTTACTGAGTATCATCCACTCATCTACAGTATGCCATGAACTTTTCGTCTGTATGAAGTTCTGACAAGTGTTTGTAGGTGAACCTTGTGATAGCAATAAAGGTCCTTTGGACCCTGAGTCACCACCGCCTGTGGCTGAACCAAAAGACATGACGGACTGGACACTGTATGGTAGTTGTATTGCTTTCAAGCTAGCTGACTTCATATACAGATGCAACCAGATATCTGCCGGCGACTTCAATACGCTGTGCAAGCTGTGGGGAGCTACACTTCTACCACATGATGATACACCGCCATTTTCTAACCACAGTGAGCTTTGCCAAACAATTGATAAGACACCTGTTTGGGGAGTCGCATGGGAAACCATTAGCCTCTCTTACAGTGGACCACAACCTGACGATGCACCTTTGTGGATGGAAAGTACACATGAAATCTGGTTTAGGGACCCTCAACTGCTCTTCAAGGGCATGTTGGAGAATCCTGAGTTTCAGGACTTCTTTGATTATGTGCCACTTTGACAATATGACGCTCATGGTGGTCACCAATATGAAAATGTTATGTCGGGCAATTGGGCTTGGAAACAGGCTGTGAGTAATTCTGAGTTCTGTTGTTCATAGTTACTAAAGTATTCTCTAGGACATAATTTCGCGGGATCCCAACACACATGGTGCAATGTTCGTCCCAGTCATTCTTGGAAGCGATAAAACTACCATCTCTGTTGCGACTGGCCACACCAAATACTGGCCACTTTATGCCTTGATAGGAAACATACACAATAGTTCCAGGCAGGCACATGGTTCGGGACTGGTCCTTGTAGCATTTCTAGCTATTCCGAAGAGTATGCTATTATTATTATTTTTCAATCCTCTATCAATCTGATGTTTTATCGCCAGCCAAGAAAGAACATGCCAGTTGTCCCGACTTCCGCCAATATCGGTGTAGGCTCTTTCATGCCTCCTTGGCACTCATTCTCCAATCTCTTCTCCCTGGTGAGAAAACTCCCGAAGTGTATAAATGCCCTGATGGACATTTTTGACGCGTGGTATGGGGAATTGGTCCTTATATCGCTGATTACCTGGAACAAGTCTTGCTGGCATGCGTTGTACAAGGCTGGTGTCCGAAGTGAGTAAACATCCTTTTTTGCAATGCACTTTCCTTCATGACTTTGTTACCAGGTGCCAGGCACATAAGGATGATCTTGACAGTGACCTCTCCCAATTTTCGCGTACTCGTGCATTCACTGAAGGCCTTGTTGAAAAACTCCAAGAGAAAACGTTATGGGGAAACTATGGCATAGTTTCTTCTGTGGTCGTACATCCAATGCGTAGCTATTCTCCTCTACAGCACACTTCTAATCAACTGGCAGCCCTTCACAAATTACTTCAAACGCACAGACATTCACAAGCTTATCGCCCCAGATTTGCTATATCAAGTCATCAAAGGGACATTTAAGGACCATCTTGTGTCCTGGGTAGAAGGATATCTTGAGAGCAAGCATGGGAAGTGTAAGGCAAGCAAGATCTTGGACAATATCAATCGGCAGTAGTGTTTTCAGGTCCAGTCTGGTCCGGTTTTTGGACCTAATTTGGGGTTAACTGAGACCGAGACCGGTCCAGAACTTTTATGAAAAGGTAAATAACTGGACCAGACCGATGAAGACTGGTCCATACCAGTCTACCTACAGTCTGTAGACCGGTCTTCAGTCTTTTAGTCTTCTGTTTTTTTTTTTTCAGAGTAACAGGTGCGTTATATTTGTTATCAAGCTCATGGCACTATCTCATTAATGTGTTATCAGGAAATGTGTTTGACATTGTCCTGGTCTTTTTGCGTCAATGCCATCAAGACTCAACAATGCCATCAAGACTCAAGTGTATCATTCAATTTTGTTTGTCTTGATGCTCCGTGACCGCATCATCGTGGTAATGGGTAATACCCAAGTGGCTGGTCATGTCATGTGGGATTGCTTCTGTGGTGTAAGGATGGTGCATGTTGTGGTCTTGGAATTAGGGCATTTGTAGCCCTTTTCGACGTTTCGTACATCCCCTTGGTCTCCCTTTTCATTCATATGTCTTCCCATTTCACGCTCTTCTATTGTATTGTATCCTAGCTACTGCCAAATGTCATTACTGTCCCTTCACCCTCACACCCACTGTCATCTACTTTTTCTTTGGGTCCCGCACACTCAGCACGAGCAGATCTTCGTCCTCAAGGTTGTAGCTCGCAATGGTGTTGTGATTGATGAGCGCGTGAGCATCTTGCCGTTAAGTGGCGATCGCATCAGGTGGAATGAAACTCGGAATTCGGAATGTCCCAAATGCGAAGATGGACAAGGTCAGTGGGAAATAGGACATTGACCAAGTTGGGTTTTCGTATGAGAGTAACTTGGGTGTTGTCATGACCGTACCATCGACCATCTACTCCAGCTTGGTGGTGTCCGTTGGTAGCTGCACCTGGAGTGAGATCGGATGCTAGACACAGCTCGTTGGTTAGACTCTCAAACATCCTAACAAAGAGAAGACATACTGGGGGCTGGCGCAAGGGCCGAGGAGCGAAGAACACAGCTCTGGTTGACTTTGCGAAGGCCAAGCATCGCACAGCTGCCAAGGTGGTGCGGATTTGTCAACTAGGTTATGATCATGGATGTGAGTAGGCTGAAGCGCAGGCCATGCACAAGGCTGCGGCTCTTGAGTTGAAGAATAAGAGTGCCGCTGTGACTGGCCAACAGGTAATGAAGTGGAGGAAGCATGACAGGTGTGGGATACATCGACAGAGGCTGTGGTCCCAATTATATTATTGCAGCATCTTTGGGCGCTGTGTTGACAGGTTTTGCTGGGATAGGAATTAGATGCAGTACAGCAGCAAGAGGAGGTGGGGGCGCTGCCAGCAGGGGGGTAATAGCATTTGAATCTTGCCTGTAAATGACACAACTCGTCAGAGAAATGGAGAGGATGTACGGCCCTAGACCCTTTGCATGGTGGATGGCAGTAATCTGTTCGTTGAAATTGACGTTTATCAGATACTTGCTTAGTGTGCCAGCCTTCGTTGCAGTATGGCATACAACCCTTTCCCTGCACATGTTTGGGGAGTGACAGTCTGCGTGAGCTGGCATTGTATCGTTCAGTAGTACTCACCTAAGTGCACCGACCAGCATAAGGGTCAAAAAGGGGGACCATTACCAAGCATGCTTTCACCACTGTAACATAGACATACAGTCCACACATACGAGGAAGGATGAAAGAAATGAAGAGAAACTAAGGCCGCATTCCTGAAGAACTCAAAAACATGTGTTGGTAGCCAGTTGTGTGGGCATGTGGGATGCTTCTGTGGCACAAGCATGTGCGACTCCTGCTGATGCCACCGCAATTTCTGCCAGTTCAACTTGGTATTATTGGAGTCTAGACTAGTCTATATATTTGTGGAATAAAACAACCTCAAGTCCTCGACCTAAGTATCCCACCTTGCCTGCTCCCCATCTGCAGCCAGCATGTCCCGATATTCCTCCAATTTGTCATCTATTTCCTCCACCTGGCTTGAGTTCCAAGCAGCGAGGTCCCCGATATTATTTCTCCATGCAAACTTCATAACTTGCAGCTCTTCGAAACATGCCACTCCTAACTGAGCACGATGCTTTGTTGCGATCTTGCCACCACCAGAGAACAGCTGCTCACAAGGGATAGAGGAAGCTGGGCATGCGAGGAAATCGATTGTGATACAGCGGAGGGTGGGGTAATGATGTCCATTATTCTGTAGGTTGTTAGAAATGAGTAATACCGAGCGCATCAGGACCAACTATGCACCTGCCACCACTCCATGATGTCCGTATCCTTCGTAACATTTGTGGGCATGTCCTTAAGATATCGGCACAGCTCAGCCTGCCATCCTTCTCCCACCTGGCCCGATAGCAACGTGAGCCAATGATGATTGAACTCTGAAAGGACCGAATTGTTATCGTTGGGGGCTTGAGTCAGCGTTGGTTTCAGATTCGGCTGGCTCTTGTAGTAACGCCCCATCTGTGATGCCAATATAAGTTAGATATGCAGAACCCACCAAAGAATGGGTACATACCGTGCATTCGAGTATCTTCTAGGCCTTGTCTTGCCAATCCTTTGCATGTGGGTTCCCCCCGTCACGTTCAGCTTCTTGTTCCACTGGTCCACCCCACGCAATCTCGATGTAGGCGAGTTTAAAGTATGGGTGCAGCACTATGGAAGTCAGTAAGTGGAAGGCATTTAAGAAGCTCAGAGCGTGAAGAAAGATGTACCAAGCACAATGACATAGGCAGGCTTTTCGTCGAACCGCAAATAGTACTTGCTGAGCTTTGCAAGTCCATCGTCGATTGCTGTTTGATAGGCCAAGAAGTGAGCATCATCCCGCTTGGCTTCCCAGGCAGTTTGCAGCTCCTCAATTGCAGGAAGAGCGCGCCATAGTGTCGGATGCTTCTCAGCGGAGAAGTACTGCTGTACCCCATTAGAGTCCTTGGGACATCAGAGAAGAGTTAGTTTTACGGAAAGGAATGGTGACGTGAATCACGCACATCTAAGATTTCCGCTGCTTCTTTCACCCTTTCCCAATCCCTCTTGGAAAACATAAATGCTGACCATGGGATGTGTTTGACAACTCGTCCTTCACGTCGAATGGTTGTGATAGGGCCATAGCGATAATCGGCACTGGAGATGAAGAGATTGATAGCCTATCATTCGACATTAGTGATGGGAAATCAAAGGGAAAAAAAGCCATACCCGACAGAGTCTGTACAACACACTCAGCATCCAATAGGCAGTTCCCCACCTTACATTGCTATGAAGGGGGATACTAAGGGCATTAACGATTCCAAATTCGAGTTGAAGGGCTTTGAATGCCTCAATGCGCCAACTAGAAGACTGGATCTATAATAACAAGTTAGATGGGAGAGACAAATAACAAGGGCTGACCCGGAACCTTGATTGCAAGCATTCGGACAGCTGCAACTACATCGAGCGAGCCATTGAGCACACGGTTGTTGGGCAGGGACGGGTCATACTCCCAGATGGCAGTGGTCATTTCCACTGCTGCGATCTTCATGATGCGGTCCATCACGGCAATGTTTGCAAGGTTGATGACATGGCCAAGGCATCTGTAATGCAGTCAGTAGATCCATGAGACAACAGAACCAACAACTGACAGCAATTGGTTCTTGTCGGCCCACCAATGAGTAAGTGTTCACTGTAGGTGGATATCTTTGACTGTTTTGCACAGTATCGTGTTACTTGATGCATTGTTGAGTGTGGCAGTGAGCAACTATCAGGTGTTCAGAAAAACGGAGCCCCATTGAAAGTGTTGGTCCAGTGTAACATACCTTTGAGTGATTCTTGCCCATAATCCCAACCCGGTCAAACACTCCCACAATGTATCGCCCCAGATTCTGCCCGCTGTGGTCGCCCGATATTGACTGGAACCCAATAACTTCCATTCGCAATGTCCATTTCCCTGCCTTGACCTCAATCCAGTGTGCCGTTATACCAAGAAACCCAGCCTTTGTTGTATCAACTGTCCAGCTATCCGCAGTCACTGAGACTGACCCCAGGGCCACCTTAATCATCATTGGTACATCAGTAAGTTTCTCATGCCATGAAAATTGTTAAGTACATTAATTTCTGCTTCCAGCTCACACATCCAACATACAAACTCATTGTGTAGGTGGCTGACAACATCGTGGGTGCTTGGTAGATCAGACAATGTTGACTTTGGTCTCATTGCAACCAAACAGTTCCGAAATGTGACCTTATTTGCAACTGCAAGCGACTAACAGACCAGTGACATGGAATCAACAAGAATTCAAGAATTCAACTGTAAGTCTCTTACCTGGTCATCAACGGTGATAAACTGAGTAACTACATGAAGCAGGTTCTCTCAAGTAAACACCAGTGGTTCCACCAATTTTGTCACTGCTGCGTCCAATGTCACTTGCACCTTGCCACGCTTTTGTGATGCTTCTCTTTCATTCCAGATTGGACATGGGACTGCCCAATGGTGCTCTGGTATGTTTGCTTCTTTGCATTTTGCCTGGTAGAGGTTATAATGCTGATGGATATGGACACGACAGGATGAGTTGCTGCCTGTGTGAAAGGCCTTTCATTTCCCTTCCTTCTGGACAAACACCACATTGTCTCTTATAGGTTCTTGTAAGTTTTCTGTCTTTTTTTGAATGACCAATTACTCACCTGCATGGCTTACACCACCGCCCCTTTTCTAACATAGACCCCCCTCTTTCTGGACAAATTTTACCTTGACGCTATCGGTAAATATGAGGCAAAGGTCATTTGCTAGACCCTTCTTGGTTGGAACTTCCATGGGGGCTGCTATACAGTGTTGTAAATCCAGCCCATCACCCTTGTTGACATATTAACCTCAATGCCATAAAATAGGTTGAACTTCATACCTCATCACTAGATGATGTTGCATCATCCCCACCGCTACCTGATACCAGGTCAATTACAACCTCAGGTTCATCATCAGCTGCATCTATCTCATTGTCTGCTGATTGCTTTGTGCATTTCCTATGTGACACAGGTTCAGGGTTGGAGGAATCTGAGTTGTCACTGTCTGTTGGATCATTGTCAGGTTTTTGTTTGCGGGCACATTGCACTGTTGTCTTTGTGGAACTTTGTTTCTTTGTAGGGCCATATATCTTTGTTTTTGTAGTTATAGTGGCCTGTGTCTGGGGTTGTGTCATTGAATGTAGTGGGCAGGATGATAAAAACCAAGTTAAGAGCCTGTGTTTTGTGCACTTGTGTAGGTGTAGGTGCCTTGGTCTTTGCATGTGCACCTAAAGTTTCTTTTTCAGAATTTTGATAATAACCTTTTTAATATCCAAAAAAAAAAGTCTAGACCAGTCTAGTAAAATCCTGGAAACCCTTAGACTGTAGACTGGACTGGTCTAAGACTGGGATGGACTGAGACTGCAGTCCAGTCTTTTTTCAGTCCAGTCCAGTCCAGTCTCAGTTAAATTTGCAGTCCATTAGACTGGACCTTAAAACACTAATCGGCAGTGAGTTAGTTATGTTCATGCGCCCAAGGAAAGTGACTCATTGCTTTGGCAGTATTGCAAATGCGCCACCATTCTTGGGCCTTCAACGTTTTCCAGATGGCCATGGGTTTAAGCAGTGGACAGGAAATGACTCAAAGGCACTTATGAAAGTATGTTCAGAGCTATCCCTCCGGTTTCTTCAAATTTCAATGTGTTTAGGTATACCTGCCAGCGATTCAAGGCCATGTACCATCACAACTGATCCACACCTTTTGTGCATTCTTGGAATTCTGCTATATTGCCTGGAAAAATGCCATCATAGAGACTGATTTATCTACACTGGAGGATTGTTATGATCCACCCCAATTTTTCTCATCCTTGTCGGACCCCCTCCTTGTCACCCTATCCAAACCACTACCTATGGCCAAGCGACCACTACCACTGAACCCATCATCCCTACCAGACCTACCACCATTGCCGCTCAGTGAACCATCCAAACCATCGTCACCCCTTGATCAGCCCCCAGTCAAGCCCCTCGTCCCCGTCCCCTGGAACATCCATCGTCGGGAATACTCCTCAATGGAGATGTACCAAGAGCCACCCCCAGTAGAGAACCCACTGGAAGACCCAGACAGTCCCATGGAGGACGCACCACCTTTAGAGCCAGAACCAGTCACTCGCTATGAACCTGATGTCCCTGGAGGACAGACACATACCTTGTCTCCAGAAGAGTCCCCTATCGAACCCTGGGAAGCATACCTCACCCAACCCAGTAGTCCTGTGTCCTGCAAGCACTCCCTGTCACCTACAAGTCCCTCTTCAGCGCCCATACGCCAATGCACCAGTAGAGAAGGCAGTTACCAGTCAATCACCCCTACTACCTCGTCGCCCATAGCTGGCACCTCGCCCCAGAGTCAGGGCTACCAGTCGACCTCTCCCAGAGGATCCACAGACAATCACATAATTCAGCAATGTATGGACTATGTATATGTAAAAGCCCATGTGCAATTTTGCCTATGCATTTGTGAAAGCCCACATGGGCCAACTGAATAAAAGCTGACATGGGTTACGAGTGGGCCCAGCATGAAGATCTACTGGTTCCCTATATAGTG
>Ga0307510_10010722_pt1 | contig 10898 bp, 8 predicted proteins | sample 12_EM_MG_FD_207224 | JGI IMG/M metagenome (GOLD analysis project Ga0307510, IMG submission 207224) | Populus trichocarpa ectomycorrhiza microbial communities from riparian zone in the Pacific Northwest, United States - 12_EM | ecosystem: Host-associated > Plants > Roots > Unclassified | place... | reverse complement strand
ATGTTTGAATCAGGTGGAGAATGGGATGAAAGCTAGAACCCAGCTTTATCCCACTCAATGGCAACAACAATTATGGTCAAGTGGTCCCGGCTAGACTTGGCAAGCCAGACATGGGCAAAGTAGTGGCACAACAAATCTCTTGGCTACAACATGTCTAAATGCGGAGTGAACCAGTCACAGGGTCTCGGCTAGAATTGGCATCCTTATGTTTCAAAGAGAGGTTTGCAAATTGGGAATCCAAGTCCTTGCTTTTACTACGGCGATGATTTGAAGCAGGTTGCTGCTGCTGCTGCTGCTGATATAAGGCTCGTAGCCTTCCAATCTCCCTCTCCAGAACTTCATGCTCCACTGAAAACACCCTCAAAAAGTTCAGTAGCAGTAAGAGCATGAAAACTAATAAATAAATAAAAGCATTTCCATTCATAATGAGGAAGATCAATAATCTCATTCTCAATCCATTATCGTTTTTATCTCGGTCACCTTCCTATGTCACTTCTATGCCCTAAAGTTTTCAGAATCAAAGGACTGTCCAAAAGGAAAGCTGTGCTTTCAAGAAGCAGCAAATCATGCTTCTGCCATGCACATTCTCCACCCCTGCAGTCTCAAACCCCTCTCTCAAGTAACAGATAACGGAACCAAAGCATCCTACTAAAATTGTTCATTCTAAACTCTTGCCATATTCATTGGAAAATCTTTTAGTTGCATACTATGCAATCTGTTGTGACTAAATCCCTTGCCATAAACATGCATTTCAGTGACATGTTCTTAAGCCACAAATGGCGACCGCATGTCCATCATGAGACAGTTAAAAACTCATGTTCACTTTAATAGATAGGAACAGTTGATATTGTATTCTGTTTTCTACCATCAACTTAATTATCTTTGACAGATCCAAACATGACAGTTTCCAGTCGATGTTTACCCAACAAAAGGCCAATTCATGTGAAGCAAACGGTGTTTGTGAGCAGCCCACCCCATCTCGTTCTCACTAATCTTCTAAAGGGTGTAGAACATGATGGCAAGCAAGATAAGGAAATACATACAGAATATGCATGCACATGTTTGTGCAAATACATCACATACAAACAAATATAGATATACCTGTATAGTTTCTATAAGTGCAAAAGCATCAACAAGGGGGCTCGCTTGGTTGCTTTAAGGCACTACAATTATAATGCCTTCAAGTTACAAACTATTAAAAAAAAATTAATAATTGTATCATAATAACTTATCTTACCACTTAGTAGTATAACTAATTATCCCATGATAATACTGGTTTCTAATATACAATTAAGACTCATATAGTACATTGTTACTTTCAAAAGTGAAATAAATACTATTCACTTCTTAACAAGTGATTATGGACTATTACATAGATTCACTAAATGAAGTGTTAAAAATCATCTTATCATTTTGTAATTTAGTTAATTGCTTTGTGATTGTGATAATTACAAACAATTAAGTACAATTTCAATAAAAAAAAATGTTTATTGTCACCTTAGAGAAGAAAAAAGATACTGTTTAGTTGTAATGAAAACATTTGTAAATAATTAGAAACTAATTAGTATTTACACTTATTACATCATAAACACGATCTTATTATTTTGTAACCTTGAAGGCACTATAATTACAGTGACCTGAAGCAACCATAGCAAGACACATCAACAAGCTCAAGAAAAGTTGAAGCACAAAGAAAATATTATGCTTTCAAGCCAACGCAGGTGGGCACAGCTGCTAATCAACCCAACAAAAAATTAACGAAACAGGAGTTAAACTAAGATTGTTAACAATCTTCTGTTATAAATAACAAGCTCAAGAGGAGAAAGCCAGAGTCTGCTGAAGTGGAGCTGGATAATTTTTTTTTTCTTTTAGGAAAGCTGGGGAATGTTATTTGGCCACAACTTTCATGGTTGGTAAAGATAAATTCAAGCAAACATCATGACTCAATCCAAAACTAGTTGAAGTTATATGGATCCAATTTCTACATATCCTTGATTTGGCAAGATATGAAATTTTAAGCCTAAGGCCTACTTCAGCACCATCTGGCCTTGGCTACTTGAGGGAACCTAACAGCAATATTATTGACTGGTAATAGAAAGCAAAAATAGCTTTTAAGAGGCAAAGCTATAAGAATATCCATCTCACGTAGTAAAAACCATACAAAAGAATCAACACTATCCAAAAGATCAAATTCTCTATAAGACCTTATACAAGAAATTCACAAAAAAGGTATTCCTAATTATTTTGTTACATGAAAAAACCATGTTGCTGACTTGATTGTTAAAAGTAAATCCTACAACCCTGCCTTTAGTTCTTCTAGTTTCAAAGAACCACTCAACCTCCTTAGGTTGTTATGTGCGGGCACTAGCATATGGTTTTATTATATTCACTAACTTTACATCTCCTCACACTACCTAAAGCTGAAATTTTAATGTTAATTAGAAAAAAGAATGAGGTTGTTAAGATTCGAACTCTTAACTACTTGGTCGATGAGATCTTATACCATGTCAAGAACCACGCAATCTAAAGAGAAAACTCAAGTTGTTAGGTAAGGCCTAAGAATGTGGTTTTATTATATTCACTAACATCTAGAAACTTTAAGAACATGTTGATGATTTCCATCCCCAAATATGAATATTTCATGAATTTTACGAACCTTCTGCCAAGCCAACTATTTGTTTATTCCACACTAAATCCATAAAACAAGTCCCCTATAAGTGCTGGATAACATTTTTCTTCAATATCCTTTTCTGTTCAAATGGCACAAATAAACAAGGTTGTGCATTTCAGTGATGTGTCTTACCCGCTTTCTTGGGAAGTTCAGCAGTATGGAATGGAGGAAAGCAATCATTGACTCTTTAAATTTTTTTATGTTAGCATCATGACAAACTAAATGGTTCAAAAATTTCAACTCTTTCCAAACACCTTAACTGTCAAGAAGTCAGGAATTAGAGCTTACAGCATTTGATAAGCTGCTCATGGGCCAAATTTTCAAACCGTTGCTTAAGAGCTTTGTTCTCCATGCTTAGAATAAGATTTTGCTGATTGACAAATTCAAGCTCGGCTGAGACTTCAGATCCTTCTGCCTGTGGTGTACAAAATATAGTTATGACATCAGACAATTTTAGCAATTCATTCATTTCCCTTACAAATTAAATAGAAAATTACTCCTCACTTCAGCTTCTGCAGAAACTTAGATACTTGCCTGCAAAGCTTGTACATTTCTTTCCAGATCAGCTATGTACTGAAGTTTCCGGACTCTGGAGCGCTGAGCAAATTGCCTGCAGTGGATATAATTTTAATCTTATTAACAAAAGTATTTCTCTTCAACTCATTGCAGAGTACCTGAGCTTTATCACCTTTGCATATCCTTCATATTATAAGTAGCTATTCTAGCTCCTACAAACAAGTATCCAAAAATAACTACCAAACAACAACAGCCAAAAGCATGAGTCATAGTCATCATACCAAATTTTAGATTGTTTATTAACAGATCAGAAATGTAGAAATAGCATAAGCCACTATGTATTCAGATATTCAACTCTCATAAATAAAGCCACATGTCGTCAACAGATATGATTATCAAGAAAGCCAAGTAGAAAATGCAGAGGGAAGAAACACGTCCTCCTCAACAGATGATAAATCATGTTAAAGAGGTATACATGCATCCCTGAGTTACACATGGATTGCTAGCTCCTTTCTTCTTCAATAGTTCTGCTTGCTTTCACTTTTGTCCTATTTGAAAATGATTCTTTCATCTCAAGAGTAGAATGGAAAGACAAAGAAAAAATACAAGGACACCCATCATTTTCAATGGAAAAAATCTTGACATATCAGTTCTTTTTCTCCCCTTTCCTTCCACATGGTAGAAGCATTATCATTTATCATCACAAGGAGAGGGAGGCTCCAAATATAAAAACTATTAATTCCACACAAAATAAAATCACAAAAATCACTTCAACTTCAACCTAAGACCTTTAAAGTGTCTGATAATGTCCGCCCTTGCGGCTTGACCATCCCCCTTTCCTTTTAGGGCGTTCAAACATGTCATTATTTTGCATCCACTAAATTCGGGCCGGTGGAATGTTAACAAGGCTAAATAAACACCTCAGTGCCTGTCTGGATGTTTTTTCAACATCTGCCTTTATGTACTATATTAATAAAGACGGAAATCAGAGTAATGCAGCCATGAAAATGGGGCATTGAGGTTCCATTTGTATTATTCAATTATTATTTTGTAAATTCTTGTCCTTTTTGGAGCTTAGTACTGTACGGATTATCTGGTGTTCCATTTTAGTAGGATTTAACTACCTAATTAGGAGTGTGTTGAGTCTGTAAATATCTATACTTGTCATGCTTCATATTAAGAATCGGAGTTTATGAATGAGTTCTTTAGCAATTAAGCTTTATGGTTGCGTCATGCAATCTTTTTTAAGGTATGTCTAAGTACCCTAGGTGTGGTGGTTGGATTTTCCACTTCCAAGATGTTGCAACTCCAAGAAAACATGTGCTAATCTAGTAGCCCTTGATTATGCATCCTTAAAATGATAAGCATTAGGACACCAATAATGGGGCTTGATCATCCAGTATATCAACAAAACATGCTTCGATCACAGAAAGAAAAGGGGGACACTAAATAGATTAAATGATGACACTAATGATTCGACTTGAGCCATGCTCTATGTCTAAGTAATATATCAAAGCATGCATGAGGTATTGATAATGAAGAAAAATAATACAGGACATACTGTTTAGCACGTTTTGTATCAGTCTCTGATGCAGAAGACTTGGAATTTGAGCTGTCCTTCTCAGATGAGATTTTTGAATCATGTGAACCATCGAGTGGATCTTGCTTTTCACTCTCTGAAACACTATCTGCTTCCCGGGGAGCACATGATGATCCTGAACTCTGCAGACCAGCATTCTCCCTGGGAGAGGAAAGACTGCTTGGGTACGTTTGGGCATTTAAAGATGAATCCCAAGCCCTATTCTTCTGTTTCGACATGTTCATTTCAGCATAGAGAGGAGTTCGCCTAACATCTTTGTAATAATCAAAGTCTTGAGATCCCCAAGAAGGTATAGATATCACATTTTTATATCTGCACCCATCCTGTGCTGCATAATCCATGTTAGAAGCATTAGCTGCATCTATGTACGCAAAAGAGTCACTTGATGAACGCCTATGACCTCCTCTACGGACAGGTGTCTCTGGCTCATTAAGAAGATCATCAAGCCATGAAGGCTGATCCTCTATGAAGAGCATCTCAGAGGAAGTTCGCTGATGGTGTGTGTTTCCCTCTCTAGGCTTTTGAACAGTTTTTGATCCAATACTGCTGCTGGGAACATAATCAACATATGATGGAGAAACAATAGGAAAAGGACTTTTTGGAGGAAGTAATGCATGTTTTCCAGAGTACATGAAATTTCTTATGTTTGCTGACCCCTTGGAGTTTGCCATAGACAAAGCAATAGCAGTACCTGTCAAAGAGTTTTATATAGAAAACAAATCAGGGTACTTAATGGCAATATGGGGGATCAAAAAATTATTTTTTCGAATGTTTTCCAGTCTCTCAAACGCATCCCTCACAGAGGCCTCAAAAAGCAATGCAGATAGATAACCTCACAAAAGAGATTCAAAAGACCAATATTCTCTAACATAAGAAACCACAAATGAACAAGAAAGGGGACAACATCTATCCACCAAAATTAGTTATCTACATTTCTCAATACATTCAAAGCAGAAATATTTATAATAGCATGCCAGAACAAAAGCAGGGAAAACAAATAAATAAATCCGATTCCCAAATTCAGGCATGATATGAAACTTTAGTAATCAACAGTTACCATCCATTGCATTTTGATGATCAAAGATTTAGGCTGATCCTCTTAATAAAACTAGGTTTGAAAGACCAGATCAGACCTTGAAAGCAACTCATGTGCTTTCTTCCAAATTTCCACCCATTTAATCTACTTCATGGTAGCTCCACGGTTCATCTCATGGTTACTCGACTAAAACTCCAGAAAAGACTTGACCCCATTAGATCAATCTCAACTTCGGTGACCCTTTTAGGTCAAATTGGTGCCAGACCAATATGCAGACTTACAAAACATAATTTACAACTACATGTAACAGAGAAAAAACAACCAAGTTTACCAATCCAAAAACAAACTAAGAAGAAAAAAATAAAGAACATTTTATTGCAGCCACTCAACAGAAAAAAAAACATCATAGCCCTCTGTTTGGTTTCCATTAAAAGAAAAGAAATTTCAGTGTTACACTTTAAATTAAACAAACTTTCTGATTTTAGTTAATCTAAATGTAAAGTTCACGTTTTTCCAGCTCCCAGACCAAAAAGAAAAGAAACCCACGATTTAAAATTAGCAATTTCTTTTGATTCCAAAATTTTCTCAGCAATCAAACAAGAAAAACTCTAAAATGAGAGGCATGCAATATCTGAAACAAAACAAGAAACCAAATTATTGACATATTTTAACAAATTGTTGCAATGTGTGATAAAAAAAGAGCTAAAATATGAATCAAAATCTAAACTTTTATTTCTTGAAATCAAAAACCAAAACAGATTCCTTTGGAAGCAAAAACACAAATTAAAAAAAGAGATAAAGTTTGTACCTTTCGGTGGATTGAAGAAATTGAGATCTCTAAATGCAATTCAAAACAAAGAGATTAGAATCAAATCAGCTGAACTGTGTCTTTCTGTCTTAGGGTTTTTTTTCTTTCTATTTTTTATTTTTTTTCACTTAATGGAGAGTAGGGGACCTCTCTCTCTCTCTAGTCTCTCTCTTCTTGTTCAAATGGGCTGGATTGAAATTCTATACAAGTGGAGCAATATTCTCTTTATATTTCACTTGATGATATGAGTATTATACGATCCGATTTTCACACACACACCCACACACATGTGTGTGTGAATATATATATATAAATTCTTACAAGGTCTAGAATTGTTTTTCTTCATTATAATTGGAGTGATTATTGTTTCTATTGAAGGGTTTTTTTTCTAAATAACAATAAACTAGATGAGTTGTTAAATTATTAGATCATTTTTTTTCTAATGGTATTAAATCAATTTTTAACAGGAGGTTTTATGGAGTTAACTCAAGTATTAATTAAGATTAAGTTTTATTTTACAAGATCTTAAGATTTAAGAATGCATTCCTCGTATTGGTCTGAAAAAAAAACCTTGTAAATATTGGTTTTAAGGGTTAAATTCAAAAAGCCATGACTATGAACTGGATCTATGGAGGCCAAATATAAAGCTTAGTTGGCATCAATGGAGGGTGTGGTTTACATTTCTCAATGCGGTGTCCATTGACTAATCAAGTTTATTCAAGATTAATTTACCTTGTTGGGACAAATGGGAGTTGGATTTATTTCTAATTATATAGAAGAAGAAGACGAAGAAGAAAATTATGGGATTAAGGATTTTCTTAATAGAACATGGTAGGAGAAGGAAGGGTGAGTCCATTGCACATAAAGGGCTTTCAAGTTGTTGATAATTTGATGGGAAGAGAGGGAGAGAGAACATTATAGTAAAGTGGTAATGAAGCCAGCCAACTCCCACACATAAAGTGCACAAGGAGACAACAAAAATCCATGCTTGTAAAACCCAACATGTCTACATTAAAAATCCACACTTGCCCTATGACAATGTTGCAAAGGTTGCTCGCCTTCATTTCTCGAGAAATAAAGGTTCATTTTGCTCCCCTAAGCATCTAAAATCCCAAGTGACCATCATGCAAGCCAACTTTTTTTTTTTTTTGGGATGATTTTGTTCATGCAAGCATGCTTGTAGTAAGAGAAAGAGAAACACTTTTGAATATAGTATTAATCATTCTTATAAGAACTCGCTTGACAGGTTAATTTAGTAACTTGAAATCTAGTTTAAACCGAGTTTTTTGTTAAATTAAATTGTTTTTTTATCAAAACAATGTTATTTTAGGTTTTTAATTTTTTTTAGAACAACATGCTTTTAGTATTAAGCATGGTTATAAAACTTTATTTTATGGGTTAATATAGTGACCATCAACATAAAATCTAGCTCGAAACGGGTTTCATTTATTTTTGTACTAAAATAATATCATTTTAAGTATTTTAAAATTAATGAAATGATATTATTTTAGGTGTTTTTTTTTAAAAAATAAAAATTAAAACTCAGATCATTCTACTAGCATGTGGATTGATTTATCTATCCATGATCAGGTCTTAAATTAAGTTAGAATTCAGATTAATTCATATAACTACTTCTTAAAATTATATATCACCTCTTTCTCTTTCTCTGGGACTAGAACATTTGGGTGCGAAAAAGAAAATACATACCATTACTTTCTCATGGTTTGCTTTAGGTGGATCCAAGTTTCAATTTGCAAGAAACACAAAAATGCTCATATGAGTTTAAAAAATATAAATATATAATTAAGATAGGTTTCATATCTTAAGAACATTGCAGTATCTTTTAATTATTATAAATACTATTCAATCTTCCATTCGAATTTCCAATTGATTCTTTAATATACTTACATTTACTACATATAATACCTTTTCCATTGATGTGGTGATGATTAGTTAATTCACTCTAATTTTACAAATAAATATAAATATAAAGGGAGGAGGCAGCATGCATTGTATCTACCAATTTTGAGTAAAGATCATTCATTCTTTTAAGCTTTTTCGCCTCACAAAATCTCACGTCAAGAATATTAATTTCAGACGTATAAAAAAGAATAACTTTTTTCTTTTTTTTAAAAAAAAAAGAAGAGAAAAGGGAGAGCAAAGAGAATCACTAATTCTAATTTTATAAACTATAACAAATAAAAAAGAAGAATTTAAACATTAATTAAAGAGAAGAAACATATAGATAAATAAAGAGGGGGGAGAGAGAGAATGACATTTAGCAATCAATTATAAGTTATTAGTGGTCCAAAAGATAAACCATAAACATTCTTTATAGTCTTCTCTTTTATTACGAGTCTTCTCTTCTATTGTGAATGACATGTGTTGTTGAAATATAGTTGGTTTATAATTGGTGAATATTTTATATATATTTTTCTCTTTTATCTTGATAAATACACTATGATTTTTATTATTATTGATATTTTAGATTCAGCCATTTTAATTTTAATTTTTATTTTTGTATTTTTATCATTTTTATTTTTTATTAAAGTTTTATTTATTTTCAATTTAATTATTGATTTCTAATTTGCATATATAATATTTTTTTATTCGGTCCTTCTACTTTTAATTTTTTTTTCTTTTTCCCTCTTGCCAAAGTTTTTATGACTTTCAATTTTATCTTTCAAATTAAGTTTATTTATTTTTTCAATGATGATAATAATGATTTCAATTTGGTCACTTTTCTTTTGATTTCTTATTATTTTCCTTAACTCTTATGTCAAAGTTTTTATAGTTTTCAATTATATCCTTTAAATCAAGTTTATGGTTTTTATTTTTGCAATAATAATAATAATAATAATGATTATAGTAGTAGTAATACTAGTAATTTTAATAATAATAGCAAAAATAATAATAATAATAATAATAATAATAATAATAATAGTAATAATAATAGTGATGATATTACTTATTAATAATAGTAGCAATAATGATTTTGATGTTTTGAATTGATATTTTTTTAAAATACTTTCGTATGATTGAAATATTTTGTTTTTAATTTATTAAGAAATATTTTATTTCAAATCTAATGATTTACAGGTCACATGTTTAAAAAGTTAACATATTTTTTCTATATAAAAAAGACTTTAAATTTTTTATATTTTTTATCAGGTTATTCAAGTAATATAATATGGGTTGTGAATTTAACAAGATAATTCATGTTGACTTAACTCCAATTAACATCCGATTTTTTATATATATTTTTTATTCTATTTCAATTCTTAAATATTATTTTTTTAATAATAAAATAATGTAGCCCCGCCATAAAATGTGGATACCAAAGCTAGTGTGTGTGTAATAATGATAGTGCTACTCCATCATTGATCAGAACATACAAGGGTACCTTCAAAGTGGGTGGCACATCAACCAACCTTGAAGGCTCTACAGGTTCCTTATATTTGACTTAGCGATCTTATGAATCGACTTTATTGATTAAGAATGACCAAACACTGAAGTTTGGTCGAGCGCAGTACCTTCTTTAATTGGTATAAACTATTGTTGAAATTTGAAAAGGACAGAAGCAGCACTTCAAGGGAAGGTGAGCTACCAACGACTTTCTTCTTCTTCTTCTTCTTCTGAGAAATAGAGTACAAACAGAAAATTTGAAAACAAGAACTGAAAGTAGTAAATGGGGTCATAATTTCCTAGATTCTGTAGCTGCTGCTATTTGATTCAAATTGGTCTCATAAAATTAGGATGGATTTTGTATTGCATCTAAAATGTTTGATGAATTATCAAGTTTTGGTTATTCTTTTATTTTTGGCATGTAATGCTAGTTTGATAGCAAAGTTATAATATTAAATATTACAAGGGCTTTTTAGTAATAGTCATTTCTGTTGATGTTTTTTTGGCACATTAGTAGCCTGTTCGTCAAATTTTGAATTTTTTTTTGTTAAAATTGAGTGCGGTTTGTACTTTTTGGATCGTTTTGATGTGCTGATGTTAAAAATGATTTTTAAAAAATAAAAAAAATCATTAGCATGTATTTCGGCACGAAAAGCTATTTGAAAAGCAACCGCTACCACACTTCCAAACACACTTCTAGATATATGATATAAATTATTATGCAATTTCAACTACGATGTTAAAGAATAATTTCCCTTCTTTTAATATTATTTGGTCGTCTATATTTTATCTTGGAACAATAATATATAGAATACAATAAGACCTTGAATTGACTATAATAATTTGGTTTTTGTTTGTTTCT
>Ga0307510_10010720_pt1 | contig 10899 bp, 12 predicted proteins | sample 12_EM_MG_FD_207224 | JGI IMG/M metagenome (GOLD analysis project Ga0307510, IMG submission 207224) | Populus trichocarpa ectomycorrhiza microbial communities from riparian zone in the Pacific Northwest, United States - 12_EM | ecosystem: Host-associated > Plants > Roots > Unclassified | place... | reverse complement strand
TCTCGCATCCTACTTCCCAAACCTGAGCTGGAGGTTTCCCCTTCGTCCGTCATATGGACATCATCATCACCCTACTCCTAGCCCTCCACGTCCTCCTGCTCACCCTCCACGTCCTCCTCCTCCCCCTCCACATCCTCCTCGTCATCCTCGTTGATCTTCTCTTCCCTATCGACCTCATCGGAATCCTCTGAGCCATTGCCACCCTCATCACCAGACTCATATAGGTCGACAAAATCGACATCTTCATCCTCTTCATCCTCCTCCCACTCTTCGTAGACCTCCGCATTTGGCAAAGGCCACTCAACAGGCTTCACACAGTCAATCAAAGGTTTACCCTTTTCGTCGAGCTCATCCTCTCGAACAGTCATGTCCAAATCTCCTTCCATATCCTCCTCCGTCAATCTGTGCTCAGAGGTAGTGTCCTCTCCGCCGATAGGGATCGAAGGGCCTGTCCGAGCTAAACAACACTGAATATTAGTAAGCACATCTCAAGTTAATTAGGCAAATTTTCACATTACTTACTTGACTGTGGATTATTAGCCCGGGAGTTTCGCCTCAGGCTACCTAGTCCAATCCTAAACCGGGTGCGATGTGAGATAGGCTCCGTTGTGCTCCCTGGGTTAAATGTAGCTGCCCTGCACAAATCCACATGTTGTCCAACAGGGGACACTGTAGGGGATACCTGGGCCCCACGCATTGTGAGTGAAGGACCGCGCTCCCGAATCGCTAGCTGGTGGGTGTGTGGGGAGGAGCGTCCTGAGATACAGAAGGCCCCGGAGACGGTACCAGCAGAGACCCAGTTGACGAGCTTCTGGGTTGCTTCACGCCACCGTTGAGCAGACTCTTCATTCGCCCTCCGGGCCTCATCTTTGGTGACTGAAATACAGCGGATGCCGGCGAATTCGGTGGAGAATTGACTTCGATAGGGGTTGGGGGGTTCACAAGTAGCAAACCATTGTCGCGAAACTGGTTTGGATAGTATCGCCGCCAATCCGCCAGGATTGCCACACGTTCCTACTCCAGGACCTCGTTCTTTTTCACGATTACCTGCTGATCCACTTGGGCTTTGGTCTGGTCGTCAAGCGCTTGGTACTCAGCATATGTTCGCGCAAAATCATGGCGTTGTTTTAGGCGATTGCCTTGGTTCGCCCTTGCGCGTTCGAAAGCGGTTTCCAAGGGGGTAACGCTCGCCCTATGTTCATTCCGGCGGATGGTCTCAGGATTTACTGAGTGCCCCAAAGGGCCTGCCGGAAGTGGCTTCCACTTGTAAGCAGATGGCATGGCTCGTGGAAAAAGGTATTCTATTCATCAATGTTAGTACATATAATTTGTCCGTATCATTCTGTGCGTATGATTTGTTCATATGCACTGGGCGTATGATTTGAGGGGTGATAAAATAGCAAAGGAGAAAGGACCAGTGTGAAGATGGTGACTAACTTACTATTTGGGATCGGGCAATAAGTAATCTATGCAGCGACCTTTTGCCCGCGTGCCCTCTGATGTAGTGGAGAAAGTAAGGGAAGCAGAGAGGGTGGTACTAGTAGAGGGCCGTATCTGGGTTGATGGGGCAAGAGCCATGGGTGTTTCTTTTCTTTGCTTTTTTCTTTTTTTTTGTTTTAACTACTGAGTTTGCTTCTGGATGAAAAAGAGAAGCGGGATTGCAGCGCAGAGGGCAGAGCGACCTGAGGATTCTGTTGATGGTGAGAGCGTGGATGGAGAAGGTAGGAGTGTGGTGAGAAAGAAGAGGAGTTAATTTGGCCTATCTTAAAAAGAAAAGAAAAAGGTGGTTCACCTCTTGAAAACCTCGTCACGGTCTACGCGCAGTCACGCGTCGAGCCCTCCTCTCTACCACTGTCGCCTAACCAAAAGCCCTACTCATCAACTTCTAAGTATGATATGAATGACCCCCCAGATTCAAGCCTTCTGCTAATTGCTTTCATCATACTCTCAGAGAAAGGAAATTATAGCAACGAGAGCTGTGTGTTTGAGTTCGCAGCGAAGATGGAAGGGGCGTACTCTCCAGGTTCATTTTGTGACTACAATTGTACACTTGATACATAAACAGGTAAGATATAACATCTTGGAACAAATACAACGTCTAGGACAACATTTTCAAGCTATTTCTACATGGAAGGGATTGTACATTGCGTCTTATGGTAGACTGGGGGTTGCAGTCTCACGCGACTTTAACCATCGTACAATTCAAGTGTATGTATATACCCATGCCCTATCAACCTTAACTGTCGTTTACTCATCTAGACATCATGAATCAATATATGCCTAAACTCCAGGGGACGCCCGGAAAGATATGACGAGGGGGCTTGAAAAGAACTCCTCATGAAATAACCAATTTTTATTTCGTTGGTATAAAATAACTCTTTACCCACCTCTCCTCCAACACACTTCTTCCGCTTAGCAAGTCCTAATATCCGACTAAGCTATCAGGGAAGGTATAGGGTCCATACACATACGCACAAATACACATACGCACAAATACACATACGCAGAAATACACATACGCACAAATATACATACACACAAATATACATACGCACAAATACACAAATGCACAAATACACATACACCCAAGGAAGCAGACTCCAGTCACCTACACACCAAAGATCAATTTGTGTCTAACTTCTGAGCAAAAACCCTTCTCTCTTTTCCTGTGAACCTCCTTCCTCACGCACCTGTCAGTCAATACAACAAACAAGCAAACACCAAAAAAGTAACTCCTGCTCAATGCCTCCCAAACGTCGCGCACATGATGGTATCTTGGGCGGCAAGGGTGATGGAAATTGGGGGCCCCTAACTCGGCATCCTGGTTGGAAAAGAGCTGGGAGGGTTGTTGGTGGGGTCCAGCAGCCGGCTCGGTATCCAACTGGCAGGGTGGCAATGCCAGAGATTATTAAGTATCGCCGCGATGGCGGGTATATAATTCCCAAGGTCCCATTCTATCGTCTTTACCAGGAGATTGTGTCAGAGTTGGCACTCGAGCAACAATTCCATGGCAGAGATCAGCGGTTGAATGCCTCCAGGTGGCAGCGGAAGACTTCCTGGTGATGGCAATGACTGGTAAGTTGAGTTACCCTCCTAGTATAATTATCTGATTTACTAATTCTTTGTTCATAGCGGGGGCCCTGGGTGCGGCAAATGCTGGTCGCGTTACCCTCATGGTCCAGGACCTGAGATTAGGTGAGGATGTCATGAACTTATGGCTGGCTAGTCAGATGGTGCCACTCGGGAAGAGATGAGACGTCATCTAAAGGAGGACGGCGGTGCTCCCGGGGGTGCACCTCCTCCTCCTCCTCCTCCTCCCGCGGGTGCACATCCTCCTCCCCCTCCTCCACGTGGTGCTCCTCGTTGCGGTGGTGCCCCTCGTCCCGGTGGTGCTCCTCGTCCTGCGGCTGTTCCTCCTCCCGGGCGCGCTCCCCCTCCTCGTCCTGCGGCTGTTCCTCCTCCCGGGCGCGCTCCCCCTCCTCCTCCTGGGGGTGCACCTCCTCGGCGTGGTGCCCCTCCCCGTCCCCAGGGAGCTTCTTCCCATCACTCACCCCCTGCCAATGATTGTAGTGACAGCAACAGTGACGACAGCGATAACCCTCCTGCACGTGTAGGCCGTGGCTGGTATGGTGGCCCTGGGAGCACTAGCCGGACTAGTGGTAGTGGTACTACGGGGGGTGCTGGGGGAGTTTTTAGACAAGGAAATTTGGTTGGGGGTGTGGGTTCTGGTATGGGAGAGGGAAGTGGTAGCGAGGAAGGTGACGCGAGAGGTGCCCAGGGAGACCATGATACCGGGCATGTGGGTACTCGGGGGGGTGGTGGCAGCAGTAGTAGGGTGGTGACCGGGGCCGTCGGAGGCACACCTGCACACCCCGCTGGAACAGTGCCATCTGGGGCTGGGGTTAGTAGTCATACCCTGCGGATGCCAGTTCAGCCGACTCGTGGTAGGGGTTGGAGTGGTTGGAGTGGGGCTCGTAGGCGCTCTGCGGGCCCTTGTGGGAGTGGTTGCAGCGGTGGTGTAGGTAGGATGCCGACGCGCTCCGGGGGTTGTGCTGGGAGGGCAGGAGCTGGTGCTGGTGGGAGCGCTACAACCTAAGCATATTCGGGGATTGTCTTTTTCTTTCTAATAATTCACCTCTTTTTTCACCTATTATGACTTTCATTCTTCTTGTTTTCTATTACTCCATGGTGTTGTCCCCATGTGGTGGGGGGGACGGGGCAGTCTTTTCTCACTTTTACACAAATCATACGACTAACTCAAACCTCCGAGTCACATCTAACCTAGCATAATTACCTTTTATAAAACTCTTATTACTATACATACACTCTTTCTTTAACCTCACCATTTCGCTATATGAACTCTGAACACAGTAACGCTGTAGCACCACTGTGGTTATGATTTGGGCGTATGGCTTGGGCGTATGGCTTGGGCGTATGATTTGAGCGTATGATTTGGGCGTATGGTTTGTGTTGATGGTTTGGGCGTATGATGTGAGAGTATGATTTGGGCATATGATTTGAGCGTATGGCTTGGGCGTATCATTTGGGGGTTTGATTTGAGCGTATGGCTTGGCTCTATGATTTGGGCATATGGCACCACCTGATGAATAAGGCTTATGAATTGGGCATATGATTTGAACCTGTAAATACTGTATATGAATTGGGGTTATGAATTAGGCGTATGACCTGCTGAGACAATATATATTACTAGACTAGGCAACTCGGACATCCAATTGGTGTTGTGAATTATTCCGGTTCATATTGTATGAATCATTCTATGCAAATAAATGCCCGTATATACTTTGAGGTATGTGGTTTTTCGTATACGTCCCTGGCATGAATGGACCGAACACCAGGGGGCTTCTTGGCAAAGGGCTGTCAGCTCGCTTAACCCCGGCGGTGTTCGGTCTATTCATCCCAGGGACGTGTATATGCTCACCCAATTACTCAATCATGTATCAAAAGAGCAAGGTTCGAGAAGGGAATATACGAAAAAGCGGGGCCCTGGACGGAGAAAATTCATTGACGGGGGGCTGTTTGGGGCATTGAATGGGGCGCGGGCCTGGACGGGGCCAGGGGCAGGGGGTTGAAAAAAAAAAGGCCCGGCCCCGGGCCATTGACCGGAGCAGGGCAAGGAATTGAAGTGGGGGCCCGCCGGTTTCGGGGCCCGGGAGGCCCCGTAACGAACACTACTCCTCGTTTTCTGAGTATATCAAGATATCATCACGGTATGCTGTGCAAAACCTATTCAGAAATGGGCGTAGTGCATTATTAATGTATACTTGAAAGGTAGCGGGGGCATTGGTAAGCCCAAAGCGCATCACGAGAGATGCAAAAAGCCCGTATTGTGTAGGAAAAGCTGTTTTCCAGTCTTCACCTGCTCTCATGCGGATTAAGTTGTAGGCTCCGCGGATATTCAGTTTAGTGAATATCTCTGCTCGTGAAAGTTGCATAAAGGTTTCTTTCACCAAGGGCAAAGGGTAACGGTTTTTGATTGTTCCCTCGTTAAGTCCCCTATACACAACACATAAGCGTAGAGAACATTCATTTTTCTTAACAAACAAGATCGGAGAAGCGGCAGGGGAGGATGATTCGCGGATGAATTTGGTATCCAGATTTTCGTCTAGCCATTCATATAAGGCTGATAACTCAGGGGGGCTAAGCCTGTATATTGGTCCGAAAGGAGGGACAAATCGTGGGCGTACTGGTATCTCATGATCAAACCTTCCGTGAGGTGGTAGTTGATCTTCTGTTTTCTTGAGGAATAAAGGTAGGAATTCATGGTAGTGTTTGGGAAGTATCTGAAGTACTTCGTCCTTGTCGAGGACCTTATGTTCGAGAGCACATTGTGCAGCAGAAGCCCGTAGGAAATGTGGTAACTCTTCCTCAATTCCATAGGCCATTGTAACGTTGTTAAGCAGTTCTTCAAACAATATTCAGATTCAAAAGTAAGGGAGTTAGAAGCGAAGTCAATCTTGACATCGTGGTGTTTTAACCAGGGTATACCGAGTGTTAGATGGTATCCCCCAAGCGTGGTAAGAAAAGCAGGAATCATTTCAAGGTGGTTGTTAATTGACAACCCGATCTTGGTGAGGTGAGTAATTGCTCCGGAACTCACAGGCCATCCGTCGATGACCGTCAAAGTTCGTGGTTCTTTAAGTTCAAACAAAGGAAAGTTATGGCAGTCGGCGAAAGCCTTGTCGATGAATGCATATCAAGTTGTTCCCGAGTCTATAAGAGCATGGGAACTAATCTCGTTATGGTTGTCAACAATCTACATGCCATTACCAGATGATTAGCTTCAACACCATTCTCCATGTCCTCAAGAGATAAACCGGATAAAGAAAGTAACAAAGAAGGAGATTCTTGTCCGATGACAGTGCCTTGGACTGTACATGGGGCAGTGAGTTTTCCGAGTGTTCAGACTCGGGACCAGAGTTCTCAGGAACTACTGGCGGAGGTGCACAAATGGCAGCAGAATTGGCTCTGAGGTGACTTTGTCTGTTCGGACATTGTCGAGCCATGTGGTTTGCTCCCCCGCAGTAGAAGGATTTGCCGCGTCGCATGCTAGCTTGACGTTGCGCTTGTGATAGACGGCGTCCTCTAGCCGAAAGGTCCATGGAGCCCGCTTGAGTACCGGTAGCGCTGGTGGTAATAGTAGGAGGAGGAGCCGGGTTTGGGGTCGTGGTAGTGGTCGTGGTAAGTGATCTCCATGTTGAAGATGATCCTTTTGGTTCCGCAGCGCGGGCACCGATCTTGTTGTCTACACGTTTGAGCAATATGATATATTGGTCAAGTTCGTCGGGAGTGTTCAGGGTTACCAGAGGGTCCTCGAGTTCCGTGCTTAATCCTTCTTACAATGAGGTTCACTTAGCACCATCGTTCCAAGATCCCTCGGCAGCATATCATTGGAAATGCACTAAGTAGTCAGAGAAGTTACGGTTCTTTTGACGTAGGCTTTGTAGATTCCGTTCGGAGGTACGGACCCTATCAGAGTCACCGCAGGCCTTCTCGAGTAGGGTGATCAAGACTTTCATACTAGATACATTAATGTTTCCTTCATCAATAAGTGCGAGGATTTGTTAGTAAGCATTCCCTTTCAGGAACCCAACAGCATATGCCTACCGATGTTGGACATCCACAAATGTGTAGGCATCTCCGAGGAACTTCGTACCGAATTGCGCAATGAACGGGGGGACTTGGTCTTGGGATCTGTCGAACTCCTGTGTCTTGGGGATTGATTCTCGCTTGGGGGGTCGTTCGCCTGCTCGTGGAGCCGGTCCCCCGTGTTTGCAAGTCCAGTAGTTGCAGTTGCCAGGGCAGTGTTCGTATTGGTTAACGCGGTGTTAAGGGTAACTATGGTGGCTCTGTCGCGCCCCAGGTCAGTCTCGATGGCTCTGTAGCTTGCCTCCTGTCCTTGTCCCTTTGTAAGCAAAGCTTCCGGTTCTTTGGTAAGTGCATCTCGTTCTTCAGCAAGCGTTTCCCTTTCATTGGTGAGATTTTGAACGCGTTGTTGGAGCTGTTGGAAGCGAGGGTTTTGTTCGAGCGGTGCGGTGGTGCCTTGTCGGGAAATGGAAGGGAGTACTGGGAGCCCGTTGAGTGAGGTAGCAAGCTCGCGCGCCGTGCGGAGCTGCTCTCTGATTCGGTCTTTGGGGAGTTGATCAAACTCATCGTTTGTAACGGCCGACAATTCGGTCAAGGCTTTTCATCCAGTAGTCGGAAGTTCGACACGTCGAGACATGGTGTTGTGTGGGTTGGATCCTCGTTAGATCCTACCTGGTATCCCGGGGTCTTGGCACTGGACGTCAGTCCAAGACACACAATGACAGGAAGGTCCTAAACGATAACACTCGTTTAGCGTGAAGGTTCGGAGATAACAATCTCAGGTCAAGACTGATTGCGTAATAGCAGATCAGGGTCAGGGTTCGTGGTTCTTGGCGTGGACCTTAGATATCAGAATAGAAGACGTTCTATTCTGAAGTACAAGAGTCGTGAAAGAAATACCCGGTAGCGTAAAGAATCAAGGAAATCGGGGGCTTTTTTTTTTTTCTTTTTTTTTTTCTCTTTTTTTTCTTTTTTTTTATATCATATATTCATTGTTACGGTACAAGAAATCGCATGGAGCGCTAGCTATGGTGAAAACAAAACCCAAAATCCAAAAAGAACTAACAAAGAAAATATCCGGCTCATCTCTCTTCAACTGGGGTATGTACCGGTCCCAGGCCCACATACAGGCATGAAATAAAATCAAGTAATTCAAAGGAAACCCTCCTTAAATCAGCGGACAGTACGAAAACAAAAAATATGTAAACCTAGCTTTCCTGAGACGACAAAAAATACCCAAAGGAAACCACATTAGACAAGCGGGAAGAAACGGAATCTGCGGAGGAAGACTGGTGGGAAAACATGCCCGTGGCGAAGGCTGTGGCCATAGACCTAATAAAGCGGGTGAGGGCGCCCAGGAGGTCGGCCGAGGACCAGATGGTAGCGTCGGGGCCTATGTCCGTGACCCCCTGAAGGTGGCGGGTCCGGGCAGGCCTCTTGGCTGGGCAGCGGAGGATGGCGTGCTCGAGGGTTTCTGGGGCCTCCTTGCAGCTGGGACACGTGGTAGGGGCAGTGTCGTCCCAGGACGGGTGGGCGCCGAGGGAGCTCTTCCCAGATCTCATCTGGTGCAGGCGACCTGCGTCAAACTTGGATAGGCCCATAAACGGGTGGGGCGTTAGCGCGGGGCGGTATTTGTATGAGGCAGGGAGCGGCGCAGCATCCTCCAACTCATCCATGAGGAGGTTCCTGCACAGGCGGTTGGGCTGGGAGTAGGTACGACCCGGGGCGGGGGCCGGGTAGGACGCATCGAGCAGGTGCTGGGAGGTGACCGGGAGGGTGGCGAGGCCATCCGAGCCGAGGATGAAGTGCATAGAGTGAGGAAGGGCATCCAGTGGGAGGTGGGCCCTGTTCTTGGAGGGCCGCCTAGGCTGGAGCCAGGGAAGGGATAGGCGGCTCCCCGCGTTTCTACGGGAGAGGACCCTGAGGTCGGGAGTATGGGGGTATAATGACGGCGTCTGCACGGAGGGAGGTAATCTGGCGGTGGCCAGGTTGATCTCCGGGGGGGAGCATAGCACCATAAGGCCGGCCAGGCACGGCTTGTATGCGAGAGAGGGGACTGAGCGGAGGCAGGCAGACCTCGACGGCCAGGATGTCAGTGGGCGTACAGGAGAAGCAATTTGTGGTCCACCTCTAGACCTTATGCCAGAAGGCAGAGGGTTTTCTTTCCATATCCACGGTTGGTCTGAAGGTATCCCCACAGTAGCTGAGGATGGGGAATAGAAGTGAGGAGGCCCAACGGTGGCACAAAGGCGGGGGGAGACCCATCCCCGGGAGAGTGAGCCACTTGATGGCTACGAAGGCGGCCTGGGCCTTGGCCAGCCTTTTGGTGAAGTGAGGAGTGGTGGAGACCGAGGGGGTGAACCAGGAGCCCAGCCAGCAGACCTCGTCCCTGGGGGGAAAGATTGAGCCATCCAAGTGGATAGGAGAACGGGGGAATGGAGCTCTATCCCTGTTGGTCCGCCAGTGGATGAGTTCCGTTTTGGGGATGGAGAAACTGACACCCAGCCGGGCTCCTTTAGCCTTCAGCGTCGCGTAGTATCTGCGTAGGATCTGGATGTTCCTCCGGTAGGAGGAGGACGATGCCGTGAGACCAAAGTCGTCAACCTAGGAGAGGGTGAGACTATAGGGGATCTCGCAGTGTAACCGGGAGACGTGGGTAACGAACAGGAGTGGGGAGACAGGGGACCCCTGAGGCGTCCCCACCGAGACCGGAGCGAAGACCTTCGGCGATCCTTGGTAGAGTAAGCGGCATGTTCTGCCGGAGAGAAAGGACCAGGTCCAGGAAACAAGGTACGGGTTGACACCCTTCCATTTGAGCATGACGCACAGGGTGGATGGATTAACGTTGTCGAAACCCCCTTTAATGTCCAGGAAAAGAGTAGACACTTTCCTCCCTGCCATCTGGAGGGTCCTTACTTCGTGGGTCAGTGTGGCGGTCTCGTCCGAGGCCGACAGGCCAACCTGCGATCCGCATTAGTGGGGGTCGAGCAGGCCTGGCAGTCGGGCCACACACGAGAGTCTTGAGTTCATGATCCTGTCAAGGATCTTTGAGAAGGTCTGGAGTAGGACTATGACGTGGAAAGAGGAGGGGGAGTCGTAGGATGGTTTTCCAGGGTTATCGAGCACGATGCCGTCAGCCCTTTTAAGAGAGGGGGGGTGGCCACCGTGACCATGGACAACCAGGGGGGCGAGAAAGTCATGGATCAGGTGCGGAGCCACAAGCTGTATCCTTTTCCACACGGAATTGGGGGTCATGTCCGGACCGGGGGCCGATGATGGTAAAGAATGGGCCAGCGCCCTGCCTACCTCGTGCGTGGCCAGTGCGGGGCCATTCTTGAACGGGAGTAGCATCGTGTCAAATGATCTGGCGGGTTCACCTGGGAAGAAGTGGTTAAGGAGGGCCTTAGTAAGCTCCAGCGGCGTAGTGACACCCGGGAGTTCAGGGAAACGTGGAGGGGGGCGTTCAACAGCAAACCGTTTCACTACCCAGACCGTTTGCGGGGTTGCTGAGGCCAGAAAGAAAGACCAGTGATCCCTCTTGGCCTTTTTAATGGCTTTGAAGTAGGCTGACCTTGCCGCCCTTGCCGAGGCAAGGAGGGCGGTATCAAACCTGCCTCTCTTTGAAGAGCGGAGGGCAGAGTTGGAGGCTTTCCTGAGTAGTGAAAGAAGATCGGCCCACCAGGGTTTTGATTGGTACGTAACCCTTTTCAACGGGGTGCAGAGGGCTAGTTGGGCCGTTATCTTATCTAGGTTTGTCTTGAACCAGATGTCCAGCAAGCGGGAGGTGGGGAGGGG
>Ga0307510_10010717_pt1 | contig 10899 bp, 16 predicted proteins | sample 12_EM_MG_FD_207224 | JGI IMG/M metagenome (GOLD analysis project Ga0307510, IMG submission 207224) | Populus trichocarpa ectomycorrhiza microbial communities from riparian zone in the Pacific Northwest, United States - 12_EM | ecosystem: Host-associated > Plants > Roots > Unclassified | place... | reverse complement strand
ATCACATGATTCAGGATATTTCCGAAAGCCAAGATGATGTAATATAACATACATTATTTTCACAATATTTGATAATTTATTTGATTTATTCCAAGTCACTCTTTCCAAAATGGCAAAACATTGGGACAGTTTTTTGAGCGACTGTATGTCCCTCACAAGGACATGGAAATTGATAAATGAGAGAGCTAGACAAGAAAATGGTGAAATAACCTTCAACCCCTCAATTACATGCAAAGAAAACTTAGCAGAATGCTTCTGGGTCTTCTCACACCCAAACGGAAACCCCACCCAAATGGCACGACGATACAAACACTGTGGCCCAATCCCACAATGCGCAGAGGTCATGGTCTACACAGATGGCGCCTGCATGAACAACGGAAAAAGAAACACACGATGCGGAAGCGGAGTCTGGTTTGGCCAGGACGACCCAAGAAATAAAGCAATACAAATTCCCGGAGACTCCCAGTCAAATCAAGTCGGCGAAGTAGCCGCAGTTATCGCCACATTAGAAATAGTACCCCCCTACCAACCAGCTAAAATAATAACAGACTCCAAATATGTGATCGAAGGGCTAACCACACACCTAGAGTCATGGGAAAACAATGGATGGATCGGCATAAAGAACGCAAAGTTATTCAGGAAGGCAGCCCACCTGATGAGGTACAGATCAGTGAGAACGACTCTGCAATGGGTGAAAGGGCACAATGGAGTCCAAGGCAACGAAGGTAGCAACACACTGGCAAAACAAGGAGCGAACAAGCAGACCCCCAACCCTCTGAACCTAGAGATCCCCAAGGATTTTGACATCCAGGGAGCAAATCTCCCCACACTAACACAAGCAACTGCATACAAAGGCATCCTAGAAAGGAAGCACACCAAGACACAAAAGACCTCTGAAAAGAACCTGTGACTCATCCGTACAGCCATAAAAAGAATGACAAAGGAAGTGGAAACCAACGCCGCAATCTGGCAAAGCACACAATGAAGCACAATCAGGCCAATTATCCAGCAATTCTTCTACAAAACGATACACAGGACTCACATGATTGGAAAATACTGGCAACATGTCTGAAACCGGCCTTAGGTGATTGTGTTTACTCATATGGTACAGCCTTTGTAAGTTGTGGGAACCGGCCCTAGTGATTAGTGATCAGATGACTGATGCACCTTATTGTGCTTATTGATCAAGCTGGAGTCACTTAGTGACCCTAGTAGTACCTTAGTCATAGCGTGTATCTGACTTACTACTTCATAATTAGTCGTACTTGTATCCTTAGTATAAAAGAGGCTCACTGCTGTCCCTAAGACAGCAAGTTGAATCTCCTGTCAATTCAACTCCCTTCTCTTCTCTTACATCCTTCTATAAGTGGGCACTAGGACGTTACTCTAGTGTGGGAACCACTTCTCATATATCGACTACAACTCGGCACCAAGCTATCCATGCAACATACCGCCAAGTTAGGACAACTTATCTAACCCAACACTGAATCAGTGTTGCCCTCACTTTGTGGTGGTGACAATATCGATGGATATGAAGAGAGAGAGACCTGCGCAACCTGCAACGAGACAGAGTCAATGAGCCACATTCTAACACAGTGCAAAGAAAAGCACACACAACTTATATGGGAACTAGCAAAAACCCTATGGCCCCACCAAAACATACCCTGGCCTGAAGTCAACATGGGAACGATCTTAGGTTGTGGATGCATCAACCTACGCCCAGGAAGGCTAAGAAGAAACAATCAGCGACAAAACAAAAAGATAACCCACCGAGGTCCAACCAGGCTCTCCCAAATCATCCTATCCAAATCAGCATACCTGATCTGGTGTTACGTTCTTAGGATTCCAAATTTCATTTTTCACTGCTTACTAATACTTTCTCATCACGTGACCTCTTCCCACCCCCTTTCCATCACATGACCTTACCACCTGACTGCTTACCTATCATATGATTCTCTTTGGCTATGCATGTGACTTATACTGACTCCAACCTAGTAGCACATATCCTAGGGCTTACACGTGAGTCAGTTCAACTCGGAATGACTCCATACTTTGTATGATGACTCCTTACTAGTACGGGTACTAGTAGTATTAGGCTCAAGTCATGGCAGCTGCCCACATGTATATAAGTCGACCTTATATCCTAGAGTTGGGCCTTAAGCCTGACTTGGTTTAATCCCAAGTGTTGTAGCTTCCACCGTGCTTTCAGCTTTCGTCCGCATCCCTTCTAAGTCGTCTCGAACATCGTCGAGACTCTCCTCTACATCTTTCATTATCGTCACTAGTGTCTTGCACGCGTGCAGACCCATCATACCAGCGCATCCAAGGGCCAGTGTTCGCTACCTGCGATCCCTTGAAGTACAAGTCCCGCTGCCGTTATACAAACCCGTGCACATTGCACCTTAGGGTCCTTGGCCCTTAACATCTGGGTTCTGAGATGCGAAAAGGTCATACAAGAGAAATTGCTCTCTGAAAGAGAGATAAGAGCAAGGTGGTACCATGCGATCAACAAAAGGCTCACCATTGATAAGGTCACTGCGACAAAAATTAAACAAAACCACAAATTCACAAGAACAGTGATAGCAACCTGGGAACCAGCATTGAAAAAAGAAAAGGAAATCCCAGTAAACTGGATACAGTGCGATGAGGTTTTAGTGGGTAGGACTGTATGATGGGCCCACCTGTTAGGAGGGTCACTTCGTGCTTTGAGCCCCATACTACCCCTAACCCAGGGGTGTGTGTAAATGCATTTTTTCCTCACAACCAGACCTCAGTCCGGCTATAGCACGATAGGCAGGGCTGGTTTATCCTCCTACCACCTATCACTTATTGTTGAAACAATGTCTATTGAGTGTAAATGAAATAGACATTACAAAACAATAAAATGCTCTCAAAAAAAAAAAAAAAAAAAAAAGTCATCAATTATCGTACACCTTGTTGCTACGACTCTTGCCGAAGGCACAAACCTCGTGAGAGTTGTGACTCTCAAACCTCTGTCAAATCAGATGTTCCAATTGCTTGTTTCCCAGCTCTCTGGCCTTGCCAACTGACCCATCTTCTATCTTCCTTTTTCTCGCGGCCTCTGCATAAATACCACCTTGGTTAAAGCCATCAGCGGTGTCTACAGACGATGTGTTGCAGAAGGTGGCATTCTGGTTGTCCAGCCAGAGCATATACTTTCTCAGAAACTCATGTACACCGACATCCTTCTACAGTCGCATGTAAACCCCGAAAAGCGTTCATTAGCCCATGAACTCAGGGTCTTACATAGCTGGGTAGTCAAGGCATCACGCGATGTGCTTGATGAGAGCGACAAGATTCTCCATGTGCGGTATCAACTTATCTATACTGGAGGGAAGCAGATGCCTATCGACGATCATCCCAATTGATGGGCCAATATACAGCAGGCATTCACCAGGTTGCAAGCACACGCAAAGAGGCTGCATGACAGGTTCCCAAAGACGTTCGAAATGGATGTGATATTGAGAGGATTCCCAATGATTCGCATATTCGATTCCATCGTTTCTCGGGAGATATCTTCACTCATTATTTGCGACGCTCTCGAAGGAGGGATCCCCAATCTACCACTGGGTGTACTTCCACCACCTATTAGGGAAGCTGCTCACCGCTTTATGGCTCAGGGAGATGTATCCAACAACGATCGCGATCTGATTTTCTCCCACTGCGCACGAACGACAATTTTGAAAGGGATACTCCTACTCTGTGGGCTCCTGGTGGATGGTGAAGGAATCCTTGGTTATGTGCTCGAAGAGCGACGCTGGAGAGTAGATTATGGTCTCGACCCCAGTAGGACATTGTTAGCTGTTCCATATCAAGCTAAGGTCTGTCTTATTGTTAAAGTGGCGCAATGTTTGCTGACTGTGTACACAGGACGTACCAAGCCTGAGAGCCGAGTTCAGTCACCCGGACGTCGCAATTGCGTTAACCTGTCTCAGTTATTACTATGGTGGCTTAACGAGGGATCAAGTGCTCTTATGCTTCGACTTGTTGGTCAAAATCGATAGCCCTGAGATGGAATACGATCACTGGGTCGCGTTTGGACAGGACATGCCTCGGGAACTGCACAAGCTCAACGGTGTGAATACGGAAGATGAAACTCAAGTGGGTGAGCTCCTCATGCCGCTATTCTCTAGAAATAAAGGAGCGGTGGATTTCTACCTATCACACGTTGTCTTCCCTCAGTCCGCAAGAGAGTTTCCATACAAACTCCCAACCTCTGCCTGGGACCTAGTAGAAGAAAAGGAGAACTTGACAACAGGTTTCAGCGGCACAAATGACAACTGATACCTCTTGCCCACATCAATTGTCCAGGAAGATCCTGATTTTGTTCTTGGTACAAATGCTCTCATTTTGCGACATCTCCTTCTCCCTGAGAACGACCATTACAAGTGTACTGAGGGAGAGAATGGCGAGCGTGAACCCTCAACTGCTTTCTTGCAACGTCTGGTCAGCAAAGATCCTGAAATCTGGGTTCTATTGGACGTTGGAGCCCAGATGCTCGAGCTTCAGAATGAAGAACTCGCACGACATTGGCTCTCCCTTCGACCAGATGTCTCTGCTGCCATCTACTTTAACAACTTGGATCATCTGACTGTGGTCACCCCGGATGGGGCGATAGAGCCATTCATCTCCTCTCCTTTCAACAGACAACTGGACAAATGTGTGGTATATCTCGACGAAGCCCACACTAGAGGAACAGATCTCAAGCTTCCCCAAGGAATGCGCGCAGCAGTCACACTTGGACCAAAGGTCACGAAAGATAGACTTGTACAAGGTATGCGTATGCCCAGGTACTATCTCAACAGAAGAAAACTGACCAGAACGCAGGTTGTATGCAAATGTGTCAGCTGGGGAAAGGCCATTTTGTGATATTCTTTGCACCGGGAGAGGTCGACCGTCGTATCCGAAGGCTTATACCAGGTGGAGCCGCCTCTGGGGATCGCGTCCGTGTGGTAGACGTGCTTCGCTGGGCCATGCACGAAACATGTGAAGACATCCACCATTAGGGATGTCGCAGTTCGGTTCCGAACTTTGGTCCGGACCCAAACCTTGAGTGAACCGGACCCAGGTCCGGTCCAAGATTCGGCACTGGGGCTGAACCGGACCGAAAGTCCAGTTCCGGGTTCGGGGTGGGCCCGAACCTGGTGAACCCATCCAGACCTGGTCCGAACCTCTGAACTGTGCAGCTGCCAGCCCCGAAAGCAAGTGGGCCCACTTGCGCTTCCTGACTTCTGCGAGTTGCCCAAGGCGGACCTCGTGTTTACCCACATTGCCTCAAACGTGCATTCAAGGTTCAAGACCCTTCAACGCTTCTGGTGACCTCCGCCCCCACCCGACACGACCCTCTGCTGGCTCTGCACCCAACTCCCTTCCCCTGAGTCCCCTCTCACGTACACAAATTCGCGCCACACCACCGATCCCCTGATCTGGAAATGCTCGGGGCTGGAAGTGTGCATGGACTTACTGATGGTGAGACCAGTGAGTACACGTTTTTTCAACGTGTATTCAGGCCCCTTCAGCACTCCCGGCCGCCTTCATGCCCTGATCCTCTGAGCTCGACTCCCCTCCCTTCCTCATACCCTTTCCCGGTATTCTCCCCCCCATCATTTTTTGCATTGGTGCGCTCAAACCCCCCACCTTGTCCCTAGCGTCCGCCTTGCTCGTTCACCTATGCGAATCGCGATGATTCACTGATTCACGTTTTTCCACTAACCTGGTGATACTCAGGGTTGGAGAGACTTGAAGGGGCCTGCGACACTTAAAGGGAGCATAAAAGGTGTGTGCATTTGCTCTCATCTTCGCATCCTCAACTCACCATGTCATCTGACAACTGTGCTGTAGGCCCCGATGGCGAACTCTTGGACGAGTCTGAAATCCCCTGGGTCTATGACCCTGATGACGATAGGCCCATGCCCCCAACGACAACATCCTTGACGGATCAACGCCAGCTTTCCGCGACGACTCTCGATTCCTTCGTTACCCAAGTCCCTCCGGCCGCACATCGATCTACTTGCACATCTTGTCCGTCTACAAAAGTGACCAATCCCAACAATGTCATGGCCCAGAAACGTAAACCGAGCGATTCCGCAAGTACAAATCCACCTTGCTGTGCCCGCCAAGCTTCCCCCAAGCACGAGGAAGACAAGGCCACAGAGCCTGAGCCCACCGACACCGAAGACGTTCAAGACAACGATCCGGTCAATCCTGAAATTGCCTATGAGGAGACGAAGGCCCTTGGCGATGCTGACCGTAAGGTATGTGTCCAGTGCTCCTCCCAGGTCCTTTCCTTATTTGACACTTTGCGAAGGCCATGCACAAGAAGCCCAAGGAAGACTGCACGGCTGACATCCGGACACTTTTCTTGAAAACCACAGAGTATGTCCATCCAGACACAGGAAAGAAGCTCACTGGGCACTATTGCCTGGTCTGCAGGTACGTTCTCATTCTTGGACTCAGTGCGTTTTATAACTTTGCTGCTCAGGGATAAAGGGGTCAGGCGGACGGCCTATTTTTTCGCTGGAGGTGTCTCAACTCTGCGTACACATATTTCAAGGTATGACGCTTCTCTATTTCATTAATTGAGATATTTTCTAATTATTCGAAAGGCACAAGGATCACTTCGAGCTCTACAGAGAGCGATGCACGGAATTGAATATAACTATGAACGAACGAGCCATCCCTCCTTCGAGCACTGGGGTGTACGTTCATATTAACACTTGGTTGGATACTATGATGCTTATGATCACTTCTAGCCAACGTCAATCAACCCTAGATGGGGCTTTCCCCATCCAGCAACACGTAGCACCATTCTCGAAGCGAGGACTGATTGACCATCTGGTTGAACTTGTTGTCACTGAGGATGAAGCATTCCAACTGCTTGATAAACCCGCGTTTCGGCGACTCCTCTACTTCCTGCATCCCACACTCCCAAGGGGGGGTATTCCTCATTGCACGAAGATTCATGATGAGATTCTAGCACGCGCGGTACAGGCCAAAGCCAAAGTGAAGGCAATCCTTCAGGTATGGTTGACGTTTGCTTGCCATGAGAAGTGCTGACTACTTTACAAGGGGGTTGAGGGGGAAATCTCCTTTACGTTCGACACCTGGAGTTCTGAGGGTGGCGGCACCACAAATTACTTATCACTTACAGCACACTATATCGATAGCCCCAAAGACCAACCGGATCAATGGGAGCTCAAGGAAATTCAACTTGCATTCGCTCAGCTGGAGGGGCACCACACCGGAGTGAACATTGCTTCAATCCTTGCTGACGTCCTAAAGTGGTATGAGATTGGTGGAAAGGTATGTATCAAGTATTTGTGGTATGTACAGATGCTAACAAACTTGTAGTCGGGATGGTTTACCGCTGACAATGTGACCAACAACGATACAGCCCTCAAGGAGTTGAAGGATCACATAGATCCTGGTGGAGACCGCTGGGACCCTGTCCAGCGTCGAGTTTGGTGCGCGATACCCTTTTTTTTTTTCATGCTTTCCAACTCATTCGTACCGTAGTTGCATGGAGCATTCCATAAATCTTGCAGTGGGCCATTTCCTTTCCGATATCACTCCCGCGCAAACTGCAAGTGCTGCAAGAGATAACGATGATGATGGCTCAGCAGAAGACGCAGCACCCTCCGATGACTCCAGCGCTGTCATATCAAACTCACTTCGCAAGTTGTTGATGCTTATCAAACAGGTACATCTAGTTCGTCACATTTTTTGTATCTACTAATCTATTTTTCAGATATGAAAATCGCCCCAAGCTCGTGCTTTCTTCAAGAAAATGTGTCGCAAGGTCAAGGCCCCAGAGCTTGAGCTCATTCTGTATGTACGGACTTGATGGTCATCGATGTATAACTGTCTGGATCGGGCAATCGCTCTCCAAACAGTGTGTACATACAGACCATGGAAAGACAGTATACTGATTCACTCACAGGCAGTAACACACTTTGCACAACTGGCAGATGATAGCGAAGAGGTCCCCCCTCTACGCAACAAGAAGTATTCCTGGTGGTGACTGTCAAAGGTTGAGTGGGATGGGTTGAAACTTGTGCACGAAGTGCTGAAGGTAAGTCATCGCATCTGCATTCCGCATGCTGATACTGAGTCACTGACCATTGATGACAGGAGCCGGCGACGGCACAGCAATCTTTCTCAAATTCTCAGGACCCTGTTGCCTGGCGAACGATCCCGGTGCTCGAATTCCTGCAACAGACATGGGTTAACACAGCCAGTACGCCGAAGTTTGCTGAGCTCAAGGACGCGCTTCACAGCGGTTTGGACAACATGAACAAGTGGTATCAGAAAACTGACGATACCGATGCATATTTTATCTGCCTGGGTCAGTGCTCTCAATAACTTGACGAGTGATCGCTCATGTCCATTTTCAGCCCTCAATCCCAACTGGAAGACCGCTTATATGGAAGAAGAGTGGGACAAAACATTTTTCAATGCCGGTCGAAAGCAACTGGTGAAAGTGGTGCGTTGATTAGTTCTTGATAGCCCAAGTCCCCACTAACAAGCCCTAGTTTGACCGCTATGCCGCATGCTTCCCCGGTGCCCCTCGTTCAACAGAAGATCCATCACCTACTGCGCATAATGACGAACCCCATGCAAGTTATGGGTTTTCTTGGATGTGTCGCGCTGTTGAAGCACAGACAGCTGCCGACCACTCAAAGGCAGGGGATTGTGATGAACTCAGGTCATATCTGAAGGCACGGCTGCAGAAAACATCCGATGTCGTTGGCTGGTGGGGTGTAAGTTTGTCCTTTTTACAATGGAATGTAGTACTGATACATCACAGAAACACTCGGGACAATACCCTGTGCTTGCGCGAATGGCCCGGTACTACTTAGCAATTCAGGGCTCATCTACACCCTCTGAACGCGCATTCTCGAATGCTTCTCTCACTGATACTCAGCAGCGCAATCGACTAACACCAGAGATGTTTGAGGCGTTGCAAATCCTCAAGAGCGCTTACCGCCATGGGCTTATGAGTGCCCCAGCTGAGGCAGAGAGGTATTACCACTCGATTACGAGTGTCCTGGGAGATCAGGACGAAGGCCCAGCAAGTTCATTTTTGTAGAACCGCGTTACAATTTTTTTTTAAATCGATTACCATCACAATACCGTGCGCCTGGGGGACCTTGTTACATATATTGTGTAGGGACCTGTACATACAAAAAGCCGGTAAAATTCATCTTGTTTCAAGTCGCGCACATGTCCGACCATCCAAGTTGTCCCACCCACACAGGCCATACCTCAACTTCGTGAATTCCCGCCGCCACCTGCTCTGGAAAATTTCACACAATCACACTACCATTGTCACCAGTGCCCCATCGCCCAGACTTCCAGTTCACAAAGTCTCGCATCTGCCTGCGCAAAACTCCCTAAGCTCAGTTCCAGTCTACGAAAGTCTTCCGCTACTGCCCTCTCAACCCCGTTCAAGTTCAGCACCACCACCGGGCTCTCCCTCACCTTCAAGTTTCCCTTGTTCTCCAGCTACAAGCCTACAAAACAGACACCCTTGCCCATGCTCCTCAAACCATTAGTGTTGGCCTGGCCACCGCCTAGCCCGCCACCACTCACAATGGCCCAAACTTAGTCCAAGCCTCCAGTCTACGAAGTCTTGCTGTTCAAGTTGTCTGCTCAGAACCACTCAAGCGCTCAAGCCCAGCCACGCCACCTCTGCCGCTCACGCCTCTGCCACACGAACTCACCCCAGTAATCATCATAATCACCACCACGATGTTAAAACCCACGCTCGTCGCATTCTTTCATATCCTGGAAAGACCTTCGCTCTGCGGTCTTCAGGGGGTGAGTGCCCCTCATTCGCTTGCTTTCGTCCCATGTCCTGACTGTCCCTCCCCCCTCGCTCACTCGCGGTGGTGTCTCAACATCATGGCTGGCCTCGCCTTGCAGCAGCCTTTGCGCCTGCTCCCTGCCTCACCATATGCCTTGGGCTCAGATGCCTTGAGCTTCGCAGCAGTGGCTTTTTCAGCCCCGCCAGCAGGCTCGACGCTGACAGTGCCCTCGGCCATGGCAAGGACAGCGCCCACAACCAGAAGTGCCTGCCCCCTCATTCATGTGTATCAACAACGCCCAAGGATTCTACTTCCCTCACATCCATGTCGGTGTCCAGAATCGTGCAAGCAAGCCTTAGCGGCGATGGTGATAGCACCTGCAATTACCACGACAGCAATGGCAGTAGACCCAGCAAGAATGATGGCAGCAGCAGCAGCGACGAAGTGTCCTGCACCACCAACAGCCATGAGTCCATGACCGCAACCACAATGCGATTGCCTTCACTACATACTTTCGGGTCCGGTCCAGGTTCAAACCCTTGAAGAACCTGAACCGGACCCAAAGTCCGGTTCTCTTAGGTTCAGGTTCGGGTTCACGAAAATCTGTGAACCGGACCCAAAGTCCGGTTCCAGGTTCGAGGAAATCTACCCCCGAACCGGACTTAACCGGACCGCGGCATCCCTATCCACCATCACCTTCCATTTTGGGCGCAGCAGGGCCTCGACCACCATAATCGTTTCGCGGCATACAAGGATCACAGTCGAACCAGGAATCTGGATGCCCTTCGAAGCGCCTGGCTGCAGCGCGAGTCACGGACTCTGGAAGAAATGTATTCCGTCGCCCCGCGCGCTGGCATGAGTCCGGAGATTCAGAGCGTCGTGTCACTAAATGAACGGATAGAACGATTTGGTATAACAAAGCTAATCGACGACAGGATGGCGGAGGAGCAAGAGCAAGAGCAAGAGCAAGAACGGGAGGTGGACCGTCAAATCCAATGGGAACGCCAAGTAGAGCGGCCACCCAAAGTCAAACCAGCGAAGCACGTTGTCAGTCAGGACATTCGTATGTTCG
>Ga0307510_10010716_pt1 | contig 10900 bp, 10 predicted proteins | sample 12_EM_MG_FD_207224 | JGI IMG/M metagenome (GOLD analysis project Ga0307510, IMG submission 207224) | Populus trichocarpa ectomycorrhiza microbial communities from riparian zone in the Pacific Northwest, United States - 12_EM | ecosystem: Host-associated > Plants > Roots > Unclassified | place... | reverse complement strand
TAGTCCCTGGCAAAAAGGCGGTGTGGAAAACTCCATCGGGCGCTTACGACGCCCGCTGCCCCGCAAAACTGACCTCAACTCCATCACCGAAGCCGCCCTCAAGCGGCACGTTCAACGCCTCAACGATACCCCACGCAAATGCCTGGACTTCCAGACACCCGCCGAGGCATTCTCCAAACTCAAATCAATCGTTGCACTTCAAACGTGAATCCATCTACCCGCCTTCGCGGGTATGACGAGTTGTGTGCTGCCTAATCGGCCAGAAAAAACTCCCGCAACAATTTCCCCGTCACCTCCGGGTTCTCCTCCGGCAGGAAATGCCCGGAATCCACCGACGCCCCCTCCACATTCGTGGCCCATTTCTTCCACGTATCGAGCGGCGTCGTCGCGGCACTCGCGACGCCGGCATCGCCCCACAGCGCCAGCATCGGGATCGTGATCTTCTTGCCGGCATCGAGATCAGCCTTGTCGATCTCGTAGTCGGCATAGGCGCCGGCACGGTAGTCCTCGCACATCGCGTGAATACGGGAGGGATCGCGGAACGGCGCGAGATAATGCTCAAGCGCGCGCGGGTCGATCGCTTCCAGCGTTTTCGTTTTCGTCTGGCTGGCCATCTTCTGCTTGAGGAAGAACTCGCCGTTGCCGGAGATCAGCGTCTCCGGCAGCGGATAGGGCTGCGCCAGGAACGCCCAATGGTAGATCTTCAGCGCGGAAAGCCGGTTCAGCTTCTCCCAGTAGTCATAAGTCGGCGCGATATCGAGCACCGCGAGCTTTGACAGCCGGCCCGGATGATCGAGCGCCAGCCGGTACGACACCCGCCCGCCGCGGTCGTGGCCGGCGAGCACGAAATGCACATGGCCGAGCTGCTCCATCGCCTCCACCATGACCTTCGCCATCGCGCGCTTGGTGTAGGGCGTGTGATTGTCGTCGCTGCGGGGCATGTCCGACCAGCCATAGCCCGGCAGGTCGGCGACGATCAGCGTGAACTTGTCAGCCAGTTGCGGCGCGACCGGGTGCCACATCACATGCGTGGACGAAAATCCGTGAAGCAGCAACAGCGGCGGCCCCTCGCCGCCGACGCGGGCAAAGATGCGGCCCGACGAGGTGTTGATCCATTCGGAGGCATATCCGGGAAACAGGTCGGCTAGATCGGGCATGAACGCTCCTTGCTGCTTCAAACTTTGTTTGCCGTTGCCGCTGGCAGGTCGCAGGTTTAAGCCATTCCCCAAGCCCGACCAACAGGAACAAGAACCGAGGAAACCGTCAGATGTCGATCGATTTCGAAATCCCGGCTGAGGCCAAAGCGATCCGCGAAAAAGTCCGCAAATGGGTGCATGAGGAATGCATCCCTGCGGAGAAGGAACTCGACACCAAGCCGCTCGCCGAGGTGCTCGGCCCGCTCCGCGCCAAGGCCCGCGCGCGCGGCTTGTGGTGCCCGTGGGTGCCGAAGGAATATGGCGGCATGGGCCTCGGTCCGCTGGCGAACGCGCTGGTGCAGATGGAACTCGGCGAGAGCATGCTGGGCGCACTGTCGATGAACACGCAAGGCCCCGACGACGCCTCGATGATGACGATCCTCGCCCACGGCACGGAATATCAGAAGGAAAAGTTCCTCAAACCCCTGCTCAACGGCGACAAGCGCATCTGCTTCTCGATGACGGAAAAGGCCGCCGGCGCCGATGCCACCGGCATGCAGACCACGGCGGTGAAAGACGGCAACGAGAATTATATCCTGAACGGCGAGAAGTGGTTCTCCTCCTCCGCCAGCGTCGCCGACATGGCGCTGGTCATGGCCAAGACCGATCCGAACGCGCCGCGCCACAAGCAATATTCGACCTTCCTCGTCGAGCTGCCGAACCCTGGCTACAAGATCAAGCGCAACGTCGCCAACATGGCGATCGAGGGCCCGCATGATCATGCAATCCACGGCGGCCACTCCGAAATCGAAATCAGGGATCTGAAAGTGCCCGCCGACAATCTGGTCGGCGGCGAAGGCAACGGCTTTGCCATGGGCCAGCACCGCCTCGCCTACGGCCGCCTGCGCCATGGCATGCACAACGTCGCCAAGGCGCAACGCGCGCTCGACATGGCGGTCGCCCACATTACCAAGCGCTCGACCTTCGGCCAATTGATCGCCGATCGGCAGGCGGTGCAGTTCATGCTCGCCGATTGCGCCAGCGAGCTCTATATCGGCCGGCTAATGCTGCTGCATATCGCCTACAAGGCGGAGAAGGGCCTCGACATCAGGCAGGAGAACTCGATCGCGAAAATCTTCCATGCGCATATGGTGCACAAGGTGATCGACACCGCGATCCAGCTCCACGGCGCGCTCGGCTTCAGCCAGGATACGCCGCTCGCGAAATGGTACACTCAGGTCCGCGCGCAGCGGCTGGTCGACGGCCCCGATGAAGTGCACAAGTGGAAGATCGGCAAGAACGTCATCAAGGCGTTCCGCGAGCACGGCACCACGGCAAGCGCCGCCGGCGGGGATTTGCTCTGACGACCACGTCGTAACCTCGTAGGGTGGGCAAAGGCGCGAAGCGCCGTGCCCACCATTGCGGACCGAGATCGCAATGGTGGGCACGCTTCGCTTTGCCCACCCTACAGGACTGTGCCCGTCGTCATTGCGAGCGAAGCGAAGCAATCCATCGCGCGGCATAACGGATAGATGGATTGCTTCGTCGCTTCGCTCCTCGCAATGACGGAGAAAGCGTCTTAGGTACCCCTTCGCAACACGGCAGGGTAAGTCACACCTGCTGACCCTTATCGAGCCGTGCAGTTTCGCGGCGGCTGTGGCAAGCTCCACGCGCGACTTCCTCATCCCATTTGTACAGTTTCCTAATCGGGGAGGACGGCCATGGTAGCTTATGTCGTGCTGGCGAATTTCACGGAGCAGGGAATCCGCAATGCCAAGGAGTCACCGAAGCGCGCGGAAGCCTTCAAGGCAATGGCGAAGACGTTCGGAGTAACAGTAAGAGAGATCGTCTGGACACAGGGGCGATATGACATTGTGACCATCCTCGATGCGCCAGATGAGTCGTCCTTCATGTCGCTCACGCTAAGCCTCGCTGCGCTCGGCAACGTTCGCACCGAATCGCTGCGGGCCTTCTCTGCAGCCGAGATGACGAAGGCCGTCGGCAGCATGCTTTGACAACCGCGCTGGTTTGGCTGGCAGTCTGCAGCGAAGTAGGTGGGATTTCCTTCAGCTTGCGCCGTCATTCCGGGGCGGCGCGTAGCGCCGAACCCGAAATCTCGAGATGGAGCTCACAGGCGCTAATCAACTTCGAGATTCCGGATCGACGCGCGTAGCGCGTCGTCCGGAATGACGGGGTGTGGCTACGTCGCCCGCTCGTTCTCCACCGCCTGCCAGGCAATGTCATGGCGGCAGAAACCGTCGGGCCATTTGATGCGATCGACGGCCTGATAGGCGCGCTGCTGCGCTTCCAGCACGGTCTTGCCCGACGCGCAGACGTTCAACACGCGCCCGCCATTGGCGAGGACCGCGCCATCCTTTGCTACCGTGCCGGCATGGAAAATCTCGACGCCCTCGATCTTGGCGGCGTCCTCGAGGCCCTCGATGCGCGTGCCTTTCTTGTAGTCGCCGGGATAGCCCTTTGCCGCCATCACCACCGTCAGTGCCGGATCGGGGAACCAACGCAGGTCGAAATGCTTCAGTTCGCCGTCACAGGACGCCAGAAACGCCGGTACGATGTCGGACATCATCCGCAGCATCAGCACCTGGCATTCGGGATCGCCGAAGCGGACATTGTATTCGAACAATTTTGGCCCCTGCTCCGTCAGCATCACGCCCGCATAAAGCACGCCGCGAAACGGCGTGCCGCGCTTCTTCATGCCCGCGACGGTCGGCAGGATGATCCGCGCCATGATCTGGTCGTGAATCTCAGGCGTCACGAACGGTGTCGGTGAATAGGCGCCCATGCCGCCGGTGTTCGGTCCCTCGTCGTGATCGAACACGCGCTTGTGGTCCTGCGCTGATGCCAGCGGGATCGCGGTTTCGCCGTCGCACAGCGCGAAGAAGCTGATCTCGCGGCCCGCGAGAAATTCCTCGATCACGACTTCCGTGCCGGCCGAACCGAACGCGCCGTCGAACATCATGGCGATGGCCGCCTCGGCTTCATCGAGCGTTTTGGCGACGACGACACCCTTGCCTGCTGCCAGGCCGTCGGCCTTGACCACTATCGGCGCGCCCTGTTTGCGGACATAGGCCAGCGCATCGTCAGCCGTCGTGAAACGGCCATAGGCGCCGGTCGGAATGTCGAATTCGGTGCAGAGCGCCTTGGTGAAACCCTTGGACCCTTCGAGCTGCGCCGCCTGCTTGCCCGGTCCGAACGCCTTGATGCCGGCTCTTGCGAAATCGTCGACGATGCCGGCCACCAGCGGCGTCTCCGGGCCGACCACGACAAGATCGACGGCGTTTTTCTGGCAGAAATCGATCACCGCCGGATGGTCGGCGATATCCAGCGCCACGCATTCGGCTTCCCGTGCGATCCCGGCATTGCCCGGCGCGCACCACAGCTTGGTCAGCAGTGGGGACGCGGCGATCTTCCATGCGAGAGCGTGTTCGCGGCCGCCGGAACCGAGCAGAAGGATGTTCATGACATGAGCCAGATGCGGGGATGAGATGCGGCTTCGGTCGCACAAAACGCCCCCTCGCCGCAAGGGGACCGGACGGCGGAATAGCCGTTGTGCAGAGGTGTTTCGGCGCTATTTGCCGCCCGAGGCCGCGATGATTTCCTGCAGCATCGCGACATGGCGGGCGAAGGCACCCCGCCCGACGGCGGTGGCGGTCACCGTGGTCTGCGGCTTCTTGCCGACAAAGGCTTTTTCCACCGCGACGTAGCCGGCCTTCGACAGCGTCTCGATATGGGCGCCGAGATTGCCGTCGGTGGCGCCGGTCAGCTGCTTCAGCTTGGCGAATTCGAGCCCCGCGCCCGATGGCAACGCGTTCAGCGCCGCCATGATGCGCAGCCGCAGCGGTTGATGAATGATGTCGTCGAGCCCCGTCATGTCAGCTCCGGCGCATCCACAGGCCGCCAAGCATCAGCCCGCCGCCGTCGACAAAAGCCATCCAGAGATCGAACCAGTCGCCGGCCCAGAAATAGCCGGCCAGCGCCAGCGCGCTGATCGAGAGACCGATTGCAACAAAGGCGTGGCCGAACCAGAGCCCGGCGACGACGTAGAGCAGCATGAAATAAATCGGCCAGAACGTGCCCATCTGGCGCGGCGTGAAGTGGCCGAGCACGCTCGTGCAGAGGAAGCCAAAGGCGAAGAACAGCACGAACGCGATCAGCATCCTGAAATCGAAGGTGCGAATGCCGGTCTTGCGATATCCGGAGGCGCTGATCGCAAACGACCCCGCGACACCCGCGGCGTTCAGCGCGGCCCAGAGATACCCGGCCTGGCGCGGCGCCAGAAACGAACCGAGATAGCCGGCAAATACCAGCGCGCCCCACATGATCAGCATCAGGCTGGCGAGATTATAGATCCGCGATTGCCGGACGCGGCGCGTCATCTCGTTGATTTCGGCGAGCGCCTCGGAGGCCTCCCGGCTGTCGATCATGTTGCCCATTCCCGCCCCATCGCCGCTATGACCCCGCCATGGCGCGCGTGGCGACATCTTCGGCGACGATGGATATCGCCTTCGGCGCGGCGACGATACCCATGTGGTTGATGCCGTCGAGCACCTTGACGTCGACCACGACCTTCGCGCCACGCACGGCTTCGGCGTATTTGTCCGCGAGCATCAATTCGTCGTCGGCGCCGCAGATGATCGTGAGCGGCTTTGTCGCCGCGGCGAGATCGCGGCGGAAATCATCCCGCACCGCAAAGTTGCGCATTAACCGGTCGGTATAGGTCGACACCAGCGTCTTCTCGGAATTCGGCGGCACCGCGAGCGACAGCACCGGCAGCGCCTCACAGCAGTTGACGCCGATGGCGCGCAGCGCCAGCAGGCCGACGATGCGCGGGATATCGGCGCGCGCCCAGCCGCCGGAACTGGGCCGGGTGGAGGGAGCGTCGTAGCCGAGATAGGGCGCGAGCAGCACGAAGCGCTCGAACAGATTCTGGATTGGCGAGCCCGCCACGCGCAACCCAAAGCCGCCGCCGGAGGAATGGCCGACCAGCGTCAACGGCGCCGACGGCACGGCCTTGCGCAATACCGCGACGAAATCGGCGAGATCGTCCTCAAGCTGGCCGACATAGCCGATATCGCCGCGCGTGCCTGACGTGCCATGGCCACGCATGTCGACAGCAAAGGTCTCCACGCCATGCGCCGCCAGCCCCTGCGACAGCGCATGGATGGTGCCGCCGCTGGAGCCGGAGGAGCCATGAATCACAATGGCCACCCGGCCGGTCGGCGTGCCACCTGCGCCATAATGGCGGAAGCCGAGCCATGTGCCGTCGCGGGCCTGGAAACGCTCAACCGCAGGCAGGCTGGAAAGATCGACGGTGGCTCGCGCCCGCGAGATCGATTGCAGTTCCGGCACCGGCTGCAGCGGCGTTGCCAGCAGGGCCAGCACCGCCAGCGCCAGCACACCGACGCCGCACAGGGCCCATTTCAGGAGGCTCAGAGAGCCGCGAATCAGGGATTTCAGCATCGATCTTGCCTCGCGTCAGGGTAGAATACAGAGAACTCTATATCACAGAGTATATGAGTTCCACAAGGGCCGGATTGGCGGGGATGGTTAAAAATCCCTACGTTGCGGCAACGCCTTCAACATCCGAATCAGTTGCCGATGCCTGCTGCCGAAACCCTGATCAACGCGCTCGAATTCACCGTCTCCGAGCTGTCCTCCGCGCTGAAGCGGACGGTGGAGGACGCCTATGGCCATGTCCGCGTCCGCGGCGAAATCTCCGGCTTTCGCGGGCCGCACTCCTCCGGCCACTGCTATTTCGCGCTGAAGGACGAGAGCGCCAAGATCGAGGCGGTGATCTGGAAAGGCGTGCATTCGAGGATGCGGTTCAAGCCCCAGGAGGGGCTGGAAGTCATCGCCACCGGCAAGCTCACCACCTATCCGGGTTCGTCGAAATACCAGATCGTGATCGAGGCGCTGGAGCCCGCCGGCATCGGCGCGCTGATGGCGCTGATGGAGGAACGCAAGCGGAAGCTTGGCGCCGAGGGCCTGTTCGACGAGGCGCGCAAGCAATTGCTGCCCTGGCTGCCGGAGGTGATCGGGGTCGTGACCTCCCCGACCGGGGCGGTCATCCGGGACATCCTGCACCGGCTGCAGGATCGCTTTCCCCGCCGCGTGCTGGTGTGGCCGGTCAAGGTGCAGGGCGAAGGCTCGGCCGAGCAGATAGCCGCGGCGATTCGCGGCTTCAACGCCCTGCCTGAAGGCGGACGGATTCCACGGCCGGATCTGTTGATCGTCGCGCGCGGCGGCGGCTCGCTGGAGGATCTGTGGTCGTTCAACGAGGAGATCGTGGTTCGCGCCGCCGCCGAGAGCATGATCCCGCTGATCTCGGCCGTCGGCCACGAGACCGACATCACGCTGATCGATTTCGCCGCCGACAAGCGCGCCCCGACACCGACGGCCGCAGCCGAAATGGCCGTGCCCGTCCGCAGCGAATTGTTCGTCGAGGTCGAGAGCCTGGCCCGCCGCACGATGGTGTGCTGGCAGCGCGACCAGGAGAGCCGCCGCAACGAGTTGCGCGCCGCAGCGCGTGCGCTACCGGGTTTAAGCGAACTGCTCGCGATCCCCAGGCAGCGGCTGGATCATCTCGGCGCCGCCCTGCCCCGCGGGCTGAAGGCCAATACGCACGCCCATCACCGCCGCTTCTCGCATCTGAGCGCCGGCCTGACGCTGAAGGTTTTGCGTGGACAGGTTGCCCAAGCCAATCACCGTCTCACGGTGTCGGGCGAACGCATCCGGCTGTCCGCCCGCGCCCTGCTGCGCAACCGGCGCGACCGCTTTGCCGGGCTTGAGGTCAGGCTGAAGGCCTCAAAGCTCGCCAACGCCCAGGCGCAGCGCAACGCCATTGCGCGCGACCGCGAGCGCGCGCAACGGCTAGCCGAGCGCGCCCGCCGCGCGCTGCTGACCGCTCTGCAGCGTTTCGACGCACGCGTCGCCCATAGCGGCCAATTGTTGTCGGCGCTGTCGTATCGCGGCGTGCTCGCCCGCGGCTTTGCCCTGGTGCGCGACGAACACGGTCATGCCGTGCACGCCGCCGCCGCGATCGGACCGAGCGCACATCTAACGATCGAATTCGCCGACGGCCGCGTCGGCGCCACTGCGGACGCGGATCGGCCGCAGGCCACAGCTCCCGCCGCGAGTGCGCCGAAAGCAGCGGCCCACGAGGCGAAGCCAGCGGCGCCGAAGCGCGTCGGAAAGCCGGTCGATCAGGGAAGTCTGTTTTAGCGCGCCAGCCACTCCGTGACGCGCCGGTGCGCATCCTTGCGCGCGTCCGCATCGGTGCCGATATGGCCGCGTTCGGGCAACGCGGCGTCGGAGCCTGTGATCGCTCGTAGCGGCAGGTTGGCGCGGTCGAAATCGTGGGCTGCGCCGGGATAGACCACGATCTGCGCCAGCGCGCTGCGGCCGCGGGCCCCCTCCACCACCTGGCGGCAGGCGGATGGCGAGCTGATGTCGTCCTGCGCGCCGATCAGCAGCAGCGTCGGCACGCGCGTGCTCCAGCCGAGGCCGGAGGAGATCCGGCAATCCGGATAGAATGCGATGGCCGAGCGGAAATCCGGCTCGATACCGCGTGCTGACGATTGCGGGCGCACCGACCACAGCACCGCGCTGGCGCCGTGCGCCCATCCCATCAGGCTGATCCGGTCACGCGCGGCCCAGGGCTGCTGCAACAGCCATTGCCGCGCTGCATTGACATCGGCGACCCGCTCGCGGCGGGCGAGCACACGGCGCTCCTTGACGCGGCATTGCGGGCCGAGTTCGCGCGAACCGTAACTATCCGGCAGCAGCACCGCATGGCCGGTCTTCAACAGCTGTTCCGCCCAGTCGCGATAGCGCGACTGCACCGGCTCCGATTGTCCACCCAGCCCGCCGCAGCCATGCAGCGCGATCACGGTTGGAAACGGGCCGTCACCGTCCGGCTTGTAGAGCTGGGCATGCAGGGTCAGGCCGTTCGCCGGGATATCGACCTGGTGCGGGGCCGGCAATGGCGCGGCACCGGCCGTGCAGGCCGCAGCAAGGAGCGTCAAGGATAGCGTTGCTGACAACAGGCGCATCGGTCTCTGTCGGATCGGTATGACGCTGCGGGCACGGTAAAATTCACGCTATCATGCAGGTCGGCACAAAATCATCACAAGTAGGTCAGTTTCCGGGGCGGACAGTACGACCTATTTATGATAGATCGAATTTGGAAAATATACTTAAGGCCAGCCCGCGGGCCGGCCGATCGGAGAGTTTGACGGTGCTTAATAAATTCGGCCCCTCGGGCCATGGCGAAGCGCAGGTGCAATATCTGGATGGCGATTTCCGTGTGATCTCGCCCGGAACCTATGTGCGTTGCGCCATTACCGACGTGCGGATCCCGCTCGACGAATTGAAATACTGGAGCGTTGATCTGCAGGAGGCCTATTCGGTCCCGACCGCCGTGCTGCAGCGGCACTTTCCCGGCGCGTTGAAGACGCAGGGCTAGGATCGCTCATCTGGGCTACGATTCTTTCCTCTCGCGTGCCTTGAACAGCCGGTCGGTCACGAATCTCCGCAACAGCGCCGGATCGTCGAATTCGAGCGTCACGGGGAACGGCACGATTTGCTGCGACCAATCGCGCAGCCGCGCCAGATCCTTTTCCGTCGTCACCAGCGTCAGCGCTTCACGTTTGGCCTCGGCGATCAGACCCTCGATCTCCGTTTGCGAATACGGATGATGATCGGCGAAGGCGCGCTGCCCGGCCACGTCGATGCCGCTGGCGCGCAGCGTGTTGAAGAATCGCGTGGGATCGCCGATGCCGGCGAATGCCAGCACGCGCTTACCCCGAAGCTGTGCGACCACTGCTTCATCCGGCTTCAGATGCGCCGACAACACCGGCTTGCCTTGCGTCGCGATCTCGGCTGACACCGTTTCCGCAGCACTGCCATTGCCGACAACGATCAGTGCGTCGGTGCGCGCCAGTTGCGGCCGCAGCGGCGCACGCAGGGGGCCGGCGGGAAATACCTGCCCGTTGCCGAGCCCGCGCGCACTGTCGATCACGATCAGCGACACATCCTTGACGACCGCCGGGCTCTGAAAACCGTCGTCCATCAGGATCACGGTCGCGCCTTGCGCACGCGCCAGCGGCACGCCGTCCGCGCGCTTGCGCGACACCACTACCGGTAGCCGGCCCGCCAGCATCAAGGGCTCGTCGCCGACATCGGAAGCCGCATGCTTGAGAGGATCGACCCTGACCGGCCCGCGTAATTTCCCGCCATAGCCACGGCTCAGCGCTACCGGCGTCTCGCCGAGTTCGCGCAAGAGCTTCGCCAGCGCCAGCACGGTCGGCGTCTTGCCGGCGCCGCCGACGTGATAATTGCCGACGCAGAGCACCGGAATGCCGGCATTCAATCCCTGGCGCTGCAGGCGCTGTGCGGCGATGGCGCCGTAGAGGGCGGCAAGCGGTTTCAGGAGATGCGCGTTGAGCGAGGCCGGGCCGTGCCAGAAGCCCGGCTCACGCATTGGCGGCTCCCATTTCGATCCGCAACTGCAGCAAATACGGCTCGAGCGCGGAGAGCGTGCGCTCCAGCGCGCCGCCGAGCTGACCGACCACACGCTCGGACGCAGTCAATACGGCTTCGCGCGCTTTGGGATCGGCGAGCATCTGCCCGAACTGCTTGACCAGCGCTTCCTGCGTATCGGCCCGCCGGGCGCCGCCGGCAGCATCAAGAGCCTCATAGACGTCGGTGAAATTGAAGACGTGGGGGCCATGGATGATCGAGGC
>Ga0307510_10010715_pt1 | contig 10900 bp, 6 predicted proteins | sample 12_EM_MG_FD_207224 | JGI IMG/M metagenome (GOLD analysis project Ga0307510, IMG submission 207224) | Populus trichocarpa ectomycorrhiza microbial communities from riparian zone in the Pacific Northwest, United States - 12_EM | ecosystem: Host-associated > Plants > Roots > Unclassified | place... | reverse complement strand
CTGTTTTATACAGGAGTCACATGCAAGGAGAAAAGCTAAATGCCAATTTAGAAGTGGCTTAGAAATGTTTGCCTATCTTGATCACACCTTCTTCTACTTATTTAAAATGAAGAAAATAAAAGAAGTTTTGCATCTGAAAGACTTAACAGAGCAGAAATATCAATGCCCTCGACGAGGTTTCCCATGTACAGTAGATAGAAATAAATCCAGAGGATGTGGGAAAACTATCAGGCACTTTGATCCTTTTCTTTGTTTGAAATGTCTTTTAGAAAACTTTTGGCACTATTCTAGTAAATGCATATACCGTTTTTCTTCTTGTTAGCAGGCTTCTCACTTAGAATTGTCTAGCATGAGAAAGATTGTTTAGCAATGTGATAAATCTTTCCTTGTTGTTTTGGCATATATGCAAATATGGCTTTCTTTTATTGAAACTTTCTAAAATGATTGGACTAGTCCTATCTTTAGATTGGGATGCTGTCCTAACATGCTTCGTCTTCTTTAGGTGATATGTACAAAGTGCAATAAGATTTCAAATCAGTTTGAGAACATGATGGATTTAACTGTTGAGATTCATGGTGATGCTGAATCCTTGGAGGAATGCCTCAATCAATTCACAGACAAAGAATGGCTCCATGGAGAAAATATGTACAAATGTGATGGGTATGGCTGCTTAATCCTGTGATTTCTGAATCCCAGAAGCTTAAATCATTTACTTTATTGTTTGCATTTCTTCACCATATTTGTTTCATTATGCACACAATCTTTATTTATTTATTTTCTATTTTTTATTTTCCATCTTTCATTAATATCTATCTTGCTCTTGGATAGACTAGGAGTTCTGTCCTCTTGGATTCTTCCACCCTTGTTATAACTCTACTAGTAATTTTAAATTGTGATGAAATTTGATGGAGGTGGCTGCAATTGAAATATGAATTTTGGTATGGCTTAGACTGCATGGAAGAAGCATATGCATCTATCTTGCTCCAGCCAGTTTGGGATGTGAGTCTTGAGGAGTTGTTTTTTCCCTGGATGGTGATGGGGTTTGTTGGTTTCAGCAAATGTTTCTTCCCTTGCATTTTGAGAAAAGATAGGCTGCTAGATGGTAGATGCTGAATTCAGTCAAGTAGTGTGTTATTTTTCTTCCTAGTCATTCTTTGGTTTGGTATTATAAATACTCTCTTAAAAAAGGGAAAAAATGTGCTTATTGGTTAATTGATCTTCATTTCTGCTCTGGCACAATTAACACGGACATTACAATTGCTTCACTAAATGTTCAATGTAATCCACTCACCGTGGCCAAATATGGCTTCTGTAGATGTGTAGAATGAAAATGACTTCTTAGTTGTAAGGATGTGGTCTCTAAATATCTGCTCAAATATGGCCCTAGATCAGACAGAATGAAAGGATGATTTGTTAAGGTTTAATAATCCAACTCCAGATAGTTTGGCGTGAAGTCTTGATGGTTTAATAATTGAAAGTGAAATATGTCTTGTCATGGAATCTTTCCTTTTTTCATGCAAATTTTCCAATATAGTTGGAGCCCAGCAGAATTTAATACAACAAGGATAGCAGTGAAATGGATCACAAGTCTGCACTTAATATCTTTTGACGTGTGCATCTGCTTTGATTAAGGAACAATTTTATACTGTTTATAGGTGCAATGACTATGTCAAGGCATGGAAGCGTCTTACCATTCAACGAGCTCCGAATGTTCTTACAATCGCGTTAAAGAGATTCCAGGTCAGATTTGTATACATTCTATGGTTACACATACCTCCACCTCGTTATTACCTTTCTGAATCTAAACTACCTTTTCTATGAAAATTCATCAAGTTTGTGATATTCTAGTTCTAGAGTTTTTTTATATCTTCTGAAATTGTATGTGTACATACCTTTGCAGAGTGGGAGGTTTGGTAAACTTAACAAAAGGGTAACTTTTCCTGAGACTTTAGACCTGAGCCCCTACATGAGTGAAAAAGGAGATGGCGCAGATGTGTACAAGCTTTATGCAGTTGTTGTCCATGTTGACATGCTAAATGCATCATTTTTTGGTCATTACATCTGCTACACCAAGGATTTCCATGGAAACTGGCACAGAATTGATGACTCTAAGGTATAAACTCACTTGCTCTGTGTGTGTGAGTGTGCATGCACATGCTTTATGCACTTCTAAATTGATCTATTAACTGTAACTTGTGAGGATTGGTAGCCTAATCTTTTTAAAATGATAATGTGAAACTTTCTTGCTTGTTTATTTAAGTCTAGTGTAAGAAATGATTTCCTGCTTTATAATATTGCTATGCCATCATTATGACAGCAAAGCAAGACAGCTAAGATGTTGCAATCTACTTGGACTTGTTTTCCTCTAACTGTGGTTTTGGCTTTTCTCAGGTTTCTAGTGTTGAATTGGACGAGGTGCTTACTCAGGGAGCCTATATGCTTTTATACAGCAGGTATACAGTTTAATGCCTGATGGTTATTTATGACTGCTGCAACATTTGCTTTGCTTATATATAGTATTTAGCTTGCTATAACCAGTTGTTGGCGAAGTAGATAATTCGGAGTTCATAGCCATGCGTACATTTTAAAACCATGGCATCAAAACTTGATGGTATTAGAACTTCAGGAAAATACAAGCATAAAAGGCTCGGATTCTAATTCTTAATTTATGTTAAAGGAATGTTGAAATTTTTGGTTTCCTTGTTGGAAACATTTATTTAAGCTTCATGACATTTGTGACGGAAGAATTGTACAGCAGAATGATACTGCGATTTCTTGATCTGAATTGGGGCATACAAGCATCTTATGTTCAAATGCAGTACTGTTTTTTTCCATAAATGCTTTCTGGTTGTGTTCTAAAGACTATATTTGCTTGATGTTGGGCAGGGTTTCTGTTCGACCATCATGTCTCAGAACCATTGAGCCCTCAAAGGAGCAGCAATCAATCGTGAAAGTAGAATTAGACTCCTGCACAGAGAAACCAGCTGGACACCTTTCACCAATGGAGTCAACGGATGCCACAAGTTCTGGGTTCCTAGCACCCGCACCTGAAAGTAGAAATTCTGAATTTGGAAGTGCATGTCATGAGGATGCTGTGGTAAATTTTGAGTCAAGCACAGCAGTTTCAAAGGGTGTTTCATCCTGTGAAAACGAGTCACCATCTAAAGCTGACATGAAAGACGCAGAAGATTCAGGGGTTAATCATAATTCTGAGTTATCTTCATCTGCTATGGAGGAGGATCCTAGGGACATACCAGTTGCTTTGAGTTCTGGGATTATTCATGAAGTTCCAGAGGATATGAATGGAATTGATTCCAGCTCCAGTTCCTTGATTCCAGTGGGGGTTTCTGACTTAAAGAAGGATTCCTCAACTGCACTTGATTCAGAAGCTGTTGTGATAGAGCATTCCTTGGACCATTCAGATACAGTTATGTACGAATCAGATTCTGCTGTTGCAAAGGATATCAAAGTAAATGGCAGTATTCATTCATTCTCGAGCGAAGAGATTTCAACAAAACCTAATAGTTTGAAACGTCAGCCACCTTTCCATGATTCGGATGGCGAGGACACAAATGGAGCTAAAAGAGCAGAAACAGTAGATAGTTGTTGATGACAATGAACTGATGAAGCATCATCAAAATCCCTAATCAATTGTTTATATTTTTTAAACGATCCCAATCATAGAAGGAAAATTTGTGTTGGGCATTTTTCATCTGGGGTTTCATTATTTGCAGAAATCTCGGATTCTATTTGTAACAGTTCTAGATGGGGAGCTTTGCCTTGATCCAAGAGACAGAATAGGAGGATGCCATTACATCATGAGCAGGAACTTGTTTATAGTCTACCATGTAAGTTGCTAAGAAAGTCAGGTCCAAGGTAAGCAAATGACAGGTTGATTAATGAAGAATTTACTGTTTGACTTTCTGCTCCAGGAATCTCTTTTTTTTTTTTTTTTTTGTGTCAAGAACAAGTTAAAAGGGCCTTCCTGATTGAATGATGACTGATATGCATAATTGAACTGGAACTGCCTAGGATGATAGGGCTGGTTTGAGTTACGTGTGGCTATAGTAACCGTCGGCCAAACTGGGGGCCTAAGCTCAGGCCAACATTCAACCATTTTACCGCCAAAAATTGTGGGGGTCTAAGCTCAGGCCAATATTTAACCATTTCACCGCCGAAAATTGTAATTTCGAGATTTTTAACATCAAGCCTCTGATTACATTTGATTTAGAGATTTTATTAAAATTTTATATTAGAAATTATTTTAAATGTTAAGAATTAAATTTTATTGCATAAATAAAAATTAATGTTAAAACTAGTATTTTTAAAATATTTATTTACATGTTTTCTTTATCACTCCTCCCTTTTTTCTCCCTTTTGTCACTAGACTAATATAGAAAATAAAATAAATTTAATAATATAATATAATATTTTTTCTAAATTCATGAATTTAATTTATTTATTTATTGAATTCAAAATAAAAACTATAATTAATATTTTAATCATGTTTCTAAACATGAGACTTAACTATTTTTTCCATCCATTTTAAACACATCATCTATATTCAAAGTTGTCATGTTTTTATAAGAAATCATTTCAGTTAGTAATTTTGCTAGCATCTCCCGCTTCGTTGGATTAGACAGAACTTCCAGCTGTAACTTCTTAACTGTATTGTTTGGGCAGTGGTAGAAGTAAAATTTTATAAAATTTTGATTTTTTTGATTTTAAATTAATTTTTGATATTTTTAAATTATTTTAATATTTTATAAAAAATATTTTGATATATTTTTAAGTGAAAAAATATTATTATTATTATCCCAAACACCCTTTAAATTACCGAGCATGAGAAGTAGCTATGAAAACTGACCGGTGCGGTTAAAAATGCTTTTAAGTTCACTATAATTTTAAAAGTTATTTGATTTTTATAACTTAAATTTACTTTTCATTTTAAATTATGGTATAAACTGAAAACTCTATAATTTGTAGGTTTTTTAATTTTTTTCAAATTATTATTACAAAAACTATCACAATATCAAACACAAACTAAAAACGGGTTTGGTATTATAGTAACTTATGTTTTTTATCCAATCACAGAGAAAAAAAAACACTTGTTTATCAAATAATTCCTTTTTTTTTTACTAGATCTCATGTATAATTACGTTTCAAATATTAATTTTATAAAAAATAAAAGTTGTTTCGTATTCATGGAAATCTACTTTCATAAAATAATTTTAGCCAAATATATTTTTTTTAATCATAAATAAAAATATTTTTTAAAAATTTATTTTTTTAAATAGTAATTACAATAACAAACATATATTATCTTGTTTTATGGTAACAAAATATTTTTAAAAAATATTTTTCACTTGAAAATTTATTAATTTTTTTTTTTATTTTTAACATTTATACATTAAAATTATATAAAAGAATTACCATTCTTTAAACACAATACAAAACAAACATTACAAATAATTAGAAGTAATGGTGGGCTATTTATTAGAGTGGATCCAATAATGATGTGATTAGGTAGTGGTTGACATTTTAGACCGTTTATCTTGAAAATGATAAGAGTGGAAGATAGGTTGGAACAACAAAGCAAAACCATGTCTCATCTGATGGCGATTTCTCCCGTGGGTGTTGCCAGCTGTTTGTCTATCCCTTTCCTTGACATATTATTTTATCAACAAATCCCTCACTTCCCATCTCTCTCTTTCCAAACCCTCCATTATTTTTTTATGGGTTTTCCACTCCAGCAAAACCACTCACTAAAACCTCTCACTTGATCCAAGAAAAAAGATTTTTTTTTTGTTACTGTGATGTAAAAAAAAATTGTTTTTACCAAGGTGGTTGTTTTTTAATGATGTCCCAGATTCCTTTTATGATTTCTTTTTATATGTGCTTCTCTAATTTGATGCTTTTTGTTTGATTATTTTGCAGGGTTTTGTTTTCTTTGTTATTTTTAATAAAATTCTGGGATTTGTTTGGTTCAATTGACAGCAATGGAGAATCGCAGTGAAGCAGAAGCAAGTCCTTATAAGAGGTTTTTTTTTTATATTATTGTACTATTGAGTTCTTAATTCGAAGCCCATTAATTATGCATGTAATCCTTAATCACATTTTGTTATCTGATTGATTTGTTTGAATGCATGTTAGTGATGATTGTGTGTGAATGAATGGATGTAGTTTGGTTGCGGCTGTATCATATGGGATTGCTTCAATGGCTATGGTTTTTATCAATAAGGCCATTTTGATGCAATATGGTCACTCAATGACCCTTCTCACTCTGCAGGTATTGAACTTTTCAAAAATGTAATACACCCTTTTGTTTATTGTATTGTTATTTGGAAAAAAAATCAGTGCTAATGTTGTATCGTGGATATTTGTGGGATCCACATGATGATGAGTACTGAAGATTTTAAGGCTTTTTGTTGTTGTTGTTGTTGTTCTAATGTGTGTTTTCGGTGATTATGATTACTGATAATGGATGCTGCAATTGGTTGGTTGTTATTGGTTGGTTGGTTGGATTAGCAACTGGCGACAGCATTGCTTATACATTTTGGTAGGCAAATGGGGTATACGAGATCAAGGGGAGTAGATATGCAAACAGCTAAAAAACTTCTCCCGGTTTCACTATTCTACAATGCTAATGTGGCATTTGCTTTGGCTAGCTTGAAAGGAGTTAATATTCCTATGTATATTGCAATAAAGAGACTCACACCACTTGCGGTACTTATAGCTGGATTTTCTTCAGGAAAGGGAAAACCTACAACACAGGTTTGCGCTGCCACTTATTAAACCACTTTGCACTTATATAGTTACTGTGTTCTTTTGTAATGTATTTAGATATACATGGGACTCTGTTTTGCCAATTGTTTTATTTATATGCTGTTCTTTTAAATTTGTTCTTGGTCGAATGATTATATTTAATGATATTGACGGAATGATCCATAATTCACATTTCTGGCTCCAATTCAGACAGTACCACCTGTGTTGATTTTTTAATTTTATAAATGAAAAAGAAGCTCGCTGTTCAACTAGCAGATATCTGTTGCTGAAAGACCAATTGTTATGTTATATACACGCAATTTAGTTATCAACCCACTGAATCTTTGACAAGGCATCTTTGTGACTAGAGATCTTGAATATGGGAAGTTCCTTCAAATTATTGACACATCTACATGTTTCAGGTTACTCTCTCTGTGCTATTAATTGCTGCTGGAGTTATTATAGCAGCACTTGGAGACTTTTCTTTTGACCTTTGGGGTTACGGCATGGCCCTTACTTCTGTTTTCTTTCAGGTTTGCTATTAATTCCTTAATTGCTCAGGGATGTGAATAATGAAGCACGATGGTTCCTTCTCATTGTTAACTAATAGCAGTTGTGCTTTGGAACTGCAGACAATGTACCTTGTGTTAGTTGAAAGATCTGGTGCAGAGGATGGCCTCTCTTCTATTGAGATAATGTTCTATAACAGTTTTCTTTCTCTTCCATTCTTGATATTTCTCATCATAGCAACAGGAGAATTTCCATACTCTCTAGCATTATTGTTTGCAAAGGTTAGAATCTTAACCCCTCTTATTTAGACTCAGTTGTTGATTGTGCTAGGAAAATATGGCATGCTGATGTTCTGAGGCCTATTCTCAGCATGATAGCATGCTATTCTTGTGTAATTGCATATGCTCTTCTCCTGATTGTTTACAAATGGAACTTTGATCTAATAATTGATGCTCAAAACCTTTAACATTTCAAAGTTTTATACGAGAGTTTGGGCTTTTCTGTCAGGGAGTTAACATCATCGAATTCCAGTCTAATATATTTTGCATAGGGGATTATACATTACCTGGAAAATTCTGTGTTCCACTTAACACATCAGTTTTTCATGTCAATTGTACAACATCATTGGTCAAACATGTTTCAGAGAGCAGTCAGTTATGTAAGTTTCAATCATTGTCCTTCCAGTTGGTATCCCCACTGAAAAGGATTAAATGGTTTTAAGTCACATTCAATTAGAGTCCTGTATTTCGTATTTTTCAATTTGGGATTGTTGATTGATGCCTTCAGTGTTAGCCTGATTACTGAAATCAGGACAACATAAAACTTGGTCATTTCAGAATGATATGGATAACATTTTTAATATCTAAGAACTCATTTTCTTACGAGGGCAGTGCAAGGGTAAGGGTATTCATCATGTCTTATGAATACCAAGTCTGACGGTGGGGTGAGGGTATTGATTGTATCTTGTAATCCAAAATTGGATTCATGTAATGAACACTCTTGAAACCTTGACCTCATGTACTTGTGCTAAATTTAAGTGCCAAAGTTATTATTTATCATATTCCATTTATATTCCCGTCTCAGTTTTAAGTCCTTTGAAAGTTATAGCATTATTATCCGGTGCATCATGCCCTATTCAATCATTAGATTTTTATCGTGCTTCAAGGTGCCATCATCTAGTGTATCCATGAAACTCTAGGCTTCCCCATGCATGGCCTTTTCTTAAGTCTGACATATTGTTTTGCCTCTTGATATGGTATGTGTCTTGGTAAATCTTTCTAACCTGATCATCTAATTTAATGTGAAACAAATTGAATGGCAATCAAAACATCTATAAAGTGCAGTGACAGTTCAAATTTCCTTTTTCCTCTACGAAGTGCAGCATTTTGCGCTCATGTGCAGTTTATTTAGAATTGGTTTCTAACTTGAAATCTGTTTTTTATTGCAGAGTAATTCTTTATCATTTTTGGTGATCCTTGTTATTTCTTTAGTAATGGGCATAGTTCTCAACTTCACCATGTTCCTATGCACCATAGTCAACTCAGCTCTAACAACAACCATCGTGGGAGTTCTCAAAGGTGTTGGGTCCACGGTATGTGCATATAACCCTTGTTGCTTTTGTCTTTGTAGAGAACCTACAAGAAGAAATGAAAAAACTTGAAATTTTAACAATTAAACCAATTTGTTTTGGTTTTTTCCATTACCCTTTTCTTTTCCTAGCTTCTCAATAATTGAACTGAACCTGCATCATTAGTTACATTTTAATAAAATGTAAAAGTGCATTAAGTTTCCTTTTCCTTTGCTGCTCAGACCCTTGGTTTTGTCGTACTGGGTGGCGTGGAAGTCCATGCTTTGAATGTGACTGGATTGGTTATCAACACAACTGGTGGGGTGTGGTACTCATATGCCAAATACCAGCAGAAGATGAGCAAACCTCCAAGGCACGTATCAGATGTAGAGGCACATCACAAATAGGTCTGCTTTGGAGGATCACCAACGGTGATGAATTGCTGCTTCAGGCAGTTCCTTGTCTGATTTTTGTCAATTTCCCTACACTGTAATCATTCACAATGATCTCGTAGTAACAACCAAAAGGGGTGAAAAATGAAGTATAGCAATATTTTTATGTTGTTAAAGAATATTCAATTCTATAGCATATCCTTGCTACAGGCTCTTGATTTCCGTCAGAAAATGTCATGATCGAAATGATTGATGCAGTCGGCTTATTTAGATTGGATTATTGTGCTTGAAATTGATATTCTAGCCACAGTATGTTGTTCAAAGCATTTTAATTCTGTGAAATGAAAAGCTTCTCTTTGCTCATTTACTTTCTACTCTGTGATGGCATTATGTCTGTGATTCTCAGTTGCCATGGATGGTTCTTGTCCAGAGTTGGCGAAAATGATTTGACCTAATCTACTTCGTGATTGTCTGGAGACAATTCGTTATGATAATGCAAATCCTGGAGTTACACTGAGACGCCTGAGTTCCTCAACACTCATACCATACTAAGATCTGTCCACTCAGCTGGAATGGTCTCCACTCTTACCCCCTTAGAATGGCACACAATAAATGGTAAATTCAGGTGAATAATCATGACAGAAAGTGAGAGACCTTATTTGCTGCCATAGGCAAAATGAATCCACCCCAGTTTAAGAAAACATCTTCTCATCAGTCCAATCAAGTATAAATCATTGTTCATACCAATTTTCTCTGACTTGATCCATTGCTCCTCGTCTCAACTCTCTCAATTGTCTCTTTCATGGATGATTAATTTTGAAGTCTCGATTGTTTTCATTTCTTTCCCCAGCATTTGGACGGGACGGTACTCAACTACTCGAGCTAGTTGTTCGCCATATCCTTAATCTAATCAAAATAATGCCATTCACATCTGCATTAGAGATTCCTGAGGAATCATTACATTATAACATGACCCTAGGAGTCTTGTAGAGCTTGAGCAATCATTTCAAAGTTCGAAAAAGTCGTTCGTTCTTTTCCTTTTTCAGTAGATTAGATATTCATCACCGTTTCGTGATGCATAGAAAAATATGGCAATGGAATGTGGGTGGGACATACAATGCCCATAGACGGGCCAGGGACAAATATGGTTTTGCCATAACTCTTCTGCCTAATGGAAGCTGGCCATAGCTTGGTGATAACCGGTGGTATCCATGGATGGTTCAGCAAGAAGTGGACCTTCTGTTGTTGGAGGTTACTCAACATTGAATAGCAACCGAACATGATTTCAAGAATCATACGAAAAAAATTCTGAGAGCTATCAGGCTCTAGATTTGCTTCATAAAGATTACCGGTTCGAGTTTTATAAATCTCATAGTCACCGGAGATTTTTATAATTGTTAACTTCAAAGCTCATAAAATTAATCGAGGTACACGCAAACTGATCCGGATATTCACGTTAATAATAATAAAAAAAATCATACTTGAAAATGTTCTGCTATTACTACACATTTTCCATCGTTTCTTTATGAGTCCCTCTTCGACTTCTTTTTCAACTTGAAAAACGAATTCCTCTGACAACATTTTAGGGATTTAGGGTTCATTAGCTCAAGCTTAAAATCCACCATCCCCAAACTATTGAAAAAAAAAAAAAACAGAGACGATTCCA
>Ga0307510_10010713_pt1 | contig 10901 bp, 11 predicted proteins | sample 12_EM_MG_FD_207224 | JGI IMG/M metagenome (GOLD analysis project Ga0307510, IMG submission 207224) | Populus trichocarpa ectomycorrhiza microbial communities from riparian zone in the Pacific Northwest, United States - 12_EM | ecosystem: Host-associated > Plants > Roots > Unclassified | place... | reverse complement strand
CTTATGCAGCGCTGGCTATGAAGAGAAAAAAACCTATAAATGCAATCCCACCGCCCGCTTCACCTCTTCATGGGAAAAATCAAACACCCTGAGACCATAGAAGAAACTTCCCCCGCCTAGCGCCTAAGACTCGCACCTCAAACACGTAAGGAATCAACTCATAGAAATGTACAGGTAGAGAGACCCAAACCCTTCAGCAGGCTCCTCAAAACAAAAGAAACGACGGCTGTTCTAAGGCCCTTTCGGGGTACCTCGATTTACCTTTGTAGGGCCCGGACATCTGGTTGAGCTTTTTCGCTCCCCGCCCTCTCGTGCCGTATACTCACAGCACCGAACTTCCTTCGTTGTTCCGTCTCGGGGTGTTGTCATTACTCTCTCAAAACGGGTTTCTTGTCCCCATTTCCCTGGGGGTAGCACCGAGCTTTGATGATTTCCTGTACATGGACGAAGCATTTGTCGTCGCAGCATTTGTACCATGTCAAGCTTTGTCCGTGGTGTTTACTCTGTTGTTTTTTGTTCCGGTGCAAGTTGCAGTTGTGTTGATATGGAGACCTGGGTCTCTCCGTTGTCTTGTTCCTCAATCTTGATCGATAGATTGTTTCCCTGGATACTGTTTATAGTACTGTTGCTTGACAATGTCTGCTTTCTCGAAATCTTTGTAGGGGTATGAGCCTTTGTTGTGTTCAGGTGGGTAACTGGTCCACTTGGCCCAGTATTAAAGCTTTAGGTAGGGTCGTCCAGAATCGAGAATTTGTTCGCGTTCGTACTCAGGTTCTTCTTGGATGATAATTGGAGGTGGTGGTTGTCTTCGCTGTGTGGGTAGTTGTCACAAATCGTGACTAAGCAAGGCAGATTTCACATGACTAATACATATTAGTCATAAGGTATGTTGGTTTTACGCTATGACGTCACTTGACTCATACTTCTCACATGACTACGCATTTGCGAAGTCATCATTATATTATGCTGTAATGACTTTCGCACATGACTCATATTATGAGTCATGGGTTTCACGCATGTAAATCATTAGAGCACATGATTGGTTTTATGGGTTGTGATCGGTTAACGGAATGTTGCGCAGTGACTAATACGAGTCATCAGATGGATTTCGCGCTATGACTCATTATGAGTCTAGAGGTTTAGGTAGCACAAGGTGATGAGTCACCAGGGTTAGGGTTGTGGGAAGATGCTTATATAAGGCACTTGGTTCCGACCAGGAGATAGGATCCGGCTGGCACCCTACTGCTCATCACCGGCTGGCACCCTACTGCTAATCAAGGGCTGGCACCCTGCTGCTACTCACGGGCTGGCACCCTACTGGTAATCGTCGTTGGCTGGCATCCCATCTGCCCGGTGGCTCCGCTCGCCATCTACCATTCCGATTCGTTGGCCCCTCCTCGGTTACGCCTAGTGGTGGTATAGCACTGCCTCCGTTGCTATTGTCCAACGCCTTGGATCGATGTAATGCCCTGCCTGACCGTACAACATGGTTTCGGTAGGCCCTCTACTGTAGTTTTCCTATGTCGCCGATCAGCTATCCACCCCCCTCAGGCCAGCCTTTCGGGTCTTTGAACAGGCGGTTTCTTTTGTTTTGCGGAGCCTGCTGAAGGGTTTGGGTCTCTCTACCTGTACCTTTCTATGTATTGTTTCCTTACGTGTCTGGGGTATATTATCTTAGGTGCTAGGCGGGGGGGACTTTTGCTATGGACTCGGGGTGTTTGATTTTTCCCATGAACAGGTGAAGCGGGCGGTGGGTTTTCATTTATAGCTTTTTTTCTCTTCATAGCTCAAGCTGCATAAGGCTTTTTGTACCTAGAAAGAAATAACGAAGTATTACAAAAAAAAAAACAGAAAAAAAAGAAAAAAAGAACCAAGAGATAGGATCTTCACACAACCAGCTAAGTACTTTTCTATACTTAAGATATTGCAATAAGATTATACTTTCCATTCTTTACGCTTCTACCATTTACCCTCTAAGAGACCCGAGACTATTGTGATAGCCTCGCGGGTCGATACAACTATTGTGATAGTTCTATTACGCACGACAATCCACCCATCTTACTATTTGAAGAAATAGTATCCTCCGACGCATACATCAAAGACGAGCAAGCCAGCTCCGTACTATCTGAAGAGTTAGTACACTCGCCTGTTAAAACAAGAACAGGAAGAAGCTGGCTTACGCAGAAGACAACTGTCGTTGCCTGTTGCATAAAGACTTAACAATAGGATTGTTACATTTGGTTGCGTCATACCGCAACACCCAACGACAGAACGGCTCAACAACGTATCCATCAGGAAATCAATGTAACCGCGGGAGAAATCGCCATAGTCGGACTAGGTGAGGCCCTCGCCGCGTATATTGAACACTCCCCAGCGGCAAGCTCAGAAACAGAAAGCTCACAAGAACAATCAGACTCGGACGAGACAGACGCAGTACCCACGAGAAGGAACACAATGGCGTCAACATCGAACCCCAACCCAAACACCAAAGGAAAAGAAGTTGAACGACTACAGCCACCCAACCTCACGCCAGAACAAATACAACAAATCATAGGAGCCTTAACCGGAGGAGCGGGCAACACCAAGAAACCAAAGATCAAGGAACCAAGCAAGTTTCACGGCGAACAGGACCAACTCAGAGGATGGCTGGCACAACTGTCTGTATATTTCAAAGGAGTGGGAGCGGAATCCGAATACGACAACAATAAAATCGTCTACGCCCTAAGTCTGTTAAGAGGCGATGGGCTGAAATGGGCTACACCCTATATCGAAAGACGACAAGATGTAACCTGGAAAGACCGGGATGCCTTCAAGGACGAATTAAGGGGACAGTTTGGCGAGATCGATGAACAAGGAGCAGCAAGAGTAAAGCTCATGAAGCTAGTTCAAGGGTCGAAAGGAGCAACAGAATACTGGAACCAATATACACTTATCGCCAGTCAAACAGGAATGGACGATGCAACCCTAACTTACCACCTAATAAGGGGGTTCAAATCAGAACTACAGGACGCATGGGGAATGGATGGATCCGACTCACAAGATCCACAATTCGTGGCGAACTGTGCCATCCAAAAGGAGACCAAGATGGCAAGCATCAGACACATGCGGCACCGAGGACCTAGCAAGGAAAAAACGATATCGTCAACAAGGTCGAGGAACCAGAATGGGACTTTCCGACAACAGGTCGAGAACAAAGGAGATCCAATGGAATTGGACGCGACTCGAAGAAGGCCGGGATTCAATATATCAGCCAAAGAATATCAACGAAGGATAAGAGGCAATTTGTGCCTCAAATGCGCCAACCCAGGACACCGAGCCGCGGCATGCCGAAGCCAGGCTAATAGCAAAGAAGGAGTGACCTGGGAACCCAGGAATGACAACAAGAAGCGATGGAGTCCGCCAGCCAAGGCACGAGAAATGGGAGTTGAAAAAGAAGTTGCGGAAGAATCTGGAAACGATGAAAGTCCCCAGTAAGCAATGGTCTGAGGGACAGAACCAAACCAAAGCCCATTGAGATGAGGAACCTTTACGCTACACTCAACAACACGGAGACACTGAACAACGAGAACGATCATACCATGGTCCAGATATGACTGCACCCAACAAAAAGACAAATCACGATCAATGGGATGATCGATTCGCGAGAAACCGAGGACTTTATCGACAAAGGATTCTGCAGCAAATACAACATCAGAACAACGCAAGCAAAAACAATAAGTGAGGTTTACCTCGGGGACGGTCGACCCAGCGCTATGGGACCCCTCGCCCATACACCGAAAGTACCTATGGACATTTGTAGCCATAGGGCATTGGCGACATTCCAAGTGGCAAAACTACCCAACCACGAAGTCATCCTTAGGATGCGATGTTTGAAACAACACAGTCTCTGAATAGACTGGGGCCAAGGAAAGATCACCTTCGAATGCGAAAGGTGCACAACATGGTGTTTAAAAGAATCACCTATGGTATACGCGATACCAGGAGATGCAGCACGAGAAGAGAACTTGAAGGTCGAGTTCGGCGTGGCTCAAAGCAAGAAACATCAGCTAGTCAAGGTTAAGAGACTGGAGCCGGAAGCAAAGATACCGCCTAGAGGATCGGCACGAGCGGCAGGCCACGACCGTTACGCAAATGAAAACAAGACGATACCGGGCCGAGGACAAGAAGTTGTCAAAACTGGAATATCAATCACACCACCAGGAGGAACCTATGGCAGGATAGCGCGAAGAAGTGGCATGGCAGTTAAACATCAAATTGCTGTCAATGCAGGCGTGATCGACTCCGACTATACTGGGGAAATCAAAGTGGTACTAGCCAATATGGGCAACCAAGACTATCAAGTCAAGAAAGGAGACAGGGTTGCACAACTCATCACGGAAAAAAGTAGTCGAAAGCGACTGCTACGAGGTCTGAACGCTTGAAAAGACCAACAGAGGACAACAAGGATTTGGAAGCACAGGAACTTCAAGGCACAGATCTGCGAGATCAGTGCCAGAGCCTTTGGCAAGTTCGACCCAAGGCCGGATACGACCACAGGTATCCTCAAGTACAGCAAAAAGGAAGGACTCATAAGCCTAGAATCAGTCAATATCAGCACTGAACTAGCCATCAAAAGCAGAAAATATGAAAAGCAAAGAAAACTCCAAGAAATGGTACCTCCCGAATACGACGAATACTTGGATATATTCGAACAAGGAGAAAAAACCAAGCTACCACCTCACCGATGAGGGGTAGACCTGGAAATCAAACTCGAAGAAGGAGACGGACTCAAGATCAAAAAAATATATGCACTTTCTCAGGACTAACTAAAGGAACTCTGGAGCTATATCAAACAGAACGAAGAGAGATGATGGATAAGAGAAACCTACTGCGACAGGGGATCTCCGAATCATGTTCGTCCAGAAAAAGGATGGGAAACTCCGACTATGTGTCGACTATCGGGCACTCAACCATGTTACCACAAAGGACCGATACCCCCTACCGCGCATAGGGGAGGCCTTGGACAAGCTACAAACGGCCAAATACTACCCCAAACTGGACATCAAGTACGCATACCCCAATGTCAGAATCAAAGAAGGAGACGAATGGAAAACAACATTGACCACAAAATACGGCACGTACGAATACTTGGTAATGCCTTTTGAGCTGACAAATGCGCCGGCAGCATTCCAAAGATAGATCAACAGAACTTGGCAATCATATATCGACATATGCGGCGTAGTGTATCTGGACGATGTCTTGATACACTCGGACAATCTAGAACAACACCAAAATGACGTGGCTGCCATCATCCGCGCAATACGGCAACAAGGAATGAATCTCAAGCCATGGAAATCCGAATTTCCTCAACGAGAAACAGAATACCTAGGATTCATCATCAACAACGAAGGCGTCAAAGTTGACCCTATCAAAACGGTAGCAATATGGGATTGGAAGGCACCTACCAACAAAAAAGCAATTCTGGAATTCATGGGATTTTGCAACTTTTATCGACACTTTATAAACCGATTCAGCAGAACAGTGAAACCATTATATGACCGAACCAAGAAAGATGTCCCCTGGGAATGGGGGGACAAGGAACAAGCCGCCTTTGACAAGCTAAGACAGAAGTTATGTTCAACCCCGGTGTTGACATACTTCAAAGCAGGAAGGCCACTGCTTGTCGAAACCGACGCCTCGCAATATGTCTGCTCAGGCATATTGTCCCAACAGGACGGAGACGGAAAAGGGAAACCAATAGCATACCGATCAAAGGCGATGAAACCGGCCGAATGCAACTACGACGTACACGACAAAGAACTATTAGCAATAGTTCAAGCGCTCAAAGAATGGAGGCGATAGGTTAAAGGAAGCGGACAACACTTCAGAGTCTTGACAGACCACCAGAACTTGATAAGATTCACACCCACTAAGGAGTTAACTGGACGGCAAATCTGATGGAGTGAAGTTTTGAGAGGCTTGGACTTCAAAATTGAATATCGACCGGGAAAAGAAGCAAGCAAGCCAGATGCCTTAACTCGACGAAAAGCAGACATGCCACAGGAAGGAGATGAACCACTTACACAGAAAGAAAGGATTCTCCTACCAAAAGAGAAATACCTCGACACCAGCATCCAGGAAATGGAGACAATAAGACTCGAAGAAACAAGCTACGAAGAACTTCACAACAAGGTGGCCCAAAACGAAGAAATTAAAACCATAAGGAAAGCTTTGGACCGAGGAGACAAAGAAATGACGGGAGTGGCCCTAGGACTATGCCAATGGAAGCACAAATACCTATGGCACCAAGGAAAGATTTGGGTTACCAATAAAGAAGGAATTCGGACCAACCTTATATGACGCGACCACGATAGTCCACAACCGGGACACGGAGTAACGGCAAAAACCATGGAGCTCCCAAAACGCAAATACTACTGGCCTCATATGCGAGATACGATAAATCAATACGTCAAGAATTGCGACATCTGTCAAAGAACAAAAGTGGTACGACATGCACCTTATGGCCTGATGAAGCCAGATGAAGCCCCGGATCGGCCCTGGAAATCAATATCGATGGACTTGATCACGGACTTACCAAAATCTGGCGGAAATGACGCAATCTTTATCGTCATCGATAGACTTACAAAAATGGCTCATTTCCTACCATCTAACAAGGAAATGAATGCCCGGCAGTTCTCGGAACTCTTCATGAGGGAAATATTTAGCTTGCATGGACTTCTGGTAAACATCATAACAGATAGAGGATCAATATTTACTTCCGATCTATGGAAAGAAACGACAAAGCAGCTTGGAATAGAACGAAGGATGAGCACGGCATTTCACCCTCCAATGGATGGACAAACGGAACAGACCAATTCCACTTTGGAACAATACCTCCGAGCATACGTCAACTATCAACAAGACAACTGGAAGGAGCTCCTACCGATCGCAGAATTTGCCTACAACAATGGATATCAAGCAAGGATCAAACACACACACTGCTTTGCAAACTACGGAGTCAACCCAGAATCCTAAACCATCGGGGGACACCTAATGCAAGGAAAAATCACGCGACCAGAAGACATGAGTCAATTACACGATACCTTGCAAGCGGAAATGATGAAAGTGCAACTCAGACACAAGGAATACTACGACGCGGGAAGAAAGCCCGATCTGAATCTACAATCAGGAGATATGGTCTGGTTATTACCAAGAAAAATACGGACGAGAAGGCCATGAAAGAAACTCGAGTACAAGAAAATCGGACCTTTCAAAATCTTGGCAACAATAGGAGGAAGCGCTTAGAAGCTCAATCTTCCGCCTTCGATGAGGATTCACAACACAGTCCACATCTCTCTTCTTGAACATCACAAGGAAGATAAGCTACTCGCACAGCGAAAACAACCACCACCTCCAATTATCATCGAAGGAGAACCTGAGTACGAACTCGAACAAATCATCTATTCTCGACTACACTACGGAAAGCTTCAATACTGGGCCAAGTGGACCGGTTATCCTCCTGAACACGACAAGGTCTGGTACCCCTACAACGATTTCGAAAATGCAGACATCGCAAAGCAACAATTCCACCAAAAGTACCACGGGAAGCTCTCCCTCGATCAGAATGGAAGAACAAGAAAACGGGGAGACTTGGGTCTCCATAACACCACGACCGCAACTCTGACCACCACCACGTCCTCCACGAATGACGACACCAAGACCCCCGACAGAGAAGACCGCCCAAGAAGGGTGGGAACCCACCGTGGGACTACCCACAAGCCCCCAATACCGAGCCCCACAAGAGTGTGAACAAGCCGAGAAAAAGGGATGAGCTTGACGGGAGCACGATATGCTGTCATGGACAGCAAGTTACGACGACGGGTGCCAAGTGCACTACAGGGACAAGGAAGCCTCGGGATGGTTTCCTGAAGACAGATCTCGGTCTGTACCATCGGTACCGGTATCGCACCGGAACAAAAAACAACAGAGAAAACGCCACGGGCAAAGCGTGACATGGTACGAATGCTTCGACAACAAATGCTTCGTCCATGTTCAGGAAAATATCAAGGCTAGGTATTACCCCCACGAAAACGGCGAGTTGAAACCCCGCTCAAGATGCTACCTGCGACAGCCCGAGCCGGAACAACCAAGGAAATTGGGGGCCGTGAGGACACGGCCGGAGACGGAGCAGAGCGAAAAAACTCAACCAGATGGCGGAGCCCTACAGAGGCAAGTCCAGGAACAGCTAGACGCAAAGCATCAAACCCTGGTGAAGGACCAGAAAACGTGACAGGAGCTAGCCAACTACCAGGCCACGATAGGACGAACGCGAGAATAAATTCGGAGACCACGCCGAGCCGTCGCGGAATCAGGTTTCAGCATAGCGAGGTTGAGCAACGAGATGGACACGAACAAGCGAGCAAACAACTAGCTCGAACGCTGAAACCACAGCCCCCGGACGGAGCTCAGAAGAGCTGGGCAGAGGTTGTTAGATCTGGGCAAGTAAGCATCGAGGGACCGATGCAGGGGGGAGATGGGAGCTATTGTCACAAATCGTGACTAAGCAAGGCAGATTTCACACGACTAATACTTATTAGTCAAAAGGTATATTGGTTTTACGCTATGACGTCACTTGACTCATAGTTGTCACATGACTACGCATTTGCGAAGTCATCGTTATATTATGATGTAATGACTTTCGCACATGACTCATGTTATGAGTCATGGTTTCACCCATGTGACTCATTAGAGCACATGATCGGTTTTATGGGTGGTGATCGGTTAACGGAATGTTGCGCAGCCCCTCATACCAGTCATCTGATGGATTTCGCGCTATCACTCATTATGAGTCATGGAGGTTTATGTAGCGCAAGATGATGAGTCACCAGGCTTAGGGTTGTGGGAAGATGCCTATATAAGGCACTTGGTTCCGACCAAGAGATAGGACACGCTTCTCGCAAACTTCTTCCCCCCCCCTACATTTCACATACAATCTCAACTCTACCCCGCTTTGCGTCCGGATCAAAACCCTCTCCCACTTTTCCTCCACTACTCGCCGCCATGGCGGATCCACACAACCTCCCCCCAGGGAACGAAGCCTTTGGCAGGCTCTCAGCCCTCAACTCTCCCCTCCCGTCGCGTTCTGGAACCCCCTCGACCGATTACCCCATAGAGTTCATGATAAGGCAACTCGCTCAAGCGAGGAGCGCCCTCAGGCTCAGCAACCAAGATATCCCGGACCTCAGCCCAGACGCACAGGCCGGCACCCTCCCCATCGAATCAATCACGATCGTTCTCCTCTCCCAGCTCGTCCAGGGCCTGGTGACCGTCTCTCACGAACTGAGCGGGGTAACCCAGGCCGTCGGAACCATCTCCGAGGAAAACGAGAACCTCAGGGAGGAGCTCCATGACATCTCTTCCCAACTCGCACACCTCCCCCACACCCAGGAACAACAAACCGCACCGGGGATCGCCGATCTTCAGGCATCCATACGCGACCTGTCACATCGTATGTCAGCCCCTATCCCTGCCCCCACGGCACTTGCCCCCCCCCCACAAAGAAGACCCCACCCCCCCCCCTCAACTACCGGCCCCCCCCCTTCAAGGAAGGGTAAAGAAACGGCCCAAGCACCACTCACACCTCCCTCAGCCGCGGCTGACGACCCTAAATACCTCATACTATTCTACGATACGAGGCTTGGTAAGGCGTTCGGTGACCCGGAGAAGTACGCCAGGCTATCTCCCAACTCATACGAAGCCGGGGAATTCCGGAAGGGGAGGTACGACCTTCACTCCTTCACCCCAGGCCACCTCCACCCTGACGTCCACCCCTCCCCCTCCTATGCGCAAGCTGCCTCTGGCTCAGGCTCGGGCGGCAAGGGCAAAAGCAAGGCTGGGAAGCCTCCTTCCCCCCAACTTGTTGCGAGTACGACGACCCCTCCTGTTAAAAAGGGGCCGCCCTCCCGCCCTGGTACCCAACGACGCTTTTTTGCTCCTCGCCAGTCCCCTTCCCCTCATCCTGACGCTCTTACCATTGCTGCTACTTTCCCTGACATTGCTGCTCGCGTCCTCCGTGAATCAAACTGCCTCCTCCCCCTTGGCTTCTCCGCTACCGTCAACCCTCGTGGCTCCGTGTCCCTGACCGTCACTGACAAAGCCACCCCGGCCGCTTCAGACGCCCCCTACTTTGACTCCCTCACCAGGGCCCTCAACCAGTCCTTTCCTGTGGGAGAAAGCCCCTGGTGCACCCTCGTCCTAGCCCCGACGGCCGTTCAACTAGCCATCCACGGCCTACCTCTACGTTTCCTGCCCCAGGATGAAGAGGAACTCTTCCCATATCTCCGGCAAGCAATCCTCAACGACAAAGCGACCCAGATTCTCTCAGCCAGGTACCTTAACCCTAGCCGAGATTCTAGGGCAACCAAGCAGGCCACTTCGGTGGTTATCACCTTCGACCCCCACAACGTATCGACCCTCACTTCCGGGGTCGTCATCCTCTCTCAGAAACGCATGGTCGAACTTGCCTTCTCCTCCTCCAGAACCACCCAGTGTAAGAACTGTTGGAGATACGGACACGCCCATTAACGATGCCCCGCCACCCACCCCACGTGCCCCATTTGTGCGCTTCACCATACTCGCGCGGCTCACAGATGCCAGAATCCAACCTGCCCCAGGAGCGGGAACAATAAGCCAGTCCTGTCCTGTTGTCCGACCTCGCCCCCCCATTGCTGTAACTGCAGTGGTGACCACACTGGCACCTTCAGGGAGTGTCCGGCTCGACCTCCCCCGCCTGTCCCCACCAGAACCAACTCGCCAGCCCCTGCCCCAACCGGTCAAGACCCCATGGATTTGGAGGTCGATGCCGGCCCGGCACCCACTACTCTACCGTCCGGGACGGGTCCCCTTGAGGTGGACCTCGTAAC
>Ga0307510_10010711_pt1 | contig 10901 bp, 8 predicted proteins | sample 12_EM_MG_FD_207224 | JGI IMG/M metagenome (GOLD analysis project Ga0307510, IMG submission 207224) | Populus trichocarpa ectomycorrhiza microbial communities from riparian zone in the Pacific Northwest, United States - 12_EM | ecosystem: Host-associated > Plants > Roots > Unclassified | place... | reverse complement strand
CATGAAAGAAGGGAACTTGGGTTTAGATTATTCTTTAAAAGAGCTTCATGCTTTCTTAATCCTTGTATCCCAGCGCCATTTGCCATTGGATGTATTTTTGTATTTTCACACCAGTATTTTGTATAATTAGCATGATCATTTGGGATGTTTTGGTAATTTTATGTTTATTTTTGAGTTTTTAAATAAGAAAAGTTGTTAGCACGCCAATAATAGGTGACGTTCGTGCCATTTAAAAAGCGCGTGAAACGCTACCAAGTAGCAAAATCTAGCTTTCTGCCGTCTCTCTAGATGCACAACCGTGTTCTCCTCCACACGGAGTGACACATGGCAGCTTATGGTGACCGTATTGTTGCCGGTAGTAATTTGTTTCCCCCCATTCTTTTCTCTCTCCTAATAGATAAAGTACAACATTGTCCTTTTTGTTTATTGTTTTTCAATTTTAATCCTTATTCTTTTAATTTTTTTATTTCGTTCTTGTTCCTTTTATAGAAGTCCTTTTATTTTTCAATTTAGTCATTCAATTACAATTGTTCATATGTTTTATTTTTTATTTCAGTTCTCATTCTTTTAATTTTTTATTTCATTCTTATTTCTTTTATATTTTGGTCATTGTTCTTTTAATTTTTATTTCTTTTATAAAAGTTTTTTTTTAATTAAGTCCTTCAATTACAATTTCTCATATGTTTTGTTTTTAATCTCAATCCTTATTTTTTTAATTTTTTATTTCATTCTTATTCATTTTATAGAAGTTTTGTTTTTTCAATTTAGTCATTCAATTACAGTTTCTTATATGTTTTGTTTTTTTATTTCGGTCCTTTTTTATTTTTGTTTTTTTCTTAGCCTTTTTATATAAGTTTTTTTTTGCTTTCAATTTCATCCTTTAATTAAAAATTTTTTGGTTTTAATTTTTTTAGTTTAACCCTCATTGTTTTGATTTAGTATTTTTTTTAAAATTTATTTTTCAATTCAATTTAACTTTTCAATTGAAAATCTTAATTTGCCCTCTAATTTTTCAAAGGGAGTAAAAGGGCAGAGAAAGGAAATCCGACCTACAAAAATCAGTCTTGAAGCTTAATATCAGCACATCAAGCTAGCTTTCCAGTGGAGGTTATGACGGCATGATATTCAGTGTTTCTTGAATTAAAAATGCACCAGGAAGACAAGCACAAGGAATGAATGTTTAATCATTAGCTTACTGGTGAGGTTTTAGATTTGTTTCCTAAAAATTACTGGTTCGAATCTTATAAATCTCAGGGTTATTGAAGGTTCACATGGTTGTTAATTTCAGTGCCCGTGAAATTTATCAAGGTACGTACAAGCTAGTCCGGACACCAATAATAATAAATAAAAAAAAAGACTGAATGTTTATTGTAGGATAATATTAACATCAAGCTGTCTCATCGAAGTTGCGGTTTCTCCTGGATGTCTGGAACATGCTTATCCAAAGTCTGAATATTGCTTCTTCACTAAATTGAAAAACATATTCAATACACTAACCCCTCCTGTCTGTTTATCATGACATGGATCTTGATGAAGATGAACTCTTGTTGAAATCCCACCAGAAGGAAGCTTATGCTTGCATTAACAAATAAATTATTAGGTGTTCATATTATGAAAGGTTCTGTTTTTATAATATAGTCCATGAAGACGTATCATGGCATGTTCTATTTTTTTATAGAAGAAGTACTAAATAGTCTCTCCAGTGAACAATTGTCCGTAGTATTCCACAAATCAACTAGCCAAATCTAAAAAAAAGGGGGGCAAAATAAACTAGAGAAACTCTACATGTTAAATGTTTTTGTAGGCTACTCAATATGTCATTCCTATAGAAATATAAGGACCATAATGCAACAATTGACCAAACTTCATCACGAATAACTTCCCACCGTGGGTGCCACACTCCCTATACCGTAAGAGCCAACAAAACGACCACGTTCTGCAGATCTCTCTTGGAAGTTCCCAGGGCAGATTCGGAAACAAAAGCATTCATTTCTGGTCTCCTAAAGACAGTTGATTTACAGAAGATTCTTTTCTTTCTTCTTCCGTTCTTTGCTTGATCTGTGACAAACCTGCAAAGTCTTGATCTTGAAAACCAAGAAAACCGGGAAAGATGCATGACTTCTGCTTCACAATCCCATATGGACTGGTTATTGTGATTGGAGGGGTTATTGGATATTTGAGGAAAGGGAGTGTGGCATCATTAGGAGGGGGGGTTGGCACTGGTTTGGTTCTCATCTTTGCTGGATACTTGAGTCTTAAAGCTTTTTCGAAGGGGAAGAATTCATTTCTTGGCTTGGCTATTGAAACTGGTAAGACCCTCTTGGTTCTTTTCTTTGTTTGTTTTCTTGCTTGTTTTTGTTCAAAGACTGATGGTTTTTTCTGGGTTGTTACTGTTCACTTTCTTGATTGTGTGTGTGTGTGTGTGTGTGTGTGTGAAATGGTGTTGATCTTGATAATCTATCATAAGAATGAGTGAAAGATGGGAAATTTTATGGCTATCGAGGGTGTCTGAGAATTTCCTTACTAAAGGAAGGGGCATGGTGTTGAAGACTTGAAGTATTTATTGAGTAAATGAAGTTTATTTTATTTATTTATATGAGATGGTATTTATTTTTGTAATGGGTCTCCATCAGATTAGCATTAGTTTGTGAACGGGACGAAGGGGTAGTGGAAATAGTCATTTGGGTTTGTGGATTGTTGTTGAACTTGATTGCTTAAGTTGATTGAAGAGGTTCTGTTTTCAATTTGAGCAATTCTTGGGTGATTGAAGTATTCTCTATTATGAAGAGAAGTCGGTTGATTAGGGTGAATGAAAAGACACTTGTTTTCAGTTAGAGGGACTAAGCTACTCTTAAGTATAAGCTTTGCATTAAACCTTTCGTGTGTCAAAAACAGATAAAATGGCCTGGATAGTACGGCCTATGCACGTTGGTGGTCGTACAAATCCAAGAAAGGAAAAATATCCATATTAGGAGTTTATCTTGACTGAAATGTTAATTGGTTTCTCTTCCCTATTCTGAATGTCAAAACACCGACCTCTAGGCATCAGATTCTGGTCTTTTTTTGGTTGAAAACGACTCTCGTTAAATTGAAGAAAACATAACTTCCTTCACTTTGCTACTCATGTTGTGTTCATAATGCTTTGCCCTTTTCCAATTGTCTGGAAATTGTAATTATATTGATTCATCCATGTGTCTTTGGAACAGTTTGTGCAGCCGTACTGACATTTGTGATGGGGCAACGCTATATGCAAACCTCTAAGATAATGCCTGCTGGTATTGTTGCTGGTATCAGGTAAAGATAAATCTGTCTTCCTGTTACTTTCCTTTCCGATTATATGTGCAATACCTGGTATCAGGTAAAGATAAATCTGTCTTCCTGTTACTTTCCTTTCCGATTATATGTGCAATACTTCTATCTCGGTGCTGCACATTTGCTCTAATATAATCATAATTGATTAGTAGATATAAATATTTTTGCATTTCATTAGCTTATGCATTTGCTTTACATTTTAACTACCTCATCACTTTTCATCCCCCATGTTTGATGGTATCTATTAAACTCTTGGCTGGATATTTTCTTGTGCATACTGTGAAATTCAAATCACATGAGAGCATGCCAGTCTAATATTTGGTCTGTGAGTATTGGCATAGAACTTCCGAGAGCAACATTCTCATGTTCAGTATCTTTTCTAGTATGTGCCACTGCCTAAAATATGTTAGTCCTGAACGGTTGTTGTGTTGTGTGTAATTGCACCATGCCACAATGCCTTACCTTTTGCTTTGTGAAACTTTTGATCTAATTCTTGAAGCCATACTGCTGAAGGTTCCTTTTTGTTCACACCAAAATGTCTTAGCTCTTCCTGGCTTTTGTAGTGTGCATAATTGTGTCATGCCACTATGCATTAACTTTTACTTTGTGAAACCTTCGATCAAATAACACCATATTAAAGGGGATTTCCTTTTTTGATTACATCATTTCATTTCGACTTCCAGGAGCATTGCACTTACCATTGTGTTTTCTTGCAGTGCTCTCATGACTGTATTTTATCTGTACAAAATTGCAACTGGTGGCAACCACATTCCAGCTAAGGCTGAGTGATGACTTTTGAGGGTTTTTATATTACTGATTTCAATAGATGCACTGAGATTATAAAAACTCAAATATTTGTATGGAGAAATTCTAAATTTTTGAGCTGATTTGTACCAGTGTGCTCTAGCCATTAAATGTATGACTCAAAATCTTGTTCAAAAGCAAAATCATAAACCCCGTTTGTTATCTTTAGTTTGTCGAAGTAGGACGTCCTAAGGCAGCTGTATTAATGTGGCGGTTGAACTTCATGTAGCTTACATTTTCCTTTGTCTTTATTATCATGATCATGTGGATAAAATGTAAACCACGGAGTGAATAAAGGAGAGGAATTGATTAAGATCAAATGAAGTTGTTTAGATTATCTATAAGCGTGCATCTTTTTGATGGATTCTACTGAATGAGCTATTTTAAACTCTTAATTTCTAAAATGGCAATCTTTTTGTATCATTAGCACAGTTTTATAACCTGGGTAGAGAGATTAATTTAGATGATTACTAGAATTAATTTTATATCATTTTTGGTTTAAAAGATCTCTATAAAATGAGGATGAGGATGAGGATGAAGGAAGAATATTTATTTTTCACTTTAGTTTTCTAGATTACCTTTATTATGTTTAACCTCTGGTAATTACTCTATTTTACTTCTTAATCTAGAGCTTAGCTTCCATGAAATTTTGAGTTATATTCTCTTTGAGTTCATAAATTTTATTTAAGAGAGTAACTAAACAAGACCGTGGTGTTGAAATATTAAAAAATAGATTGCAAACTCAAGAGTGAGTGAATGGAGAAGTGACAAAAAATAAAAAAAATAGAGATGCAAGCTACGAAGTCAACAATAAAATTAAGACCTTACATCTCGAGAGATAGAAGCCTGGGAGAGAGACTTAGTGCAAGTTGACAAGTTCTTTTACAAGAGAACATGCTCTGTATAAAGGAGATCACGTATGAAAATGAGAAGAGAGAGAACTTTCTAAAGTAGAGGAAAATAACAAAGGAGCTTTTATGAAGAAAAACACAACGGTCTGGTGAAGAGCGAGCTAAAATTAAAAATAAAACAACTTGAAGAGTAAGATCTTCGTTGAGAGATGTCTGGTAAGAAAAATGAGGCGCAACCACAAGAGGAGAAAAATAGTTAAGAGCAGCCATGTTCAAACAAATATAATTAGTAACCAAGGAAAGGAGATTCAAGACATGAAAATGGGATATCCTGTCTAATGAAAAGAGTTATTAAGAAGATTAAAAAAATAGTGGTAGCTATATATCCAAAAAAATAAAATAAAGAAGAGACTGAAGTTTTTATTATTAACGAGATAAGAGAAAGGCTCATCGGTTCTAGGATGATCCTCTAAATATACTTTGAAATAATTCTCTAATATATTTTTAAATTTCAAGAAAGGCAAGATTTTCAAAATGAAGAGGAAATATTGGAATTAATTTTGAAGTTTAAATTTAACGTTTCCTTTTAATTCTCTTAAGTGCATGTGTAATTAATGTATTGATGTGTGTGTGTTTATATATATATATATATAATGAAAGTATAATAATCTAAAAGACTTCGTCTCATATGACAATAACATATAACATAATACGCAAGTGATTTGTGTTCGACCGTGCCTGCGTGCTTGCTCTTCACTCTAAAAAACATCCTTTCTTCTCAGTCTCTAAACATACTCCACCAGCAGCTGCACAGCCCCCAGACCTTCCAAACACATACCCCCACACAGCCCAAATGAATCCGCTCTTCACCATTTTTATGGTCCTTTTCCCCATCTTTCTTCTTATCAAAGGAAGAAAATCATCCAAGAAACTACCTCCAGGTTCACTTGGGATTCCCATAATAGGCCATAGCCTGCAGCTTCTCAAAGCAATGAGAACTAATACTGCCGAAAAATGGCTTCTCGAAAGGATACAAAAATATGGCTCAATATCAATGCTAACCCTCTTTGGCAAACCTACTGTTTTCATATATGGAAAGGAAGCAAACAAGTTTGTATTCACCAGTGATAGCAGCACGATCTCCTATAGTCAAACAAAGTCTCTGAAGATGATTTTGGGAGATCGATGCATAGCAGAACTCTGCGGACAAGATCACAAGCGCATCAGGGATGCACTTCTATCATTTTTATAGCCTGAGTCATTGAGAAACTACGTGGGGAAAATGGATGAGGAAGTCAGGATGCACATGGAGATGCATTGGCAAGGAAAACAAGAGATCACGGTATGCTATCAAGTTTTACTATGAATAAATTTCCCTTTGTTAAAGAAAGACGACGAAAAGAAGTTGTTTGTGCTTTCTATCAGGTCTTACCCTTGATGAAGAAGCTATCCTTCGATGTCATTTGCTCCCTTCTATTCGGAATTGAGCGAGGAAGATCTCGAAGAGATAAACTTGTGACTTGGTTCCAACAGATGATAGGAGGAATATGGTCAGTCCCCATTAACCTGCCATTCACACGCTTCAATCGTGGCCTTCGTGCAAGTGTGAGGGTTCGAAACTTTTTGATGGATCTCATAGCTGAAAAGAGGATGGAACTGAGAAAAGGCGCTGATCCTCACCAGGACCTCATCACTCCGTGATCAAAACAATGGAGAAGAGATGACCGAGAAGGAGATTGTGGATAATGTTATTCTTGTTTTGACTGCAGGACATGACACTTCAGCTATTCTTATAACTTTCCTGATCCGGGATTTATCTATGGAGCCTTCAATTTATGCAGTAGTTCTTCAAGGTGTACATGCATGACCTTTCACTCTTCGAAACATTGCTGAAAAATACATCTTGGTAATTTTACCTTGTTTGTTGATGTTCCCTCTGCAGAACATGAAGAGATAGCTAAGAGCAAGTCCAAGGGAGAGTTGTTAACTTGGGAGGACCTTGGAAAGATGAAATACACATGGAACGTAGCATTGGAAGCTTTGCGAATGTTCCCTCCAATCTTTGGTGGCTTCAGGAAAGCTGTAAAGGATATCGAATACGACGGATACATCATTCCTGAAGGGTGGCAAGTCAGTTAAATCCCCAGTTTTCAGTTCTTAAGCTGTTTTAGCGCAGTTCTAACATTAAACTGAGCTCAATCTCTGATAATTAGATATTCTGGACCATGAATATGACCCACATGGATGACAGCATATTCACCGAACCATCGAAGTTTGATCCGACTAGATTCGACAACCAAGCTTCAATTCCTCCTTACAGCTTTATTGGATTTGGAGCAGGGCCTCGGATGTGTCCAGGATATGAATTTGCAAAAACTGAAGCCCTTGTTACAATCCAATATCCATTATCTGGTATTGACACAAACAGCATCCATGTGCTTGCATATGTGACATTTGGTTCCTTGCTACATAGTATCTATGAAAACATCGAAACATCTGTCTTCGAGAATAATTAGTATTATGATGACAATTATAAAACTTGACTCGAGTTTCATCCACTTGTATTAACCTGATTAATTAATGGGTAGAAAAATCAATTTAGTTTTTTATTAAAATTATATTTTAAGGGGTTTTTTTATTTATGAAATAATATTGTTCTGATAAAAAAAAAATAGCATCAAGACAAGGCCCGATGAAAAGGAACAAGAACAATCAAAGAGCATCATCTTTACCATTTGATACCACAGATCTTCTACAGCATCTCTTTCGTTTAATAAAAGTGGGAAAGATGAAGGATGTCCAAACATGGCCTCACCCTCTTCATTTTTGGTCAACTCATCTACCGCTCTCTTTCACTCCTCCTATGGACACACACAGAGCTGACAAGTGAAGGGAAAGATGAACACCCTCTTCATAGTTTTGACGTTGCTTATCCCTATATTCCTTCTCCTTACCAAGGGAAGAAGATCACCAAAAAGAGTTCCGCCAGGTTCCCTAGGAATTCCTATTGTAGGCCATAGCCTACATCTTCTCCGTGCCATGAGAGCCAATACGGCAGAAAAATGGCTTCAACAAAGAATACAAATATATGGTCCGATATCAAAGCTAAGCCTCTTTGGCAAACCTACAGTTTTCATACATGGAAAGGATGCAAACAAGTTTGTATTCACCAGTGATAGCAGCACGCTTTCCAATAGCCAACCACAATCTGTCAAGAAACTTTTGGGGGATCGATGTTTGCTGGAACTCAGTGGCCAAGATCACAAGCGTGTGAGGGACGCACTTGGATTGTTTTTGAAGCCTGAATCATTGAAGAGTTACGTGGGAAAAATGGATGAGGAAGTCAGGATGCATATTGCGATGCATTGGGAAGGCAAGCAAGAGGTCAAGGTATGCTGATGTTGTATTGTTAGCAAATCTTTACTATCTGATGAAGAAACACAGGTTAATTAAGAAAGTGCTTTGTGTTTACTAGGTCCTGCCTTTGATGAAGACACTAACATTCAACATCATTTGCGCCCTTCTGTTTGGGATCGAACGAGGAGCTAGAAGAGAGAAACTTGTGGACTGGTTTCAAGAAATGATGGAAGGGATGTGGTCAATCCCCATTAACTTGCCCTTCACACGCTATAACCGCAGCCTTCAGGCAAGCGCAAGCATTCGAAACATGACGAAGGATTTGATAGGCGAAAAGAGAATGGAACTTGCAAAGAAGGGTGTTAATCCACACAAAGACCTCATCAGTTGCATGCTTAGCACTCGTGATGAAAACAATAGAGAAGTGATAAATGAGAATGAGATTATGGATAATGTTATGCTTGTAATGACTGCAGGACATGACACTTCATCTGTTCTGATAACTTTCCTCTGTTCTGATAACTTTCCTCGTCCGAATTTTAGCTAATGATCCTTCAATTTATGCAGCTATTCTGAAAGGTATACATGACCTATTCTTCTACTCTGCAACCAACTGAATTTTCTCTACTGGAAACCTGAGCTGCATAAATAACGCCAATATGCGATTTATTTATTGTTTTACCACAAACACTGAAATGAATTGTATGTTGATTATGGTTATTATTACAGAACAAGAACAGATTGCGCAGAGCAAGCAGAAGGGGGAGTTGTTAACCTGGGATGACCTTGCTAAGATGAAGTACTCATGGAGAGTAGCACAGGAAACCTTGAGAATGGTCTCTCCTATCTTTGGTGGCTTCAGGAAAGCCGTGCAAGATTTAGAATACGATGGATACCTTATTCCTAAAGGGTGGCAAGTAAGCTCCTCACTTCCCATTCTCTCTTTATTGATTTAGTTCAGAACATTATTGATACTCTTTTTTTTTTCCTGATATTTAGATATTCTGGGTTACAAATATGACCCACATGGACAGTAGCATATTTCCAGAATCGTCAAAATTTGATCCAGCAAGATTCAATAACCAAGCTTCAATCCCACCTTACTGCTTTATTCCATTTGGAGGCGGCCCTCGATCGGATATGTCCAGGATACGAGTTTGCAAGGATTGAAACCCTAATTACAATCCATCATCTTGTAACTCAATTTACATGGAAGTTGCTTGCGGATAATTTTTTCAAAAGGGATCCAATGCCAGTTCCAACTGAAGGACTGCCAATCCAAATCATGCCAAAGACAAACATAACATCCTAGTTTTCTAAATCTAAACAATGGAACTGGTCTAAACTCGTTTGTATCAAAGAAAACGTTCTGGCATTCCAGCCAAAGTCTTGATTAATTACTTGGTACCATATATCGATCCCACTTGTTATAGAAAGTTTGATGTTATGCATTAAAGCTTTAGAATAAAGAGTAGACTGACTTGATCAGGCTTGATGATTGCTATTAAAACCCTTTTTGTATATAAAAAAAAATTTACGCAGTTGTAAATTTCAGAGGAATGACACATTTTGAAAAAAAATAGATAATTTAACATAATCACTATTCAGAATTATATTTTTATATTAGAATCACTATTTTGAATCGTTGTTATGATAATTCCTCACATATTTTCTATTCACTTGAATATTGAGTTAAATGTTTAAACCAAATATTCATTCAATTATGATGTATTCATGCACCTGAATATCAACAATACTTGCGTGGAGGATATCATAAAATATTAGATTCTTTTAAGATAACAAAGTTGAAAGATAAACACACATGTATCAATACATACATAAAAAAAATCATCACCAACTTGATATAAAATTTATTACTTCAACAACTTCAACTCTTATTCAAGATAACCTTACTTATATTGTTTCAAGCATACAAGAAGAAATCAAATTGCAATACAAGTTTAAAATTTTATGCTACAAGGCATGGGTTGATAGTGAAACAATTGTTTTTGGTAGAGTTTTCTAGGCTTTTGATCCTGTAATTGAGAGTTTCAAGTCTTACAGGTTAATTATCAGTATGGATGACACTTATATATATATGGAAGGTCCAGTGAAAAGTTATTGATTGTAGTTGTTTTTTATGCCGGCAATGAGATTTTTTCTTAGGCTTATGTACTAGTTGAAGAAGAAAACAATATTAACCACAGATGGTTTTTACTACTTATTTAACATCACATCGCAGGTGATCGTGTTGATATATGTATAATATCATATAGGCATGCTAATATTAAGCATGGAATGATGTAAATTTAGCCTGAACCGATTGGATATCATTGGTATCGTGTTAGACACCTTGAAGCAACTTTAATCACAAATTCAAAGAATTGTTAGCCAATAAAGAGTTGCTTAGGATGTGTTATAGAGTTTCAAAGTGTAAATTTGATATATGGTTTGATGATATGAGAAGTAGTCATCCAGAATGGAAAGAACATCTTGAGTGGAAACCGAAAGAAATATGAACACTTTCTTATGATAGGAGTCACCGATATGACTATATGATAAAAAAAAAACATTTCT
>Ga0307510_10010708_pt1 | contig 10903 bp, 10 predicted proteins | sample 12_EM_MG_FD_207224 | JGI IMG/M metagenome (GOLD analysis project Ga0307510, IMG submission 207224) | Populus trichocarpa ectomycorrhiza microbial communities from riparian zone in the Pacific Northwest, United States - 12_EM | ecosystem: Host-associated > Plants > Roots > Unclassified | place... | reverse complement strand
CGGCGATCTGCTGCTGCCGGGACCGACGCTGACGAACGTGAACGATATCAGGGTGATCCTGGTGGATTGAGGCTGCTGCCCAGGTCTCGCTGTCATTCCCCGCGAAGGCGGGGAATCCAGTACGCCGCGGCCTCTCGATCAATCACAACTGTCTCAGGGTACTGGATCGCCCGCCTTCGCTGGCGATGACAGCCCCGCCTCAAAACTCGTTCGCGATCTTCGACAGCATCCCGATCAGGGCTTCGCGGTTGGCCTGCCCCAAGAGCTCGTTCAGCCGCGACTCGTGCTTGGTGGCGACGAGCTTTTTCGCCCGCGTCAGCACGGCCTTACCCTTGTCGGTCAGCACCAGGATGTGCGAGCGGCGATCGTTGGTGGAGCGGATCCGCGCGCAGAGGTCGCGGCTCTCGAGATTGTCGAGCATGGCCACGAAGTTCGGGCGCAGGATGCCGAGCGTGGAGGCGATCTCGGTCTGGTTGCGGCCGGGGTTCTTCTCGACCAGCAGCAGCACGGAGAACTGCGCCGGCGTGAGCTGGAGCGAGGCCATGCAGCGCAGGAAATTCTCGAACACCTTGAGCTGCGCCCGCTTCAGGACATAGCCGAGCTGTTCGGACAGCTCGCCGAGCTGGAGCGCTTCGGCGTGAACCTGTCCTTGCGGCTCGGCCGCGTCCTTGCGGCCCTTGGTCGCGTCGCCGGGCTTTTCAGAAGACTTTTCAGCGGTTTTTGAAACGGTCATCGCCTCGTACTCGTAATCCCGCTAAATTCGGGACGGGTCGTCCGCCACCCTTGATGTTATGTTTTATAATTGTTATGGACCATATCAAATATCGTCAGCGTATTTCAATGGCTGTGAGCGGACCATCCACCGCAATTGCGGAGACCGGTCCGCGATCTTGAGGGGGAGCGTCCGGTCTTGAACACCACCATCATGCTGTTCCTGGTGCAGGACGGCATTACCAATGGCGCGATCTATGCGCTGCTCGGCCTGGCGCTGGTGCTGGTGTTCGCCGTCACCCGCGTCATCCTGATCCCCCAGGGCGAATTCGTCACCTATGGGGCGCTGACCTATGCCTCGCTGGCCGCCGGCCAGATGCCCGGTACGGCCAAGCTCGCGCTCGCCCTTGGTATCGGCGCCTTCGGCTTCGACCTGTTCGTGGCCCGCAAGGCACTGCATGGCCGCCTGATCCTGCGCAGCGTCATCACCAATATCGTGCTGCCGGCCATCGTGCTGGCCCTGACCATTTACTTTGCCGGCCAAAAGCCGCCGGTGGCAATCTGCATCGCGCTGTCGCTGGTGATCGTGGCGATGATCGGCCTGTATCTCTACCGCATCGCGTTCCAGCCGCTGGCTCACACCTCCGTGCTGGTGCTGCTGATCGCATCCGTGGGCGTGCACCTCGCGCTGCAGGGACTGGGCCTGCTGTTCTTCGGCGCCGAAGGCCAGCGCGGGCCTGCCGTGCTGTCCGGCTCGTTCACCGCCGGCGCGCTACGCTTCACCGGCCAGAGCCTCACCGTCTACGGTATCACCATCGCCTTCATCGTCGGGCTCTGGCTGTTCTTCGGCCTGACGCTCTACGGCAAGGCGCTGCGCGCGACCGCCGTGAACCGGCTGGGCGCGCGGCTTGCCGGCATCCGGACCACGCTGTCAGGGCAGATCGCCTTCCTGCTCGCCTCCGTCATCGGCGCGCTGTCGGGCATCATGATCGTGCCGATCACGACGCTCTATTACGATTCGGGCTTCCTGATCGGCCTGAAAGGCTTTGTCGCCGCGATCATCGGCGGTCTCGTCAGCTACCCCCTCACCGCCGTCGCGGCGCTGGTCGTCGGCATCGTCGAGGCGTTCTCGTCCTTCTATGCCTCCAACTACAAGGAGGTGATCGTCTTCATGCTGCTGATCCCCGTGCTGCTGCTGCGCTCGCTCGCCGCGCCCGCGGTCGAAGAAGAGAAGGACTGACGCCAAGATGCAGAGCCGGCTTCCCATTCTCGTCTTCGCAGCTGTCATGGCGGCGATCCCGTTTGTGCCGGGCATGCCGCCGTTCTGGATCGTGCTGCTCGACAATATCGGCTTGACCGCGCTCGTCGCGATGGGCCTCGTGCTGCTGACCGGCGTCGGCGGCCTCACCTCGTTTGGCCAGGCAGCCTTCGTCGGCTTCGGCGCCTACACCACCGCGGTGCTGTCGACGAGCTACGGCTTGTCGCCCTGGCTGACGCTGCCGCTGTCGCTACTGGTCAGCGGCCTATTGGCCGTGCTGCTCGGCCTGGTCACGGTCCGCCTCTCCGGTCACTATCTGCCGCTTGGCACGCTCGCCTGGGGACTCGGCCTGTTCTATCTCTTCAGCAAGCTGGAATTTCTGGGACGTAACGACGGCATCTCGGCGATCCCGCCGCTGTCGATCGGGTCGTACAAGATGCTCTCGCCCGGCTCGATCTATTACGCGATCTGGGTCGCCGTGATCGTCTCGGCCCTGCTCACGATGAACCTGCTGGATTCCCGCACCGGCCGCGCCATCCGCGCGCTGCGCCGCGGCCATGTCGCGGCCGAGGCTTTTGGCGTGCACACGCCGCGGGCAAAGCTGCTGGTGTTCATCCACGCCGCCGTGCTCGCGGGCCTGTCGGGCTGGCTCTACGCGCATCTTCAGCGCGCGGTGAACCCGACGCCGTTCGGCGCGCAGGCCGGCATCGAATATCTCTTCATCGCGGTGGTCGGCGGCGCCGGCTATGTCTGGGGCGGCGTGCTGGGCGCGGCGATCGTTGTGGTCCTGAAAGAAGTGCTGCAGAGTTATCTGCCGCTGATCCTGCCCGGCTCCGGCCAGGTCGAGACCATCGTGTTCGGCATCATGCTGGTGGCTCTGCTCCAGCTCGCGCCCGGTGGCCTCTGGCCCTGGCTGATGTCGTTCCTGCCCGAGCCGACCGGCGGCAAAAAGCCGGATACCTCGTTGAAGCTGGAACAGCGCGCCCGCGCGCCCGGCCAGTCCAATATCCTGCTCCAGGTCGAGAAGGCGCGTAAGCAATTTGGCGGCGTGATCGCGGTCAACAACGTCTCCTTCGACGTCCAGGCGAAGGAGATCGTCGCATTGATCGGGCCGAACGGCGCCGGCAAGAGCACGACCTTCAACCTGATCACCGGCGTGCTGTCGGCGAGTTCAGGCTCGATCTCCGTGCTCGGCAGGAAGGTCGACCGGGCACCGCCGCAGGAGATCGTCAAGCTCGGCATTTCCCGCACCTTCCAGCATGTGAAACTGGTGCCCGACATGACGGTGCTGGAGAACGTCGCGATCGGCGCCCATCTGCGCGGCCATTCCGGCCCGATCTCCTCGATGCTGCGGCTCGACCGCGCCGATGAGGCAAAACTGCTCGCGGAAGCCGCGCGCCAGATCGAGCGCGTCGGCCTTGCCGACCAGATGCACCAGCTCGCGGGCTCGCTGTCGCTGGGCCAGCAGCGCATCGTCGAAATCGCCCGCGCGCTCTGCGTCGATCCGATGCTGCTGCTGCTCGACGAGCCGGCCGCGGGCCTGCGCCACATGGAAAAGCAGCGGCTCGCAACGCTGCTGCGCGAGCTGCGCGACGGCGGCATGAGCGTGCTGCTGGTCGAGCACGACATGGGCTTTGTCATGAACCTCGCCGACCGCATCGTGGTGCTCGATTTCGGTACCAAGATCGCGGAAGGCACGCCCGCCACGATCAAGACCAATCCCGAAGTGATCAAGGCCTATCTCGGAGTGGCGGCATGAGCGCGCTGTTGTCCGTCACCGACGCGCATGTCGCCTATGGCAAGGTCGAGGCGGTGCGCTCGGTCTCGCTCGAAGTCGGCCAGAACCAGATCGTCACCATCGTCGGCGCCAACGGCGCCGGCAAGACCACGCTGCTGTCCGCCATCATGGGCATCCTGCCGCTGAAGGGCCGTGTCGTCTTTGCAGGCCAGGATCTCGCCCGGCTCGACATCGAGGATCGCGTCGCGATGGGGCTCGGCCTCGTGCCGGAACACCGCGAATTGTTCGTGACCATGAATGTCGAGGACAATCTCGAGCTCGGCGCGTTCCGGATCGAGCGGAACAAGGCGAAGGCGTCGATGGAGCGGGTCTACACGCTGTTTCCGCGGCTGAAGGAGCGGCGCAAACAGCTCGCCGGCACGCTCTCCGGCGGTGAGCAGCAGATGCTCGCGATGGGCCGCGCGCTGATGGGCGAGCCGAAACTGCTGATGCTGGACGAGCCGAGCCTCGGCCTTGCCCCGATCATCGTCGCCGACATCTTCCGCATCGTCACCGAGCTGCGCGCCGCCGGCGTCTCGGTGCTGCTGGTCGAGCAGAACGCACAGGCCGCGCTGAAGATCGCAGACCAAGCCTATGTGATGGAGCTCGGCGAGTTCGTGCTCAGCGGCAAGGCAAGTGATGTCGCGGCGAACGAGCGGGTGGCGGCGAGCTATCTCGGATTTCAGCACGAAGGCGCGAGTGTGCTGTAGGCTTTCTTACCCTCCCCTGGAGGGGAGGGTAAGCGACGAGCGGCTTACGGAACCACGCCCGCCTTCTCCCCCTTCAACGCCGCGACCTCGGCTTCCAGCTCCACAATCCGCTGATCCCTCGCCGCCAGCGCTTGCGCAACATCGGCAGCATCGAACTTCTGCGGAATGTGCTGCGGGCAGTTGGTGTCCCACGCCGCGATCTTGAACAGGATCACCTGCTCCGGCCGCGCGCGGTATCCCTTCGGCATCAGCGACGCCGTCAGCGCCTCGTCATCCTCGACCACGCGCGCCTCGCCCCAGATCTTCACCCGGCGGCGATGGGCGTAGTCCATGACGAAGATGTAGGCGTTGGGATTCTCCGTCAGATTGCCTTGCGTGATGAACTGCTGGTTGCCGGCGTAATCGGCGAAGGCAAGCGTCTGCTTGTCCAGCACCTTCAAGAAGCCCTTCGGGCCCCCGCGGTGCTGGATATAGGGCTGGCCGTCCGCTGACGCGGTCGCGAAATAGAAGCTGTTCGCCTCAGCCAGGAAGCTGGCCAGTTTCTCGTCGACCTCGGTCCGCCAGCCCTGCTGCTCGGCACGGGCATAGGCCTCGCGCGAACCTTTGCGGCTCTGGATCGACTTGACCGCCGGCGTGAAGGCCACGTCGCTGGCGTAGGTGTGGGCTGCTGTTGTCATCGGAACATCTCCTGATCCGGCGCATTTCTGCGTCTTTCGGTGCCTAAGATGGTCCTTTCGGCCGTAAGAACAATCAGCCCGATTGACACTTCATCATTGCACTATATGCAATAATGCTGATGGACCGCCTCGAAGCCATGCACGTCTTCGTCACCGTCGCCGATCTGCGCGGCTTTGCGCCGGCGGCGCGAAAACTGCGGCTGTCGCCCTCGGCGGTGACGCGGCTGATCGCGGCGCTGGAGGAGCATCTCGGCGCGCGCCTGCTGCAGCGGACCACGCGGCAGGTGCGGCTGACCGATGTCGGCACACGCTATCTGGAGCGCGCGCGGCGGATCCTCGCCGATGTCGAGGAGGCCGACGGCTCCGCGCGCGAGGAGCGCAACCGGCCGAGCGGCCGTCTGGTGGTGTCGGCGCCCCTCGGCTTCGGGCGGCTGCATGTCTCGCCGGTCATGACCGATTATCTCAAGCGCTATCCCGAGGTCGCCGGCGAACTCAGGCTGTCGGACAGCCTCGTCAATCTCGTCGAGGACGCGGTCGATGCCGCGGTGCGGATCGGCCATCTCGCCGATTCTTCGCTGGTCGCACGCCAGGTCGGCGAGATGCGGCGGATCACGGTGGCGACGCCGGGCTACCTGAAGCGCCACGGCGAGCCAAAGACGCCACAGGAATTGCTCGCGCACCAGACCATCGCGTTCGGCCCCTACGCCAATTGGCACTTCGTGCAGGACGGCCGCGATATCGAGTGGACGCCGACGCCACGTTTTACCAGCAACAGCGCCGACGCCGCCCTGCAATATGCAGAAGCCGGCGGGGGCATCACGCGGGTGCTGGCCTATCAGGCCGCGGAGGGCCTGAAGCGCGGGCGGCTGAAAATCGTGCTGGCGGAATACGAGCAGCCGGCGCTGCCGATCCACATCGTCTATCCGACCTCGCGCCTGCTCTCGGCCAAGGTGCGGGCGTTCATCGATCTCGTGGTGGAGACGGCGGAGTGGAGGTTTGGGTAGGCTTCGGCACCACGCGGAACGTGCCGCTGGCCCGCGCGATCACGGCGCCTTCGGCCTTGATCAGGCTCTGCGCGAAGCAGATCGTCTTGCCGGTCTTGATCACGTCGCTCTCGATCGAACACCATTGGCCGATCTCGGCCGAGCCGACGAAATCGATCGACAACGAGACCGTCACGAACGACGTGGTCCAGTTCGTCACCTGCGCGCAGCTATAGCCCATGGCATTGTCGGCGAGCGCGGTGATCAGGCCGCCATGGATCAAGCCGCGGCCATTGGTGTGCGGCCTTGCCAGACGAAGGCCGATGATGACGGCCCTCTCAGTTTTCCTTGCGTAGATCGGCTCCCAGGGTTCGGTGAGCGGGCTCTTGCGGGACAACGGCTCGAAGCCGTCGGGGATGTCGATGGTGGTCATGCGTGCCTCGCGTCATTGGCTGGGGCCATTGAACGCGATGTGGATGACAGTTTCACCGCCTACAAAGTTTTAAACGGGATTTGCGCGGGTGTTTGAAATGGGCAGGATGTGGAGGCGGCGCGCGATCCCGTAGGGTGGGCAAAGGCCCCAAGCGCCGTGCCCACCATCTCGCAACGAATGCAAGGTTGGTGGGCACGCTACGCTTTGCCCACCCTGCGGCACCGTCTCCGCCGCCTAGAACGGCAGGCCCACATAATTCTCCGACAACGACGTCATCGCCGCCTGCGACTGCGTGACGTAATCGAGCTCGGCGACCTGGATCCGTGCGCCGATGCTGCCATTGTCCGGGAATTTGTGCAGCATCGAGGTCATCCACCAGGAGAAGCGCACGGCCTTCCAGACCCGCGCCAGTGCCTTGCCGGAATAGGCATCGATGCCGGCGGTCGACTTCTCGTCGTAGAATTCACGGAGCGCACTCGACAGATAATGCGCATCGCTGGCAGCTAAGTTCAGCCCCTTGGCGCCGGTCGGCGGCACGATGTGGGCGGCATCGCCGCACAGGAACATCTTGCCGAAGCGCATCGGCTCGGCGACGAAGCTGCGCAAGGGCGCGATGCTTTTCTCGATCGAGGGGCCCGTGACGAGACTGTCGGCCGCTTCCTGGTCGAGTCGGCGCTTCAGCTCGTCCCAGAAGCGGTCGTCCGGCCATTGGTCGACATGATCGTCGAGGGAGCACTGCACGTAATGCCGGCTGCGCTTCATCGAGCGCATGGTGCACAGCGCAAAGCCGCGGGCGTGGTTGGAATAGATCAGCTCGTGGCTGACAGGGGGCGTCTCCGAGAGGATGCCGAGCCAGCCGAACGGATAGATCCGCTCGAACTCCTCGATCGCCGTGGCCGGGACGCTGGCGCGGCTGACACCGTGAAAACCGTCGCAGCCGGCGATGAAGTCGCAGTCGAGCGTATGGGTGACGCCGTCCTTAACCCAGGTTACGCGCGGGTGACTGCCGTCGAAATCATGCGGCTGCACATCCTTGGCCTCGTAGACCGTGGTGAGGCCGGCAGCTTGCCGCGCATTCATCAGATCAAGCGTGACCTCGGTCTGGCCGTAGATCATGACCGTCTTGCCGGTCGCGGCCTTCATGTCGATGCGGTGACGGCGGCCGGCAAAGGCAAGCTCGATGCCCTCATGCACCAGGCCTTCGGCATGCGCCCGCGCGCCGGCGCCGATCTGATCGAGCAGCGCGACGGTTCCTTCCTCGAGCAGGCCGGCGCGGATGCGCCCGAGCACGTAATCCGGGCTTTGCCGCTCCAGGATGACATTGTCGATGCCGTATCGGTGCAGAAGTTGCCCAAGCAACAATCCTGCCGGCCCGGCTCCGATGATTGCGACTTTTGTCCGCAATACTTGCTCCTTCCGATCCTGTAGGCTTTCGTCGCGGCTCGCTTGTCGCGGTCGTCCGCGCGCGATAATTATAACATATAATCGTTGGGCAAAAGGGGAGTGCGCCCGAGCAGCGACAAATCCATGCAACATGGCTGACGTAGATGTCGCGGCGGCACGTCGCGCCAGTTCCGGCTTGAACCCGCCGGCCAATTAGATAACATGTTAATTAACGAGACCGGGCCATCGAAGCCCGCCGTCACAAAGAGGGAGAGACGCGTGATGAGGAAAGCCTGTCTGGCTTTGCTGCTGGCAGCAAGCGTGAGCCCTGCGCTCGCGCAGGATAAGACCTTCGATCTGAAGGTCTCGCACTGGGTGCCGGCTTCGCATCCGCTGCAAAAATCACTGGAAGACTGGGTGGCCGCGGTGAATAAGGATTCCGGCGGCACCATCACGGGCAAGGTTTTTCCGGCCCAGCAGATGGGCAAGGCTTTCGACCATTACGACATGGCGCGCGACGGCATCGCCGACGTCACCTACGTCAATCCCGGCTACCAGCCCGGCCGCTTCCCGATCATCGGCGCCGGCGAATTGCCGTTCCTGATCTCGGACGCCAAGGGCGGCTCGATGGGGCTCGACGCCTGGTATCGCAAATATGCCGAGAAGGAGATGAAGGACGTCAAATACTGCCTCGCCTTCGTCCACTCGCCCTCCTCCTTCCACGCCCGCACCAAGAAGATCGTGCTGCCGGAGGACGTGAAGGGCATGAAGATCCGCCCCGCCCACGCCACCATGGCGAATTTCGTCACCTCGCTCGGCGGCACCAATGTGCAGTCCTCTGCGCCTGAGGTCCGCGACATCATCGAGCGCGGCGTCGCCGACGGTGTCACCTTCCCCTGGGGCTCCCTCGTGCTGTTCGGCATCGACAAGGTCACGAAGTACCACATGGAGGCGCCGCTCTACACCACGACCTTCGTGTTCGTGATGAACAAGGACAAATACAACGCGATGTCCGACAAGCAGAAGGCCGCGGTCGACAAGAACTGCTCGACCGAGATGGCCGGCGTGGTCGGCGAGCACTGGGGCAAGTTCGAGGACGCCGGCGTCGGCAAGGTGAAGGCGGAAGCGGGCCACGAGGTCTACAAGCTGACGCCGGACCAGACCGCCGCCTGGAAAAAGGCCGCCGATCCGCTGGTCAAGACCTGGGGCGACGGCGCCAAGAAAGCCGGCGCCGATCCGGACGCCGCGCTCGCGGATTTGAAGGCCTCGCTGAAGAAGTACAACGCGCTGGCGGAGTAGCCACCCAGCTACAGCCACGCACTCGCTGCACCTCTCCCGCTTGCGGGGGAGGTCGGCGCGAAGCGCCGGGTGGGGGCTCTCTTCACTTTGGGATTGTTCATTGCGGATGCACCCCACCCCAGCCCTCCCCCGCAAGCGGGAGAGGGAGCTCACCTCCCTCTCGGAACCCAACTTCGCTGAATTTAGATAGGACTCTTCTCCCATGAAGCGCTCCTGGATGGACCGCGTCATCGACTCGATCGAATGGATCGCGGCCGGCTTCGTCGGCATCGTCGCGCTCGACATTTTCCTGTCGGTGCTGCTGCGCAACACGCTGAACTATTCGATCCCCGACTCGTTCGACATCGGCCGCATGCTGCTCGGCATCCTGATTTTCTGGGGCATTGCCGCGACCTCCTATCGCGGCACCCACATCACGGTCGACCTGGTCTGGGGCAATGTCGGGCCGCGCTATCAGCGCTGGATCGACGTGTTCGCAACGCTGGTGCTGCTGTTCGTCGTCACCGTGCAGACCTGGACGCTGTTCGACAAGGTGCGCGGCACCTACAACGACAACGTCCAGACTTTCGACATGCACATGCCGACCTGGCCGTTCTTCGCGATCGCCTGGATCGGTGACGCCGCCGCCGTGCTGCTGATCGCGATCCGCACCTACCGGCTGATCTTTCATCCCGAAGAGATGCACGATCCCAAGTTGAAGGCGACGGAGTAATCATGAGCACCGATGCCGTCGCCGTACTCGGCTTCGTTTCACTATTCGCGTTGATGCTGCTGCGCGTGCCTGTCGGCATGGCCATGGGCCTCGTCGGCGTGTCCGGCTTCTCCTATCTCGTCGGCGCCACGCCGGCGCTGAAACTGGTCGGCCAGACCTCGATGCGCACGGTCACCGACTATACCTTTGGCGTCATCCCGATGTTCTTGCTGATGGGCTCCTTCGTCAGCAATTCCGGCATGAGCCGCGAGCTGTTCCGCGCCGCCAACGGTTTTGTCGGGCATCTGCGCGGCGGGCTCGGCATCGCCACCGTCGGCGCCTGCGGTGGCTTTGCCGCGATCTGCGGCTCGTCGGTTGCGACCGCCGCGACCTTCTCTGCGGTCGCCTATCCCGAGATGCGCCGCTTCGGCTATCCGCAGTCGTTCGCCACCGGCGTAATCGCGGCCGGCGGCACGCTCGGCGCGATGCTGCCGCCCTCCACCGTGCTCGCGGTTTACGGCATCATCACCGAGCAGGACATCGGCAAGCTGTTCATCGCCGGCATCATCCCGGGCATCCTGGCGATGACCATGTACATGATCACGATCTTCCTGATCGGCTATTTCCGGCCCGACTTCCTGCCCAAGGGCAAGGTGCTGCCGTGGCGCGAGCGCTTCGCCGGCCTGAAGGAGATCTGGGCGCCGGTGCTGCTGTTCGTGTTCGTCATCGGCGGCCTCTACGGCCTGCCCTTCCTGCCGCGCTTCACGCCGACCGAAGCCGGCGGCGTCGGCGCCGCGGGCGCCTTCATCATCGGCGTCGTCACCGGCCGGCTCGATCGCGAGAAGATTCTGGCCTCGCTGCTGCAGGCGACGCGCACCGCGGCGGCTGTCTTCACCGTGCTGATCGGCGCCTTGATCTTCGGCTATTTCCTCACGGTGACGCAGACGCCGCAGAAGGTGACGGAACTCCTCACCGGCCTCG
>Ga0307510_10010707_pt1 | contig 10903 bp, 9 predicted proteins | sample 12_EM_MG_FD_207224 | JGI IMG/M metagenome (GOLD analysis project Ga0307510, IMG submission 207224) | Populus trichocarpa ectomycorrhiza microbial communities from riparian zone in the Pacific Northwest, United States - 12_EM | ecosystem: Host-associated > Plants > Roots > Unclassified | place... | reverse complement strand
GACAAATCATACAAGAAGTAAACGGCTGCAAAAAACGAATGAAAACAATGGCAATCAGTGCTAAGAACAAAGCTAAAGAGGGAACAGCTAACACCTATACATATTCAACCAACCTGGCCATGTCCTATCAAAATCAGTCATGGGAGAAAAGTACTCAGTGACAGAGAATTGATTAGTTGGCAAAACTTCTTTGGAGATGTACCTGTACTCGGTTGGAACAATCTGCAAGACATATAGACACTTACAAAATGCAGTCATATCTAGAGGCAATACAATCAACTGAAACCTCCAAAATCAATACCAATAATCTATCTCTCATTATCATCTAAAACAAAAACGGCGGAAGAAATATCAGATGGACTCTTCTGGAAACTGACAAGAGAGACACAAGCATGCTAGTTCCAAATCTTCCATGGCAATTTTTCTAATCTCACTATAAGCTCTATTTAGCCAGGGAAAGAAGTAGATCTCTGCATGCTAAAGATATTGCTCGCTCTCAAGGACAGGATTGCTCACAAATATGAGATTGTTCCTGAAAATTCAGCCCTTGCTAGCTAGATTTCCCAGAGAGAAAAACATTATTCGACATTACTATTGTAATTTGGTTTAGAAAGTCTATATGCTCTGCAGTAAAGTCTCATCAACATCAAAAGTGTAGAAATCTTGTAAGCTAAGAAGTAGCCGGTCATCCGAAAGAAAGCCCAAAATTCAAACCTTGATGTAATACTTGAATGTTCCACTTGTTTCATGCAGAATCCGTGTTGTCCCATCAAGAGGATTGTGAATTCCAGGATATTTTGGTCCAAATGATAAGTCATGGATAATATGACTTACATTGACGTGCTTAGCTCCATCAAAAATCTGGAAGAAAACAGTAGGATTCCTGATTGATATACTGCGGATGCAAAGTAACTAAATGCAACACATATAACACAAGAAATTTCTAAAACATACTTCAGAAACAACCACTTAATACAAGACTAATTAATCTGAAGTTTCGCTGTTTAAATTGATCTTACAAACCAACTAATCCAGGTACTGAAATTGTATCTAAGACATAATATGATCTTTATATAGTTTTTTGCACTCTTCAGGGTAATAAGATTGTGTTTTGTATGTGAATGAATGTCCCCCCAAACCCCTCTAAAAATGAAGGGTAAAAACATGTATGCAACCACCCTTCCATCAGCATGCAGCAACCTTCAAGAGTGGAGTTACAAGTGATACATTCATTAACCAATAGCTCATTAAAGTAGGGATCATGCACTGATAAAACTTGGAAACAAAAAGACACTAAATTTCTTTTAAATTCTTAGCATGATAGTCAGCTAGGTAAAAAAAAAGCCAATTTCTTAGTAGGCTATTTTGTTTACAAAAGCACACAGAAAAAGAAATACGAAAAGAGCAGTTCTGACCATTTGGGCAACAAAAATGTTTAATCCATGAACTGAAATATGAAAGTTGCCAGCAACCCTTTGGACATCTAGAACCCCATAAACCTGCAGAAGATGTTATGCAAACTTAGAACTTTCCCACCTTTCGAGGCATAAAGTAACAAGTTCATGAAGATACATGTATTGAAAAGCAATACCCGACATCCTTCTCCATTTGCCAATGCTTGCTTCACCTTCTTGACCATAGTTTCAGCAGCGTCATCAAAGCCATGCGTGTGCTGTTTTGCATGGGAATCCTCATGATGATCTTTATTGTGATCTGATTAAAGTTATTTCTGAGATATTAGCCACATTAATAAACTTAAAAAAAAAAATGACCATAACTAAACATAAGCATTGTCAATAACTCAAGCAGCTTAATTATTAGGACTAAATCTGATATTTTTGTTCGGAACTTGCGGTTTAGATTTTGTCTATGAAGGGCCCTCTAACAGAAAGCACAAAGAAGATAGCAAGATTTGAAAATAACCAGGTCAATACCAATGCGCATCCTATATTTTGAGTAGGAAGAAAGAAAAACTCTCAATTGCTCTTAGCTTCAAACTTCCTATCATTCCATTCGATACCAAGTTCTCATGTTTACCAGATGCTGCTCAATGATAATGAAGCTACAACTATGTTGCACTATAAAGGTAAAAGGAAAACAAAATTATGCAATGCATATTAATCCAAATCAGGATCCCAAAAACATAAATAAATTCCAATATGCCAGAAAATTGATATTACCATGGTTGTGAGCTTCATGTTCCTTTTCTACAAGGTCTGACAAATACTCAGTGCCAGTGATATGGCCATAACTGTTCAGGCGAAGCTGCAAAAACTCTACCCTGTTAGCAGCGGCTATCATACGCCATTAATAGGTACAGACACATGAACAAATACACCTAGTTCATCTTAGAGTGATTCCAAGATGCTCCTAACAGCTTTATAGCAAAGACAAAAATTTCCAGCAAAAAAAAAAAAAAAAACGGAAAGGAAAGAAAGAAAGAAATTTTCTTACTTTCCATATGCTTGTATCAAGATCCACTTCATGCTTGCCTGACATGTCAATTGCATCCACACTCAAAACTGCACAGATGAAAAAAAAAAGAACTTTTAGAAAAGCAGGAGCATAGAATTATCATAAAAGATGAAATAAACAGATATTAATAATAAACCAGCAGCTGCTTTAAATCAAAGAAGGAAAATGAATGGCTAACCATCACAAGGTAAGGAAGGAAATGTTATATTAATGTGAATTGGAAGAGTTTCTCCACGTGTCAAATCTACAGACATCTGCAAAACACAAGCAACACCAGAAAGCTTGGATCCTTATGAAATATAGTATAGACCCATTGAAAGTATTTCCTGTTATTTAAATACCCAGTCAATTAGGTTCAGCAAAAACCCATACAATTGGAAGAATGACACAAGTCACCTTTCAGAATTACATTATAGCCTTGATTAGATTACAAGACTTACCCAGTCAAATTCTTTTCTGTTTGCACTCAACTGTTTAGCAGACAGAAACCTCTTATTGCGAGGAAGCCATGTCTAAATTATGAATCACCACTGCAGCTCAGCTCAACAAGGCTAAAAATGATCATTCTCTTTTGTAGTACATGTTAAAGCTTAGATGTTCCTCAATTTACACGAAGCAAGTTACTTTCATGATATTGTTCATAACATGTGATTATTTGGGCATTTCCTCAGCTATGACATTGAAGGTCACCTTATCAGGAGTGCAGGCAAGGGTTTGCCATACATTTTCAGTGTTGAACTTTCCCAGATTAATTATTGCAAATGATTCTTTGCAATAATTACGATGATAACAACATATTCTTTAATCCAATTGGGTACTGAAGGCAAGTTATTCAGACACTCAAAAAAGAGGGGCGTTGAAAGTGGTATCATGGCATCATGATCCACACTTTTTTGAAGGCCTATCTCAGTGCTGTAAATATAATGTAAGGAAATTCCCCTACTTGAAACAAAACAATGAAGGTATACAATTGGAGGACAAGGTGGACTCACATCATACACAAGAGACAACCAAACATGCAGAAGAGAGATGGCGATTAAGCACTCACCTGATGGACTGTATATGTAGTAAGATAATATGCCAACTCATGGTAGAACAACGTGGCCATTGTGACTAGCCCAATGATGGAAACTGTGAGGAACAAGAAGAAGCAGAATCAACACCATAAAAATAACAATCAAAAGACAGTGCAAACAGTGAATCTAAATTCAATAAACACTACTTTTCATTTCCTAGAAACAAAATTGCATGCATGATTGCAATACATGGTTTCAGCTCAAGAATTTCTCTTACAATACGATCCACCACAAAACAAAAACTAACAATAATCATCATACCAATCTAAACCATCTTTTATCAAAACCCATTTACAAAACTTCTCATGAAAATTAGATATCTTTGCATCTGTCCATCAAGAATCATTTGTGGCGCAGCAAACACTCTATCTACATACCCCACTAGAGCCTTAAGAAATTGCAATAAAAACATTCCTAGCTTAAAACCCACCTCCACTAAGCGTAAACAAATAACGTCCTGTACAAATTATGTCAAAACAAAGGAATACAAAAACGTCAATTTACCAAGAGCCCCAGATTGTGTCTTTTGCAACAGGTGCTCTTCTGCACGAGGAAACGCATCCAATTTCTTTATAGCTTGTTTCATTCCCATCTTTTTCTACTTTTACAATACCAATCTATCAGCTGCATAAATCAATGAATCACAAAAAACCCATATCAGAAACCCTTCAAAGTCTGCATCTTTTTTTGGTTTTAACATTGTTAGCACCAAACAAAACATAGAATTTAGTGAATTGTAGGAAATTAAGGATGCCCAGTCAACGTTACTATAAGTTTTTTAAAAAACCCAACAAAGGGAGGGATCAAAAATCAATATGAACGAAGAAAAGAGAAATTTTGGGAAAAATAAAAGTGTGTCTGTGATTGTGATTGTGATTGTGATTGTGAGGGAACGTACCTGAAGAGGAAGATTCAGGGGCTTCTCGGAGAAAGAGAGATTCGGGTATTAACAAGGAGGTCGAATTTGATGTCGTTTTTTTTGGATGTTTTTTTCTAGATTGGATGGGCTTCGCATTGTAGCCAAGTTGTTGAAGTTTCCAATGGGGCTATGAAGTCTTACAAGAATAGGCTTTCGTAGTTTTGTTTTCCAAAAATTGCATTCTTTTTTTCCTTTAGCAACAATAATAACTGTTGTTTAAACTCGGACCGGCCTGATCAATCGACTTATCAATCTACAACTAGAACTGTGTTAAGTTATTTAGTTAACTCGGTTAAACTCGAGTAATATAATTTAAGTATTAATGAAATTATTTTTTCTAACAAAAAAATTTGCCCAAAAATTATATTTCATCTTGATTTTAAGGGTAAGATTGTATTTATATTAGTTTTTATATATCAAAATTAATTCATTTTTTTTTTCATTGGCAACATTAAAACTAATTTAATTTTCATATGGGCTCCAAACGAAATTCAGTAATCAATAAAGAACAAGGGCCTTTAAGCCCATAAGAAAAGTACCGAAACAAGACAAAACAGTGACCGTTTTAACTTCCACTTGCTGCTGCTGCTAGTCTTGTTGTTCTGAGGTGGTCTATAACCAGCAACAGACATGGCAACTGTAATAATAAAGAGATTAGCACCATCTCCTTTTGCTTTGATTACTGTTTTAGTCACTCTTGCTGCTTTCTTCTTCAGCTCTAGATTTCCCTTCAAACCCATTAACACTTCTCCTCAACAACAGGAACTGGTCTCTCCCTCTCTCTCTCTCTCACTCTCTTTATCTTTATTTTCATGGGATTTTTTTGGGGCTCAAATTGATGCAAGTTGAAGTATTTTAGCTCAAAGAAATGTTTTTTTTTTTTGGCTTCAAAAACTCTAATGCTGATTTCTTGGAATGGAAAGGATTGAATTTAATTATTTCCATTTCTATCTGTTTGTTTGGCTCAACTAAGCTGATAGTTTTATTTTTTTCTATCAGCACTTGGAGCATTGTATTTAGTCCAGCAGACTTTCCCCTTCCCTAATAATTTTCCCTTTCCCTGAAAATGAATTGCCTCTGCAAGTACATCTATCTCTTTTTCCCCATTTTGTGCAGGAGATGGACTCACAGTCTCACAGACTCCTTGCGTGGCTTGTCCAGTACTGAGATAATCCCTGTGCCCTTTCCTTTGGAGTGAGGCATGTTTTGTGTACACACACTGCGAGTCTTGGCGGTGTAGGCCACCTTTTTCGCTTTCAACTCTCTTAACATGATAATTTGTCAAAAAGAAAATCACTTTAAACATCCTATTTCATTTATAAGTGGTATGGATCAATATGTTAAACTTCTTTTGCATGCTCCATGCTAATGTTAGTATATTGCTAAAAGTTATGTGTTATATGATTCGACTATTCCCACATTTGTAGGTGAAGAGTATTGTTGAATGGCAGGAATTCTACTTCAGAAGCTACACGTGAGTTACACATTGTCCATATTACGATGTCCTTTTAGCTTAGAATGAAAGAGCAAAAAGAAAAGAAAAGGATACCGAGTCGAAGCAAAGGCTGCAAGAGGCACGCGGCTTATGGAGAAACAGAAAAAAGAGGAAGCCAAACAGCATAGTTGCAATTCGAGGTGGAGTCAGGGAAAGGGTGGAGAGGTATATTTTCACTTGATTAGGGGGCATAGCTATAAATCTTTATTCGGATACTTTTCAGTAGTTTGACTATATCAGCTTTGTGCAGGTCTGGTGCAATGATGCCTTCCCAAGGTTGGTGCAGAGACCACAAGAAATTGCTTTGACTGGGAAGATGAGCAAGCAATGTGCTTGCTTTAAGGAAGATCAAGTAAGCCATCCACGGCTAGAAGTGTATGAAGGATGTGATCATCTTGCCGAGAAATGTCGTGTTTGATCTAGCGACACGATAAGTGTAATCAAAGTATCCTGATATGAACAATGCTTACAAGTTCACTTCATAGGCAGTTTTAAGTCTATAGAAAGAAATATTGTTTTCCCTTCGGTGCAGCTATTGATGGTTTTGATTACTTGCCAATGCGCTGTGTTAATGTGATTTTACTTGTTTATCTTCATAACAGAAGCAAGGGAGGGATCCCCCCCACTCCAATTCTCTGAGAAGCTCACCGATGTTCCTTCCTGAATGTTACCTTCAGGTAAAGGTAAATAGCTTGCATGAAGCATTTTAAAAATAAAGCATAGAGTTTACAATGAAATATACATAAAATTTCACTTTGATTATTTTATACCAGCCATCACATTGATATGAACATGCTTTCATTCGGTAGTCATGTGGTAAAGGACTATCCAATAGTGTTTTTGTTCATCTTTATGACAAAAAAAAAATAAAAATCTAGCAAGTTAAATTACTCTTTTTCCCCATTTCACCAGTGTTGTCTGACGCCGGAAACGATTAGTTTGACAAAAGCAATTCACTGACCAGCTTCTCAAAGTTAATGGATGATGAACCAGTTGGTTCAGTGGCCTCTTCAGCCAGCCTTTTCCAGTCCATGGCCTTCTCCCTCATTTTCTTACCCTTCTCTCCTTCCATTAGTTCTCTGACAAGCTTCTCCACTTCTTCCCTCCTCACATTATTATCTATCTCCATGCCAACCCCCCATTCATTGCAACTATATCTACAGTTCATTTGTTGATCTCCAAAGAAGGGCCAGCAAATCATGGGAACTCCCGCAGACAAACTCTCCGTAGTCGAATTCCAACCACTATGAGTTAGAAACCCTCCAACTGATGGATGGTTGAGCACTTCCTCTTGTGGACACCAACTAGCAATGAAACTACGATTTTGAGTTTCTGCTGCGAACTCAGCTGGCAAGGTTGCAGCATCACCAACAACCAAGTCTGGCCTTATGATCCACAAGAATGGGTGCTTGCTATCAGCTAATCCCATTGCAAACTCAACTAACTGTTCTGCTGTTATGACAATTAAACTGCCAAAATTCACGTAGACCACTGAGTTGGGTTCCTTAGTATCTAGCCATTGGAGACACTCACTTTCTTCTTTCCATAGATTATAACCGACAGATTCCGAACTGTCTTCTTGAATTTGATTGAGAAGTAACTGGTAAGGGCCAATTGCGTAAACACGATGAAATATGGAAGAGAGGCCATCCAAAACATCTGGCTCTAATGCATCGAAAGTATGAACAACAATCGCAGGAGCTTTAACAGTACTTTCAAGACATTCTATTGTGAAGTTAACTTCAAATTCATCTTGATCTATTCTTTGAGCTGATGGAAAATCCTTGAGACGGATATCTTTCATACCTGGAATCCAGTCTATAGTTGTATCAAGATAGCTCTCATCTGTGAAGAACCCAAGAAATTGAAGTCAAAGAGCGGTAACCAACTCGAAAGCACATAATTTTGTTGTTATATAACAATTTTAATTGCCAACTACCTTTGAGTGGTATGAGGCCTTTCTCCATGAGCGCTCGGACTTGTTTACATGCCATTACGCCACATGCGGACAGGGTAAAAGAAACCACCACAGGGACTCCAAGTTCTTCAGCAGCTTTGATGGCGAATGGCATGAAACCATCAGAAACAATACAAGTCACCGGAGGAGTTCTCGAGGACAAGTTACTGTTAAGTTTGGCAATGAGGTCTAGAAAAGGAGTCAAGAAATTTGTTAGAACAGCCTTTCCAAGAGAAATCCTGTCTTGGCTGGCATCAGTTTCTGAAGGAGGGAGACCATCAGGAATGGTTTCAAAACAGAAGTCAGACGAAGCATCAAAGGCATCGGAACCTCTTGATTTCAAGAAACGTTTATGATTGAATTCTGTGTTGACAAAGGTTATGAAAATACCTCTATGATGCAGAAGTTTTGCCAATTTAAGATTTGCTTTGATATGGCTTTGAAATGGACATGGAATGACAACAGCATGAGGCCTTCCTGCTGGCTTGGTTCCCATTGTGTCACCCAGAAAACCTTATGGAACTTTGCTTCTTATTTCATAGATAGGTGGACGATAGAGTGACCTGTATCCATGTTTTCTTTGGCACATTAGGCTGCTATGGTTGCCTTGTCTCTTTCTTTTTTGTTTGATGCAACTCTGATATTGACTGGGTGGGGTGGTCAATATCTGTGTGCTCCAGGGACTTGTCTATCCAAGCAAACATAGAACCTCAGATGTTGTCGTGATGGCTAGTTCTCATCAGAAGACAGTCAAACCTAGGATTCAAAATCTTTGCTTCCAGTGGCATGAAGTGAGATTGATTCTAATGAATCAAAAATTGCAATCTTATTCCTGATGATAGAAATCCTCTTGCATTTTTTCACCTTTTTCCACCATACTTTCAATTCTATCTGATCGGGGATTCTTGATTGGTGCTAATAGCCTATACATTCTCTGTTTTTCAAACCTCAAAACCAGGGGCGGAGCCAGGAAATTTTTTGTGGCAAGATTAATAAGATTTTTCTAGGGTCCAAAACTTAAATTTTAATGGTTTTGGTTCTAAAATTTATTTTTTTTATGGGGCATAATAAATTTTTTTTTGCCCTGCCACCGCCCCTGCTCAAACCATGGAAAAAAAATAAATAAAATCAATCTTCTGAGTCACTTAATTTCTGAATTAACAGCTCACATTTGATTAAATACAAATGGATTTATTTTGATACGTGAAATTTAGTCCGTAATATTATTCGACTAAAGCTGAAAGATGTACATGATCTCAGTGCGTAAAGGTAAGATTTATCATGTCTAGCACATTGGTGTTATCAGTAAAAGGACAGAGATAAAATGGATGCAGAGATCAAATATTCACTGATCTCTTCACTTGGTGGTCTAGACTCTTGAAAATATCAGGTTTGTTGGTAAACTGGATGATCTTTATTATGGAAGTGAAGGAAATCCTACCAAATCTTCGGAGGGAGTCGAAGCTAAGGCTGCAAGAGGCACCCAGCTTATGGAGAAACAGAGAAAAGAAGAAGTGAAACAGCCTAGTTGCCATTCGAGATGGAGTCAGGGAGAGGATGGAGAGGTTTGTGTGACATTATTTGTGCCGAGCGTTTTCAGCTGTTTTGGGGGCTGCACATCACTAAGTCCAGCCATCTTTGTCATGGCTTGGATCCCATTGTGTTAGTAAGCACAAACCTTGAGGAAACTTGGTTCTTTTTTCACAGAAAGCTGGACGATAGAGTGAACTGCGCATCATCTTTTGGCTGATGTAGGCAAAGCATATGTGATATCTTGATCTTCGTCTCTTGATATGGAAGAAAATTAAGTCATGGATTACTGCTCTTGATTGGATCGACCTATCAACATGTCGTGGGCTATAAACAACTCAAGAATTATTGAACTTCGATTCAAGCAATGATAGAACTTGTCAAACTGATGACCGGAGACTCGAAACTTGACTCCGAGTGGGTTTCATTTTAAACTGTTTTTTACATTAACTCGGCCAAACTCAAGTGAACTTATTAGCTGATCTGATGACTTGCAGATTAATCTGAGTAACCTAGACCATAAATCGGATCAGATCTTCGACCAGGACTGACAATCATGAGTATAGCTTTTCCTTTTAAAGTCGAGACAAAGATGGATTTAGTTTCGTAGTGTGAAAATTAGTCTGCCGACATCATTTGATTGGAATAGAAAAATGGATCGACGATACCTCTTTAAAACCAATATAGACATTCAAGCAACGAAACAGAGTATTTATCAACCAGAACTCAAAAAAGAGAAAAAAATGTACACAGGTGCTGTTGGCACTGTGCAGTACTTCGGAATGAATTGCTTACTGCATGTTTTGACTTTTCTGTAAATATTTCTGCAGATCAAACATTGGTTTCAATGATATCAGCCAAAAGAAGAAGCCGACATGAGAAATGATAAAAGAACGGACATTAAGCTAGTGCCATGGCCATATCTCAATAATTCTTTTTTTCTTCTTTTCTTTTTGGTAGTTTTTTTAACGTCATTAGGAAAACTGTATCTCTGCCATGTCTCAATCATGTATTATTCAAATTTTCTCTGTGATGTGAATAACAGTGTGTCCTACCATTTTTTGTTAGATTAAATGATTAATTTCAAATCAGTTATGTGTAGCTTGATTAATTTTACGGATCTTGAAATTAATAATTATGTAAGTCTTCAATAACTCTGAAATTTATAAAAATCGAACTAGTAATCTCTTAAAATTAATGATTATGTAATTCTTTAATAACTTTAAAATTTATAAAAATCAAACTAATAATATCAACAAACTCAAAATCTAACCAATTAATCAACACCTTAGAGTTTTGTGTCCTACCATCATGATTGGACTGATCGATGGTCAATGTTGTGGACTATGGGCAAATTGTGTATTATTGGCTTTGGCACTACAGCGCAATTATTTTTATTATAATAACATTGTTTTATTATTTTTTTTAATTCATAGTTGTTTGTGTTAGGT